>WNGI01003988.1_pt1 | contig 21702 bp, 16 predicted proteins | sample 5400621 | NCBI WGS metagenome assembly WNGI01 (sample SAMN13153374, study PRJNA577476) | soil metagenome | isolation source: 20 cm soil or saprolite under Garry oak tree replicate 1 | place: USA:California | collected 2016-06-15
TTCATCATCCAGCCCACCAATCCGCCGGCCGAAAACTACATGGAGCTGCTGTTGCTCATGGACGCCGCGCGGCGCGCGAGCGCCGCCCGCATCACGGCGGTGCTCCCGTACTTCGGCTACGCGCGCCAGGACCGCAAGGATCAGCCGCGCGTGGCGATCAGCGCCAAGCTGCTGGCGAATCTGATCACGCACGCGGGCGCGGACCGGGTGCTGGGAATGGATTTCCATTCCCACCAGGTGCAGGGGTTTTTCGACATTCCGGTGGATCACCTGTACGCGGCGCCGGTGTTCGTGAACCACTACCGCACCAAGCGGCTGTATCAGCCGGTGGTCGTGGCGCCGGACGTCGGCTCGGCAAAGATGGCGCGCGGCTTCGCGAAGCGGCTGGATGCGTCGCTCGCGATCATCGACAAGCGGCGCCCGTCGGCGAACATCGCCGAAGTGCTGAACGTCGTCGGGGAAGTCGAGGACAAGGACTGCCTCATTCCCGACGACATGATCGACACCGCGGGAACGATTTCGGAAGCCGCGGCGGCGCTGAAGCGGCTGGGCGCACGCCGCATCTTCGCGTTTGCGACGCACGCGCTGCTGTCGGGACCGGCGGTCGAGCGGCTGCGTGCTTCGCCGATCGAGGAAGTGACGGTGACGAACACGATCCGTGTGGGAGAAGAGAAGCAGTTCGAAAAACTCAAAGTGTTGTCGATCGCAAGTTTGATGGCAAAAGCCATCGGGTACGAGCATTCGAACCAGTCAGTCAGCTCGTTGTTTGATTGATTGAGTCACCTAGCCACATAGGACCTTAGGACTGATGCTATGGCGCAGACAGTAACTCTCACGGCGACTGTCCGTGACAAGACCGGGAAGGGTGCCGCACGGCAGGCGCGCTTCGGGAAGCAGATTCCCGCCGTCATCTACGGTCATGGGCGCGCGACGCAGCCCTTGATGGTCGACGCGCTGGCGCTCGAGAAGGCGCTCACGGGCATCGAGCCCGAGAGCACGCTCATCGAGCTGACCGTGGACGGCAAGAAGTCGCGCACGCTGATTCGCGAGATTCAGCGCCATCCGATTCGCCCCGACATCATTCACGTGGACTTCTACGAGATCCGCGGCGGCGAGAAAATCACGCTGAAGGTCCCCGTGCATCTCGTCGGCACACCCGACGGCGTGCGCAACGCCGGCGGGGTGCTCGATCAGGTCACGCGCGAAGTCGAAATCGAAGTGCTCCCCGAGAATATCCCCGATCGCGTCGAGCTGGACGTGAGCGCGCTCAAGATCGGCGACTCGCTGCACACGCGCGATCTGTCGATTCCCAACGCCGTCATCCTGACCGGAGCCGATCTGACCATCACGACGGTGGTGCCGCCGCGCGCCGAAGAAGTCGCCGCGCCGGCCGTTGAAGCCGCGACCGAGGTCGCCGAGCCCGAGCTCATCCGCAAGGTCCGCGAGGGTGAGGAAGGCGAAGAGGGCGAGGGCGCCGCTCCCGCCGCCGAAGAGAAGGGCAAAGGCGCAGCCCCGAAGGCAGAGGAGAAGGAGAAGCCCAAGGGCAAGAAGGAAGAGTAGTCGTTGCGCGCCGTCGTCGGCCTGGGCAATCCGGGTCCGGAATACGCGGCGACGCGCCACAATGCGGGCTTCCTCCTGGCCGACGCTCTCGCGGCGCATTGGCAGTTTCCTCCCTTCCGTCGCGCCGAACGCGCGCGCGCGACGGAAGGGAGTATTGCAAGTACTCCGGTACGCATTCTCAAGCCCACGACGTTCATGAACCGCAGCGGCGCCGCGCTCGCGTCGTTGCGCGCCGATCCCACCTTCACACCCCAGCGCGACCTGCTCATTCTCGTCGACGATTTCCAGATCCCGCTTGGCACATTTCGCTTTCGCGCGGAGGGATCGGCCGGCGGGCACAACGGGCTGAAGAGCATCGAGGGCGCCCTGCAGTCGCAGCAGTACGCGCGCTTGCGGATCGGCGTCGGCCCGCTGCCCGAAGGCACCGGCGATTGGGCCGACTACGTGCTCGCGCCATTCGATCCGGAGCAGCGGGACGAGGTCGAAGGACTCATGCCGCAGATGATCGAGACCGTCGAGCAATGGCTGAACTCATGAGGCGCGTGGTGCGTGGTGCGCGGTGCGTGGTATGCTTCGCCTAGGCATTGTCGGGCTTCCAAACGTCGGTAAGTCGACGTTGTTCAACGCACTGACGTCCTCAAAAGCGGCGGCGGCGGAGAACTACCCGTTCTGCACTGTCGAGCCGAATATCGGCGTTGTCGAAGTTCCCGATCCCCGGCTCGAGCAGCTCAACGCGATCGTCAAACCCAAGAAAAAAGTGCCCGCGGTCGTGGAGTTCGTGGACATCGCCGGCCTGGTCAAGGGCGCCTCGCAGGGCGAGGGCCTCGGCAATCAATTCCTCGCGCACATCCGGGAAGTCGATGCCGTGGTGCACGTGATTCGCGCGTTCGAGGATCCCGACGTCGTGCACGTCATGGGGCCCGTCGATCCGGTGCGCGATCACGACGTCATCACGAGCGAGCTCGCGCTCGCCGATCTCGCCGTCGTCGAGCGCCGGCTCGACAAGACGAGGAAATCGGCCCGCTCGGGTGACAAGGAGGCCCAGCTGGAGCTCGTGCTGCTGGAGCGCGTGGTCCGGGAGCTCGATGCCGGACGGGGCGCCCGCGAGGCGGGCGAAAGCGACGCCGCCGTGAAATTCCTCCACCAGCTGGGGCTGCTGACGGCCAAGCCGATCCTGTACGCCGCGAATGTGAACGAAGACGATCTCGCGGCGGGGGGTGGCAAGTGGCTCGACCGCCTGCGCGCCGCCGTGCAGACCCATCATGAGGAAGCCGAGATCGTGCCCTTCTCCGCGAAGTTCGAGTCGGAGCTCGCCGAGCTGTCGGGCGAGGAGCGCCAGGACTATCTGGCGACCGCGGGCGTCGCCGAGCCTGGGCTCGACCGGCTGATTCACGCCGGCTACCGCCTGCTCGGCTTGCAGACGTTTTTCACGGTCGGTGAGAACGAAGTGCGCGCGTGGACCATGCATCGCGGCGCAGCGGCCTACGATGCCGCGGGCGAGATTCACTCGGACTTCCAGCGCGGCTTCATCCGCGCCGAGACGGTCGGCTTTGGCGAGTTCGTGAAAGCGGGCAGCTACAAGGCTGCCCGCGAGCAAGGTCTGATTCGGAGTGAGGGTCGCGACTACATCGTGAAGGACGGCGACATTCTGCTATTTCGCTTCAACGTCTAGCGCGTCCAGATCCCTACCGATCCGCAGGTCCCCCGCAGTGGCAAGAGACTGTTTCCCTCGAGGTGGAACTGGCCCATGTTCGGATTGCCAAACACGTCCCCCCCCAATCCCTCACGATAGACTTCCACCGCCGCGACATTCCTCATGGGGATCCGGTCGTAGTCGTAGTCCCAGATCGGCAGGCCATCCAGGCTGATGGGGACGTTGCAGATGTGCCCCTGCCTGAATCGCGTCGGCTGGCAACCATACAGGCACCAGGTGAAGATGCCTTCCCGCCCGAGCAGCGTGCTGAGGGATTTCGAGCGGGCGCGCTCGATGTCCTCGCGCGTAAAGAAATGCCCGAATCCGTCGTACCGTTTGCGGCGCTCATAGAAGCCCGCGAGATCGCGCCACACGTCCACGAGGTGCACCTCGACGACGAGCGGCGACAGGTCCACCGCGTTGCTGTCGAGCACGACGGCGATCTTGGTGGTCTTCCCGCGCCGCAGCGAGAAGGGGCGATCCAGGATTTCCTGACCCTCGAACGAGACGTGCACGATCTGTTCGCCGGGCTCCAGCCCCGTAAGCAGGAACCGGCCCGTCGAATCGGTCACCACGGACTTCCCCGCGGTGGGCACCGCGATCATCACCAGCGCAAGCGGGCGGCCGTTGTAGGCGGAGATGGCGTTGCCGCCGAGACGCGCAGACGTGTCGGCTTGAGGGCGGAGCGCAAACAGCGGAGCAGCGGAAGCGACACCGACAAGAATCAGTATTCGAGCTGTTCGGAACATGTCCATACCTCCGGCGGATCCTTACAATCCCACCGTTTTCCCTGGTTCGGCCGCTACCATCACGGCCGAGTTAACCGGGAGACGCGAGCTAACCCGGTAACGCTTGTGACGAGGCTCCAGGTCCCACCCTGCTGCATTGTAGTGCCGGCGACAGATGATCTCCATCGCCTACGCCCTACAATACGACGTTGGACGGTGTTTTTCACATCCTCCCTGCGATCTATGCCTTTCCTTCGGGGCCTTTCCGGCTAGCTTTAGGCCCACATATCCCCCTACTCGGCGCCATGCACCGCGCCGGGTCATCCATGTCCAAAGGGAGGTTGCATGAGTCGTCGGTACGAGACCGTCTACATCTTTGATAGCTCGCTGGACGAGCCCGCCATCACCGAAAAGCTGAACCGCTTTCACGCCCTTCTCACCAAAGACGGAAACGGCACGTTGACGAACGTCGCCCACTGGGGGAAGCGGACGATGGCGTACAAGGTCAAGAAGAAAGACACCGGTTACTACGTCGTCGCTGAATTCCAGGCGGCCGGTAACCTGCTGCCCGAGTACGAGCGCGCCGTGAAGCTCGATGAAGGGGTGTTGCGCTACCTCATCGTCGAGGCGGCGCGTGAGCAGCCCAAACCGGTGGTCCCCGCCAGCGTCGCTGCTGAGGATGAAGAGCTGGAAGAGGAGGAAGCGTGAGACGTCCCGCCAAGACCTGTCCCGTGTGCGAGTCCGGCGCACGCGTGCTCGATTATAAGGACGACCGGACCTTGGGCCGCTTCCTCACGGAGCGCGGCAAGATTCTGCCGAGCCGCCTGTCCGGCATGTGCGCGCGCCATCAGCGCCAGCTCGCCACCGCGATCAAACGCGCCCGCCAGCTCGCGTTGATCCCCTATATCAAGGGACACACCGCCTAGCGTGGCAGCGCGCCCGTCGTTGTCGCGCCTGATTCTGGCGACGCTCGCGTTCGTCGCGTGGGCGCCGGCAAGCCTGGTGGGCCTGCCGTGCGCGGCGTTGCTGCTGATCGCGCCGCAGCGGTCATTAGCTGCCCTGCCAGCGCACGGCGAGCGACCGGGCGCCTCGCACGTGCTGGCGGGCTTCATCGGTGCGTTCAGTGTGGCATTGCTGGTGCTGATGGCGAGGGGCGGCAGCCGCCTCGGAGCGGTCACAAGCACCTACATCGTGCTCGTGACCGCGGCGTTCGTCAGCTTCGTGTTGCTCCGCCCGGAGGAACCACCGCTGAATCGCGCGCTCCGGTCCATCGGCCTGGGGGGACTCGCGACCGCGGCACTGATTCAGATCGTGTGGGGCCATGTGTTCCATGGCGGCGAGGCGTGGAGCTTACTCGGCTGGGAGGCGACGCGTCAGGCGAGCCTCGCCATCCGCTACGTGGTGGAGCTGAGCCCGCCGCAATGGGTGTCCAGCGCATTCGCCATGCAAGAGCCGGCGGTGCGATTCGCGAGCGTCACGTGGCCCGGTATGCTCGCACTGCAGACGCTGGCCGGCCTGGCGCTCGCGTGGCAGCTGCATTTGCGCTTGACGTCGCTGCCGCTCGGAGCACCGCTGGCGCGCTTCAGGGATTTCGCAATCGGCGACGGCTGGGTCTGGGGCATCGTTGCGTGGATCGCCGTGCTGATCCTGCCCGTGTCGAGCCCGCTGCACGTTGCCGGCACGAATGTGGGTCTCGTGGCCGGAACGCTCTACGTGCTGCGCGGCGCCGCAATCGTCATCGCTTTCGCGGAGGCCTTCGGCATCTCGGCGGTGGCGCTGGTTATCGTCGCCGCCGCGGCGGCGGCACTCGCGGTTCCGTTGGTCTTTATTGTGCCCGGGCTCTGCACGCTCGGGATTACCGATACGTGGTATCAGTACCGGCGGCGGCTCGCCGAGGGGATCCAACACAAACTAAGGAAGTAAGGCGATGGAAATCATTCTGCGGGAAGACGTGCAACATCTGGGCAAGGTTGGGGAAGTCGTGAAGGTGAAGGACGGCTACGCCCGCAATTACCTGCTCCCCAAGGGGCTCGCCTACCCGGCGACCGAGGCGAACAAGAAGAAGATCGCCTACGAGGGCGAGCGCCTCGCCAAACAGCGTGCCGGCGAGAAGTCCGCGGCCGAAACGGAAGCGACGAAGCTCGCCGACGTGCAGCTCACCTTCGCGGTCAAGGTGGGCGAGGAGGAGAAGCTCTACGGCTCCGTCACCGCGAGCGACATCCAGCGCAAGCTCGAGGAGCTCGGCATCCACGTCGATAAGCGCAAGATCGATTTGCACGAGCCGATCCGTGAGCTGGGCGATTTTCAAGTCGGCATCAAGATCCATCCCGAGGTCCGGCCGCAGGTGCGGGTCACGGTGGTGAAGGAGTAGCGAAAACGGCCGGCTCCATCGCCACCGACGCACCGGACGCCGTATTTCAGCTCGCGAGCGGCTGGGGAACCCTCGAGTCCACCAAGGCGGACGACATGCGCGCCCAGCACCAGGCGCTGCAGGCACGTCGCCCGATCGCGTTCGTGAGCGACACCGCCTGCGATCTGCCGGATGAGCTGGTGTTGCAATATGACATCAAGCTTGTACCAACCCAGCTGATCGTGGACGAGCGGCCCTACCGGGACCGCCTCGAGCTGACCTCGGCCGAGTTCTTCCAACGCTTGCGGGCCGGGCACGATGCCACGACCTCACAGCCAGCCCCGCAAGCCTTCACTGACGCATTTCGCGATGCCGCTCGTGCAGGAAACCATGTGATCGCCGTCATCCTCTCGAACGCCCTGTCCGGCACCTACGGGAATGCGGAGGCCGCTGCTCGCCGCTTCGACGCAGGCCGGGTTACGGTCGTGGATAGCCGCAATGTGACGCTGGGCGAGGGCCTGCTGGTGGTGCGTGGCGTAGAGCTTGCTGCAGCAGGCTGGAGCGGCGACGCGATCGTCAAGGAGCTCGAGCTCGTGGCGCGCTACTGGCCGATGCAGTGTCTGGTGACTCCGATTACACCGGTCATCGCGGCGCACGCCGGCATCGGCGCGTGGGGCGTCTTTTACCAGAACGAGGACTGAATAAACCCCGAAACAATGCGCCATGGCTGAACGCGGGACGTCCGGGGTGCTCTCACGGGTCGTCGACGCCCTGCTGGGCCGCAAGGCGGTGGATCCCGTGGTACTAGACCTGCGTGGGTTATGCGCGGCCACCGACTACTTCGTGATCGTGTCCGGAACCTCGAATGCGCACGTGCGGGGCATGGCGGAGTACCTCGTTAATGCACTCGCGCCCTCGGGAATCGAGCCGCATCATGTGGAAGGGTTGGCGCAGGGGCGTTGGGTGCTCCTCGACTACGTCGATTTTGTGGTGCACGTATTTCACCCCGAGCTGCGGGACTTTTACCAGCTCGAACGGTTGTGGGGCGACGCCCCTGTCGTCGCCGCTGGTGATGCAGATGGAACAGGCGCGAGAGGGTAGGCAGGTATGCGACGTGGCATAGCCAGTGTAGCGGTGTTCGCGGCGTTGCTGGTGGGTGCGCAGCCGGTAGCGGCGCAGTACTTCGGCCAAAACAAGGTCCAGTACCGCTCGTTCGACTTCAAGTCGATCCAGACCGAACACTTCGACATCTACTATTACTCGGATGAACGCGGAGGCGCGCTCGACGCCGCGCGTATGGCGGAGCGCGCGTATGCGCGGCTGTCCCGGATTCTCCACCACCAGTTCCAGAGCCGCAAGCCGATCATCCTCTACGCTTCGCAAGCGGATTTCCAGCAGACGAACGTGGTCGACGCCTCGGGCGAAGGGCTCGGCGGTGTAACGGAATTCTTCAAGCACCGCGCCGTGATGCCCTTTACGGGCTCGTACGCGGAATTCGAGCACGTGCTGCAACACGAAATGGTGCACCAGTTCCAGTACGACATCTACAGTCGCGGCCGCCCCGGCGCCGGTGTGGGGACGCTGATGAGCGTGAATCCGCCGCTCTGGTTCATGGAGGGTATGGCGGAGTATCTGTCGCGCGGCCCGATCGATCCCGAAACGGCGATGTGGCTGCGCGACGCCGCGCTCGAGGGCCATCTGCCTTCGATCGAGGAAATGACGCTCGATCCCTACATCTTCCCGTACCGCTACGGGCACGCGCTGTTTGCCTACATCGGCGAGAAGTGGGGCGACGAGGTCATCGGCGAAATCCTGCAAACCTCGGCGAGCTCCGGCATCGAAGCCGCGGTCAAGCGCGCCACGGGTCGCAACCTGGAGGATCTCTCCGCCGACTGGCGCGATGCGGTCCAGACGACGTTCCTGCCGCAGCTCGGCGATCACTACCGCGCGCGCCGCATCGCACAACCGGTGCTGACACAGCGCCGGTCTCGCGGCCGCATCTTCCTCGCGCCCGCCCTGACACCGGACGGGAAGGAGATGGCCTTCTTCGGTGATGAAGGGACTTTCTTCGTCGATCTCTGGCTCGCCGATGCGGAGACTGGACGGGTCAAGCAGCGGCTCGTGAAGTCCACGATCAACAACAATTACGAGAGCCTGCGCTTCATCAATTCCGCCGGGTCGTTCTCTCCCGACGGCCGCTACTTCGCGATCGCCGCCAAGCACAAGGATCGCGATGATCTCGTGATCATCGATGTGAAGAAAGGGCGAGAAGCCAGCCGCATCCGTGTCCCGCTCAACGGCATCCAGACGCCGCGCTGGTCACCCGACGGCACGCAGCTCGTCTTCACCGGCTTCACGAACGGCTTTACCGATCTCTACGTCATCAACCGCGACGGCAGCGGGTTGATGCGGCTCACCGCCGACAAGTACGCCGACTTGCACCCGTCGTGGTCGCCGGATGGCAACCTGATCGCGTTCGTCACGGATCGCGGTCCGACGACCGATTTCGATCTGCTGCGGTTCGGCAATCTGCGCATCGCGCTGTATCACCTCGACACCCACCGGATCGAGATCCTGCAGCACATGGATGTCGGCAAGAATATCGATCCGGCGTGGGCGCCGGACGGGCGCTCCCTGGCGTTCGTCTCGGATCGGACGGGCATCGCCAATGTGTTCTTGTACGAATTCGACGACGAGCAGATCTACCAGTTGACCAACATGTTCACCGGCGTCCAGGGGATCACGCCGCTCTCGCCGGTGCTGTCGTGGGCCCGGCAGGCCGATCGCCTTGCATTCGTCTATTACGAAGACGGCCAGTACAGCGTGTACTCGGTGGACAATCCCCGCTCGCTGCGGCGCGCACCGTACCAGGGACCCTCCACGCGGCCAGTCACGCTGCTTCTCTCGGAAACGCACGATCAGCTCGCCGCGGAGCCAACGCTCAACCCCCCCAGCGTGAATGCCATGGGCGGCACCACGACACCGGTATTCTCGGATGGACCGTCGCGAATGGGCGCGTCGATCTACCGTTCTCTGAGCGGCTTCCGTCCCTCGGCGTCACCCGAGATGGACTCGTCCTCGGTTCCACCGCCGTTGACGGTGCGGGAGCTGCTCGATTCGGCGACGCTGTCGCTGCCGGACACGAATGAGTTCACCTTCCGCCCCTACCGGATCCGCTTCACGGCCGACTACTACGTCCGGCCGACGGTCGGATATCAGCGCGACAACTTCGGCCGCGGCGTGTTCGGCGGCACCGCGGTCGCACTGTCCGATATCCTCGGCAATCACACGGTCGTGTTCGCGGGTTCGATCAACGGCCGGATTAGTGAAGCCCAGATGCTCGGGCTCTATGCCAATCAGTCGAACCGCATGAACTGGGTGACGGGCTTCTCGCAGGACCCGCTCTACTACTACGGCGGCAGCTCCTGGAGGCGCGTCTCCGACCCGAACGGGGAATCGGGCGACAGTCTCGACGTCTTCTCGACGCGCATCCGCCGGTTCGTCAGTCGCAGCATCTTTACGTCCGCCTCGTATCCGTTCAGCCGCTTCAACCGCGTCGAGCTCGGCCTGCAAGGCGTCAACGTGAGTGAAGCGACGCTCGATGTGCAAACGAAGTTCGACGCGGCCAGCGGCGCTTTTGTCGAGCAGTCGCTCATCAGCGGCGGCGGTCCAACGGCCACGTACATCCAGCCGTCGATCGCGCATATCCACGATAACACGCTGTTCGGCTACGTCGGGCCGTTCGCGGGCGCGCGCTCGCGGTTCTCGATCGCTCCCGCCATCGGCACCTGGCAATTCATTTCCGGCCTGGCCGACTACCGGCGCTACATCTTCGCTCGGCCGTTCACGCTGGCGTTCCGCGGGTTGTTCATGGGGCGCTACGGTAAGGACGCCGACCGGTTCCCGATTTTCCTCGGCAGCACGGAGCTGATTCGCGGCTACACGTCCGGCTCGTTCCGCAACCACGAGTGCGCCGCGACTCCGGGATCGGGTCCGCGAACCGGCTGCGCCCTGCTCGATCAACTGGTTGGTTCCAAGATCGCAGTTGCCAACGTCGAGCTGCGGTTCCCGCTGGCACGCAGCCTGGTACTGGGATTCCTGCCGATCGGACTGCCGCCGATCGAAGGCGCATTCTTCTATGACATGGGCGTGGCGTGGTACGACGCGAGCAATCTGAAATGGGACCGAGGACCGCTCGAGAATCCGTTGCTCGTACGCACTCCGCTCCGCAGCTGGGGGGGATCGATCCGCGCCAACATGGCCGGCCTCATGATCCTGCGATTCGACTATACCCGGCCGCTCGACCGCCAGTACAACAAGGCCTATTGGACCGTGAGTATCGGCCCGACGTTCTAACTCCGCGTCGCTAAAACAGTTGCAATGGCCTCGCCGGTTGTCTATTTTGTCCGGCGAGGCCAATTGCCTATCTCTCGTTTCCTTCTCTGTGCGACTGTGACGCTGTGGGGCTGTGGATCCCAGGCGCCGGCGGCGGCATCATCACAACAGCAATCCCCACAACGCGTTAGCCAGCTCCAAATCGTCGCCCGCATGCCCGGAGCGGCCATCCGGTTGCCCGCCAAGGGAGGGCCGCCGCAGCTCTACCGGCTGCCCCGGATGACGCTGGTCGAGGGCGCCTTGCGCGGCAAGTTGCCGCCCGTCGAGCGCGTGATCGGCCTCGATCCCGAATCGGAGTTCCTCTTCGTCACTACCGCCAAGAAAGAGCTCCTCGCGCTCGACCTCGGCAGCGGCCGGGTCGATACCGTCGCGACCAGCGTCGCCCAGGCGACACTCGGTCCCGACGGCACGCTGTACGCCGTCGATGAGCAGCGACGCGTCATCTCGTTGTCGCGGCGTACGCGATTCGCGTGGCCGCAACCGCTCACCGCGTTGCCGCGCGATCTCTTCGGCGCGACCGACCAGCATCTCGTCGGCGTGATTCCGCAGGATCGTCTGCTCGTGGCGGCCCCCGACCAACCGCCGGCCGTTCGTCCGATCGCGGCGAGCGGCGACGTCGCCGCAACGCGGTGGGGCGATCTCGTCGCCGTGGCCAGCGATTCGGGGGTCACCTTCTACGATCCGCTGGCACGCCGCGACCCCGCGTTCGTACGACTCGAGGGTGGTCCCCGCGCGCTCGCATTCTCGCCGTCGGGACATCGGATCTATGTGGCGCGCCGCAACACGCCCGGGCTGGCTGTCATCGATCGCTTCGAGCGTAAAGAAGTCGATGGGGTCGCGCTTCCGGGACCAGTTGCGGCATTGCGGCTCGATCCGCTGGGACGCTGGCTGCTCGCGCGTCCCACCGTCGGTGACTCCGCGTGGATCGTCGATCTGCCGATCAAGCAACACACCGGCATCATCCCTACGCAATGGCAGGCGGATCTCCCGTCGATTTCGCCGGACGGCATGCTGATCTTCCGCCGCGGCGCTGATGTGGTCTCCCTGCGGCCCGACTCGCTCAGCGATGTCGGGCGCGTGAAGAATGGCGCCGCGGATCTCTGGGTGCTCACGTCGTGGCTGCCGCGTGGCGTGCCCTCGACGCAGGCGAGCGCGGGCGCTGCGGCGGCGGACAGCGTCGGAACCGAGGGTCCGCTGTACGTGCAGGTCTCCACGTCGCAGAACCCGGACTGGTCGGGCCATTTGGCTGACGACCTCACGCGTGCTGGTCTCGCCGCGCGCGTGTTGCCACCGCAGCACCCTGACGACGGGTATCGCGTGGTCCTCGGGCCCTACGCGACGCGCTCGCAGGCCGAGGCGATCGGCCGGCGGTTGGGACGCCCCTTCTGGATCTACCAACCCGGACAGTGACGACCGCGACCCCTCCCGCTCCACCGACCGCCCCCCGGCAGTTGCCGCTCTCGCGGCTCGGCCATCTGGTGCCGCCGCTGCTCGACGGCCAGGCGTTGGTCGCGCTCGTCGGGCTGACGGACGATCTGCCCTGGGCCGCGAAAGCGGCGTGGGACATCGCCCGCATTGCGGCGCGCGACGGGCGCAGGATCGCGCTCGTCGATATGAATCTCGAGCGCCCCGCGCTGCATGAGACCATCGGGATGGCGCCCACCGAAGGCATCGTGGATGCTTTCGAGTACGGCGTTTCGCTGAACAAAGCCGCGCACGAAGTCACCGGCGTGTTCTTCATTCCCGCCGGCTCGGACACGGCGCGCGCGCCCGAGCTGTACGGCCACCCGCGCTGGCCCAAGCTCCAGGCGGGATTCCGTTCCGAAGGGGCGCTGCTCCTGGTTTTCATTTCGCTTTCCGGACTGTCGCAGCTGTCCGCGGTCGCGGACGGCGCGCTCGTGCTGTCGCCCGATGGCGTGGGTCCGAGCTTCACGATCGGGCGGGATATCCCCTTGCTCGGCGTGGTCCGCGACCGGTGGTTGCCAGCGGCGAGTCATCGCACGCCACCGGCCGCCGTGTCGCTGCCGATCGTTGTGGATCCACCAAAACGTCGTGGGCTGCGCGTTGCCATCACGACGTTGGTGGTCGGGGGTATCGCTGTGGGAGGTTGGGCGCTGCTCGCGGGAGCGCGCGAGTCCCTTGTCCCGAAGCCGGCCGCCCCCGCCCCCGCCCCCGCCCCTCCCCCAGCGCCCTTAGCTTCACCATCCACCGTTCGCCACCCACCTCCACCGCCGGTCGTTCGCGACACGCTGGGTTGGACGGTTCAGCTTGCGGCATACGCGTCGCTCGACAAGGCGCTCGCGCATGCCGACCGTCTGGCCGCTGACGCCGGGGTGCCCACGCTGGTCACTCCGGTGCGGCAGAGCGAGAACGGCCCCTTGTGGTATCGAGTCCTGGCGGGTTCGCTCCTTGTGGTATCGAGTGCTGGCGGGTTCGTACGCCACGCGGGCGGACGCTGCCGGCGCGCGCGCGGGGTTGTGGCGCCGCGGCGTCGTCAGCGAAGGCATCGGCGACCTGCTGCTGGCGCCGTATTCCTATCATGCACCGGCCGGCGTTTCGCTCGATTCGCTGCGCCGCGGTGGTCTTCCCGCCGTCCGTTGGTCCAATGGCGTGATCTTGATGGGCGCGTTCGAGGGGCCCGATCAGGCAACCGCCACCCAGGCCGCACTCAAACGCGCCGGCGTGCGCGCGAACCTACTTCCCCGTATGGGGGTGGGGCCACCATGAGACTGAGCAGGCTCGAGCTCTCTGGCTTCAAATCGTTCGCGGGCCGGGTTGAACTGCCCTTCGATCAAGGCGTGACGGCGATCGTGGGGCCAAACGGCTGCGGCAAATCCAACATTTCCGACGCCGTGCGCTGGGTGCTGGGCGAGCAGTCGCCGCGCTTGCTGCGCGGCGGAAAGATGGAAGACGTCATCTTCCAGGGATCCACGGGACGCCGCCCGGTCAACGTCGCGGAAGTCTCGCTCGTGTTCGACAACTCGGACGGCACCCTGCCGCTCGCCTACCAGGAAGTCGTCGTCACCCGCCGCCTGTCGCGCTCCGGCCAGAGCGACTACCTGCTGAACCGCTCACCGGTGCGGCTGCGAGACATTCAGGATCTGCTGCGTGGCACCGGACTTGGCGCCGACGCCGCGGTCGTGATGGAAGCGAAGATGATCGAGGCGTTGCTCTCGGAGAAAGCGGAGGAGCGACGCGCGCTGTTCGAGGAAGCGGCCGGCATCGGTCTCTACCGTGACCGGAAGAAGAGCACGGAGCGCCGGCTCGAGGAGACGGCAGCCGATCTCGCGCGGCTCGAGGACCTGATTGCCGAAGTTCAGACGCAGGTGCGGAGCCTGGCGCGTCAACGGGGCCGCGCCGAGCGCTACGGCAAGATGGTGGAGGAGCGCTTCGGGATCGCGATGACCCTGGTGCGGCGCGAGCTCGAAGACTTCGACATCTCGCTCGGCTCGCTCGGGGTGCGCGGCCGCGAGTTGGCGGAGACGATCCCGGCGGCGCGCGCGCGGCTGAGCGACGCGGAGCATGAACGCGAAACGCGCGTGCAGGCGCGTCACACGGGGGAGGCACGCCGGACGGAGGTCGAGCGCCGTCTCGGCGACGCCAAGCTCGAAGTGGGACGGCTCGAGAGCGATCTCGCGCTCGCGGCGGAGCGGCTCAGCAACGCGGGGCAGCGCCGCCAGACGGCCGCGGAGGAGCGCGCGCAGGCGGAGCGGCGCGCCGGGCAGGCTGAACGGGAGCACGACGCGGCCGAGGCTGAGCGCGCCGCCGCCGCGCAGGATCTCGCCGCCGTTCACGGTGAGCTGACCGCGCGGACCGGCGACGAGAACGATGTGCGCGGGCGGCTCACGGCCGAGCGGGCCGGTTTGCGGGAGCTGGAGGAAGCGCTGCAACGTCGCGCCGAGTCCGCGCGCGCGCTCGAGCTGGAAGCCGCGGCGCTCGACCGGGAGCGCAGCGAGCTGCGCGAGCAGCTCGCGCTGGCCACGGGCGAGCGCCAGGATCGGGAAGCCGCGGCGCGCGAAGCGGCGCGACAGACGGACGCCGCGGGGCAGCGCATGGCGCGCGACGCGCAAGCTGCCGTGCGCGCCGTCGAAGCACTGCAGCATGCGCGGCGTCACCTCGCGACATTGCAGGAGCAGGAGATGAGCGCTCGTTCGGCGCGCCGTCAGGCGGAGGCTGCGCTGGCGCAGCTCGAGGCGCGGCGCGACGCGCTCACCGAGCTCGACCGCGAGCACGTTGGTCTCGCCCCGGCCGCCCAGGCGCTCCTCAAGGCGCGCTCCAAGTTCGGTGAAGGAACCATCCTGGGACCTCTCTCCGATTTCGTCCGGACCAGCCGCCGCGACGCCGAGCTCGCAGAACGGCTGCTCGGCGAATCGCTGCACGCCGTGCTGGTGCGCGACGCGTCGGTCATCGACGCGATTCGGGCGTGGCACGCCGAGAAGCAGCCGGGCCCACTGGTGCTGCTGCCGTGCGTGCCGGGACCGCGCCTGGGCGCAGATGGGCATCCGCTCAAGGACGAGCTGCGGGTCGACGGACCGGCCGCCGCCTGGGTGCGCGCACTGCTCGCCGGTCACGAGGTCCTGGGCAGCGGCGCGCTGCGCCGTGCGAATGGCGCCGTGTTCCTCGATAGCGGCGCGTCCACGGCCGGCGGGCCGCTACAGCGCCGCGCGGAGCTTGCCGCCCTTGAAAAGGACGTGCACGATGCCGCGACCAATCTCGATCGCGCCCGGGCGGCCGAAGAGACGACCATCAAGGAGCTCGCGGCAGCGGAGACTGCCCTCGCGACCGCGGCGCAGGCGGCGGAGCAAGCGCGCCGCACCGAGCTGGAGGGTGGCGCCGAAAAGGGGGAGGCGGATCGCGGCTTGATTCACGCGCGGCGCGAGGCGGAGGAAATCGCGACCCAGGTCGACCGCCTGACGCGGCGCCTGGCGGAAGTCGAAACACGGCTCGGCAGCGTGCACGCGGAGCTGCAAGAGCGAGAGCTGGAGCGGGTGCGCTCCGCGGAACAGCTCAGTGCCGAGCGCGGCGCACTCGCCGATCTCGAAGCGCAGCAGGAGGCGGCTCGCGAACAGCGCGTGCGCTGGCAGGTCGAAGCCGCGCAGGTCGAAGCCCGGCTCACAGCCGCGACCGAACGGGCCAGCCGCGCCCACGCCGACGCCACCGCCTCGCGGGAGCAGGGCGCCGCGCGCCTGGAGGAAATCGCGCGGATCGAGAGTGACAGCGCGGCGCTGACGACGCAGCGAGCGCAGTGGGAAGACACCCTCCAGGAACGCCGCGTCGCGCTGACCGAGCTGGAGGGCGCGACGCGCGATGCCGAAACGAACGTCGCCATGACCGACGCCGATCTCGGCCAGGCGGAAGGCGCGCTCGATCAAGCGCGGAAGGCGCTCGCCGCTCTCGGTGAGGAGGAGCATCGCCTCCAGCTGCAGCGGACCGAAGTCGAAGGGCGCAAGCGCGGGTTGATCGAGCGGGTCGAGACCGAGTGGCGCAAGCCGCTCGATACGCTGCTGGCCGAGGCGCCGGAGGTGCCGGGCGATCTCGAATGGCTGCGGCAGGAGAACGACCGACTGCGTGGCGCCATCGACGCAGTCGGCCCCGTCAACGCGCTCGCTGTCGAAGAGCACGCCGAGGAAAACAAGCGCCTCGACTTCCTCCAGACCCAGCGCGACGATCTCGTGACGGCCCGCAACTCGCTGCAGCAGGCGGCCCGGGAAATCGATCAGACGGCCAAGACCCTGTTCCTCGAGTCGTTCGGCAAGGTGCGCGACCACTTCCGCTCGGTTTTCCAGACGCTGTTCGGCGGCGGCGAGTGCGACGTGCGTCTCGCCAGCGAAGATGAGCCGCTGGAAAGCGAAATCGAGATTCACGCTGCACCCCGCGGCAAGCGCACGCAGCGGATCCATCTGCTGTCGTCGGGCGAGCGAACGCTCGTCGCGGTGTCGCTGCTGTTCGCCATTTTCCTCGCCAAGCCCAGCCCGTTCTGCCTGCTCGACGAAGTCGATGCGCCGCTCGACGACGCCAACGTGGGTCGCTACGTGCGCCTGTTGGCGGAGTTCAAGGACCAGACGCAGTTTATCGTCATCACTCACAACCCCCGCACGATGCAAGCAGCAGACGCCGTATACGGCGTGACCATGCAGGAGCCGGGCGTATCCACCATCGTGGGCGTGCGCCTCGGCCAGATGGAACCCGTCTAGAGTCCCACAATGCGGCGGCTGTTCTGGCTCGTCCTTCTGCCCGCCGGGCTGGCGGCGCAGCGGCCGGCAGTTTCCCCAGTGCTGCCGCGAGTCTGGCAGCGCACACAGGACACGACGCTCTCCGTATGGCTCTTCGTCCGTCCCGAGGCATCACTTGCCGCCGTCAGTGAGCGCGCCGCAGCCCTCGGCGCCCGCGTGCGCGTGCAGAGCCGCTGGCTCCACGCCATCAGCGTCGATGCACCCACAACGGCGCTGCGGGTCCTGGCGCAGGACCGGCAGCTGCGCCGCATTCAGCCACTCGGACGGTTTCGGCTGCGCACTCCGCCGCGCAGCGGCCGTCCGACGACTGAGCAGGCGCCTCCGGTCGTGCTGGCGCCCACCGCGGGACCCGGCGACACGTGCGGGGTGACGCCGGGCGACGATCCGGTGCTTGGCCCATCCGAGATGCCGTACCGCCAGCTCCATCTCCGCCCGCTGACCGATCAGGGCGTGAACGGCACGGGCGTCCGTATCGCGATCCTGGACGCGGGCTTCAATACGACGAATCCCGCGTTCAATGGCATCACCGTCACGGCGCAGTACGATTTTGTGTATCACGACAGCGTGGTGCGCAATCAGTCGCATGACGACAGCACGTTCAATGCGGCGTTTCACGGCACCGCCGTGTGGTCGCTGTTCGCGGGGGACGTGCCAGGCCGGCTCCACGGCATCGCGCGTGGCGCAACCTACCTGCTCGCCAAGACGGAAGACGTGCGCAGCGAGACGCGCGTCGAAGAAGACAACTACGTCGCCGCGCTCGAGTGGGCCGACTCGATTGGGGTCGACATCGTGTCCTCCAGCCTCGCCTACCTCGTTTTCGACAACGGATTCAGTTACACGCCGTCGCAGCTGAATGGCGATGTCGCGGTCACGACCGTCGCCGCCGACATGGCCGCCCAGCGCGGCATCCTCGTCGTGACGGCGGCGGGCAACGAGGGGCCGGGCTCGCGTTCCATCTGGACGCCCGCCGACGGGGACTCGGTGCTCGCGGTCGGCGCGGAGGATTCGCTCGGCACCATCGCTTTCTTTTCGTCGCGCGGCCCGACGGCGGACGGCCGCATCAAACCCGACTTCACCGCCCCCGGGGTCGCGGTGTGTGTCGTGACGGACATCGGCCATGTGAATCGTCTCGACGGCACCTCGTTCGCAACGCCGCTGCTCGCCGCCAGCGCCGCGCTCATCAAGCAGCTGCACCCCACGTTGACGCCGATCGGACTGCGAACGGCATTCCGCAATGTGGCGAACAATCGGGCCAGCCCCGACACGATTCGTGGCTGGGGCCGGCCCGACGTGAGCGCCGTCGGCGTGTTTCCCACGGGTGTCGCGGCGATCGCCCCACTCCCGTCCGGCGGTACGCTGACAACCATCACGCCGGCCTTCTCGTGGACCGTTGGAACCGTTCCCCCATCCGCGATGCCCGTGAGCTATCGGCTGCGCATCGCCCGCGACAGCGCGCTCACCACACCGCTCATCGACACGATCGTGACGGTCGAGACGTTCGACCTCGGACAGCCGCTCAAACCCGGCTCCGTGTTCTGGCAGGTCGACGCGACCGCCGCGACGGGAGAGAAAGCAACGACGGGAATCGTCGGGCCGATTCCCGTCCCACCCTGGGCGACGCTGTTAACCCTCAACAATCCGGCCGGCTCCGTCACAAATTCGGCGGCGCCCACGTTCACATGGACCTCGCCGGGCGTGTCGTCCCCTCCCGGCCCGTTGACGTACGACCTGGCGGTGCAGCGCGTCTCCACGGGACTCTATGACTTTGGCGTCGTCGGATTGCGGGATACGACGTTCACCCTGACGCAGCCGCTCGAGCTGAATACCACGTATCGCTGGCACCTCGTGATCCACGCGGGAAACGACACCACGCTAGTGCGCAGTCAGGGAACGTTTCTCGTTACAGACGGTGGTTTGCCGACGGCGACGCTGCTGTATCAGAACTTTCCCAACCCCTTCCCCGCCGGCGGTCGCGATTCGACCTGCCTCTGGTTCGACGTCGCCACGGCAGGAACCGTCGAGCTCGATATCATCGATTTGCGCGGTAATCCGGTGCGCCGCTTCATACCTGGCAAAGCCTTTCCCGCCATTCTGGACGCCGGACGTTACGGCCGCGGCACGAGCGGCGGCGCCGGACTCTGTGATTCGCGGCTGATGTGGGATGGTCGAGCGGATGATGGCACCCTGTTGCCTGCCGGCGTTTATCTCGCCAAGCTCAAGGCACCCGGCTTGCTCGTGTTCAAGCGGATCGTCTTTCGAGGCAGATAGAGCCGGTGGACGTTGGTGGAGGTCCAAATGGAATTGGTCACCGTCGGCACTGGTACTGTTGCACCTTCGGCGCGCCGCACCTGCCCGTGTCACTGGGTGGAGCGCGGGGATCTCCGTGTGCTGCTCGACTGCGGCGCCGGCTCACTCCATCGCCTGGCAGAATTCGGACTGCCGTGGCATCAGGTGAGCCACGTCATCTTGTCGCACTTCCACCCCGACCACTGGGGCGAGCTGCCGATGCTCGTGTACGCCCTCAAGTACACCACCGAGCCGCCGCGCAAGGAGCCGTTCGTCATCCTCGGGCCGCCCGGCGTCGTACATCTGCTGCGCACACTGGCCGAGGGCTATGGCGATTGGCTGCTCGATCCCGGGTTCCCGATCGGCATCCTCGACGTCCGCGAGGGCGAGCCCTTCCCTCTCAATGCCGACGTGAATCTCGAAACCTTCCCGGTGCCGCATACGACCGAGAGTGTGGCGCTCTCGCTCGAAGCGCCGGAGGGCCGGCTGGTGTACACCGGCGATACGGGGCCCAGCTCCGAGCTGGCGCGCTGGGCTGCGGGCTGCGACCTGCTGCTGGCTGAGTGCTCGTTGCCGGAATCGCGAGCGATGGACATCCACCTCACGCCCGAGCAGGCCGGGGACCTGGCCAAGGAAGCGGAGGCGAAGCGCTTAGTCTTGACCCACTTCTATCCCCCGGTAGAAACTTCGGACCCGGCAAAGCTGGCCGGTACGCGCTTTGGCGGCCCGGTTACCGCGGCGAAAGACGGCGACCGGTTCACTATTGGAGATGGGAGACGCTCGTAGTGCTGATCGTGATGCGGCATGGCGCGACACGCGAGGAAGTCGAGAAGGTCATCTCCGTCATCCAGGAGATGGGCTATCAGGCGCAGCCCATGCCTGGGGCGCAGCGCACGGCCGTCGGTCTCGTCGGCAACGACGGCCGCGTGGACGCGTCGCGCCTGGAGGGCCTGCCCGGAGTCCACGAAGTCATCCATGTCTCACAGCCGTACAAGCAGGTCAGCCGCGAGTGGAAAAACGAACCGACGATCGTGCGCCTGCCGGGCGGAGGGGGCGTGGCGTTCGGCGGCAACGACGTCGTGGCGATCGCCGGGCCGTGCTCCGTCGAAAGCGAGCGCCAGATCATCGATGCCGCACGGCAAGTCAAAGACGCAGGTGCCGTGGTTTTGCGGGGCGGCGCCTGGAAGCCGCGCAGCTCTCCCTACTCGTTCCAGGGACTCGGCAAGCCCGCCCTGCGGCTGCTGGCGAAGGCGCGCGAGGAGACCGGCCTCCTGATTTGTACGGAAGCGATGGACGAAACCGGCCTCGGCTGGGTCGCCGAGACCGCCGACATCGTGCAGATCGGCGCGCGCAACATGCAGAACTTCTCGCTCCTCAAGCTGGCGGGCCGCTGCGGCAAGCCGGTGCTGCTCAAGCGTGGCATCAGCGCCACCGTGCAGGAGCTGCTGCTGTCGGCGGAGTATCTGCTGGCCGAGGGCAATCACGACGTCATTCTGTGCGAGCGCGGCGTGCGGAGCTTCGACACTGCGACGCGCAACCTGTTCGATCTCACAGCGATCCCGGTCGTGCACAAGCTGTCGCATCTGCCCATCATCGCCGATCCGTCGCACGGCACCGGTTTGCGCGACAAGGTGATTCCCATGGCGCGCGCCGCCGTCGCCGCGGGCGCCGATGGTATCATGGTGGAAGTGCATCCCAACCCCGAAGAGGCGCTGTCGGACGGCGCGCAGTCGTTGTTCCCCGATCAGTTCGCCCAGTTGATGCGTGAAGTGCGGATAATCGCAGAGGCTATCGGGAGACGGGTTGCGGAGCCCGCTGCGGTGAGCGCGTAAGATGGCGGGCCGGCGAGCTGACGGGCTGGCGGGCGGAATGTTGGGCGCTGCGGCATTGTTGTTCGCCGCCCGCGTGCCCGCCGGCCCGCCCGCCCGCCAAGACCCCACACCAATTCTGGATCGGGCAAGCGCGTCGTACGATACCGTCAAGACCCTCCAGGCCGAGTTCACGCAAATCGTCGATAACCCGATGATCGGCGATCCCGATACGACGCGGGGCAGACTCTATCAAAAGCGGCCGAACTACTTCGAGATGCGGTTCACGGATCCGAAGCACGATCGCATTGTGGCGGATGGGAGACGCCTCTGGCTGTACACGCCCAGCACCACGCCCAATCAGGTGATTCGTACGGCCATCCCGTCCACCGGGACCAACGGTCCCCATCTCATTGGGCAGTTCGTCGAACATCCGCGCGAGCGGTATGACGCGCGCTACGTGCGCAGCGACTCGCTGCCCGATGGTACCGTGGATGTGATCGCGCTGACGCCGCGCGCCAAGGACCTTCCCTACACGGCGGCGACGGTGTCGATTGCCAGGAAAGATCGATTGGTGAGACGCATCGAGATCGTCGAAACAGGCGGTCAGCGCCGTACGATTGTGCTGCGGGATCTCCTGGTGAACAAA
>WNGI01001127.1_pt1 | contig 21701 bp, 29 predicted proteins | sample 5400621 | NCBI WGS metagenome assembly WNGI01 (sample SAMN13153374, study PRJNA577476) | soil metagenome | isolation source: 20 cm soil or saprolite under Garry oak tree replicate 1 | place: USA:California | collected 2016-06-15
GCGTCTCGACCGTGCCGACGATGTCGTCGCTCTGCATCGCGATGTGCTGCACGCCCGGGCCGTGGTTGAACTCGAGGTACTCCTCGATCTGGCTCTTGCGCTTGCCCTCGGCCGGCTCGTTGATCGGGAACTTGATCTTGCCGCTGCCGTCAGCCATCACCTTCGACATCAGCGCCGAGTACTCGGTCTGGATCTGATCGTCGCCGAAGTGGACGATGTTCGTCATCCCGAAGACGCGCTCGTAGAACTCGACCCAGTGGTTCATGCGGCCCAACTCGACGTTGCCGACGACGTGGTCGAGCAGCTTCAGGCCGACGCCGGTCGCCGGCTGCCCGTTCTCGACGGTCGAGCGGTAGGCGGGCAGGAACGGCCCCGCGTAATCCTTCCGGTTGACGAACGTGTGGACGACGTCGCCGTAGGTCGCGATCGACGCGAGCTCGACGCGGCCGTTCTCGTCCTCGGCCCAGTGCGGCTCGGCGATTCCCTGCGCGCCGCGCTGAACCGCCTGGCGGTAGGCCTCGGCGGCGCTCGGGACGCCCAGCGCGATGTTCTTCGCCGCGTCGCCGTGGCGGCAGGCGAACTGCGTGATCTCGCTGTCGACGCGCAGGCCGCTCGTCACGACAAGCCGGATCTCCTCCTGCTCGAGCACGTACGAGGCGCGGTCTCGGACACCCGTCTCCGGGCCGGCGTAGGCGGTCGGCGTGAAGCCGAACGCCTGCTCGTAGAAGAAGGCCGCCTGCTTGGCGTTTCCGACCCAGAGCTCGACGTGATCCCAGCCTTCGAGCGGCATGAAGTCGTTCGAGCTCATGTCTCTGATCTTAGAGCCTTTGCGGGCGAGGCCGGTTGCGGAGAGGCCTCGTCGCCAACGACCGTGTCCTCTTCGAACCCCTGTCGTAGCGGAGCCTCGCGCACCCACAACAGCGAGATCACGAAGACGAGCGCGGACAGGCAGGCGGCCGCGAGGAATGCTGGGTGAAGCGCGCTCGCCAGAGCGGCACGCCCGGCCTCTGGGAGCCGGTGGATCGCCACCCCTTCGGCGCGGACGCTGGCCGGCAGGCGCTGGTTCACGATCACGCCCATCAGCGTCACGCCGAGCGTCGCGCCTATCGAGCGGGAGAACTGCGTCAGCGCAGTCGCCGAGCCCATCGCCCGCCGCGACACGGAGTTCTGCACCGAGAGGACGAAGATCTGCATCATCAACCCGAGCCCGACGCCGGCGATGACCATGTTCCGGGCGGCCTCGCCGCTTGTCGTGTGGACGCCCATCCGCCAGAGCAGCAGCAGTCCGGCCATGAGGATCAGCGGGCCGACGAGCGTGTTGGGGCGATAGCGGCCCGTGCGCGAGACGAGCTGGCCGGAGAGGAAGCTGGTCGTAACGGCGCCGAGCAGCAGCGGTGTCAGCACGACACCCGACGAGGTCGCCGACGTTCCGATCACGCCCTGAACGAAGAGCGGCACGAAGCTGATCGTCCCGAACATCGCCGCGCCGACCAGGGCCATGCACGCCACGCTCGAGGCGACCGTCTGGTTGCGCAGGAGATCGAACGGGATGATCGGCTCGGGCACGAGCCGCTCGACGACGCCGAAGACCGCGAGGAGCACGACGGCCGCGACGAGCGCGCCGACCACCTGCGCCGAGCCCCACGGGTAGTCGCGCCCGCCCCAGACGAGCCCGAGCAGCAGCAAAGTCGTGCCGAGCGCGAGGATCCCTGCGCCGAGCCAGTCGATCGAGTGCTCCTGCTTGTAGGCCCGCTTCGGCATCGTCACGAGGATCACCGCCATCGCGAGGCCGCCGACGGGGAGGTTGACGTAGAAGATCCAGCGCCAGCTGAAGTTGTCGACGATGAAGCCGCCGATCAGCGGCCCCGCGATCGAGGCGGCCGCGAAGACCGAGCCGATCAGCCCCTGGTAGCGCCCTCGGTCGCGGGGCGGGACGAGCATCCCGACCATCGCGAGCGTCAGCGGAAACAGCCCGCCCGCTCCGACGCCCTGGATCGCGCGGAAGATGACGAGCTGCACCATGTTCTGTGCCGCGCCGCAGAGCGCCGAGCCGGCGAGGAAGATCGTGATCGCGACCAGGAACAACGGCTTGCGCCCGTGCGCGTCACCGAGCTTCCCGTACAGCGGCACCGTTACCGTCGAGCCGAGCATGTAGGCCGTGAAGACCCACGTGTACTGGCTGATCCCGCCGAGCTCGGAGACGACCTTCGGGAGTGCGGTCGCGACGATCGTCTGGTCGAGCGCCGCGAGCAGCAGCGTCACCATCAGGCCCGAGTAGATCGCAAGGATGCGTCCGATCGAGAAGCGATAGCCCGGCGGGGTTCGGGCGAGCCGCTCGCGCAGGCTCACAGGCTCTCCTGCGGGACGAGCGCGGGCTCGTGGCGCGAGAGGACGATTCCCACCGCGATCAAGACCCCGCCGGCGACCTGCAACGGCGTGATCGACTCCGACAGAATCAGGAGCGCGAAGATCGCGCCCAGGAAGGGCTGGAGGTTCGTGTAGAGGGCGGCCCGCGAAGGGCCGACGCGGTCGATCGCGTTGAACCAGAGCAGGTTCGTCAGGAACAGCGGGCCGAGCACTGCGAACGCGTAGGCGAGCCAGACGAGCGCGGGTAGCGAGCCGTAGTCCTGCGTTGAGAGCTGGCCCGAGCCGACGGCCAGCAGCGGGATTGCGCCGATCGAAAGCGCGTAGGCGCTCAGACGCGAAGCCGTGTAGCGAGTCATGAGCGGCGCGGCGGCGACCGAGTACGCCGCCCACGTGACCGCCCCGATGAAGGCGAGCAGGTAGCCCCAGAGGTTTCCGGAAACGCCGCCTTTCGCCCCGACGGCCACCAGCACGACGCCGCCGAAGCAGGCTGCCGCCGCGAGCCAGAAGCGCCCGTGCAGGCGCTCGATCCCGCCGAGCCAGGCAAAGAGCCCGGTCAGCACGGGCATCGTCCCGAAGATCAGCGCCACGGTCGCGGCGGTCGTGAGCTTCGTCCCGTAGACGAACGCGACCTGGTTCAGGAAGATGCCGACGAGGGCGGCGCCGACGATGAACGCGATGTCGTTCCGGCGGAGACGGAACGAGCGCTCGCGCGTGTAGGTGAGCCCGGCGAAGAGGAGCGCCGCGGCGCCGAAGCGGATTCCTCCGTAGGCCAGCGGCTTGAAGCCATGGTTGAGGACGTACTTGGTGACGGTGAAGTTGAGCGACCAGATGACGACGGTGACGAGCAGCATCAAGTCGGCTAGCTCGGGACGCCGCATCCCCATGAAACTACCCATTAGGCTTTTGCCCATGCGAGAGCCAACCCGCGAGGACGTCGACGCGCTCGTGGGGCCCGCGACCCCGCACTTCGCGTACCAGCTTCGTGCGCGCGTGCGCGAGCTCGTGCAGGACCTGCCCGAGGGCCACGAGGTGCGCGGCTACGCGGAGAAGCAGATGGAGCTCCTCGACCGCCTCGGCCACGCCTCGTCCAAGGCCGAGGAGGGCCCGCGGGTCGCACGCGACCGTCCCGGTTGGGACGAAATTCCCAGCGCCGCCCCCGCGGACGAGCCGCTGCCGCGGCGATGAGCTTTGACGGCGCCTCGGTCCTCGTGACCGGAGGCTCGCGCGGGATCGGCAAGGCAATCGCGCTGCGGTTCGCCGAGCTCGGCGCGAAACGCCTGGCGATCGGATACCTGCGAAACGACCGCGCGGCCGAAGAGACGGCCGACGAGCTGCGCGCGGCCGGCGCCGAGCCGCTGCTGCTGCGCGGCAACGTCTCGTCGCAGCGGGTCGTCCAGGAGGCGCTCGACCTGGGGCCGTTCGACGTGGTCGTCCACAACGCGGCGACCGGGGTGATCGAGCCCGCCCTCGAGACTCAGGACCGGCACTGGGACTGGACGCTCAACGCGAACGCGCGGGCGCTGCTCACGCTCGCCCGGGCCCTCGCGCCGAAGATGCAGGCTGGCTCCTCGTTCGTCGGGATCTCCAGCCTCGGCTCGACGCGGGTGCTCGAGAACTACGTCCTGGTCGGGGTCTCGAAGGCGGCGCTCGAGGCGGTCGTCCGTTACCTCGCGGTCGAGCTCGCCCCGCGCGGGATCCGCGTCAATGCGGTCTCCGCAGGAGTCGTCGAGACCGGTGCGCTCGAACATTTCCCGAACCGCGAGCAGATGATCTCCCACGGTCTCAAGCGAACCCCCGCGGGGCGGCTCGTCGAGCCACGCGACGTCGCGGAGGCGGTCTGCTTTCTTTGCTCGGGCGCCGCGGAGATGGTTCGCGGGCACACCCTCGTCGTCGACGGCGGCTTCTCGCTGCTCGCCTGATGGAGCCGACCGACACCAACCTGCGCGCGTGGGACGAGGCCCACCGCAGCCTGCGCCGCGGCGGCGGGAGGCGAGGGCTGCCGAAGCCCGTGCGCGAGCGGCTGCCCGACCTCGAGGGCCGCCACGTCCTGCACCTCGGCTCCGGAGCGGGGCGCGAGACCGCCGCGCTGATCGGGCTCGGCGCGCTCGTGACGGGCGTCGACGGCTCCGAGGAGACGGTGCGCGCAGCGCGGAAGCGGCTGCCGGACGCGGCGCTCGTCGCCGCAGACATTCAGGAGCTGCCGGTCGAGCTTCGGCGCGGCCGCTTCGACGTCGTCTACTCGTCCTGGGGAACCCTGGCGCTCGTCTCCGACCTGGGCCACTGGACCGCCGGGATCGCCGCCGCGCTCCGCCGAGGCGGTGTGCTGCTCGCGTATGACGAGCACCCGGTGGCCGCGTGCCTCGACCAGATGCTGCACTGGCACGAGAGCTACTTCGACGCCTGGCCGGTGAGCCGGGTCGTCGAGGCGCTGCTCGGAGCGGGGCTCGGTCTGGAGCGGCTGGAGGAGCTGCCGGACCCGAACCGCTGGGGCCGCCGCGAGGTGCGCGTACCGGGCGACCTCGTGGTTATCGCGCGTAAGCCCTAGCGGGAACCATTTCGGCCGGGCACGAGCCGGTTGAACGTGTCGGTCGCGACATAACCGGCGATCCTCGGGTTCTCCTGCAGGCGCCGGAGCGAATACTCGTACCAATCCCGGCCGAACGGCGTGTAGATCCGGAGCCGGTGACCCTGCCGAACGAGCGCGTCGCCGAGCGCGGGCCGCACCCCCAGCAGCATCTGGAACTCGAAGTCCTCGCGGCCGAGCCCGCGCAGCGCGGCCTCCCTTTGCGCCTGCTCGAGCAGGTACTCGTCGTGCGTGGCGACTCCGACGTAGGAACCGCCGTTCCAGAGCTCCTCGAGCGCCTGGACGAAGTTGGCGCGCACCGCGTCGTAGTCGCGGTACGCGATCTCCGGCCGCTCGAGGTAGATCCCCTTGCAGAGGCGGATGTTCGGCTTCAGCTCCGCGAGCGCGCGGACGTCCTCGACGGTCCGCTTGAGCCGCGCCTGGAGCACGACTCCGACGTTGTCGTGTCCCGCCGCGCGCAGCTCCCGGTAGAGCCGGAGCGTGTCGTCGGTCGTCGAAGCGTCCTCCATGTCGATGCGGACGAAGCCGCGTCCCGCCGCGTGCGCGACGAGCTCGTCGAGGTTCTCACGGCAGACCTCGTACCCGAGCTTGAGACCGAGCGCGGTCGGCTTGACGCTGATGTTCGAGTCGAGCTGCTCCCGGTCGAACACGTCGAGTGCGTCGCGGTAGGCGTCGGCGATCGCCCGGGCCTCGTCGGCGTTCGCGATCTCCTCGCCGAGCACGTCGACCGTCGCCAGCTTCCCCTCGCCGTTGAGGCGGCGGACGACCCGCACCGCGTCCGCGAGCTCCTCGCCCGCGATGTAGCGCTCCGAGATCCGCCGCACGACCAGCTTCGGCACAGCCGGGAGCAACCGGACGAGCGCGCGATCGAGCAGCACAGGCGGGTTGATTCTAGGAGGGCTTCTGTTCCCGGCGCTCGAACTCCAGCATCAAGCGGCGCAGGAGCGCGTTCAGCTGCCGCTTCTCGTCCTTCGTGAGCGCTGCTGCCACGAGGGCTTCCTGGGCGGCTCCGCTCCGGAGCGCGTCCTCCCAGACCTGAAGGCCGTGCTCGGTCAGCTCCACCTTCACGCCGCGCCGATCCTCCGGGTCCGGCAACCGCCGCACGAGCCCCGCCTCCTCGAGGCGGTCGAGGCGGTTCGTCATCGCGCCGGTCGACAGGTCGGCCCGCGCAGCGAGCTTGCCGGCCGAGCGGCGGTACGGAGCTCCCGCCGACTGGAGGTGGTTGAGCACCTTCCACTCGCCGAGGCTCAGTCCGAGCTCCGAGAGCGTTTCGTCGAGCATCTTGTGGAGCCGCCGGTTCAGGCCGTTGATGCGATCGACGATCCCCTCGACCTCCAGGTCGACGCCCGGCAGCTCGCGCTCCGCCAGCCAGCGGTCGACGTGGTCCTGCTCTTCGGTCGTTTCAGCCATCCTCGAGATTGTTTAGTAAAAGTATCTTGACGTCAAGAGGCTTCTCTTCTAGTATTTCGTCTCGACGTAAAGATACTTGAGGTCGAGAGGAGGCCGATGTTCGACTTTGAGACCCGCAACGAGATCGCCCGCGCACGATTCGAGCAGCTTCAGCGGAACTGGGGCTCCACGCCCTCGCCCGCGAGACACGCGATCGGGACCTGGCTGATCAGGCTCGGACAGCGGCTGGCTCCAGAGCGGCGGCCGTCAGCTCTCGCGCATGAAGCCCTGCCGCGCTGCTGAGACCAGCGCGACTGCCTCAGGGAAAAGCACGCGCATCGCATCACGGAGAGCGATCGTCTGCTCGTCCGCGCCGCCGGTGGCGCTCACCTGCTGCAGTGCCGCGGCGGTGAGCTCCACCGCGGTGTTGAGCGTCAGCGTCGCGAACTGCTCGCGCTGAGCTTCCTGCACCGACTCCGCCTGCTGCTCGGCGAACTCGCGCAGGCTGCGCATCAGGTCCTCGGGGTCGCCCCCGAGCGGAAATCCGAAGCCGCTTCCTTCCATCCGGCCAGACTAGCTGAGGCGACCCTTGTAGCCGCGCTCGACATCGCGGAGGAGCTCGTCGACGGTGCCGGTCCCCTGCTTCATCGCCTGGACGAAGGCGGCCCGGTCCTCCGCGGCCGCAGCGAGCGAGTCGAGCAGTGCCGGGGTTGCGACCCGCGCCTCGCCCTCGTCCTCGTCCGCGACCTCGCCCGCCAGCTCGTAGAGCGCGGCGATCGAGACGGCGTCCCGGACGAGCGAGCGGTCCTCGACCGGCGACGTGTCGGCGCTGAGGACGAGCCAGCTCGTCTCCTCGCCGTCGCGGTAGGCGCAGAGGTAGACGCGCACACCCGCCGCCGGCTCGGCCGGGACGATCCCCGCGAGCTCTTCCCCGTCGCGGCAGTAGGTCACCGCGACCTCGGCGATCCGTCTCAGCTCCTGGTCCAGCGCCACTTGGCCAGCTTAGACTCAGCGTCGTGGTCGAGACCCTCTCCGGACGCGCGCGCGGGCTCTTCGCGCCGCTCGGGCCGACCTACGACCGCTACGCGCGCCTGCTCTCGTTCGGACAGGATCCGCGCTGGCGGCAGTTCCTCGTCTCCCGGCTTCCGGTTGGACCGGAGGACACCGTCCTCGACGTCGCGACGGGCACGGCAGCGGTCGCGCTCGAGCTCGTCCGGCAGACCGGCTGCTCGGTCGTCGGCGTCGACCAGAGCCCGGAGATGCTGGACGAGGCGCGGCGGCGGCTGCTGCTCGCGGCCGAGACGAAGCGGGTCCGCCTCGTGGAGGCCTCCGCGCAGGAGCTGCCGTTCGAGGACGGCTCGTTCGACGGCCTGACCGGCGCTTACCTCCTGCGCTATCTCGACGACCTCCCCACGGGCCTCGCCGAGCTCGCTCGCGTGCTGCGGCCGGGCGCGACGGCGGCGCTGCTCGACTTCAGCGTCCCGCCCGCGCCCCTCCCGCGAGCGGCCTGGAACCTCTACGTCGCCGCGGGCCTGCCGCTCCTCGGCCGCGCGATCTCGCCCGGCTGGCACGAGGTCGGCCGCTTCCTCGGCGGGAGCATCCGCGACTTCGACGCGCGCTGGCCGCTGCCGAAGCTGCTGAGCGCCTTCCGGGAGGCCGGGTTCGACGACGTGGCCGCGCGTCGGCTGAGCCTCGGCGGCTGCACGGTCGTCTGGGGCCGGCGGCGGTGACCGAGGCGCGGCCCGCCTTCTACGCCCTCGCGCCGGGCGGCTGGCGCGACTACTTGACGCTTCTGCACCCGCCCTACACAGCGTGGCATTTGAGCTATGTCGCGATCGGCGCGACGCTGGCGCCCCACTTCCGCGCCGACCGCCTCGGAGCAGCCGCCGCCGCGTTCTTCCTCGGGCTCGGGGTCGGCGCCCACGCGCTCGACGAGTGGCGGGGCCGCCCGCTGCAGACGCGGATCCCGGAACGGATGCTCCTGGCGCTGACCGCACTCTCGCTGGCCGCGGCGGTCGGCATCGGGATCGCCGGCGCGATCACGTTCAACCTCTGGCTGCTCATGTTCGTGGTCGCAGGCGCCCTGCTCGTACCGGTCTACAACCTCGAGCTCCTCGGCGGCGCGATCCACAACAGCCCGGGCTTCGCGTTCTCCTGGGGCGCCTTTCCGCTGCTGACCGGCTACTTCGCCTGCGCGGAGACGATCACCTGGGTCGCGCTGCTGGCCGCCGGGTACGCGGCGCTGACGAGCTACGTCCAGCGCGTGCTCTCGACACCCGTCCGGCACGTCCGCCGCCGAGTCGCCTCGGTGACCGGAACCGCCGAGCTACGGGACGGCACGAGCGAGCCGATCACCGCCGAGCTTCTCTACGCAACCCAGGAGCGTTCCCTGCAGCTGCTCGCCGCGGCCAACGTCTGCCTGGCAAGCGCACTCCTGGTCCTCCGCCTCACCTAGGATGGCGCCGTGCGCGCCGAGGTGGTCGAGCTCGTCTTCGCGGGGGCGGTGGCAGTCGTCTTTGTCTCGGCCGCGGCGGTCGCGCTCGGACGCCTTTCTCGCCGCGCGCTGATCGCGCTCGGAGCGCTGCTCTCCGTGGCCGCGCTCGGCGCGTGGGTGCTCGTCGCGGTGGATCCCGCGCGTGACGTCGCGACCGCCGCCGGCGGGCTGACCGTCTGCGCGATGTTCGAGCTCGGGCTGCTCGGCCTGCGGCGGCTGCTCGCGCACGGCCGCGACCTCGACCGCCAGCTGAACGCCGTCGAGGAGCGGCTCCACGCGGTCGCCGACGCGGAGACCGGGACCCGCGCTGCCGAGCTCGAGCGCACGCTCACGCTCGCCCGCGCCGACTCGCTCGCGCGGCTGGTCGAGGAGGAACGGCGGATGGCCGAAGAGCGCCGCAAGGCGCTGCAGGAGCGGGAGCGGCGCGCCGGCAGTGAGCTGAGCGAGTCGCTGGCGAAAGTCGAGCAGCGGATCGCCCGCCGCCTGGCGGAGTGGCGGGGCGACCTCGAGCGCACCGACCAGGCGCTGACCGCTCAGCTTGAGAGCCTCGGCCAGCGCCAGGAGCAGCTGATCAAAGAGGCCGCGTCCCGGCTCACCGTCGAGACGGAGCGGCTCGAGTCTGTCGGCGAGGAGCAGCGCTCCCGGCTGGCGGCCCTCGCCGCGGAATTCGAGCGCGTGGTGCGCGAGATCGCGGAGCGCGCCCAGTCCGAGCTGGAGTCGCACGAGAGTGACCGGCGGCGGGCGCTGCACGAGGTTGCCGACCGGCTGCGCGAGCGCGAGCGGGAGCTCCGCGAGCGGGTCGCCACCGAGGAAACCGAGGCGATCCAGCGGATCCAGGCGGGCCTCGGCGACGTCGAGCGCCGTCAGGTCGACCAGCTCAAGCGGATCGTCGAGCGGACGTCGAGCAGCTTCTCCGACTCGCTCTCGAAGCAGTTCTCCGACGAGATCAAGCGCGCAAGGGAGGACGCGGCGCAGCGGCTCTCGCGCGAGCTCGACCGCGCGGTCGAGCACTTCGCGCGCGAGGCGCAGTCGGTGCTGGCCGAGCGGCTGGCCCACGTAGCCGACGCGGGCGGCCAGCGGCTGGAGCGCAAGCTCTCGCAGATCGGCTCGTCGCTCGAGCACGAGCAGCACGAGCTCGTCGCGGAGCTCCAGCGGCGAATCGGCGAGGCGGAGAGCGAGCTGCGATCGCACGTGCAGGCGCTCGCCGCGGACGCCGAGGCGGAGCGAACCGTGATCAACGCGCGCCTCAACGAGCTGCGCCGGCGGATCGAGGAACTCGTCGCCGAGGCCGAGTCCCGGTTGGCTCCGACGTTTCGTACTAGCTAGTTTCGGCAACGCAAACTTCCTCTAGAAGGGTTCGTCTACGACAAGACGAACCCGGACGCCGATGACGCAGATCGCCGAGACACCCAGGGACGAACAGGCGAAAGTCGAGAGTTGGCGCCTGCATGTCCTGATGGAGGCCGGCTATCCGCTGCCGCTCGCCGAGAAGATCGCGCACTCGAGCGCCGACCTTCATCACGCGGTCGATCTGATCAGGCAAGGCTGCGCGCCTGAGACCGCGACCGAGATCTTGATCTAGCCTCTCCCGTGTGAAAGTCGAGGCGATCGACTACGGCGACCGCCGGGTCTTCTCGGTGGGCGCGTTCAACCGCGGCGTCGCCTCCTGGCTCTCCCGCCTGCCCACGGTCTGGGTGGAAGGCGAGGTGACCGAGCTCCGCCGCCAGGCGCGCTGGGCCAGCGTCTTCTTCACGCTCAAGGATCCCGCGGACGGCGCCTGTCTCGGCGTCTCGATGCCCCGCGGCCAGTTCGACGGGCTGCGGCTCGACCTCGCCGACGGCGACCGCGTGCACGTCTACGGCCGCCCAGAGCTCTACGAGGCGAAGGGCGAGTTCCGCCTCCGCGCGCTCTCGCTCGAGCGGTTCGGGCTCGGCGAGCACCTGGCCGCGCTGGAGCGCCTGAAGCAGAAGCTCGCCGCCGAGGGCCTGTTCGCCCCGGAGCGGAAGCGGGGGCTGCCGTTCCTGCCGCGGCGGATCGGGCTCGTCACCGGGAACGAGGCGGCCGCGAAGCGCGACGTGCTGACGACGATCACCGCCCGTTTTCCGGCGGCGAACGTGCTCGTCGGCGAGACGTACGTGCAAGGCCCGCGCGCCGCCGGGGCCGTGATCGAGACGTTGGGCGCACTCTGCCGCGAGCCGGAGATCGACGTGATCGTCGTCGCGCGGGGCGGCGGCAGCTTCGAGGACCTGCTCCCCTTCAGCGACGAGCGGCTCGTGCGGGCGATCGCCGCCTGTCCGGTGCCCGTCGTCACCGCGGTCGGGCACGAGCAGGACACCCCGCTCTGCGATCTCGCCGCCGACGCACGCGCCTCGACTCCGAGCATGGCGGCGCGGCTCGTCGTGCCGGACCTCACCGAGCTGCTGCAGCGGCTCGACCGGGCGCGCGGCGGGCTCGAGCGCGGTACGCGACGCACTCTGGATCGCGAGCGGCGGGGACTGGAGCGCACGCACGAGCGGCTCGAGCGGGCTCCTCGGCTCCTCCTCGAGCGCGGCCGTGCCCGCCTGGAGCACGCGGCCGGCCGGCTCCGCGCCCTCTCGCCACACGCAACCCTGGAGCGGGGCTACGCGATCGTCCGCAGCGAGGGCGCGATCGTCCGCTCGAGCGCGGCGGTCGAGCCGGGCCGGCAGGTCGACGTCGAGCTCGCCGAGGGCGGCTTCGGGGCGCGGGTAGAAGAGACGCGGTGACCGACGCGCCCACCTTCGAAGCGGCCCAGAAGGAGCTCGAGGAGATCGTCCACCGCCTCGAGAGCGGCGAGGCGCCGCTCGACGAGGCGCTCCGGCTCTGGCAGCGCGGCGAGGAGCTCTACCGCCTCTGCCGCGACCGCCTGGACGCCGCCGAAGGCCGGATCGAAGAGCTCGCGAGTCGCGCCGAAGCCATGAAGCCCTGAAAACGGCTTAGAATCCCGCGCAATGGCGGAGGCGCCTGTCGAGCTGCTCCAGCGAGTCCCCCTGTTCGCCGACTTCGATCGCGGCGATCTCCAGCGGCTTGCGCGCTCGTTCAAGGAGCGGACCTTCGACGCCGGCAGCACCGTCGCCCAAGAGGGCAAGGGCGGCGCCGGCTTCTTCGTGATCGAGAGCGGCGAGGCGACGGTCTCCGTGCGGGGCGGCGAGCACGGCAAGCTCGGGCCGGGCGACTACTTCGGCGAGATCGCGCTGATCGACGACGGCGCCCGCAGCGCGACGATCACGGCCGAGAGCGATCTCCACTGCTACGGCCTCACCTCCTGGGAATTCCGCCCGCTCGTCGAGTCGAACGCATCCATCGCATGGAAGCTGCTCGAAACGCTCGCGAAGCGGCTCCGCGCAGCCCAGCAGCGCTGAGCGCGGAGCTCAGCGACGCGAGGCTCGTCGCGCTCTGCCGCGGCGGGGACGAGGACGCCTGGAGCACGCTGGTCGAGCGGTTCTCACGCTACGTCTACGCGATCGCCGTCCAGGCGTTTCGGCTCCCCGAGCACGACGCCGAGGACGTCTTCCAGGAGGTCTTCGCGCGCGTCTTCGAACGGCTCGACACCCTGCGCGAGGACGATGCCGTCCGCCCGTGGATCGCCCAGCTGACCCGCCGGCTCTGCATCGACCGGCTGCGGGCCGGGTCGCGGGAGGTCGTCGCGGACACGGAGGAGCTGCCCGACGGGCCCGACGAGGACGTGCTCACGCAGATCGAGGAGGCGTTCGACGTCCACGACGCGCTCGCCGGGCTCCCGGAGCACTGCCGCGAGATCCTCGACCGCTTCTTCGCCAGGGACGAGAGCTACCGCGCGATCGGTGAGGCCCTGGAGCTTCCCGCCGGGACGATCGCCAGCCGCATCTCCCGATGCCTCGACAAGCTGCGCCAAGCGTTCGAGGGAAGAAACGAGCCCGGTCCCGCGTCCTGAGAGCAGGTGACGTGATGAGCGGATACGACATCGAACGGCTTTCCCGCCTGATCGGAATGCTCCCCCCGGCTCCGGCCGCCTGGACGCGCGCGGCACGGGAGCTGCCGCGAGCCCGCCGGGAGCTGGACGGAATCGTCGAGCGCGCCGAAGCGGACGCCGAGTTCCGTCGGGCCCTCATCGCCGATCTCGAAAGCGCGCTGCGGGCGGAGGGCGTCGAGCCTAGGACTTGGCCACTGCTCGACGAACTCCGCCGCCGCGTCCTCTGAAGCTCTCGCTCTAAGGTTCGCCTCATGGAGCACTTCGGGGATCCGAGCCTTCCCGCCTGGAGCCTGCCGGCCGGCTCCGTGGAGCGGATCGCGATCGGCGTCGAGTGGCCCGAACGGGTCACCCGCGACTGGGCGTTCGGGGACTCGACGGGCGAGGGCGTCAGCGTCTGCATCCTCGACAGCGGCGTCGAGCGCGGCCATCCGCTTGTCGGCGAGCTCGAGGGCGCGGTGGCCGTCATGAAGACCGAGGACGGACGGCTCGAGGTGAACGAGGACGCGGAAGGAGACCTCTGCGGCCACGGCACGGCCTGCGCCGGGATCGTCCGCGCCCTCGCACCGAAAGTGGGCCTCCACAGCGTCCGCGTGCTCGGCGCCGGTTTCAAGGGCAGCGGCCCGGTGCTCCTCGGCGGCCTGCGCTGGGCGATCGAGCAGGGCTTCGACGTGATCAACATGAGTCTCTCGACGACGAAGCGCCAGTTCGCGGAACTCCTGCACGAGCTCGCGGACAGCGCCTACTTCCGCCGCACGGTTCTCGTAGCCTCCGCTCATAACATGCCCGTCGAGAGCTATCCCTGGCGCTTCTCATCCGTCATCTCGGTTGGCAGCCACGAGGAGCAGGACTCACTCGCCTTCTTCTACAACCCGGCACCGCCGGTCGAGTTCTTCGCCCGCGGCGTCGGGGTCGAGATTGCCTGGCTCGGCGGCGGCACGATCCGCTCGAGCGGGAACAGCTTCGCGACACCGCACATCGCCGCGATCTGCGCCCTGATCCTCTCGAAGCATCCCGACCTGACGCCGTTCCAGCTCAAGAACGTCCTCTACCTGACGGCGAACAACGTGGGCGGCGGCCGATGAGCGATCTCCGCGCGGCAGTGGCTGCAGGCGCGCTCGGCTCGGAGGAGAACTACCGGGAGCTGCTGCAGGCCATCGTCGAGGTCGCGCGCGCGATCTTCGGCGCCCGTGCTTCCTCGGTCTTCCTCCACGACGAGAGCACGGACGAGCTTGTCTTCGAGGCCGTGGCAGGCGAGGGCGCCGGCGAGCTGATCGGCCAGCGATTCCCGTCGAGCACGGGCGTCGCCGGCTGGGTGCTGGTCACGCGCCAGCCGCTCGTGATCGACGAGCTCGAGCAGGATCCGCGCTTCGCGCGCGAGGCGGCCGAGTCGACCGGGTTCGTACCGAAGGGGCTGATGGCCGTGCCGCTCCTGCACGAGGAGCGGGCGCTCGGCGTGCTCGAGGTGCTCGACCGGCCCCAGCAGGCGGCGTTCTCGCTGAAAGAGATGGAGCTCTTGGGCCTGTTCGCGAACGAGGCCGCGATCGCCCTCGACCTCCTGCAGCGGGCCCGCGAGGCGCGCGCCGTCCTGGAGGAGCAGGACGGCCAGGCCGCGGCGCTCGCCCGCCTGGCCGAGCGGCTCGCCGAAGCGGAGCCGGAACAGCGCGAGGCGGCGCAGCGGCTGCTCGAGGCGCTCGAGGCCTTCCTCGGCGCGAGCTCGGGCTTGTCCTTGGACGACTCCCTCTAGAAACGCCGAGGGAGCCTTTCGGCTCCCTCGAGGCGAGACCTGCTAGCGGTCTTGCGGGCCAAGCTAGCCCAGGTTGACGTGCCCTTCGACGTCGTCGCCCTCGTCCTCGCGGCCGAGGTTTACTGCGTCGTCGGGACCCAGGTTCATGTGGCCCTCGACGTCGTTCTCTTCGGCGTCGTCCTCGCGCTGGTGCACACCCTGGTTCACGGCCTGGTTCACGGCCTGGTGCACGTGGCCCTCGACGTCCTCGTCCTTCTCCTGGTGCATCTCCTTCTCCTGGTGCATCTCGTTGTCCTGATGCATCTCCTTCTCCTCCACGACTTCCTCCTTTCGAACTTCTAGAACTTGCTCTCTAGACGGTCGGCCTCCCCAAAATCTTCCCCCTCTTGCCGCGAGAACGCAACTAGGCGATTCTCCGCGGGTGCCGAGGATCCGCGAACAGCTCCGAGAGTCGGTGCGTGCGCTGCGCGAGGTGTACGGAAATCGCGGCCTCCGGCAGCTGCAACTCGCCTGGGCCGGGTCGATCATAGGCACCTGGGCCTTCAGCGTCGCGCTGGCCGTGTACGCGTACCGCCAAGGCGGCACCTCGGCGGTCGGCCTCGTCGTGCTGATCCGCTGGCTGCCCGCCGCGTTCACCGCGCCGTTCATGGGGATCCTCGGCGACCGCTACCCGCGCGTGCTCGTGATGATGGCGTCGGACCTGCTCCGTGCGGCGGCATTCGGAGGGATGACCGTCTGCGTGCTCCTCGACGTCCCGTCGGGCTTCGTCTACGCGCTCGTCGGCGCGACGTCGGTGATCTCGACCGCCTTCCGTCCCGCGCAGGCGGCGCTGCTGCCGGCGCTCGCGCGGACGCCCGAGGAGCTGACCGCCGCCAACGTCAGCTCGAGCACGCTCGAGAGCCTCGGCTTCTGCGCCGGCCCGGCGATCGGCGGCGTCCTCCTCGCGGTCTCGAACACCTGGGTCGTCTTCGCGGCCACCGCCGGGACGTTCGTCTGGTCGGCGCTGCTGCTGGCCGCGCTGCTGAAGACCGACGAGCCGCCGCTGATCCGCGAGCCACGGCCGATCGTGCACGAAGCCGTCGAGGGCTTCCGCACGATCGCTCGCGACCGGCGCCTCCAGCTCGTGATCGGCCTCTTCTCGGCTCAGACGCTCGTCAACGGCGCGATGGGCGTGCTGATTACGGTCTCCGCCCTCCAGTTGCTGCACATCGGGCCCGGCGGCGTCGGCTACCTCAATTCGGCAGTCGGGGTCGGGGGGTTGATCGGAGCCGTGTTCTCGCTGATGCTCGTTGGGCGGCGCCGGCTCGCGGGGATGTTCGGGATCGCCGTCGCCGGCACGGGCGGACCGATGATCTTCATCGCGCCGCACCCCTCGACCGCGATCGCGCTCGTCGCCTTCGCGCTGATCGGGGTCTCCAACATCGTCGAGGACGTGGCGGGGTTCACGCTCCTGCAGCGGACGACGCCGGACGAAGTGCTCTCGCGGGTCTTCGGCGTCGTGCACAGCCTCTTCTTCGCGACGGTCGCGGTCGGGGCGATCCTCGCGCCGAGGCTCGTCGACGCGATCGGCGTGCGCTGGTCGCTAGTCGCCGTGGGCGCGGTCCTCCCGGTCCTCGCACTCGCCACGCGCGTCCCGCTCGTGCGCCTCGACGACGCCTCAGTCGACCACCACCGCGAGGTCGAGCTCCTACGGACGATTCCGATCTTCTCGCCGCTGTCGGCACCGGTCCTCGAGGGCCTCGCCGGCCGGCTCCAGCCGGTCCGCGTCGGAGCCGGGGAGGCAATCGTCCGGCAAGGAGAGCCGGGAGACCGCTTCTACGTCGTCGCGGTCGGCGAGGTCGAGGTTTCGATCGACGGCCGCCCGCAGGCGACGCAGGGGCCCGGGGAGCACTTCGGCGAGATCGCGCTGCTGCGAGACGTCCCGCGCACGGCCACCGTGACCGCGCGCACCGACGCCGAGCTGTTCGCGCTCGAGCGGAACGACTTCCTGGCGGCCGTCACGGGCCACTCCGGCAGCGCCGAGGCCGCCGAGGCGGTGGTCGGCGCGCGACTCGGCATGTCTACGATTTGACGGATCCTGCAGTGGTCCGGCCACGCCGGTTTAGAATCCCCGGCGTGGCCGCGCCGTCCGTCGAGCTGCTGCAGCGGATCCCGCTCTTCGCGGAGCTGGAGCCGCGCGAGCTCGAACGTCTCAGCGGCTCCTTCAAGGAGCGGACGTTCAACGCGGGCGATACCGTCGCCAGCGAAGGCGAGAGCGGCGCGGGGTTCTTCGTGATCGAGAGCGGCGAGGCCGTCGTGGCCGTCGGCGGCGACGAGCGCGGACGCCTCGGCCCAGGCGACTACTTCGGCGACATCGCGCTGATCGACATGGGCGCGCGCACGGCGACGGTGAACGCCGAGAGCGACCTCCACTGCTACGGGCTGACGTTCTGGGACTTCCGCCCGCTCGTCGAGACCGACGCCCGCATCGCCTGGCCCCTCCTGCAGGCGATGGCCAAGCGCCTCCGCGAAGCGGAATCGGCGACTACCGCCTAGCGAGCCCGAGCTCCAGGCCGAGCTCCTCGAGGTCCTCGCGGGCGCGGTCGGGGTCGCCGCTCATGGCTATCGCCTCTATGCCAATCCCGTCCTCGACGCGGCCGCCGAAGAGGACGCAGCGCACGCCCAGCTCGCGACAGATCCGTACCGCCTCTCCGGGCGCCTTGCCCTCGAAGGTCGTCCTGTCGACGGTGCCCTCGCCGGTGACGACGAGATCCTGCCGGGCCGCCCGCTCGCGGAATCCCTTCGCTTCGAGCACGTATTCGGCTCCCGACACCAGCTCGGCTCCGAGCGAGGCGAGCGCGGCCCCGAGACCGCCCGCCGCACCGCCGCCCGACAGCTTCGCGAGCGAGCGGCCGTGCTCGACGCTGAGCAGCCGCTCCTCGAGCCGGGGGATGTCGTCCGCGAGCGCTCCCTTCTGAGGCCCGAAGGCGCGCGGCGCCTCGCCGAGTGTTGCGCGCGTGTCGCAGAGGGCGACGGTCGGGGCGGGTAGCTCGTCCAGGACCTCGAGGAGACCGGCGCCGCCGTCCATCGTCGCGGTGCCGCCGAGACAGACGAGCAGCCTGGGGCACTCACCGACGGCAGCGATCAGCTCGCCGAAGCCGCGGCTCGACGCCGCGAGCACGTCCAGGCGCGACGGGTCGAGCGGGATCGCGCCGGCGCTCTCGACGATGACCGTCCCGTCACCGAGAGCCCAGATCGGCGCGTCGCGGGGCCGGCCGAACGCGTCGTGCACGGGGACGCTGCGAACCACGCGCGCGTCGAGCACCTCGGCCGTGCCCTCGCCGCCGTCCGCGATCGGAGACTGCTCGGTTACTACGCCTGCGCGCCCGAGCCCCTCCGCGAGCAGCGACGCCGCCTCGCGCGCCGAGAGGACGCCCTTGAGGCTAGCCGGAGACGCGAGCGCGCGCACGAGGCTCGCCGCGATCCTCCGAGGGCTCCCCCTCGTCCTGCGGCACCTCCGCCTCGGCCGCCGCGGGCATGCGCCGCAGCATCGCGAACGAGAGCCCCTCGCGCGCGAGGAAGATCATCCCGACCCCGACGCCCACCGACGCCTCGATCGCCTGCAGGCCGAACCCGTACGCGATCGCCTTCCCGGCGGGCACGCTGTAGGAGGCGAGCGGCAGCGCGATCGCCGCCTGCAGCAGGCCGATGTTCCCGGGCCAGAGCGGAAAGAGCGTCGCCACGTTCATCAGCAGGAGCACGAGCCCGGCGGCCGGCAGCGGCGAGTGGATGTGGAAGGCCCGCATCGCCGTGTAGACCGCGAAGAACTGGCACAACCAGCCGCTGCACTGGAAGAACGCGGCCACCGCGGCGGGGCCGGGGCGGTGAAGGACGCCGAGCCCGTGCCGCGCCATCTCCACGACTCGGCGCGCCGGCCCGAGCCCGTCGAGCACCGACTGGCTCTGGTGCCGCGCGCTCGCGAAGGCGAACGCAAACAGGCCGAGGCCGATCACGCTGACGACGGCGAGGCTCGAGATCGCCCAGTGCGGGATCTTCGCCGTCAGGAGCACGTAGACGATCAGCCCGATCGTCGGCACCAGGTCGAAGAGCCGGTGCGCGAACACCGTCCCGACGAGCGCGGCCCAGGTTCCGTTTGCGCGCCCTTGCAGCCGGAGCTTCCGCGTCAGCACCGCGACGCGCGCAAGCTCGCCGATCCGGCCCGGAAGCACCGCGTTGGCGAAGAGGCCGACCGAGAAGGCCGAGAACACGAGCGGGAAGCGCGGGTGCGGCGGGGGCATCGCCTGCGCGATCACCGTCCGCCAGGCGTTCGCCCGCACGAGCACCGAGACGAGGTTGAGACCGATCGCGAGGACCACCCACTCCCAGCGCACGGTGTCGAACGCGCTCCCGACCGTCCCCCAGTCCGGACCGCGCCACCAGAAGAGCGCGCCGACCCCGCACGCGGCGGCGAGCACGATGATCCCGCGAACGACCGGCGAGCTCGGAATTCCGAGCTTCACGCCAGCCCCTCGTAGACCGCGGCCAGCCGGCGTGCGATGTCGTCCCACGAGTACCGCTCGCGCGCGAGCTTCCTCGCGGCGGCGCCGAACGCCTCCCGCCGCGGCTCGTCCGCGAGCAGCTCGGTCACAGCCTCCGCCAGCGCGACCGGCTCTCCCGGCGGGACGAGTAGGCCCGTCTCGGCGGTCATGACGTCACGGTATCCGCTGATGTCGGACGCGACGACGGGCGCCGCGCACGCGAACGCGCGGGTGAGCACCATCCCGAAGCTCTCGCCGCCCAGCGACGGCGCGACCAGCGCCTTCGCGGTGAGCAGCTCGTCGGTCAGCGCGTCCTGGCTGAGGAACCCGAGCGCGTCGATGCCATCGGCGTCGATGCCGAGCCTCGTCAGCGCCAGCCTCACCATCAGTGGATCGGCACCGACGATCCGCAGGGTCGCGCCGGTCCGGCGGTGGATCTCCGGCCAGGCTCGCAGCAGCACCGCCATCCCCTTGCGCGGGTCGTGGCGCCCGACGAAGACGATCCGGTTCTCACGACCCGCCGGGTCGGCTGCGGGCGGGATCAGGACGCCGTTCGGAATCAGCTCGTAGTCGCCCCCGTACCACCGCAGCGCCGATTCACGGGCGGCCTCCGTCACCGCGATCCGATGGTCGATCCGGTTCATCAGGAATCCCCAGACCGGTTCGCCGATGGCATTCCAGGTCAGCTTGCCCGAGGCATGGAAGGTGGCGACCACCGGACACTCGGCCCACGCGAGCGTGGCGGTGCAGATCACCGGCGTCATCGGCTCGTGCAAGTGGAGGATGTCGAACTGCTCCCGCCGCAGCGCACGCTTTACCCGCACCACCGCTGATGGGCTAAGGACGATGTTCGGCAGCGCGCCGTTCGCCGGCACGATCACAGAGCGGCCGACGGGAATCACATCCGGCGGGGGCCGGCCGTGCCGCCCGTGGCGCGGGTGGAGCACACGCGTGAAGCTTCCCGGTGGGTCATGCCCGATGATGGTCCGAGTCTCGATCCCGAGCCGGTGCAACGCTTCGACCTTGAGCTCGACGTGCTCGTTGACGCCGCCCCAGTAGGACCACGAGTACGGGACGACGATGCCGACCTTCATCGCGCGAAGAGCCTAGTGCCTGCGGGCCTCAGGTAAAGCTGCCTGCGTGCCGATCACCGCGACGTGGGCCGCCGCCTCGGCCTTGCCGCCGCACTCGTCCTCGTCGCCTCGCTCGGTGGAGGTTTCGTGCGCGCCCGCAGCGCGCCGCCGGTTGCGGCGTACCCGCCCGACCGCCACGGCTACGGAAGCATCCCCGTCGCGCCGAAGAGCCGGCCCGGGACGGTGATCGCGCGCATCCGTTCGGGGCGGAAGGTGGGGCTCCGCCTGCGCCCAACCGGGCGAATCATCTCCTGGCTCTCGTCGCGGACCGAGTTCGGCTCGCCACAGACGTTCGCGGTCACGCGAATGCTTCCCGGACGGCGCTTCGGCGTCGTTTCGACCGCGCTCGGCAACGGCCGGGTCGGCTGGATCGACGCGCAGCCGGGAGCTCTGAGGCTCAGCCGGACGCGCGTCACGCTCGACGTCGACCTTTCGCAACGCGTGCTGCGCGTGCGTGTGGGCCCGCGCGTCGTGCGCAGCGTCCGCGTCGGCATCGGCGCCCCCGGCACGCCGACTCCGACCGGCCGCTTCGCCGTGACCGACAAGCTGAACGGCGCCGCCTACTCGCCCGTCTACGGCTGCTGCATCCTCGCGCTCTCGGCTCACCAGACGCATCTGCCGAGCGGCTGGACCGGCGGCGACCGGATCGCAATCCACGGCGGCTCGACCGTGGGCGCGGTCAGCAACGGCTGCCTCCACGCGCCGAGCGCGGCGCTGCGCTACCTGATGCGCTCAGTCCCGCTCGGCGCGCGGGTTCTGATCCACCCCTAGTGGAAGTGCGGCGACCGCTCGAACAGCAAGAAGGCGAGCGGAGTCAGCGTCGCGAGGAGGACGGACACGGCGAGCATGAGCGTCTGCAGCGGCCGCATGCGAACCGTGGTCTCGAGACGGACGACCGGCGCGAGCCAGCCGGGCTCCGGGAGGAGCTGTCGAGCCCGATCGGCCAGCTCCGGGCAGACGAGCGCCAACTCCGGTGAGAGCGGCTCGTCGAGCGAGAGTTGAAGCGACGACACCTTCGTTACCTTCCCCGCCGCCACTATCCCGTCTTGCCGGGCGCCGCGCATCACCCGATCGAGGGACTCGGCGACACCTAGACTCACCGCATGTTCGAGGACGGTCTCGCCGAGCTGCACACCCACCTCGGCGCGTCGGTCGCCTCCGACATCCTCTGGAGCCTCGCCCACGAGCAGGGAATCGCGCTGCCGGTCAAGGACTACTGGGAGTTCGACCGGCTCGTCACCATCGCCGACCCGCGGCGCGTCGACTCGCTCGACGCGCTGGACGAGATCTACCACTGGACGGAGCTGATCCAGTCGAGCCCGCTCGCCGTCGAGCGGTCTGTGCACGCCGCGATCGGCGGCGCGTACCGCTCGCAGGGGATCACCACGCTCGAGCTCCGCTTCAACCCGATGAAGCGCAACCGCGGCGGCGAGCGCGACCTCGACCACATCATCATGGCCGCCTCTCGCGGCCTCGATCGCGCGAGCCTCGAGTACCCGCAGG
>WNGI01003425.1_pt1 | contig 21696 bp, 21 predicted proteins | sample 5400621 | NCBI WGS metagenome assembly WNGI01 (sample SAMN13153374, study PRJNA577476) | soil metagenome | isolation source: 20 cm soil or saprolite under Garry oak tree replicate 1 | place: USA:California | collected 2016-06-15
CGCGGGCGTGATGGCGCCACCGCGCCGGGCGTGCACCCGCGACGGCTTTGAGTTGCAGTTCGGCACGAACCACCTCGGCCACTTCGTGCTGACCGGCCTGCTGCTGCCGTGGCTGCTGGAGGCCGCCTCGCCGCGGGTCGTCACCGTGTCGTCGGTCGCGCACCTGAGCGGCAGGGAGGACGTCGTCAACGGGAATGCCGCCGGTCCGTACCGCGCGCAGCAGGCCTACGCCAACTCCAAGCTCGCGAACCTGCTCTTCGCGATGGAGTTGCAGCGCCGGGCCGTGGCAGCAGGCCAGCCGCTCGTCTCGACGGCTGCGCATCCGGGCGTGTGCTCGACCGGGCTGGTCCGCGACCCGGAGGGCATGGGAGCCAATCCGGTCGTGCGGGCGGTGGGGCCGGTCTTCGTCAGGGCGTTCACCCACTCGGCGGCGGCCGGTGCGCGTGCGCCGCTGTACGCGGCGACGCTGGCCGAGCCCGGGTCCTACACCGGGCCGCAGTACCTGGGCGAGACGCGTGGCCCGATCGGTCCGGCCAAGATGTCGAACCTCGCGCGTGATGAGCGGCTGGCCCGACGGTTGTGGGACGTCAGCGTCGAGCTCACCGGATTCCGCTACCCCTGGCCGCGCGTGACGTGACAGCGGTCGGCCGCGTGCCGATTAGACTCCCGCCATGCAGCCGGATCTCGTCCTGGTCGTCGACTACGGGGCGCAGTACGCCCAACTGATCGCCCGCCGGGTGCGCGAGGCGCACGTCTACTCCGAGATCGTCCCGCATACCGCGTCCATGGACGAGTTGCTCGCGCGGCGGCCCAAGGCGATCATCCTGTCCGGCGGGCCGTCCAGCGTGTACGCGCCGGGAGCGCCGCAGGCGAATGCGGGCCTGTTCGCCGCGGGCGTTCCCGTCTTCGGCATCTGCTACGGCTTCCAGGCCATGGCCCAGGCGCTCGGCGGAGAGGTGGCCAACACCGGGGCCCGCGAGTTCGGTCGCACGACGCTGAGCGTCTCGACGCCTGGCGTGCTGCTGCGCGGCCTGCCGGCGGCGCAGCAGGTGTGGATGAGCCACGGCGACGAGGTCTCGGTCGCACCGCCCGGATTCGTCGTCACGGCGCGGACGTCCGGCGTACCGGTTGCCGCATTCGAAGATGTCGATCGCCGGCTCGCGGGCGTGCAGTTCCATGCCGAGGTCCTGCACACCGAGCACGGGCAGCAGATCCTGCGGCGGTTCCTGTACGACATCGCCGGCGTCCGTCCACAGTGGACAGAGGCGAACATCATCGACGAGCAGGTGTCTGCGATCCAGGCACAGGTCGGCGGCAAGCGGGTGATCTGCGGGTTGTCCGGCGGGGTCGACTCGGCCGTGGCGGCAGCGCTGGTGCAGCGGGCAGTCGGCGACCAGCTGACCTGCGTCTTCGTCGATCACGGCCTGCTGCGCGCGGGGGAGGCAGAGCAGGTCGAGCGCGACTTCGTCGCCGCCACCGGCGTCCGCCTCAAGGTCGTCGACGCGACCGGACAGTTCCTCGACGCGCTGGCCGGAGTCACCGACCCGGAGGGCAAGCGCAAGGCGATCGGGCGGGAGTTCATCCGGGCCTTCGAGACCGCCGCTCGCGAGATCGTGGCGGACGCGGCTGAATCGGTCGAGTTCCTGGTGCAGGGCACCCTGTATCCGGACGTCGTCGAGTCCGGCGGCGGCACCGGCGCAGCGAACATCAAGAGCCATCACAACGTCGGCGGGCTGCCCGACGACCTGCGATTCGGGCTGATCGAGCCGCTGCGCTCGCTGTTCAAGGACGAGGTGCGAAGGCTTGGCGAGCAACTTGGGTTGCCGCACGACATAGTTCAGAGACAGCCTTTCCCTGGTCCGGGGCTGGCCATCCGCATCGTGGGCGAGGTGACCGCCGCCCGTCTGGACGTGCTGCGTCGCGCCGACGCCATCGCGCGCTCGGAGCTGTCCGCCGCGGGCCTCGACCGCGACATCTGGCAATGCCCGGTCGTGCTGCTCGCCGACGTCCGCTCCGTCGGCGTCCAGGGCGACGAGCGTACGTACGGTCACCCGGTCGTGTTGCGGCCGGTGTCGTCCGAGGACGCGATGACCGCCGACTGGACGCGCGTGCCCTACGACGTGCTCGAACGGATCTCGACGCGGATCACCAACGAGGTGCGCGAGGTGAACCGCGTCGTCCTGGACGTGACGTCCAAGCCACCCGGCACGATCGAGTGGGAGTGACATTGCCCGTTCCGCTGCCTGGTGACGACACCGTTCTGCTCGTCCCGCCCGACGCGGACGAGACCGCGTTCGTCGCTCGAGGTGTGGTGTCTGCCGTGGCGCCGGCAGCGGGGCTGACCCAGCTGCAGGACGTGCTGCTGCGCGCGTTCTTCGAGTCGATGACCGGCCACCCGATCGAGCCGGCGACAGCCGAGCCGATCGACGCGGCCGAGTTCGCGGCCGGCATGGCGCGCCGCAACCTCGCGTTCCGGACGCGTGTCGTGCAGGTGATGCTGCTTGCCGAGCTGATCCTGCGACCGTTGCCCGCGGACGTCGCCGACCGGGTCGGGCAGTTCGCGGCCGAGCTCGGCGTCGACGACGACATCCTGGTCGTCGCACAGGAGTACGCAGCCGGTTCGCTCGAACTTGCCTCGGCGGACTTCGCCCGCAACGGCTACCTCGCCTCGATCGGGCCGGAACGCCTGCACGCGCTGCATACCGCTGCGCTCGAGGATTCGTGGGGGCAGGTCGTCGACGACCCGCAGCTTGCGGGCCGTTGGCGCAGTCTCGGCGAGTTGCCGGTCGGCACGCTCGGGCGCGGCGTGTTCGACTTCTACCGCGACCGCGGTTTCGTCTTTCCGGGCCTGGCCGGGTCCGCTCCGCCACTGCTCGCCCAGCACGACTGGGTGCACGTCCTGGCCGGATACGGCACGACCCTGGAGAGCGAGCTCGAGGTGTTCGGGTACATCTCGCGCGCGAACGACGACCCTCGCGCGTTCAGCCTGCTTGCGATGGTCGTCTCGCTGTTCGAGACCGGTTATCTGGCCTCCGGGGCCGGGCTGTTCCAGGCCGATGCCGGGCACCTGCACTCGTCCGGCATGGCGGTGCGGCTGGCGGACGCGATGCGCCGCGGCGCGCTGACGCAGGGCAGCCACGACTTCCTCGACCTGGACTGGTTCGACCGCGCCGACCGTCCGATCGACGTGATGCGCGCAGAGGTCGGCCTGGTGCCCAAGAGCAGCACGGCGCTCGCCGCCGGGTCGGCGGGACCCTGGGAGCCGGGTGGCATCAGCGACTGGCAACTGTCGGCAGCACGCGACCAGGCCGAGGCTGACGGGCGGCAGTTCGTGCCGTGGCGTCCGGATCCGGCCCGGGCTTAGCCGGCAAGAACCGCGTTCGCGCGCTGGGTGACGGTTGCCAGGACGCGGCCGGTTGCGGCCAGGTCGTCCCGCGGCAGGTCGCCGTAGAGGCGCTCGGTGATCTTGTCGACGCCGGCATGTATCCGGCTGTGCAGGGCGATGCCGTCAGCCGTGATCTCGACGGCTGCATCGGCGTCGTCGGATCGGGTAACCAGGCGGGCGACCTCCAGCTCGTCCAGCGTCGTCAGGACAGGCTCCGCGCCGATGCTCAGCCCGCCGCTCATCCGTTGGACCAGCGCGTCCTGGGGCATGACCGGCCCGGCGGTGGTGAGCACGTTCAGGGCGACCCACGACAGGAACGACGTCCGGACTTCGGCCAGGAGCGTCTCGAGTACGGCGTTCGTCGCCTTGGCCGCTTCACCGATCGCCTGGCCGGTAAGGACGGGTGGGTCGGTCATCGGGATTCTCCTGATCGTTCGGGTAGGGGAGCGTCGAGCAAGGTCCGCAACTCGCGTCCTCAGGAGACGTGCTCGATCCGCAGCTCGCCGGCGTTGATGTCGACGTCGATGGTGAGCGGGCTGCCGGGACCTTGCGTCACCAGATCGCTGGTGAGGCTCATCCCGCCCGAGTCGGTGCGTCCGTCGATCGTGACGTCACCGAGGTGCACCTTGGCGTGGACGAGGACGGCCAACGACCGGGGAACGAGCAGCCGGACCTGCCCGGCGGCCTGCCGGACGTGGATGGTCTGCGGTGCGTCGAGCGCAGTGACCTGGGACAGATCCAGCTGCAGCCGGCCGAATGCCTGGCGGTAGTTGGTGTGCAGCGCGGCGGCGTTCACCGGCGTGTACGTGTTGTCGCCTGAGCCGTCGTGCAGGCTCGCCCGGCAGCCGGCGAAGACGAACGCGCCGATCGCCGCCGGCACGAGCAGGACCGAGATCCACCAGACGGGCCGCCGCGTCACGGCACCGACGACGAGCCCCGCGGTCACGACGAGCAGCACGGCCCAGAAGTAGACGGGAATCGCCACGCCCCAGGCCACGTCAAGGGCGGCCAGCAGGATCAGGACGGCTGCGAGGCCGCCGAGGGTGCCCCACCGAACCGGGGCCGACCGCCGGCGCCGTTCGCGGGCGGCCTGGCGCGCTTCGGAGATCCACGACCGGAACTCGCCGGCTGCCGGCTGCGGACTGGTGAAGCCCGCAGTTGGCGGTTCGTATGCGGGCGCCTGCATCGGCTGGGTTGCCTGCGGCGCGATCGGCCGCGCGGGGCGCCGGGACAGCCCGACGGCGAGGATCACTGCGGCGAGCAGCAGCGGGAAGAACATCCACGGGAAGGCGTGCCACGGCACCCACCAGCTCGACAGCACTGCGCTCCGGGATCACAGCCCACGCGATGAGGTAGGCGAGGATGCCGGCACCGCCGAAGAACGCGGTCGTGGCGAACAGCACCCGGAAGATCACCGGATCCACGCCGAAGTACTCGCCCATGCCGCCGGCGAGGCCGGCCGCGACGCGGTCGGTTTCGCTTCGTCGCAAGGTGCGGACGGGCGCGGGCTGATCCGGAGGGGACGGTCGATCCTGCTGTGGCGAGCCCTGGGCGGGCGGCGGCGTGCTGTCGGACATCATGTCGTCGAGAATGCCGCCCGGACGGTCCTGCGGGCATCGGGCACGTCCCTGAACGCACCCTGAACTTGGCGTCTCAGGGCTTCGCCTGATGCGCGGCCCGCCGTCGAGCGGCAATCATGGGCACTCGCCGGCGGGATCGCGGATCACCTGCGGATCTCGCCGGCGCGGGTCCGGCTGGTCTTCGTGCTGCTGGCCCTCGCCGACGGGTTGGGCGTCGTGCTCTACGGCGCGTACTGGATCGTGCTGCAAACCCCGCCCGGCAGCCCGCGACGCACGCGATTCGACTGGCTGGGGTACGTCGTCGGCGCGGTCGTGGTGGTGGCTGGTGTGCTCACGCTGGCCCAGGCGGCACCGCTCGGGCGGCTGTTCATCCCGTCGGCGCTGGCCGTCTTCGGTGGAGCGCTCATCTGGCGGCAGGCCAGCGAGCCGCAGCGGGAACGCTGGTGGCAACTGTCGCGTACCTCGCTCGGGTCGGCCGGACGCCGGGGCTTGACGCGGTTGGCGCTGGGCGCAGCACTCGTCATCTCCGGGGCCGCCGTCGTGCTCGCGCGGTCGAATCTCTCGGCGATGGGCGACGGCCTGGTGGCAGTTGCCGTCACGGTCATCGGCATCGCGTTGCTGACCGGCCCGTGGTGGATGCGCACCGTCACCGAGCTGGGCAAGGAGCGACGCGAGCGCATCCGGTCGCAGGAACGCGCCGACCTAGCGGCGCACCTGCACGACTCGGTGCTGCAGACCCTCGCCCTCATCCAGCGCAATGCCGGCTCGCCGCGCGAGGTGTCGCGGCTCGCGCGCGGGCAGGAGCGCGAGCTGCGCACGTTGCTGTACGGAGCTCGTGCGTCGTCCGGCCAGCTGTCCGACGCGCTGAAGGCGATCGCGGCCGAGGTCGAGGACGCGTACGCCATCGAGGTGGACGTCGTCGTGGTCGGCGACCTGCCGATGAACGACTCGCAGGCCGCGCTGGTGGGCGCCAGCCGCGAGGCTCTGGTCAACGCCGCCAAGCACGCCGGCGTCGAGTCGGTGTCGCTGTACGCCGAGGTCGAGGCCGATGCCGTCACGGCGTTCGTCAAGGACCGGGGGACCGGCTTCGACGTCGACGCGATCGGCGACGACCGCCAGGGCGTACGCGGTTCGATCATCGGCCGCGTCGAACGGCATGGTGGACGCGTGAACGTCCGCAGCGGCAAGGACCGCGGTACCGAGATCGAGATCAGGATGCCCCGCTCATGAGCACACCCACCGTCTTCCTCGTCGACGACCACGCGATGTTCCGCTCCGGCGTGCGCGCCGAGCTGGGCGGGGGCGTCGAGCTCGTCGGCGAGGCAGGCACCGTCGCCGAGGCGATCGCCGGCATCCGGGCCGCGCGCCCGTCCGTTGTCCTGCTGGACGTGCACATGCCCGACGGCGGCGGGCTGGCCGTCCTGGCCGGGGTGGCCGCCGAGGTGCCGGACACCCGGTTCCTCGCCCTGTCGGTGTCCGACGCCGCCGAGGACGTGATCGCCGTGATCCGCGCCGGCGCCCGGGGATACGTCACGAAGACGATCTCCGCCGACGAGTTGACCGATGCCGTGCGGCGCGTCGCCGAGGGCGATGTCGTGTTCAGCCCGCGCCTTGCCGGCTTCGTGCTGGACGCGTTCCGCGATACGCCGGTCGCGCCGTCCGTCGACCCGGACCTCGACCAGCTGACGCCCCGCGAACGTGAAGTGATGCGCCTGCTGGCCCGCGGCTACGCGTACAAGGAGATCGCGGCCGAGCTGTTCATCTCGGTCAAGACGGTCGAGACGCACGCGTCGAACGTGTTGCGCAAGCTGCAGCTGTCCAACCGGCACCAGTTGACCCGATGGGCGGCCGACCGCCGCATCACGTAGCTGCGGCCCGGATCGACCCGGATCGGCCCGGTCAGATCGGGACGTTGACGACCCGGAACGCCTCGGCCAGGTGCCCGTCGGGCAGGCCCGCGGCCTGCGCGTTGCCGCCGAACCAGCCGCGCAGCATCTCGGGCATGCCGTCTCGGTGGCCGACCTGCGTGGAATGCGCCGCCAATGCCGCCAGCTTGGTGTCGAACGTCGCGGTGATGTCGACGTAGTGGTCGACGTTGTCGGTGCCCATCAGCCAGACCTCGGGCACCGCCCAGGCGTCCAGCCCCTCGTCGGTGAGCAGCTCCGGGAACGCGAACGGGTTGCGCGCATCGGGGTAGACCGCGCACATGGCCGCCTCGCCGACGGCGAGATGATCCGGGTGGCTGGCCGGGATACGCGTCCAATTGCGTTCCGGCGACTGCAGCACGATGCGCTGCGGGCGCACCCGGCGGATCTGGCGGGCGATGTCGCGGCGAAGGTCGAGGCTGACCACGACTGCGCCGTCCGGATAGCCCAGGAACACGAGATCGTCGACGCCGACGACCTTGGCGGCGGCCCGCTGCTCGGCCTCACGCAGCAGCGGCATCTGCTCGCGGGGCGTGTCGTCGAAGCCGCCTGCGTCGCCGTACGTGGCGATGCAATAGGCGACGTCGACGCCGGCAGCCGTCCACGTCGCGACGGTTCCGGCGGCTCCGAAGTCGATGTCGTCGGGATGCGCGGCCACGACGAGCACGCGCTGGACTTCGCTGTCGGCTAGCACTGGGCCATTCTGCCTGGCGATCGTTTCCGGACGCGAGGTCAGCGGGCGCCGCGGCACACGCGCAGCACCGCGTCGCCGAGTTGCCGGCCGTCGGCGCCGAGCGAGTTGCGGTACGTGTCGAGGACGACGCGCTCGCGGCCCAGCTCGACGCGGGTGCCGCCGGCGTTCATGCGCGCGGTCTGGATGCGCCGCGACAGCCGGGCGCGCTCGGCGACCAGCCGGGTGATCGCCGTGTCGAGGGCGTCGATCTGCCCGCGCAGCATCGGGATGGCTGTGGATGTGCCGTCCGGCGCGCCGTCGTCCGGCCCGCCCGCGTCGTCCAACATGGAGTCCTCTGCGGTGGAAGTGGTCATCGGTATTCCCTTCGGAAGAGATCCGAGCCCGCACCCCAGGGACGAGAAACGCCCCGGGCGGCGGGCCCGGGGCGTCTGCGGTCTGTCTGTGATCAGCCGCGAACGACGGGCACCTTGGGGTACCCGTAGAAAAACTCGTGGCGGCTCAGCACGACGAGGATGCTGCCATGGCACAGGCGGTCCCGCAACTCTCGTGAGACGGTCGTCTCACCATGAGAGATGCTGCATTTGGCAGCCGCGTTGCCGGGGCAGCACGATGACTGGGTGAAGTTGACGCTCGACCTGCACGACATCTACAACCGCGGCGAGGACATCGAGCGCGCGCTCCTCGGCATCATCGACGAGGCAGCCGCCAAGAAAGCACCGCTGGTCGAGATCATTCCGGGGAAGGGCTCGGGACAGCTCAAGAAGCGCGTCCTGCGATTCCTCGACCGCAAGGAGATCAAGGCGCGCTACCACCGCGTCGAGAAGGACTCCGACAACTTCGGTCGCGTCTTCGTCCACTTCCGCTGGAAATAGATCGCGCCCGGTTGGCTACCGTGACCCGCATGATCGGGGATATCCACCACTTCGGCCTCACGGTCCGCGACGTTGACGTGAGCGCGGCCTGGTACGTCGACGTGCTCGGCTTCCGGCGAGATGGCGAGTTCGAGTCGCCTGACGGAGCGCGGCGCAAGGTGTTCCTCCGCCACAACGGCTTGCTGGCCCGGCTGGGCTTGACCCAGCACCGAGACGGCGCGCAGGCCGCGTTCGACGAGACCCGTGTCGGCTTGGACCACGTGGCGTTCACCGTGGCCGACCGCGCAGAACTCGACGTCTGGGCGACCCGCCTGGCGGCCGCCGCGGTGGTCCATTCCCCGATCGCGCCGGCCAACTCGATCCCGGGCGCGGCCGTCCTCGTGCTACGCGACCCGGACAACATCCAGCTCGAGCTGTTCTTCGACCCATCCGACATGGTGGATGACGAGGCGGCCGACCAGACGTAGCTTTGAGGTCATGCGCCGTTGGCCGGTCATGTGGAGGTCCAGACGCTGGCGCCGGTCCGTCTGGCGATGGCCAACCGTCACACCGCCTACCGTGCCGCCTGCAGCACCGCCCACGTTCACGGACAAGCCGGGCGAGCCCAAGAACGCGGTTCCCGACGACCGGCCCCGGTGAGCTGCCGGAGGCCGTCGGCCTCAGAGCGTGCCGCGCTCGACGACCCACTCGGTCGGCTGGCCGGTGATCTCCGCGATGCGGTCGTAGTCGGCGTCGTAGTGCAGGACGGTTGCCCCATGCTGCTCGGCGGTAGCGGCGATGATCAAGTCCGGCAGCGAGAAGCTTCGGTGCTGGCTTCTTCGCCCGAGCTCACGATGGACGGCAAGGGCCCGATCCAGCGCGTCGGTCGTGACGTCCATCCACCGCCCGCCGCTGAATGCGCCCCACAAGACCTCGTATCGCCGTGGACTGGGCGCGGTATTCAACGTCTCGAGCATCGACATCTGGCACGCCGCGAGCCGACCCTGCGCGATCAGCGTGCCGAAGCGGTCATCGACATTTGCATGGAGACCTCGCAGGACGAACACCGACGTATCGGCGAGGTACACGCCCCCGGCGATCACGCCTGACGGGCCTTCTCCTCCAGGCGCGACAGGTCACGGCCGCCGCCGTACCGCCATGCCTTCTCCGAGCCTTCCAGGTCGAGCTCGACGCTGCGGAACGCCGCGATGATCTCCTCGGCCTTCTTGCGGTCGGCGTACGCGCGCAGCGCCTCGTTGATCGTTGCGACCTTCGTTGTGGTGCCGAGCTCTTCTCGGGCGGCTTCGAGCCACTCGTCGTTCACGTCGACGGTGATGCGTGTCATGGCTGCCAAGGTACACCAACTGGATGCCAGGCGGCCGCACCAAGATCGTCAATATGGCGCACCAAGATCATCAGATCGCCTAGCGAGGGCGTCGGTGGGCGCACGTAGGCTGGCGGGCAACATGAGCAGTGAACTCGGAGAGCTGTTCGCGCTGCCCGGCGCGGCCGCTGAGGCTGGCACAGTCGAGAAGTCGCGCCCGCACACGCGCATCGCCGTCGACCCCGCGACCTTGCTCGACGGACTCAATCCCCAGCAACGCCAGGCGGTGACGCACGAGGGCGGGCCGCTGCTCATCGTCGCCGGGGCGGGTTCGGGCAAGACCCGCGTGCTCACCCGCCGGGTCGCGTACCTGCTCGCCGAGCGCGGCGCGCGTCCGGGCGAGATCCTCGCGATCACGTTCACCAACAAGGCAGCCGGCGAGATGAAGGAGCGGGTGGCCGAGCTCGTCGGCCCGCGGGCCAGGTCGATGTGGGTCAGCACGTTCCACTCGATGTGCGTCCGCATCCTGCGCGCCGACGCCAAGGCGCTCGGCCTCAAGTCGTCGTTCTCGATCTACGACGCGGACGACTCGACCCGGCTGATGACCCTGGTCGGCCGCGAGCTCGACCTCGACGCGAAGCGGTACCCGGCTCGATCGCTGTCGGCGCAGGTCAGCAACCTCAAGAACGAGCTGGTGACCCCCGTCGCGTGGTCCGACAAGGCCAGCAACGCGCACGAGAAGGTGCTTGCCGAGGCGTACAGCCGGTACCAGCAGCGGCTGCGCGAGGCGCACGCCCTCGACTTCGACGACCTGATCATGACCACGGTCGAGCTGCTGCAGCAGTATCCGGACGTCGCCGAGCAGTACCGCCGCCGGTTCCGGCACGTGTTGGTCGACGAGTACCAGGACACCAACCACGCGCAGTACGTGCTCGTGCGGGAGCTGAGCCTGGGCGAGCACCGCGCGGAGCTGGCGGTCGTCGGCGATGCCGACCAGTCGATCTACGCGTTTCGCGGCGCGACGATCCGCAACATCCTCGAGTTCGAGCGCGACTACCCCGACGCCACCACGATCATGCTCGAACAGAACTACCGCTCGACGCAGACGATCCTCAACGCTGCGAACGCCGTCATCGCCCGCAACCCGGACCGCAAGCCCAAGCGGTTGTGGTCCGAGGCGGGCGCCGGCGAGCCGATCGCCGGCTACGTCGCCGAGAACGAGCACGACGAGGCCGCCTGGGTCGCGCAGCAGATCGACGAGCACGAGCTGACGCCGTCCGACGTCGCGGTGTTCTACCGGACGAACGCCCAGTCGCGCGTGTTCGAAGAGGTGTTCATCCGGGCCGGGCTGCCGTACAAGGTCGTCGGCGGCGTGCGCTTCTACGAGCGGCGCGAGGTGCGCGACGCGCTGGCGTACCTGCGGGTCATCGCCAATCCCGACGACATGGTCAGCATGCGCCGCATCCTGAACACACCGCGCCGGGGCATCGGCGACCGCGCGCAGGCTTGCGTCGAGGCGCTGGCCCAGCAGGAGGACATCTCGTTCGGCGCGGCCCTGGACCGCGCCGACGCGGCGCCGGGCATGAACGCCCGCTCGCTGGGTGCGATCCGCGACTTCCTCACGCTCCTCACCGATGTCCGCGCGGTGTCGATCGACGGCACGCCGAGCGAGGTTCTCGAGGCCGTGCTCGACAAGACCTCCTACGTCCGCGATCTCGAAGCGTCACGCGATCCGCAGGACGAGGGGCGCGTCGAGAACCTGCGCGAGCTGATCAGCGTGGCCCGCGAGTTCGAGGAAGCCCGCACCGGCACCGACGAAGCCGGCGACCTGGACGCCTTCCTGGAGCAGGTCTCCCTCGTCTCGGACGCCGACACCGTCCCGGACCGCAGTGGCGGCGTCGTCACGCTGATGACCCTGCACACCGCGAAGGGCCTGGAGTTCCCGGTCGTGTTCCTCACCGGTCTCGAGGACGGTGTCTTCCCGCATCTGCGCGCGCTGAGCGATCCCGGCGAGCTGGCCGAGGAGCGCCGCCTGGCCTACGTCGGCATCACCCGAGCGCGGCAACGACTGTTCGTGTCGCGCGCAATCTCGCGCAGCTCGTGGGGACGGCCGGTGTGGAACCCACCGTCACAGTTCCTGGACGAGATCCCCGGCGAGCTCGTCGAGTGGACGGGCGCCGTCGACCGCCAGCCGTTCGTGAACTCCTATGGCGACGACGTGCCCAGTCGCTACGGCGACCACGGCTATCGCGCGTCCGGGCCGCGCCGGTCGGCGCAGGAGCAGCTGGCGGCGTCGCGGCTCAGCGGCGGTCGCGGCCTGCGCGGCGGCGCCGGCAACCGCGCCATCCTGGCGCTGGACGTCGGCGACCGCGTCACCCACGACGCGTGGGGACTCGGCACGGTCACCGACACGCGCGGCACCGGCGAGCAGGCGCAGGCCCAGATCGACTTCGGCACTGCCGGGGTCAAGTGGCTGGTGCTGCGCTACGCCAGCCTCGACAAGTTATGAGCAAAACTCGGTGATCTAGTCTGTCGGCCATGTCCTTGGAGGGGCCGGCATCTCCGGGCGGCGACCCACCCGCGGATGCCGCGGTAACCCTGGCCGAACGGCCAATTGCCACCGAGCTGCCAGCCGAGCCGGCAACCACGGCCGAGGCGGTGCCTACCAAGCCCCGCGAGGCATGGCGTTCGCGGCTGTCACGGGCAGTGCCCCTGCTGGTGCCCCCACTGCTGTACGCGATTGCCTCTTCGTACAACTACTCCCACTTCCTGGCACACCCGACGCGCGGCGTTCCGGGTGGGGCCGACGGGGTCATCTACTCCTGGTACTTCGAGTGGATCGAGCAGTCGGCGATCCACCTGCACAATCCCTTCGCGTCGACGGCGATGAACGCCCCGATCGGCGTGAACGTCATGTGGAACACCTCGCTGTTCGCCCTGGCGCTCGTCTGCGCCCCGCTCACCGCGCTGATCGGCGCGGGTCCGACGATCGGGTTCCTGGCGGTACTCGCGCCGGTCGCGTCCGCGACCACGGCTTACTTCGTCCTTCGCCGGTTGACCGGACGGGCATCGAGCTCAGCGCTCGCGGCGGCGCTGTACGGCTTCGGGCCGTTCTTCGCCGGCCAGAACGGGCACCTCCACCTGATCTTCGCGGTGTTCCCGCCGCTGTTGCTGCTGTTCGGCCACGAGTTGTTCGTGCGACAGGACAAGGACCCGAGGCGTACGGGGCTCTGGCTCGGCGTCGCGACCGGCCTGCAGTTGCTGATCTCCGAGGAGATCGTCGTGCTCGCCGCGATCGTGGCCGCCGTCTCGGTCGTCATCCTCGCGGCGACCGACTGGCGCGCCGTTGCCGGACGCGTGCGCCATGCCGCGGTCGGCCTCGGCGTCGCGGCACTGGCCACAGTCGTGATCGCCGGCGTTCCTCTCGGCTATCAATTCTTCGGACCGCTGGCCCTCGCGGACGGCGTCCTGCCGACCGGTCAGCGACTGGACCTCGCCGGCCTCGTCCGTCCGGGAGTCTCGCAGTACTACGCCTCGGCGAGCGACATCGCGGCCTTCAAGGCGATGCCGGCGAACGGCGTCGAGAACACCGGCTACCTCGGGTGGGCCCTGATCGGCGTCACCCTCGCGATGTGCGTGGCGCTGATGATCCGCCGCGAGCGGTTCGCGTTCTGGTGGCTCGGCACGGCGCTCGTGACGGTCGCGCTGAGTCTCGGCACGCCGGTCGTCGTGAGTGGAAGCACCCTCGGCACGGGGCCCTGGGAGTGGGTGCACCGGATCCCGATGTTCGACGGCGTCCTCGTCGTCAGGTTCACCCTGATCACGACGTTGCTGGTCGCGTTGATGCTGGCCTGGGGGTTGGCCAAGCTGAACGGCCGGGCGTTCGCCGCCGGGTTGCTCGTCGTGGCGGCGGCATTCGTGCCGTTACGGCCCGCCGCCCGGTACGACGCGATACTGCCGATCAAGACGCCGCGCTTCTTCACCACGTCGGCGGTCAAGGCGATTCCGCGGGACGCGACGGTCTTCCTGATGCCGTACGGCACCGAGCCGGGCACCGTTGCTGTCCCGATGGAGTGGCAGATCCGCGCCCATCTGCGGTTCCGGCTGATCGGCGGTTACAGCGTGTTCAACCACCACGGCCAGATGACCTACGGGCCGGACCTGCCGGTGTTCGCAAGGATGCTGCGCGACATCGGCCAGAGTGGCCAACCCCCGTCGGCGGCGGAGCTCGCGACCGGGCGTGCGTCGGTCGGCCCCAGCCGGGTGCGCTACGTCGTCATCGCCGACGGGCAGCCGAACGCCGCCCTGATCGTCCGGACGGCCGCCGAGCTGACCGGATGCACGCCGCGCCGATCGGTGGACGTCACGTTGTGCGAGGTCCGCGGCTAGCCGGACTTGCCGTTGCCGAACGGGTGGCATTGCGCGGACGGCCCGGTGTAGTCCGGGGAGCGCAGCACGACGAACGTCGATTGGCTGAACACGGACGTGTACCCCAGCCGCTTCGCCTCTGCCAGTACTGCAGCGGGCTTCGGCGCGGGCGGGTTGCCGCCGACGTCCCTGGCCGCCAGGTTGAGCGCGATGAAGTCCGCCGTGCCGTGCTGCGTGTCGGGCAATGTGACGTAGTCGCGCCTGGTCAGGTGGGGAACGAGCTTGTTGTCGGCCTCGACGCAGGCGTTGCGCGGCAGGAACGCGACGACCGCCTGCGCCGCGCGCACCCGCTCGGCGCTGCTGAGCGCCATCGACGTGCGCATCTTCGTCCACGCATAGGGATGCGCGCGATAGGTGTCGAAGATCAGCAGGAACGGGACGGCGACGAGCCAGACGGTCAGCGCCGCGCGCAGCCGCCGGGCAGCGTCGGAGTCGCGGAACAGACCGAACCGCGCGGCACCGTCGACCATCGCCAGCACGAGCACCAGCCACGGCAGCGCGTTGTAGTGGAAGTGCGGCTGCCACAGGTTCTCGCGGGAGTTGAAGAACCGCTCGGCCAGCAGCGGGACGGCCAGCAGCGCATACCGCGACCGCAGCGGCAACAATGCGAGCGGCAGGAGCAGGTAGCTGAGCGTCTCGAGCTTGACCGACGGCCGGACGAGCAGCTTCGCCGCGTGCCACGGATGAGCCACGATGTTGCCCAGCGCGGACGGAAGGTTGTGCCCGAGGGCGTCGAACTGCCCGCCGTACGCGAAGCCGTGGCCTGCCGCGAAGTGCGGGATCACGACCGTGGTCGTCAGCACGTAGGCCACGACGCCGCCGACCGCCAGCACGGCTGCCGGCCAGTGCGGGCGGCGCCGTTGCGCCACTCGTAGCAAAGCGAGCAGGAACACCACGGCGCCCATGTCCTCGCGCACGAGCAGCAGCAGCGCGGCCCAGATCAGCAGCTTGCGGTCGTCGCGCCGGTCCAGCGCGTCGACGGCGAGGGCGAGCAGCGGAGTCGCGAACGCGACCTCGTGGAAGTCGAAGTCGATCAGCGCCTGTATCGGCCAGCCGAGCCCGTACGCGCCGGCGATGACGAGCGACATGCCCTGCCCCGCGCGGCGCCGGGTGAACCGGTACACGACCGGGATCGAGGCCGCGACCAGTACCGCCTGCGCGATCAGCAGCATGATCGGGTCGTCCCAGATCCAGTACAGCGGCGCCAGCACGGCGATGATCGGGTGGAAGTGATCGCCGAGGACGTTGTAGCCGGATCCCTTGAGCGGGACCATCGGCGCCTTGAAGTGCGCGTACGCGCGGATCGCCTGGTCGAAGATGCCGAGGTCGTAGGCGGTCGTGCGGTACTTGACCTGGGCGTAGATCGCGTGGACCAGGTAGAGCGCAAGGCAACCGGCGGTCAGGATCGCGATGCCGCCGTACTGGCGCAGCGCCTCGGCCCGTTGCCGGATGGCGATTCGCATCGACGTGCCCATGCGATCGGTGAGTGCGGCGGTCACTCTGACGTGGGCTCCCGTTCCGGAAGGGCAGCCGTCCGCGTCAGGCGCCACACCTGCGCGCAGGCCAGGTACGCCAGCCAGACGAGCAGCACGTTTCGCAGTGCGAGCAGCAGGGTCATCGGGAAGGTGTACCAGCCGACGTTCACGAGCTTGGCGTATTCGATCGGGTAGATCAGCTGGGTGATCACCGACAGCCCGATCAGCACCTGCGCCGCCCGCCGCACAGCCGCGTCGCGTGGCGCGAACACCATCAGTGCGGCAAGTGGCCCACCCAGCCAGATGATGTACTGCGGGCTGAGCGTCTTGTTGACGATCGTGATCACCGTGGCCGCCGCGAGGATCAGCCAGCCGAGCGTCACGAGGGGCGCGTCGCGGGTCGACGCCGTGCGGAACCAGAGCCACACCAGGACGGCGAGGCCCGCGACCGTGGCGATCGTCGAGACCGTCAACATCGCGTGCACGCCCGCCCCGAAGAGTTCGGTCGACTTGTACTGACTGGTGCGCACTTTCCAGACGTGGTGCGGGTGCAGCGACCTGGCGATCATCAGCGGCGTCGCGACGACCGACTCGATCTGCAGGCCGCGCGCGCCTTGCCAGCGCAGCGGGGAGATGAGCCGGCCCGCGCCCCCGGCGGCCAGGCTCACCGCGCCGAGCGCAGTGCACGTCAGGACGAACCATCCGACGATGACGTAGCGCCCGCCGCGACGGATGAGGAACACCGGCAGCATGATGGCCGGCCAGATCTTGAGGCCGACGCCGATCGCGGTGAGCACGCCCGTCCACAGCGGGCGCCGGGTCGTTGCCAGCAGCGCGGCGCCGGCGAGCGCCGCAGGCACGAGGTCGAACCGGAAGTAGGCGAGCGGGCCCATCGCGGGGACGAACCACATCCAGAACGTGACTGCCGCGCTGCCCTGGCGCCCCGTCACCCGCCACAGCAGCCAGGTGAACGTGGCGTCGACCGCGAGCATCGAGGCGACGAAGACGAACGCGAACGCGACCGAGTTGAGGGCGCCGAGCAAGTACTGCGGCAGCATCACGCCGAGTACGGGGATCGGGTACTCCTGCAGTGTTTCCCGGACGGAGCCGCCGGAGAACATCCCGTGCAGGCTGCGTCCGTAGTACAGGACGTCGCCGGTGACCGGCCCGCCGAACAGGCCCAGCACGACCATCATCGCCGAGCGGCTGGCGATCCAGGTCAGGGCGACCGGCTGCCGCGGCCGGGCGGTGAACTCCGGGGGCAGCGCGAACCGCCCGGAGTCCGGCGGCCGCGTCAGCTGCGTGGTCGCCATGGTCTCCTCAGCGCATTGACGGTTACTCGGCGAATCGCCGGGGTCAAGCCTGGCCATGACGACCGCGCGGGTCAAATCCCGGACCCGCGGGCCGGCGCGGCGGAATGCGCCACATTTCCCCGACTCGGCACCGGTGGGCGTCGGGGTCGGCATACGCTGACGCCGAATCGGACGCGTCGTACATCGGAGGAGGCAGCATGGCTGATCGCATCCGGATTGTCGTCGCGAAGCCGGGCCTGGACGGGCACGACCGGGGCGCGAAGGTCATCGCCCGCGCGCTGCGCGATGCCGGCATGGAGGTCATCTACACCGGCCTGCACCAGACGCCGGAGCAGATCGTGCAGACCGTCATCCAGGAGGACGCCGACGCGGTCGGGCTCTCGGTGCTGTCCGGCGCGCACATGACCCTGTTCGCCAAGACCATGGAGCTGCTCGCCGAGCAGAACGTCACCGACGTCGTGGTGTTCGGCGGCGGCATCATCCCGAACGCCGACATCCCCGAGCTGCAGCGAATCGGCGTCGCGAAGATCTTCACGCCCGGCGCGTCGATGGAGGACATCGTCGAGTGGGTACGCACCCACGTCGGCGCTCCGTCGCCCCACTAACCTGTTCCCGCGAACCTCACGAGCGAAACGGACGACATTCAGCGTGGATCTGTTCGAGTACCAGGCCAAGCAACTGTTCCAGAAGTACGGCGTCCCGGTCGGCCTCGGCGAGGTCGCCACGACGCCGGACGAGGCGGCCGCCGCGGCCGAGCGCATCGGCGGCGTCACGGTCGTCAAGGCGCAGGTGAAGACCGGCGGGCGCGGCAAGGCAGGCGGCGTCAAGCTCGCTCGGACCCCGGACGACGCGCGCGCGGCCGCGACGGCGATCCTCGGCATGGACATCAAGGGGCACACCGTCCACCGTGTGCTCGTCGATCCGGGCGCGCAGATCGACGAGGAGTACTACGTCTCCTTCCTGCTCGACCGGGCGAATCGCTCGTTCCTCGCCATGGCGTCCTACGAGGGCGGCATGGAGATCGAGCAGCTCGCCGTCGAGCGTCCGGACGCGCTGGCCAAGGTGCCCGTCGACGCGCTCGAAGGTGTGGACGAGGCGAAGGCGCACGAGATCGTCACCGCGGCGAGGTTCCCGGCCGAGGTCGCCGAGCAGGTCGCCGACGTGCTGGTCGAGCTGTGGCAGGCATTCGTCGGGTCGGACGCGACGCTGGTCGAGGTGAACCCACTCGCGAAAGTGTCATCGGCCGACGGCACTGGCAGCACGGTCAAGGCACTCGACGGCAAGGTCACCCTCGACGACAACGCCAACTTCCGTCAGCCCGACAACGCGTCCTACGTCGACGTCGAGTCCGCCGATCCGCTGGAGCAGCGCGCCAAGGACAAGCACCTCAACTACGTCAAGCTCGACGGGTCGGTGGGCATCATCGGCAATGGCGCCGGCCTGGTGATGTCCACATTGGACGTGGTCGCTTATGCCGGCGAGCGGCGGGGGGGCGTCAAGCCCGCGAACTTCCTCGACATCGGTGGCGGCGCGTCGGCCGAGGTGATGGCCAACGGGCTGGAGATCATCCTGTCCGACCCGGACGTCCGGTCGGTCTTCGTCAACGTGTTCGGCGGCATCACCGCGTGCGACGCCGTGGCCAACGGCATCGTCAGCGCGTTCGACCTGCTCGCGGACCGCGGTGACGAGATCACCCGGCCATTGATCGTCCGGCTGGACGGCAACAACGCCGAGCTCGGGCGGCGCATCCTCACCGATGCCGCCCTACCCGGCGTGCAACAGGTCGACACCATGGACGATGCGGCCGACCGGGCCGCCGAACTGGCTGGGGCATAACGCGATGGCGACAGCGAGCGACGCTTGCGGAGTGAGCAAGTGAGCATTTTTCTGAACGAGAACTCGAGGGTCATCGTCCAAAGCATGACCGGCTCGAAAAACACCAAGCACACGACGCGGATGCTCGCGTCAGACACGCTTCGACGGCGCGCTGATCCCGGTCTTCGGTTCGGTGTCGGACGCGATCGACGACACGGGCGCTGACGTCACCGTCGTCTTCGTCCCGCCGAAGTTCACCAAGGACGCCGTGATCGAGGCCGTCGACGCGTCCATCGGGCTGTGCGTGATCATCACCGAGGGCATCCCGGTGCACGACACCGCGGCGTTCTGGGCGCACGCCGCCGGGGGCCCGACGCGCATCATCGGCCCGAACTGCCCCGGACTGATCAGCCCGGGCAAGTCCAATGCCGGCATCATCCCGGCTGACATCACCAAGCCCGGTCCGATCGGGCTGGTCTCGAAGTCCGGGACGCTGACCTACCAGATGATGTACGAGCTGCGCGACATCGGTTTCTCGACAGCGATCGGCATCGGCGGCGACCCGATCATCGGCACCACACACATCGACGCGCTGGCTGCATTCGAGGACGATCCGGCGACCCAGGCCGTGGTCATGATCGGCGAGATCGGCGGCGACGCCGAGGAGCGCGCGGCCGCGTTCGTCCGCGACAACGTCACCAAGCCGGTCGTCGGCTACGTCGCCGGGTTCACCGCACCGGAGGGCAAGACGATGGGCCACGCGGGCGCGATCGTGTCCGGTTCGTCGGGAACGGCTCAGGCCAAGAAGGAAGCCCTCGAAGCCGCCGGGGTACGCGTCGGCAAGACCCCGAGCGAGACGGCGCGCCTGATGCGGGAGTTGCTCGCCGGTCGGTGACCGGACCCGCCGCCGACCGTCCGACGTCCGATTTAGCCTGTCCCGCCGCGGAAAATACGCTTCGGCGAATCGCGGCGATGTCGTTCTCACCGGACCCTTATGCCGCTAGCTTGGCTCCGTCGGACCATCGCGATCTCTACCGAGGAGTACGGCATGACGTTCGAACCGCCCGAACAACCGCCTGAGCCACCCGTCGGATCGCAGCCCGCCGCGCCATCGCCGGAGCCGTACGTGCCCACGCCACCGCCCCCGCCACCACAGGAATGGGCGGCACCGGCACAGCCACCCGCGCGGTCCAGCGCGTTCAATCCCGCCGAGGTCAGCCCGTACGACTGGGGAATCCTCGCCGCGGGCTTCCTTGCCTTCATCTTCTCGCTGTTCAGCTACTACACAGCCAGCTTTGCCGGAATCAGCGCCAGCGAGAGCGCCTGGCACGGGTTCTTCGGCTGGTTCGCCGCGCTGGTCGCGCTCCTGTCCGCCGGTCTGCTCGCAGTGCACATCTTCGCGCCGGCCACGAAGCTTCCGGTTCCGGTTCGGCTCACCGTGCTGATCGGGTTCGCAGTCGCCGCGCTGTGCGTGATCCTGGCCGGCCTGATCGACGCCGAGAGCCTGCCCTCGCAGGTCTCCAGCGGGCGTGGTGCGGGCTACTACCTGAGCCTGATCGTCATCCTGGCCGGCGGGGTCGTCTCGTTCCTGCGGCTACGCGAAACCGGTGGCAGCCTGCCGTGGGAGAAGAACAAGGCCTGACGCATGAACGCAGTGTGCCCGGTCGTGCGCCGCCGGCCTACGCGCAGGGAGTGGCATCACCGGTGCCAGACCGATCCGATACGGTGGCGCGGATTGTCACCGGCGTGCCACGAGGCGCACCTGGAAAAGGAGTGAGCAAATGACCGGGTACGGAGCGCCCCAACCGCAGCAGCGGTCCGGGCAGCAACTGCCGCTGTTCGACCTGATCGGGGCCGGCCTCGGCATTCTGTCGTTCATCTGGGGCTTCCTCGACTGGTACGGCCAAGGCGGTTCGAGTCTCAAGGGTTACGGGGCCGGCAGTGGTGGGGTCGCAGCGATCGGTCTGTCGATCCTGGCCGGTGCCGTTGCGGCGAGCGTGCTCCTGGACAAGGCGGCGAAGAGCACGTTGATCCCGGCGGCGGCCGCGGTGGCGTCCCTTCTCGTGACGTTCGGTCTCCTGGTGGGCAAGGGCGACGGCATCGACACCAAGATCGGCGTCATCCTGATGCTCATCACGGCGCTGGCCCAGGTCGTCCTGTTCACCGTCGGGTGGCTGCAGGCCGAGGGCAAGATCATGACCGGCAAGCCGGCCAGCGCGGGCGCATGGGGCGGCGGCGCGCAGCAGTACGGCGGCTACCAGGCCCAGCAGCCGCAGCCGCCAGCGCAGCAGCAGCCCGCACAGCCGCAGTACGGCCAGCAGCAGCCCGCACAGCCGCAGTACGGCCAGCAGCAGCCCGCACAGCCGCAGTACGGTCAGCAGCCGCAGTACGGTCAGCCGACCCAGCACCAGCAGCCGGCCCAGCCGCCGCAACAGCAGCCGGGCTACGGCCAGCAGCCGCCGGCGAACCCTTATGGCCAAGGCTGAGGCTGCATAGCTCACAGCCGCCCTCCGGCGAGCCTGGCGCCCAGGCAGGGGCTGGTTTGCCAGCCTGAGTGAATGCCGAGGCAGCGTCATCCCGACACCGGGCCACTTCGTGGTGTGCCCGAGTCGGTAAGCCGCTCGTTATGGCGCTCGGCTGCCTGGACGGGCGGCGGCGCCGCGGCAGCCGGGGCCGTCCTCGGGGCGGGCGTCGGCGTCGCGTGCTGGCTACCCGGCGCAGGTGTGTCCGGGCATCCGTTGTCGGCCGTGCGCGCCGGCCTGCTCGGCTTCCTGGCAGCCCAGCACGCGGGGCTCACTGTCGACGGCGTCGCGACCGGCTTCGTTTCGATGCTCGCGCTGCTTGCGGTGGTGGTCATCGCGTGGCGGGCAGGCGCGACGCTTGCCGAGGTAGCGGTACGCCTCGGT
>WNGI01001129.1_pt1 | contig 21684 bp, 18 predicted proteins | sample 5400621 | NCBI WGS metagenome assembly WNGI01 (sample SAMN13153374, study PRJNA577476) | soil metagenome | isolation source: 20 cm soil or saprolite under Garry oak tree replicate 1 | place: USA:California | collected 2016-06-15
GTGCGCCGCGTTCGCAGCGCGGCCCTTTCGGCCGCGCTGCGCGATCTGGCCGCCGGCCAGTACGACTGGCTCGTGCTGACCTCGCCTGCGACGATCGCGATGCTGGCGGAACGGCTCGCCGGTCCGCGAGACGTGCGCGCCGCGGTCGCCGCCGTCGGCGACGGAACGGCCGAGGCGTTCCGTCGCTGGGCACGCCGCGACCCCGACCTGCGCCCGCGGACCTTTACGGTCGCGGCCCTCGCCCGCGCGTTCCCGCGCGGCGAGGGCCGCGTCCTGTGTCCGCGCGCCGACATCGCACCCGATGGCTTGGAGGAAGCGCTCCAGTCGAAGGGGTGGAGCGCCGAGCGCGTCGACGCCTATCGGACGATCCTCGCACGCAGGCTGCCGCGCAACGCCACCGACGCGCTCCGCGCGGGCACGGTGGACGCCGTCACGTTCACGAGCGCCTCGACCGTGCGGGGATTCGTCGGGGCCCTCGGAGCGGTCCGCGGCCTGCCGAAGGTCGTGTGCATCGGGCCCGTGACCGCCGCCGAGGCAAGGGCCCACGGGCTCACGGTGCATGCCGTCGCGGACCCGCATACGACCGACGGTCTCGTGGGTGCCCTGGAGCGCGTCTTCGCTCCTCGCCGCCCGGCTGCACGGTAGTCAGACCCAGACGCGACGCAGCGCGGCCGGTGCGTTCCCCCCGACGAGCTTCGCGATCTGCTCGTCGGTGTATCCATGTCCGGCCAGCCACCGGAGCACGTTCCGGGTAGGAGAACGAGCGGTAGCCGTCCCAGCGCTTCTTGGGCTCCCCGAGCCCGAAACCTACGTGATACGGATCCTCGCCGCGACCGTGTCAGACCCGGAGGAGTCGTTCGACGAAACACCGATCACGGGGATCTTGACCACCTCCCCGGGGGTCGCCTTCGACCTGACCGACACCACCATCCTGATCCTGGTCGACGCCCCGACGGCGAGCTCCTCCGGGTGACCGGCGAAGGACCATTCGAAGTCCGGGATCGGCACGCCGTGGTCGAAGAAGCTCAGGCGGACGTCTCGGACGCGGAACGCGTTGCTCAGGACCCGGATCGTGTCGGTCGCGTTCCCGTCGTTCTGGATCGTGATCGCGAAGCTGGCCGACCGGCCCCGCGCCACCGACCTCGTGATCGTCTGGTGGTAGCCCGTATGGTTGTAGATGCCGTCCCCGACGAACGTCCCGCGATTCCCCACCAGCAGATCCGGCCGACCGTGGACGGCCGTCGCCTTGGTGCCGTACCGCACGGCGGCGATGTCGCTCGCCCCCGCGTCATCAGCGTTCGTGCCCGCGACGACGATCTTCCCTCCCGGCGCGATCGCCACGCCCGTGGGCGACGTCTGTGCTCCTCCGAACGGCCCGATGCCGAACGACGTGAACACCGTGCCATCACCGCCGAAGGTGGGATCGAGCTGGCCCGTGCTCGTGTAGCGGGCGGTCAGGATCCCCGGGGACCCGTCGGAGTTGTCGGCCGTCCCGTTGCCGACGGCGACGATGCGGTCGTCGGGCTGACGCGTCGCCGCGGCGAAGCCGCCCCCGTATCCCCCGAGCTCGGTCTGCACGATCCCGTCCGTGCCGAACCCGGTGTTGAGCGTGCCGTCGTCGTGGTAACCGACGAGGAGCCCGTACTCGTAACCGGAAGTGCCGATCGCGACGATCGAGCCGTCGGACAAGAGAGCCACGGCAGACCCCGAGTCCGGTCCTGCGGTCGCGTCGGTCTTGACGATGCCGTCGCCACCGAACGTGGTATCGAGGGTTCCGGTGGAGTCGAAGCGGAGCACGGCGACGTTCTCGTTCCCCGTGATGCTCAGCGAAGCGCCCACGACCACGATCGCCCCGTCGGACTGAAGACCGACGTCGCCCACGATCCCGCCGAACCCGATCCTCGTCGTCTTGATCCCGTCACCGCCGCCGAAGGATGCGTCCGGCACACCGCTCGGGTCGAATCGAGCCACTAGGGCGTCGCCGCCGAAGAATCCCGTGAAGTTCCCCATCCCCGCCGCGACGATCGAGTGGTCCGACTGGATGGCGATGCCCACGAACACGGCTCCGGTCCCGGCCGAGGTCGTGGCGACGCCGTCTCCGCCACCGAACGTGGTGTCCAGGGTGCCGTCCGTGTCGTAGCGGAGGAGCGCGGCGCTCACACCGTCGTCCGTGAACCCGCCGACCACGATCTTCCCGTCCGCTTGGATCGCCACGGCGAAGGCTGCGTCGTCCCCGGAGAGGTCGGTGATCACGATGCCGTCGCCATCGAAGCTGGGATCGAGGGCGCCGTCCGTGTCGTACCGAACCAGCGCGATGTCGGTGCCACCGTGCGTCGTGCCCGCCACGACGACCTTCCGGTCGGCCTGAACGGCAACGGCTTCCCCGGTGTCGTCCCCGGCGACGTTCGTGAGGACCTTGCCGTCGTCGCTGAACGTATGGTCCAGGTATCCGGTCGAGACGGCAGCTGCCGCAGGCTGGGCGATGATCGAAAGCGTCGCGAGCGCGAGCGCGCCGACGGCGGCGGTTCGGAACGAGATACTCATCAGGAGCAACTCCCTCGGATGTCGAAGCTTCCGGCGAGGCGGCGGAAGCGGTCAGCGCCGCAGCGTAGCCCTGACGGGGTTGCTTGTCGATGCGACGGCCGGAGAACGACCGGTCGCTCCGGTACGCTTGCCCCGATGAGCTTCCCCGAACATCGCGCGCGTCGCCTCCGGCGGACCCCAGCCCTCCGTGAGCTGGTACGCGAGACCGAGGTCCGACCCTCCGACCTGATCGCGCCGTTGTTCGTGAAGGAAGGGGTCGAGGAGCCGACAGCGATCTCCTCGATGCCGGGACAGGCACAGCACACGATCGAGTCGCTCCGCAAGGAAGCAGCCGAGATCCACGACCGCGGGATCCTCGCGTTCGTGCTCTTCGGGGTCCCCGCACGCAAAGACGCGGAGGGATCGGAGGCGTGGAACCCCGAAGGCATCGGTCAGCGGGCGGTCGCCGCCCTCCGCGCGGACTTCGGCGATGACGTCGTTGTGATCGCAGACCTCTGCTTGGACGAGTACACGGACCACGGCCACTGCGGGGTCCTGAACGACCGGGGCGAAGTCGACAACGATCAGACCGTCACGCGCTACGAGCGGATCGCGACGGCGCAGGCGGACGCGGGGGCACACCTGGTCGCCCCGAGCGGGATGATGGACGGGCAGGTCGCCGCGATCCGGTCCGCGCTGGACCGAGCCGGTCATCCCGACGTCGCGATCCTCGCCTATGCCGCGAAGTTCGCCTCCGCGTTCTACGGGCCGTTCCGCGAAGCCGCCGAGGGTGCGCCGCGCTTCGGCGATCGCACGGGCTACCAAGAAGATCCCGCGAACGCTCACGAAGCGCTCCGCGAGATCCGCGCCGACATCGACGAGGGCGCGGACATCGTGATGGTCAAGCCGGCGCTGCCGTACCTCGACATCGTCCGGGCGGCGAAGGAGGTGGGCGGCGCGCCGGTGGCCGCGTACAACGTGAGCGGCGAGTACGCGATGCTCAAGGCGGCGGCGATGAATGGCTGGATCGACGAGCGTCGCGCCGTCCTGGAGGTCCTGATGTCGATCAGACGAGCCGGGGCCGACATGATCCTCACGTATCACGCCAAAGACGCGGCGGATTGGCTGCGCTGACCCGCGGCACGGCGGCCAGTCACACGGCGAAAGGTAGGTACCCGGGCGGTGAGGGGGCGGGCCCCTCCGCCTCCTCCCAGCGGTCCGCGATCCACAGCAGCAGGTCGTCGCGGAACCGAGGCGCCGTCACCTGCAACCCGAAGCGGACACCGCTCGGGAACGCCCCGGCGGGCAGCGAGAGCGCCGGATGCCCGGTGATGTTCTGCATCATCGTCACGTAGAGCGCGGGGTCGGAGCCGCGACCATCCGCCGGCCCCTCCGCGGGGATCGCGTCGGCCGCCATCACGGGCGAGAGGACCACACCGTCCGGGCCGAGCAGCTCGTCGAGCGTGCGGACGTACTCGAACCGGTGCCGTCGGGCGACCAGGTACTCCTCGAGGCTCACGCGCGAGCCGAGCTCGAGGAACGAGCGCGCGGAGGGGGTCAGCTCCGGGGCATGCTCATCGATCCACGAGCGTCCGAACAGGTAGGCGTGCTCGGACGCGCAGATGGCCACCCATCCCTCTTCCGGCTTGCGGTCCCCGACGATCTCCGCGGGGACGAGCCGGCCAGGAACGACGCCGAAGACCTCCGCGAACCGTTCGAGGGCGGCCTCGAACGGCCGACCGGCCTCGGGCGGGAGCGGTCCCATGTCCTCCCACCGCTCGAGCGCGAACACCGTGCCGATGTTCGGCGTGTCCGATCGCGGCCGGACGGGTTGGGTCGTCGGGTCGCCCGGCGTGGGGCCCGCGAGCACGTTCAGCAACAGGCGCAGGTCGTCCGCCCGCATCGCGAGCGGACCGTCCGTGGAGTAGTCGATCCAATCGGGGATCGGATCGCGACCGATCACCCCGTTCGTCGGCTTGAGCCCGTAGAGACCGCAGTAGCTGGCGGGGATCCGGATGGATCCCCCGCCGTCGGTGGCGGTCGCGATCGCGGCCATCCCGGCCGCGACCGCGACCGCCGACCCGCCCGAGGATCCGCCGCACGTGCGCGCCCGGTTCCACGGGTTGCGCGTCGGGCCGAACAACAGGTTGGACGTGTACCCCTCCACCGCGAACTCCGGAAGGTTGGTCTTGCCGACCACGATCGCGCCGGCGGCGCGGAGCCGCGCGACGACCATCGCGTCGCTCCGCGCCTCCGGCGCCGTCGCGAAGACCTGCGATCCGAACGTCGTCCGCATCCCGGCGACGTCGGTCATGTCCTTCACCAGGAGCGGCAGCCCCGAGAGCACACCGGCCTCGGCGCCGCCAGCGATCGCGGCGTCGAGCCCGCGCGCGTCATCGAGCGCCTCGTCGGCCCGGAGGGCAACGACCGCCCCCAGGTCGGGGTCCCGTGCTTCGATCCGGCGCAGGGACTCGGAGACGAGCTCATGGGCGCTCAGGCGCCGCTCGTGGACCGCCTCGGCCAGCGCACGGAGCTGCATCCCCTGGTGGTCTCCCATCCGATGGACCTCCGTCAGCCGGGACCCGCGGCGTTCGCTTCAGCGACCCAACGAGGCGCGCGTCGCCGATAGAGCGCGTATGCGATCGGGCCGATCGCGATCGGCAACCAGTACGACGCCAGCCGATAGGCGAGGGTCGCGAGCGTCGCTTGCGCCGCCGGGACCCCGGCGAGCACCAGCGTGGCCGCGAGCCCGGCCTCGACGAACCCGAGACCGCCGGGGGTGATCGGGATCAAACCGAGGACGACCGCCGAGACGTACGCGAGGAGCACGAGCGAGGCCTTCGGACGCGCGCCGGCAGCGACCAACGCTGCGAGCAAGGCGAGGTAATCGAACAGCACGTTCCCGGCCGAGCGGAGGATCGCCTGTCCCCATCGCTCGCCGAGCGTCGCTCGGACCACGTCGCGTGCGCGGGTCAGCCGCTCGTCGAAGCCGGTCAGCGGTGGTCGTCTGCGCAGCACGGCGTTCCGGACCCGCTGGAAGAGCCGGCCGGCCCACACGATCGGCCCGTTCGCCAACAGCAGCGCGGCACCGGCGGCGACCAACAGGATGAAGGCTCCGACCCCGAGCCATGCTGCTCGAGCCAGGCCGCGATTCACCGCGACGCCGCCGAGGATCGCCGGCACCGAAAGGAGCGGCAACGCGAAGACCGTGGCGACGTTGATCAACGACACGGCGGTGAGCCCGGTCGCGATGCGGGTCGGGTCCATGCCTCCGGCCACCAGCAGCCGGTACTGGAGCGCCGCACCGACGGCGTTCCCTCCCGGGAGGACCCGGCTGATCGAGTTCCCGGCGAGCTGCGACGTGCCGATCAGGAAGTACCGCTTCGACCGCAGGCACAGGCCGATCAGGGCCCAGATGCAGAGGAAGCTCGCGGCCTCGAGAGCGACCATCACCGGGAACCACCCGGGGTTCACGTGGCGGAGCTCCCTGAACGAGCCGAAGACCCCCACGAGCGAAGGCCACACGACGTAGAAACCGATCAGGGCGATCACCAGCGCGATGATCCGGCCGGGCGAGACCACGCGGGGCCTGGCCGGCACGCTCGGGGTCTCGGCCGGCTCGGTCACCCGGCCAGCGTCCCTTCCCGGGCGCACCGGCGTCAACGGCACCGCTTCCGTAGCATCGGGCCGTGACCAGGTCGGAGGAACTGTTCGTCCGCGCCGGAACGGTGATCCCCGGCGGCGTCAACTCCCCCGTTCGGGCGTTCGGCGCGGTGGGAGGCACCCCGCGATTCCTCGATCGCGGGGAGGGCGCGTACGTGATCGACGTCGACGGCAACCGGTACGTGGACCTGGTCGGTTCGTGGGGTGCGCTGCTGTTCGGGCACGCCCATCCCGAGATCGTCGGTGCGGCATGCGCGGCGGCAGCCAGAGGCACTACCTTCGGCGCGCCGACCGAAGGGGAGGTCGAGCTCGCCGGTCGCATCGTGGATGCGCTCCCGGGGGTTGAGCTCGTCCGGCTCGTCTCGAGCGGGACGGAGGCCACGATGTCCGCGGTGCGACTGGCGCGTGCAGCGACCGGACGCGACCGGATCGTGAAGTTCGACGGCTGCTATCACGGACATGCCGACGCGTTCCTGGCCGGCGGTGGCGGCAGTGGCCTCGCGACGTTCGGGATCCCGCGCTCCCCGGGCGTGACCGACGGTTCGGCGAGGGACACGATCACGGCGCCGTTCAACGACTTGAACGCGGTGGACCGCCTGCTCGGCGATCAGGGCGACGCGCTCGCCGCCGTGATCGTCGAGCCCATCGCCGCCAACATGGGCGTGATCCCACCGACCGACGGCTTCCTCGAGGGCCTCCGTGCCCGGTGCACCGAGAACGGAAGCGTCCTGATCTTCGACGAGGTGATCACCGGGTTCCGGATCGGCTACGGCGGAGCACAGACCCGCTGGGGCGTCACGCCCGACCTGACGACGCTCGGCAAGGTGATGGGGGGCGGGTTCCCCTGCGGCGCGTTCGGCGGCCGGCGGGACCTGATGGAGCGGCTCGCGCCGGCCGGACCCGTCTACCAGGCGGGGACCCTCAGCGGGAACCCCGTCGCCGTCGCCGCGGGCATCGCGACCCTGGACCTGGCGCGTCGCTTCGACCCGTACCCGGGGCTCGAACGCACGGCGGAGGCGTTGGCGACGGGACTCGAGGCCGCGTTCGCGACCCGGCCGTTCCCTGTCAGCATCGGTCGTGCGGGTTCGCTCCTCAGCCTGTTCTTCGCCGAGGGTCCGGTCAGGAACTTCGACGACGCGAAGGCCGCGGATCATGATCGATACGCCCGCTTCTTCCATCACCTGCTGGACCGGGGGATCGCGCTGCCACCCTCGGGCTACGAGCTCTGGACGCTCGGGACCGAGCACGGCCCCGACGAAGTCGGGGCCGTGCTCGACGCCGCGAGGTCCTTCGAAGGCTAGGAGCCGCGAGGTCGTGCCGAGCCGGCCGCTTACGCGGCCGGCTCCGGCAGAAGGTCCTCGTCGTCCCTGCCGACGTCGAGCACCGTCACGACGTTGTCGGGGTCTCGGTCGGCCTTCGGCGGGGTCCAGCTGGGATCGCGATCGGTGATGCCGAACAGCTCCCACTGACGCATGACGTACGGCCTCCTCGCACCACGGAACCCAAGAGGCATCGGCATCCCACGTGCCCCACACGTATCGGTCCTCCGGTCCGTTCTCCGGCCGAACGGCGCAGCCGAACGGGGTAGGCTCGCGGGCCGATGCCGACGACCCCGCAGGACGACCGACCGGACGGGGAGCTCGAACGCTCGGACGCGTACCGGACGTTCGTCGCCGGCTCCCGCGCTCGCTTCGGCGATGAGGCGGACGCGTGGCTCGATTCCCTTCCCGGCCTCCTGCGTGACGTCCGCGATCGTTGGTCCCTGCAGCTCGAGCAACCCGCCGACTCGGACGGGACGCGCTTGCAGGTAGACGTGGCGCGGGCCGGCGAGCCCGCCTCCCTCGAGGTGACCTACCCGGACGGCTGGTGGACCGAGACGACCCACGCGTTGGCGTCGTGGAACGGCGAGCCGACGCTCCGCCTGCTGGAACACGATCCTCGTGGCGCGCGTCTCCTCGAGCCCCACGAGCCGGGCACCGCGCTCCGAGCGGAGCCCGACGAGCGCGTCTCCCTTCGGGAGGCAACGGACGTCTGCGATCGTCTCTGGATCCCGGATCCGGGCGAGATCACGCCGGTGGCCGCCGAGGTCCGGGCGTGGGCCTCCACCTTGGAGGCGCGCCATATCAGGGTCGGGCGGCCGTTCGAGCGCGAGCTCGTGCGCAGCGCGGTGGATCTGTTCGGCACCCTCGGACCGACCCAGGGAGAGCGGGTGCTACTGCACGGGGACCTTCACCTCCGCTCCCTCGTGCTCGCCAACGGCCGACGCGTTGCGCTGGATCCAGCGCCGCTCGTCGGTGAACCGGCCTTCGACGCGGCCTCGCTCCTGCGTGATGCTCCGGAGGAGCTGATCGTGGACGTCGACGGCGGACGGAAGCGGGTTCGTCTTCGGTTCGAGGTCTTAACCGAGCGGTTGCGGTGCAACCCCGGTCGGGTGCGGGGATGGGCGTTCGCGACCTCGATCGATCACGCGGTCTGGTGCTGCGAGCAGGGTGACCAGGCGCTCGGAGCCACCGTCGTCGAGGTGGCCCGCATGATCCGCGCGCTCGACGTCTGACGCGACCCTCGCGCGAGCCGTAACACCGCGCGGAGTGCGGCACACTGTAGGGGCACGCAAGCAGAGGAGGTTCCCGTGTCGACCGAAACCGCGACCTTCGGCGCCGGCTGTTTCTGGGGCGTCGAGTGGGTCTTCAACCGTGTCCCGGGCGTGCTCCAGGTGGTCTCCGGCTATAGCGGAGGCACCGTGGAGAACCCGACCTACCGTCAGGTATGCACCGGCCGAACCGGCCACGCCGAGGTGATCCAGCTGGTCTTCGACCCCGACGTGGTCACGTACGACCAGCTCCTGGAGGTGTTCTGGGCGATGCACGACCCGACCCAGATGGATCGACAGGGGCCGGACGTCGGAACCCAGTACCGCAGCGTGATCTTCGCGCACTCGCCCGAGCAGCGGGCCGCGGCGGAGCGCTCCAAGACCGAGGCGCAGATGCGGTTCGACCGGCCGATCGCGACCGAGATCGCCGACTTCGTCGCGTTCTTCCCGGCCGAGGACTACCACCAGCACTACTACGAGCGGAGCGGGCACGAGCCCTACTGTCACGTGCTCCCCGCCGGGCTCCTCGAGGAGCTCGGCTTGGTCGGTCAGCCGCGGTAGCCGACCACCTTGTGCGAGCTGTCGCACAGAGGTTGGCATCGGGACTCGCCGCAGCGGCAGAGCGAGACCCGGTCGCCGGCCGCGACCGGGTCCTCGTCGTACGTTATCGCGACGTCGCCCGCCACCCGGACCGGCCCGTTCGGCTTCAGCGCGAGGGCGGGCGGACCCGCGGGGTCCGGCACGTCCCACGTGTACGGCCCGGGAGCGGGTCCGATCGAGGGCTCCTCCTCGAAACAGCGGTAGGGTGCCGGCCGGTCGCACAGTGGCATGGTGGACGACGTGCCGCAGCGACAGATCGCGTAGGTCGCGCCTGCCTCAGCCATCGATTCGACCTGCCAGCCATCCCCGTCGCGTGCCAGCCGCCCGAGCGGCAGCCCGGCCACGAGCATCGGGCCGTCGCGGACGATCCGGATCGTCGGCCGTTCCATCGCCGGGACGCTAGCAGTGGCGCGGTCGACCGTCGGTAGAGCCCGACGCGCGGGTAACGTAGGCTCGGCCGATGGCGGAGGAACGCAAGCTCGTCTCGGTGCTCTTCGTCGACGTCGTCGGTTCCACGGCGCACGCCGAGGCGAGCGACCCCGAAGACGTCCGGGAACGGCTCCAGCTGTTCTTCGAGATCTTCCGCGCGCAGGTCGAACGGTTCGGCGGGGTGGTCGAGAAGTTCATCGGCGACGCCGCCGTCGCGGTCTTCGGCGCCCCGCTCGCGCACGGGGACGACGCCGAGCGCGCCGTGCGATGCGGGATCGCCGTGCTCGACGACGTCGCCTCGCTCGATCCGGACGGCCCCGCGGCCGGCATGCGCGTCCGCGGCGCCGTGAACACGGGCGAGGCAATCGTGTCGCTCGGATCGGGCCACGAACGCGGAGAGGCGGTCGCGACGGGCGACGTCGTGAACACCGCCGCGCGGCTCCAGAGCGCGGCGCCGCCCGGCCGCCTCGTGGTCGGCGAGGAGACGTACCGCGCGACACGACGCGCGATCCGGTTCGAGGAGCTCCCCGCCATCGACGCGAAGGGCAAGCGCGAGCCGGTCCCAACCTGGCTCGTCGTCGGTGAGGGGACGTCCGCCCGTCCGGCGTCCGGGTTCGTCGGCCGCGACCGCGAGCTCGACGTCCTCACCACGACGTGGCACCGCGTGGTCGACGAGCGTCGGCCCCAGCTGATCACGGTCCTCGGCCCGCCCGGGATCGGGAAGTCCCGGCTGGCCAAGGAGTTCCTCCAGGCGGCCGAGGCCGAAGGGGCCCGGACCGTCCGCGGCCGATCGCTGCCCTACGAGGAGCAGACGGGCTATCGGACCAGCGCCGAACACGTGAAGCACGTCGCCGGGATCCTCGAGAGCGACGCGCCCGCGGTCGCCCGAACGAAGCTGATGGAAACGTTGCCGACGCTCGTGACGGAGGGCGAGATCGACGAGATCGGGCGGTACCTGTCGCTCCTGCTCGGCCTCGGCAAGGGCGACCAGTCCGAGGACAAGACACCGATGTTCTTCGCCGTGCGGCGGCTGGTCGAAGGACTCGGGGTGGATGGACCGACCGTCCTCGTGTTCGAGGACCTCCACTGGGCCGACACGAGCCAACTCGAGCTCATGGAGTACCTCACGACCCACGTGCGTGAGGTGCCCGTCGCGTTCCTGGCGCTCGCGCGCCCCGAGCTGCTCGACACACGGCCGACCTGGAGCGCCGGCCTGCTCTCACATACGACGATCCCGCTGGAGCCCCTGTCCGCCGCGGACGCCGCGGCGGTCGCGACGGCGACGCTCGGCCAGTCGTCCGACGCGACCGTCCGGCAGCTGATCGAGGTAGCAGAGGGGAACCCGCTATTCATCGAGGAGCTGGCCGCCTCCGTGGCCGAGGGCGCGCACGGCGTTATGGAGCTCCCGAGCACGGTGCGTGAAGCGATCGCCTCACGCATCGACATCCTTCCCGCCGAGCAACGTGCGGTCCTGCTCGACGCCTCGGTGATCGGCAAGACGTTCTGGCGGGGGGCGCTCGCGGCGATCGGGGACGAGCAGCAGCCTGACGCGATGCTTGACGCGCTCGAGGCCCGTGACCTGATCCGTCGCGAGCCGATGAGCCGCGTGGAGGGCGACCGTGAGTTCAACTTCAAACACATCCTGATCCGTGAGGTCGCGTACGCGACGCTGCCGAGGGCCTCCCGACGCGAGCGGCACGCGGCGGTTGCGAAGTACCTCGAGCAGCAGGTCGGCGACACGCCAGACCTCGCCTGGTTCCTCGCGCACCATTGGAGGGAGGCGGGAGAGTACGCCAAAGCCGTTGAGTACCTCGTGGCGGCAGCCGAGCGCGCGCAGCATGCTTTCGCGAAGGACGAGGCGATCGCGCTATTCGACGATGCGATCGAGCTGTCCGAGGACCCGGCGGACCGCGATCGGGTGCGGCTGATCCGGGCGTTCTCGCTGCTCGATCTGGCGGACTTCGAAGCGGCCGCACAAGAATTCGACGACCTGCTCCCGCACCTGGACGGCGAAGCGAGGATCGACGCGCTGATCGGCCGCACGCGGGCGGGCATCTGGACGGAAGAGTTCGACGTCGCGCTCACCATGGCCGAACGCGCGCGCGAGTTGGCCGAGCAGGCGGGTGACGACGAACGGACCGCGCCGGCGATCGGATACCTCTGCGGCGTCCAGACGATGACGGGCAAGGTCGACGACTCGATCGCGCACGGCGAAGAGGCCCTCCGTCGCTGGATCCCCGGGACGCGCGGGAGCGACTTCGCCGCGGTGCACGAGTTCCTCGCGGACTCCTACTACTGGGCGGGCGGGTACGCCAGGGCGGAGGAGCTGGCTCGCGCCGCGCATGAGATCGGCGGATCCATGCACAACGTGAACGCGCTGATGCGCGGCGGTGGCTGGCGGGGGGTGGCCCTCGCGGGCCTCGGGCGCACCGAGGACTCGATGACCCTCCTCGATCTGATGATCGAGACGGCCGAGCGGATCGGGCGCCCACGGTTCGCGGCACCGTCCCTGAACTACTCGACGCAGAACTTTCGCGACCTCTACCTGCTCGACGAGGCGCGCAGCCGGAACGAACGTGCGCTCGAGATCGTCGGCCGCGAGGGCGAGTACGGGATGCCCGGGATGCAAGGACGGATCGACCTGCTCATCACCGATCTGATGCAGGGCGACGTCGGCCGCGTCGAGCGGGAGTGGCCGAAGCTCTGGGATGAGGCGATCAACGGCTCCGCGTGGAGACCATGGCTCGGAGGATGCCGGCTCGCCTTCATCCGTGCCGAGCGAGCGAGACACGCCGACGGACCGGAGGCGACAGTCGAGGCGGCCGCGGACGCGATCGAGCGTGCGCAGCGGATCCACCGGCGGAAGTATGCCGAGATGTCTCGGATCATCCTGGGCGAGGCGCTCGTCGCGCTCGGGCGAACGGACGAAGGCATCGCCGAGCTCGAGGCGGCGGTGGCGGGCGCGGACGCGCTCGGCACGCCGAGCCTCCGGTGGCAGCATCGCGTCGCACTCGGAAGGACGCGGTACGCGACCGGTGACGACGACGGGGCGGCGAGCGCGTACGCGGAGGCGGCGGACGTGATCCGAGGCTACGCCGCGACGCTGACGCCGGAACATGCCGCATCGTTCCTAGGCGCCGAGCCGGTCCGCGACGCGCTCTCGACGGCCGGCTGAGCCGCTTCGCGATGGAGCGGTTTCGGTTCGAGATCCGTGACGGTCGCGGCCGACCCTACGAGCAGGTCCGCGATCACATCACCGCGCTGATCCAGCGTGGGTCGCTCCTCCCCGGCGATCGCCTGCCACCCATCCGGGTCTCCGCCGAGCAGCTGGACCTCGCACCGAACACGGTGGCCCGGGCGTACCGAGCGCTCGAGGACGACGGGTGGATCGTCGGGCGCGGCCGGGCGGGGACGTTCGTCACGGACACGCTGCCCGAGCGCCCGGCCGCGCCCGACGACGCCCTGGCGCGGGCGGCCGCCGCCTACCTCCGGCGTGCGGAACAGCTCGGCTTCGACCGGGCGGCGGCCGCCCGCGCCCTCCGCTCCGCCTGAGCGGTCCTTCCCCCGGGACGCCCTCGCTCCTATACTCCTCGAACACATGTTCGATATTGGTGAGCTCAACCCCGAGCAACGGACGGCGGCCACTCACGGCGAGGGGCCATCGCTGATCGTGGCGGGAGCGGGGACGGGCAAGACGACGACGCTCGCCGCGCGCGTGGCCTGGCTCGTCGCCGAACGCGCGGTCGCACCGGAACGGGTCCTGCTCCTCACGTACAGTCGCCGCGCGGCGAAAGAGCTCCTCACCCGCGCGCAGCGGATGACCGGGCGCGCCGACGCCGGGCGCGTGTGGGGCGGGACGTTCCACGCGGTCGCGAATCGGCTCCTGCGGATCCACGGCCGGGCGCTCGGCCTCTCCCCTTCCTTCACCGTCCTCGACCAGGCCGACGGGGCAGACGTGATGAACCTCCTTCGGGAGGAGCTCGGGTTCGCGGCGCGAGGCCGGCGCTTCCCGCGGAAGGACACGCTGGCCTCGATCCATTCGCGCGTGGTCAACGCGGGGGTCAAGCTGGACGACGTCGTCCAACGTTGGTACCCGTGGTGCGTCGACGACGTGGACGGGATCCGCCTGATCTTCCGGGCGTACGTCGAACGCAAGCGCGCACAACAGACCCTCGACTACGACGACCTGCTGCTGTTCTGGAAGGCACTCGCGGCTTCGCCGATCGCCGGGCCGCAGCTCGCGCGGATGTTCGACCACATCCTCGTGGACGAGTACCAGGACACCAACGCGATCCAGGCCGACATCCTCGCGGCGATGCGACCGCTCGGGACGGACCGCAACCTGACGGTCGTCGGCGACGATGCCCAGGCGATCTACGGGTTCCGCGCCGCGACCGTGCGCAACATCCTGGAGTTCCCGGACCGGTTCCCGGGCGCGACCGTCGTCAAGCTCGAACGCAACTACCGATCGACCACGGCGATCCTCCGGTTGTCGAACGCCGTGATCTCGCTCGCGCCCGAGCGCCACGTCAAGTCGCTCTGGACCGAACGGACCGACGGCGAGCGCCCCGCGCTCCGCGCCTGCGTGGACGACGGCGACGAGGCGGACACCGTCTGCCGTTCCGTGCTCGAACATCGCGAACGCGGGGTGCCGTTGAAGGAACAGGCCGTGCTCTTCCGCGCGGCACACCATTCCGATCGTCTGGAGATCGAGCTCCTCCGCCGCAACATCCCGTTCGTGAAATACGGCGGGTTGAAGTTCCTGGAAGCCGCGCACGTCAAGGACGCGCTCGCGCTCCTCCGGATCCTCGAGAACCCGCTGGACGAGGTCGCCTGGTTCCGCGCGCTCCAGCTCCCCGAGGGGATCGGCCCGACCGGGGCGCGCAACGTGATGAACGACCTCGGCCTCATCGGATCCGACGACCCATCCGCGCCGTTGCGACGCTTCCTCGAAGAGCCGGTCTCCGTCCCGAAGGGCGCCGGCGACGGGATCCGGGAGCTCCGGTCCGCCCTCGATGGGTGCCGGGACGAAACGTCGATGGCCCCGGCCGCGCAGCTGGAACGGCTCCGGGCGTACCTCGAACCGGTGATCGCCCGGAAGTACGACGCGCCGGGTCCTCGAGCCGCCGACCTCGAACAGCTCGCCTTCCTCGCCCGCGGGTACGAGTCGCGCGGCCGTTTCCTGGCCGAGCTCACGCTCGATCCACCCGCATCCACCGCCGACCTCGCCGGTCCTCCATCGCTGGACGAGGACTACCTGATCCTGTCCACGATCCATTCCGCGAAGGGCCTCGAGTGGGACGTGGTCCACGTGATCCACGTGTCCGACGGGAACATCCCGAGCGACATGGCGACCGGTGACGACGAAGAGCTCGAGGAGGAGCGTCGCCTGCTCTACGTCGCGCTCACCCGCGCGCGGAACGCGCTGACGGTCTCGTACCCCCAGCGCTACTACCGCCGCCAGAAGCCGCACGACGACGTCCACATGTACGGGCTCGTGTCGCGGTTCCTCGATCCGGAGGAGGTGCGGACGCATCTGGACGCGAGCGGGCCCGTCGTCGACGTCCGCGAGGACGACATCGCGCCCGTTACGGGCTCGGCCGGCGTCGACGCTTACCTGGCCGACCTCTTCGGGTAGGTCGTCCGCGCCTCGGTCTTCAGGAACCTCCCGATGTCTCGTGTCTCCTCGTCGATGCGTCGGCGGAGCGTTGGCCGCGATGGTTCGAAGGGGTTCACGTCCACATGGAGCCCGTCGGTCGTCCGCTCCGAGCTCCAAGTTCCCACGGCTCTGCCGTCGACGAGGACCACCGGGTGCAGCCATCCCCCGCCGCGTTGGATCGTCTTCCAGCGTGACGCGGGGGCGAGCAGCTGCCGATCCTTCCACCCCAGGAGGTACTCGTCGAAGGCAGGCAGGAGCCTGACCACCTCGTTCGACGGTGGCGGGATCCCGTGCCGCAGCGTCCACCGAGGACCACGATCCGTCGCTACCTCGACCAGGCGATCCTCGATGCCGCGCCAGGCGCGGCGCGCGTCGGCCGGAGCGATCCCCGACCAGCTCGCGAGGTCCGCGGGCTCGCCAGGAGCGTGCGCGCGGAGGTAGCGCACGGCGACCTCGCTGAGCGCGTCATCCGGATCCATCGTCGTCGCCGACTTCGCCGCTCGCCCGAGCCAATCGCGGACGAGCACGAAGCAGCGCTCCCCTCCGCGATCGGGCCCGTAGCAGATCGTGCCCTCCGCGGCCGCGAGCCATACGAGGTGCGCGATCGCCTGGCCCTCGGTGCGGATCCCTTGGCCCTGTAGTCGTTCAGCGATCTCCGACCGCAGCAGTGGCCCGTCGCGCCCGAGCATCCGCTCGATCGACCGCACCGCCTTCGCCGGTTGGCCGCCCGTGACCCCTTCTTGCCGCAGCCGTCGGTGAGCGTTCGCGATCCGTCGCTCGATCACGAGCGGCACCAGCCAGGCGTGATCCTCGGCCGCGAGCAGATGGAGCGTCCCGCGCATCGCCCAGCATAGGACGATGGAGCGATCCGCTGTCCGAGCGCGGTCGACAGCGACTGCGGTCAGCCCGGCACGCCGTGCCCGGAGCGCCAGGCTCGCGGCCGGGAGGATCTGGGCCTGCACGCCGGTCAGGTGGGAGACGAGGTCGACCACGGTGCGCCGACCCGGTCGGTGCAGGAGTTGCGCAGCCGTCCTCGCCCGGCGCACCTGCTCGTCGGTGAGGGTCGACGGTCGAGCCATGCGACCCCGAGTCTAGGGAGACGCTCTGACCGGAACATCGTGCCCGAGTTGCGCCTCCACAGGCACTGCCCCCAGGATGGGCGCGCACATGCGTGTCGGTTCACCAACGAGAGGAGTGGAGCATGGACGAAGAGACGATGGAGGCCGCCGAGGAGGCCGGTGCGGATGCGATCGGTGAGGCGGTCGCAGCCGAGGCGATCCACGAAGACGCGGTCGAGAAGGCCACCGAGGCGGCGATCCTGATGGAAGCGGCTCGGGAGCTGGCAGCCGAGGCCGTCGTCGAGAAAGCCGTAGCGGAAGAGCTGGCGGACGAGGCGACGACCGACGCCGCCGTTGCGGAAGAGCTCGCGGACGAAGCTGAAGCGGAATAGCGACGAACGGGGCCGCGGCGTGATCGTCCCGGCCCCTATCCTTGCTGCGTGCCCGGCGCCGTCCTGATCGACCTCTACGACACGCTCGTCGCGAGCGATTGGCATCTGTGGCGTGACCTCCTCGCCAGCCACGTCGGCATGGATCCGGCGACGCTCGGCCGCGCGTTCGACCGGACGCGACCGGACCGGAGCGTCGGCGCGTTCGCGACGGAAGCGGACGACACGCGGGCGGTGCTGGAGGCCGCCGGTCTCACCCACGATGCGGAACAGGTTCGGGAACTGGTCCGGATCGAGCGCGAGTTCATGACGACCGGCATCCGCTTGTTCGACGACTCGATCCCCACGGTGCGGGCGCTGCGAGCGGACGGCGTGAAGACGGCGCTCGTCAGCAACTGCTCTCACAACACGCGACCGGTCGTCGCCCGGCTCGGGTTGGAGCAGGAGTTCGATGCCCTGATCTTGTCGTTCGAGGTCGGATCACGGAAGCCGCAGCCCGCGATCTACCACGCAGCTCTCGAAGCGGTCGGGAGTGAGGCCGCGGATGCGATCTTCGTCGACGACCAAGCGGACTACTGCGACGGTGCCCGTGCGGTCGGGATCGATACGCGCCTGATCATCCGCCCCGACGCCCATCCGCCCGAAGGGTTCGCATCATCGACGAATGGCCACCGTGTGATCACGGATCTCGCGACGCTGCTGGGCTGACGATCACGACGAGAGGAAGATCGAAAGGATCGCGGTGTAGAGGCACGCCGCGGCGCCGATCGTCGCGGCGTGCCAGACCTCGTGATAGCCGAACGTCCGCGGCCACGGATCCGGTCGGTGCAGCGCCAGCACGAGTGCTCCGACCGAGTAAAGGAGACCGCCCCCGACCATGAGCGCGAGGTCCGTCGTCGACAACTCGCGGACGAGGGCGGGGAACACGATCACGGCCACCCATCCCAGCCCGAGGTACAGGAACCCCGACAGCACGTGCAGATCGACCCGGTAGAGCTTCGTCGCGATGCCGACCGCGGCGCCCGTCCACACGATCACGAGCACGACGATGGCCGCGGCACCGTGCAGGACGAGCAGGCAGAAGGGCGTGTAGGTGCCGGCGATCAGGACGAAGATCGTCGTGTGATCGAGCGTGCGCATCCGCTCGCGGCCAACCTCGCTCCACATCCCCAGGTGATACGCGGCGCTGACGCCGAACTGGGATGAGAGCGCGACCCAGTAGATCCAAGCGGCGACCACGGCCTTGGGGCCGTTAGCCGAAAGAACCAGCACGAGGCCCGCCGCGAGGGACACGAAGAACGCGATCTGGTGGAGGCGGCCACGGAGCCGCGGCTTCGGCCGGTCATGCGCAGACGAAGTCATCTCGGCACCGCCTTTGAGGGTATGCAAGCGCTCATCGCCATCGCCATCGGTCGTCTGTTGATCTGGCTGTACGCGACGGTGCCACCGCACCTCCTGTATGCGCCGATCGACCGGCGTTCCAGGCGGTTCGGTGTCGAGGTCGCGGTGGGACCGGGATGCTCTACGCGATCGCCGTCATCATCGCCCCGACGGCACCCCCGCGAGTTTCTTCATCTCCATGGGAGTGCCCGTCCCGTACTTCGTCGGGGTTTCGATCGGTCGAGCCTGGCCCGCCGATGCAGCCGAACGGGACTTCACATAACGGATGACGTTCGATGGTCGAACCCGTTCGACTCACGCTCCTCGGTGATGCTAGCCTACGCAAACATGTCGGTCCGTGCTCTGAAGAGATCGACGCGATCGGTCTACTCGCCGCCAACATCACGTATGCGTTCACCCGGGTTGTTCATCGCCGCAGCATTGACCTTCGACTCCCGGATGGGCCGCCGACGAGGTCGCACACGGTGACCGAGCGTGTCGGCGTCGGACGGCCCTCGGGCGCGTTGCGGAAGATCCTCGTTCCGCTCGCGCTTGCGCAGTTCATCTGCAGCTTCGCCGGCTCGAACATGAACGTCATGATCACTGACATCAGCAAGGACCTCGGTACGACCGTGCAGGGCGTACAGATCGCGATCACCTTGTTCTTGTTGGTGATGGCCGCCCTCATGATCCCGGGCGGCAAACTCACCGACCGATGGGGCCGCAAGCGCTGCTTCACCATGGGCCTCGTCATCTACGGGGTCGGCGCGCTGATGAGCGCAGCCTCTCCCGGTCTCGGCGTCCTCATCCTCGGCAACTCGATCCTCGAAGGGGTCGGCACCGCATTGCTGATCCCGCCCGTCTACATCCTCACCACGCTGCTCTTCAGCGAAATGACGTCGAGGGCCCGGGCGTTCGGGATCATCACCGGGATGGGCGGGGTCGGCGCGGCCGCTGGACCGTTGATCGGCGGACTCATCACCACCGCCATCAGTTGGCGTGCCGCATTCGTCTTCCAAGCGCTGGTCATCGCCGTGATCGTCTGGCTGAGCCGCGACATCGTCGACCCCGTCGAGCCCGACCCGACGCGCCCCTTCGACACGCTCGGCGCCGTCCTGTCAGCCGTCGGCCTCATCTTGGTTGTGATGGGAGTCCTCTCCGCCGACAACAACCTCGCCCTCATGGCGGTCCTGTTGGTGGTCGGCGCTGTCTTCCTCGTCATGTTCTTCCTTCACATCCGTGCCCGCGAACGCCGAGACCAAGAACCCTTGCTGTCCACCGGACTGTTCCGCAACCGTACGTCGAACCTCGGGCTCGTCACCCAGAACGTGCAATGGCTGCTGCTCATGGGCACCGCGTTCGTCGTCTCCGCGTACCTGCAGGTCGTCCGCGGCTACAACGCCATCCAGACCGGTGTGATCTTCACCGCCGCCACCGGAGGCATCTTGGTGTCGTCGCTCGCAGCCGAACGGCTCGCCAAGAAGTACGCGCAGCGGACACTCATCATGGCCGGCTTCATCACCACGATCGCCGGGGTCGTCGTCCTGCTCGCCTTGGTGAAGGGCTCGCCGAGTCCTTGGGCGTTCGCGCCCGGACTCTTGCTCATCGGCCTCGGCGTCGGCGTGATGCTGACCCCTTCCGTCAACGTCGTGCAATCCGCATTCCCCGAGGAACGACAAGGCGAGATCTCTGGGCTGTCGCGCTGCATCTCCAACCTGGGCTCGTCGCTCGGCACAGCGGTGGCCGGTACCATCCTCGTTTCCGGACTCACGAACCGGTCCTACGCTGCCTCGATGATCGTGCTTGCGATCGTCGGGATCGTCGGGCTCGGAGCGGGCCTCTTGCTGCCCAGCCGACGGGCCCCGCACGCGCTCGACGCCTAGGGGGCGTTCGTCCGCCGCCGCTAGGGCGAGCGGGTCAGCCCAGCGGATCGGGGCCTCGAGCGCAGCTGTTTCCACGTGCCTACACTTGCTCGTCATGCTCGAGAAGATCCCGAACAAGCTGTACGAGCGCGAGCTCGCGCGGCTCCAAGAAGAGCTCGTCAAGATGGAAGAGTGGATCTTCGACACGAAGGCGCGGGTCGCGGTGGTGTTCGAAGGACGGGACGCAGCCGGCAAGGGTGGCGTGATCAAGCGCATCACGGAGCACCTGAACCCGCGGATCACGAAGCACGTCGCACTGCCGAAGCCCACCGAACGCGAACAAGGCGAGTGGTACTTCCAGCGCTACATCGCCAACCTCCCCACCGGTGGCGAGACCGTCCTGTTCGACCGGTCCTGGTACAACCGTGCGGGCGTCGAGCGCGTACTCGGCTTCTGTACGCAGCAGCAGTACCAGCGGTTCCTCCGACAATGCCCGATCTTCGAGCGGCTCCTCGTGGAGGACGGCATCATCTTGATCAAGTACTGGTTCTCCGTGTCCGACGACGAGCAAGAGCGTCGGTTCCGCAAGCGGGTCGACGATCCGGTGCGGAGGTGGAAGCTCTCCGACACCGATCTCTACGCGCGCTCGCGGTGGGTCGACTACTCGCGCGCGAAAGACGAGATGTTCGTCCACACCGACATCCCCGAGGCGCCATGGTTCGTCGTGGAAGCCGACGACAAGAAGCGTGCCCGACTCAACTGCATCGCGCACCTGCTCTCGCGGATCCCCTGGGAGCCGAAGCCGGAGCCGAAGATCGAGCTCCCGCCGCGCCAGTCCGACGACGGTTACGTACGGCCGCCCAAGGACCTGTACACGTACGTCCCCGATCACGCCGCGGCGCTGCTGCGCTAAGCGATCACACCAGGTCGTCGACGACGTCCGCCACGCTCTTGCGGATCCCCGTGACGAACGGAACCTCCACCTTCACGTACCGGCGGGCCCCCGTCTCCCGCAACCGGCGGATCACCTCGACGATCGAGTCGAGCGTCGGCGACTCGAAGGCCAAGATCCACTCCCAGTCGCCCAGCCCGAAGGCGTTCGTCGTGTTGCCGAGCACCTCGGGGAACTCGCGGCCCGCCGCGCCGTGGTCCCGGAGCAGGGCGGCACGCTCCTCCTTCGGCAGGAGGTACCACTCCGGCGTGCGCACGAAGGGGTACACGCACAGGTAGGTCTGCGGAGGATCGCCCTTGACGAACGCGGGTCGGTGATCGGGAGCGACCTCGGCAGGCTTGACGACCCCCATGAACGTCCACGCGAGCGTCAACCGGTCACCGAGCTCCGTCCGCCGGAACTCGATGACGGCACGTTGGAGCTCCTCGGCGGAGCCGGCCGAGAGCCACAGCATCAGGTCCGCATCGGATCGGAACCCGACGGTCGAGTAGGTGCCGCGCACTCGGACGTCGTCGCCCCAGCGCTTGAAGAGCTCCTCGAGCTCGCCCACGGCGCGCGCCCGATCCTTCTCGTCGGCGA
>WNGI01002889.1_pt1 | contig 21684 bp, 14 predicted proteins | sample 5400621 | NCBI WGS metagenome assembly WNGI01 (sample SAMN13153374, study PRJNA577476) | soil metagenome | isolation source: 20 cm soil or saprolite under Garry oak tree replicate 1 | place: USA:California | collected 2016-06-15
CGTCACCGTGTACATCCCGGAAGGGCAGCCGCGCAGCGTCGCGATCTTCCTCTCCGGTGATGGCGGCTGGGAGCTGGGCGTGATCAGCATGGCGCGCGCGCTCACCGGACTGGGTGCGGTGGTGATCGGAGCCGACATCCGCCGCTACCTCGGCAGCCTGAAGCAAGCGGCGCAGCGCGCCGGCGCGCCCTGTCAGATGATCGCGGCGGATTTCGAAGCCCTGAGCCACCAGGTGCAGAAGGAAATCGGCATGAGCGAGTACCAGGTGCCGGTGCTGATCGGGTACTCCTCCGGCGCGACCGTGGTGTACGCAGCATTGGTGCAATCGCCACCCGGGACCTTCGCCGGCGCGCTGAGTCTCGGCTTCTGCGCCGATCAGGATTTCGCCGCAGCGTCGCTGTGTCCGGGCGCCGGGCTTCACTACACCCGCAACCCGCAGCACGAGCTGGTGTTCGAGCCCGCCGGCAGCCTCAAGGAGCCGTGGATCGCGTTGCAGGGACGCAAGGACCAGGTGTGCAGCCCGCAGGCGGTCGATGAGTTCGCGGCGCAGGTGCCGCAGGCACGGGTGGTCAAACTGCCGCTCGTCGGCCACGGCTTCGCGGTCGAGCGCAACTGGATGCCGCAGTTTCGCGAGGCCTACGCGGGCCTCACGGCGCGCGCACAGGCCCCGCCGCAGCTCGCGCCCGACATCGAGGACCTGCCGGTGACCGAAGTGCACGCCCGCGGCGACTCGGACGAATTCGCGCTGCTGCTCACCGGGGATGGCGGCTGGGCGGGGCTCGATCAGGAGCTCGCCGCGCGCCTGGCAGCGAGCGGCGTGCCGACCGTGGGACTGAACTCGCTGAAGTATTTCTGGACCGAGCGCACCCCGGATGCGACCGCGCGCGACGTGGCGCGCGTGCTGCGCCACTACTTCGCGGCCTGGAACGCTCAGCGCGTGCTGCTCATCGGCTACTCGTTCGGCGCCGACGTGCTGCCGTTCGTGGTGAACCGCCTGCCGGCCGACCTACGTGAGCGCGTGGCGAGCGTCAGCCTGCTGGGGATCGACGCCAACGCCTCCTTCGAGGTGCGCATCAGTGACTGGGTGGGGAGCGAGGGCGGCGGTCCGCCGACCCGGCCGGAGCTGGCGGCGCTCACTCACGTGCCGGTGCTGTGCATCTACGGCGAGGGCGAGAGCGACTCGATCTGCCCGCAGTTGTCAGCGGCCGGCATCGCACGCGAGCAGATCGGCAGGGGCCATCACTTCAGCGGCGAGTATGCGACGCTCGCCGACCGCATCCTCGCCGTTGCGCGCAGCGCGCGCCCGTGACATAAGAGGGCCGGGATGGGTAAAACCCTGCACGGCGATCGACGGGCACTCGGGCGCGCGCTGAGGTAACATGCACTGGACGCGGCACACACAACAACACGAGCCGCCGCGCACCGCAATGTCCTTGTACATCGATTCCGCGAGCCATCTGCACCACGACCTGGAGAAGAACCTGGTCGTGACGTGCCCGCATTGCCAGGCGGTTGCCCACATCACCCCGACCGCCGTGCCGCGCTTCGAGGACCTGCAGCTGTACCGCCCGAGCCAGGTGGGTCTGGTGTACCTGTGCGACGCGTGTCACGCGCCGATCTTCCTGCGCTTCAAGGTGCGCGTGTATGGCGCGACGCGCATCGAGCTGTCACCCCAGTTCACCGAGATCGAGCGGGCGCGGGAGAAGTTCAGCTTCGCCTACGTCCCGGAAGACGTGGAGCTGCTGTTCCGCGAGGCGCTCACCTGTTTCTCGCAGGGCGCGTTCAACGCGTTCGCCTCCATGTGCCGCCGCACGGCGCAGGCGATGTTTGCGGACCTGGGCGAGGCCGGCAGGCTGCGCCTGTTCGATGAGTTCAACGCGGTGCGCGAGCTCGCCGACATCGCCCCCGAGATCTTCGCGAAGCTGAAGAGCGTGCTGTTCGGCGCCGAGCTCGACGCGCGCTCCGCACTGCCGCTGCTCGACGGCTACGAGGCCGGGATCATGCTCGAGGTCGCCAAGGACCTGCTGTACGAGGCCTACGTGCGCAAGGGCAAGCTGCAGCAGGCGATCATGGTGCGGCGCTTCTTCCTCGACGAGACCAATCCCAACGTCCCACCCATGGATCAGCGCGCCCAGCTCTCGGCGGGCTGATTCTCCGCCGGCTTTAGTCAGTCCACGAAGCGGCGCGCATTGCGGAACAGGCGCATCCAGCCGCTGTGCTCACCGGCATCGCGCGGTCGCCAGGAATTCTGCACATAGCGGAACGAGCGCTCCGGGTGCGGCATGGTGATGGTCACGCGGCCATCCAGGTTCGACAGCGCTGCGATGCCGAAGGGCGTGCCGCTCGGATTGCCGGGATAGGTGCTGGCGACCCCGCCGTCGTGGTTGACGTAGCGAAACCCCACCAGGCCGCTCGCCGCGCACGCCGCGGCGGCGGCGCTTGATGCGAACTCCGCCCGCCCTTCCCCGTGCGCCACCGCAATGGGCAGAATCGAGCCCGCCATCCCGGCGAGCAGCACCGACGGCGAGCGCAGCACCTCGACCAGCGAGAAGCGTGCCTCGTACTGCTCGCTGCGGTTGCGCACGAAGCGCGGCCAGTGCTGGGTACCCGGGATGAGGCTCCCGAGCGCGGCGAACATCTGGCAGCCGTTGCAGATGCCGAGCGCGAAGCTGTCGGCTCGTGCGAAGAAGCGCTCGAACTGCTCGCGCACCCGCGGGTGGAACAGGATCGACTTGGCCCAGCCCTCGCCCGCTCCCAGCACATCACCGTAGGAGAAGCCGCCGCACGCCACCAGCCCCTTGAATTCGCCGAGCGAGCGGCGGCCGCCGAGCAGGTCGGTCATGTGCACATCGTGCGCGGCGAAGCCGGCGCGCTCGCAAACGGCCGCGGTCTCGGTGTGGCTGTTGACGCCCTGCTCGCGCAGTATGGCGAGCGCCGGGCGAGCGCCGCGCGAGAGGTAGGGGGCGGCGATGTCCTCCTCGGGATCGAAGCTGAGCGAGACCGACAGGCCCGGATCCGATTCCGCGGTGTGCGCGGCGAACTCCTCGTCCGCACATTGCGGCTCATCGCGCAGCCGCCGCAGGCGCCACGAGGTTTCGGACCACGCACGCTTCAGATCCGCCCAGGATTCATCGAGCTGCGCCTCGCCGATCTTCATCTGTACGCGCAGCTCACTCACCGGCGCACCCAGGTAGAGCGCGGCATCGGCGAGCTCATGGCGCGCCAGAAGCTCGGCGAACGCCGGCTCATCCCCGGCGAGAATCTGCACCACCACGGCGGGTTCCTCGGAAAACAACTGCGCCAGCGCCGTGCCGCGGCCCGCCGGCAGAGCGATGTCCAGTCCGCAGTGTCCCGCGAACGCCATCTCCAGCAGCGTCACGAACAGCCCGCCGTCGGAGCGGTCGTGATACGCGCGCAGCATCCCCGCGGCGCGCGCTTGCGCGAGCGCCGCCGCCAGGCGCGTGAGCCGCTGCGGCTCGTCCAGGTCCGCCGGCTCCTCGCCGAGCTCGCCGTACACCTGCGCCAGCGCCGAGGCGCCCAGGCGGTTGCGGCCGCCGGCCAGGTCGATGAGCCACAGTGAGGTCGGGCGCTCGTCGAGCTGCAGCGCGGGAGTGAGCGTGCGGCGCACGTCATCCACGGGCGCGAACGCCGACACGATCAGCGACACGGGCGCCACCACGCTCTTGTCGAGGCCGCCCTCGCTCCAGGCGGTCTTCATCGACAACGAATCCTTGCCGACGGGAATCGCGATACCGAGCTGCGGGCACAACTCCTTGGCCACCGCGCGCACCGTGTCGTAGAGCGCCGCATCCTCGCCGGCTTCACCGCAGGCCGCCATCCAGTTGGCCGACAGGCGGATCTGCGACAGCGAACCGATATCGGCCGCGAGGATGTTGGTGATCGCCTCAGCCACCGCGAGCCGCCCGGACGCCGGCGCATCCAGCACCGCGACCGGCGTGCGCTCGCCCATCGCCAGCGCCTCGCCTGCCGTGCCCTGGTAGTCGGCGATGCTCACCGCCACATCGCTCACCGGCACCTGCCAGGGCCCCACCAGCTGATCGCGGCTGATGAGGCCGCCGACGGTGCGATCGCCGATGCTGATCAGGAAGGTCTTGTCGGCCACCGCCGGCAGGCGCAGCACGCGATAAGCGGCCTCGCGCAGGCCGATGCGCGCGACGTCGAGGCGCCGGCGCCGCACGGGGACGCTGCGCACCTCGCGCGTCAGCCGCGGCGGCTTGCCGAGCAGCATCTCGAGCGGCATGTCGACCGGCTGATCGCCGGACTGCGGATCGCGCACCGTCAGCTGCCCGCTCGCGTCGATCTCGCCGATCACCGCGAACGGGCAGCGCTCGCGCTCGGCGATGGCGGCAAACTGCGGCAGCGCCTGCGGCCCGATGGCGAGCACGTAGCGCTCCTGGGCCTCGTTGCACCACAGCTCCAGCGGCGACATGCCACTTTCCGCGCTCGGAATGGCGCGCAGATCGATGCGCGCGCCGCGGCCGCTGTGGGCCACGGCCTCGGGCACGGCGTTGGAAAGGCCGCCCGCCCCGACGTCATGGATGAGCGCGATGGGATTCTCCTCGCCGAGCGCCCAGCAGCGATCGATGACCTCCTGCGCGCGGCGCTGCATCTCGGCATTGCCCCGCTGCACGGACGCGAAGTCGAGGTCGGCGCTCGAGCTGCCGCTGCCGACCGAGGAGGCGGCACCGCCGCCGAGCCCGATGAGCATGGCCGGTCCGCCGAGCACCACGAGCCTCGCGCCCACGGGCACTTCGGCCTTGTCCACGTGCCCGCGCCGCACATTGCCCAGGCCTCCGGCGATCATGATCGGCTTGTGGTAGCCGCGCACGCGCTCGGGCGGGTCGCCGGCAGCGCGCTGCTCGAAGGTGCGGAAGTAGCCGCACACCGCCGGGCGGCCGAATTCGTTGTTGAACGAGGCGGCGCCGATCGGTCCTTCGATCATGATGTCGAGCGCCGAGGCGATGCGCGCCGGCGCGCCGAACTCCTGCTCCCAGGGCCGCTCGTAGCCGGGGATGCGCAGGTTCGACACCGAGAAGCCGGTCAGCCCGGCCTTGGGTTTGGCGCCGCGACCGGTGGCGCCCTCGTCGCGGATCTCGCCGCCCGCGCCGGTGGCGGCGCCCGGGAAGGGCGCGATGGCGGTGGGATGATTGTGCGTCTCCACCTTCATGAGAATGTCGATCGGCTCGGTGCTGGCGCGGTAGACACCGGAGTGCGGGTCGGGGAAGTAGCGCGCGCCCGTGGTGCCGGCAATGACCGCGGCGTTGTCGCGGTAGGCGGACAGCACGCCCGCGGGATTGCGGGCGTGGGTGTAGCGGATCATCGCGAACAGCGACTCCTCGCGCGCCTGCCCGTCGATGATCCAGCGCGCGTTGAAGATCTTGTGGCGGCAGTGCTCGGAGTTGGCCTGCGCGAACATCATCAGCTCGACGTCGCTCGGATCGCGCGCGAGGAGCGCGAAGCTCGCCAGCAGGTAGTCGATCTCATCCCTCGACAGCGCCAGCCCGAGCGCGCGGTCCGCCCCTTCCAGCGCCGCGCGGCCCGCAGCCAGCGACACCCGCGCGAGCGGCTGCGGCTGCGCATGCTCGAACAGGCGCGCCGTCTGCGCGCCATCGGAGAGCGCCATCTCGGTCATGCGGTCGAACAGCACCGGCGCGAGGCGCGCGAGCCGCTCGCTCCCCAGCGGCCGGGCGGCACGCACGCGGTACTCGATGCCGCGCTCGATACGCCGCACGCCCGCAAGTCCGCACACCCGCGCGATGTCGGTGGCCTTGCTCGACCAGGGCGAGATCGTGCCGGTGCGCGGCACCACCAGCACGCACTCGCCCGCCGCGTCCGCCGGCGCCTGCGGGCGCGGCCCGTAGGTCAGCAGCTGCGCGAGGACCTCGCGCTCGGGCGCGGACAGCGGTTGCGCGAGCTCGGCGAAGTGCATGAAGTGCGCCACGAGGCCGGTGACCGCCGGCTCGAGCGCGCCCAGGCGATCCAGGAGCTTCGCGATACGGAACGCGGACAGTGCCGGCGGACCGGGAATCTGCAGCATGGACTCAGCGCGCCTCACTTCTTCTCGCCCGGCGGCGTCGAATACATCGGCATCGGGAACTGCGCGACGTTGGCGCCGCCTTCGAGCACCGTGATCTTGGCCGGGCCGTGCTTCTTCACTTCGTCGATGCGCAGGATCGAATGCATGGGCAGAAAAGTGCGCTTCACGCCGGAAAATTCGCCCTTGATGCGCTCCTCCGACGGGTCGAGGACCACCGAGGAACGCTCGCCAAACAGCAGCTCCTCGACCTCTATGAATCCGAACAGCTCTCCGTGACTCACCTTGTGCGCATAGACCTCATAAACCTTGCCCTGATTCACGAACATAATCCGGAAAATGTGACTGGTTGCCATGGCTTGAGCGGGGGTCGCTGCTAGTTTTGACGCTGGCATTATATGTCCGGGGAACCATGCTGAGGCTCCGTATCGTCAGTGATCAGCGCCGTTCGCTCGCGGAGCGCAGCAGCGCGATCTTTTCCGTGGAAGGCGGCACCATCGGCCGCTCCGCCGACAACGACTGGGTGTTGCCGGATCCGCTGCGCTACCTCTCCGCGCACCACGCGCGTGTGCAGTTCCGCGAAGGCCACTTCTATCTGCAGGACGTCAGCACCAACGGCGTGTACGTCAACAACGACATGGAGCCGCTCGCCAAGCGCGGCTCGAGCGGCTACCGGCTCGCCGACGGCGACGTGCTGCGCATGGGCGAGTACCACATCGTCGCAGCGCTCGAGGCGCTCCAGGCTCAGCAAGACGCCGCAGCCGCCGTTCCGACCAGCATTCACACCCTGCGTACCCTCGGGCGCCCGGTGGACGGTGACATCGGCGCGCCGCTCGATCTTCAGGAGCTGCTGCAGCCGGCCAACGACATGGACTCCGTGCTGCCGGTCAACGCCTACGGCCAGTCGGTCGACTCCGGACGGGTGCGCGCGCTCGCCAGGACCCAGGAGGCCGAGCACATGCCGCAGGCGGAGGTCGAGCTTCTGCCGCCGGACAGCCCGGACGCGCAGGCGTTCGGGCGGCGCATGGCGCGCCTCGCCGAGGCGGTCGGACGCGAGCCCAAGAGCGCCGCCAGTGCGATCGCGCTCGAGGACGTGCGCACCGGACTGGACGCCTTCTGCCGTGGCGCCGGCATCGAGCCCGAGCGCCTGCCCGCGGAGGCCCAGGGGCGGCTGCTGCATCTCGCCGGCCGGCTGTTCCGCGAGGCCCTGGTCGGCTTCAAGGATCTGGAGCGCAGCAGGCGTGAAACGCGCAACCGCTATCGCGCCGAATCCCCGTCGCGGGAGCCCGACGACCCGCGTCCGTCGCTGGCAGACTCGATGGTGGAGGAGCTGCTGATCGCGCTGTTCGTGCAGCACGAAGGCCGCCGCCTCGACTCGGTGCAGTGGCTGCGCGAAGCGGTCCTCGAGGCGAAGCTGCACGAGACGGCCACCGCACAGGCGACGCGCGCGGCGTTCGTCGAATTCCTCGGCCGGCTCGACCCGGCGGAGCTGGAAGCGCGCTTCGAGCGCGCCGCACGCCGCGGCAAGGCGCGCTCCGCCGACAAGTCGCAGTACTGGGACCTGTTCACGACGTTCTATCGCAATCTCATCGAGATGCCGGCGGAGCATCTGCCGCACACCTTTGTCGAGGCGTTCGCGGCGGCCTACCGCGAGGTGTTGAAGAAACCGGCACCGTGAGCGGAGTCCGGTACCCCTACTTTCGCATGCAGCTGTGTATGACCGAATGGCGGAGAGGGTGGGATTGTTCGCGGCCGGACGGCCGCTCATCCCTCGCTTGCGCTCGGGACCGACCGCAGGACTGCGGTCGTCTCCCACCCTCTTGCCGCGCACGCCGTGCAATACGCGCGCTCTTCCGGCGCGCACAAGTCGTGTGGTGTCGAGCCGAATGGCGGAGAGGGTGGGATTCGAACCCACGTGCCGGTTTTACCCGACCATCCGATTTCGAGTCGGCGCCGTTATGACCGCTTCGGTACCTCTCCGGCTCCGCACGGGTGTTGCGGGGCTGGTATTCTAGCGGAAAGCCCGCGTGGCCAGGGGAGGGTTCGTGCGCGCATTCACGCTCACCGCCGTCGTCGCCCTGCTTGGCTCACTCGCGGGCTGCGCCAGGATTGCGACCGTCACCCTCGATGCAATCCGCGCGCGCGGCGAGCTGCGCGTCGTCACGCTGAATCTGCCGACCTGTTACTACCTCGGCGCGCAGGGGAGCGAAGGGCTGGAGTTCGATCTGGCGCGTGCCTATGCGGCGCGCCTGGGCGTGACACTCACCATGTATGCGCTCGACAACGAGGAAGCGATGCAGGCGGAGCTCGTCGCCGGCCGCGCCGATATCGCCGCGGCCTCGCTCACCGACACGCCCGACTGGAGCCGCGTCGCTGACGCGGCGCAACCCTACGCGCGCATCCCGCAGCTGGTCGTCTACCACCGCAGCCGGGTGCAGCCGCGGGACACGCTGCAGCTGGAAGCTGCGAAACTCGCGGTGCGCGCCGGCAGTCCGCAGGAGCGCATCCTGCAGCGCCTGAAGAGCACCGTCGCCCCCACCCTGCAGTGGGTGGAAACCGCGCCGAGCTCGGCCGACCCGGTGGAGGACGTCGACGCCGGCGGCGCGGACTACGCCATCAGCGACGCGCGTGAATTCTCCTTTGCCCATCATCTGTACCCGAACGTGCGGGTGGGCTTTGCGCTGCCGGAGGCGCGGCCGGTCCAATGGCTGGTACGGCACGGCGCGCCGGACCTGCTGGCGAGCGTCAACATCTTCTTCCACGACCTGGAGGCCTCGGGCGCCCTGGCGCGGCTCGTGCAGCAGTCCTCCGGCGACACGCGCCGCTTTGCCTACGAGGAATCGCGCGAGTTTCAGACCCACCTCGGCGACCGGCTGCCCGCTTATCGTTCCTGGTTCGAGCAGGCGGCCGCGCGGTCCGGGACCGACTGGCGCCTGCTGGCGGCGATCGGTTATCAGGAGTCGAAATGGGATGCGCGCGCCGAATCCGGCGACGGCGCCATCGGGGTGATGATGCTCACCGCCGACACGGCACACGCCATGGGCATCAAGGATCGCAGCAACCCCCAGCAGAGCATCTTCGCGGGCGCGCGCTATCTCGCCCGAGTGCGCGCCATGATCCCGGAGCGCGTTCCGGAGCCCGACCGCACCTGGCTCACGGTTGCCTCCTACAACGTGGGCTTCGGGCATCTGGAGGACGCGCGCATCATCACCCAGGCATTCGGCAAGAACCCCGACTCCTGGGCCGAGGTGCGTGCACGCCTGCCGCTGCTCGCGCAGGAGCGCTGGTACGCGCGCGCCCGGCGCGGTTACGCGCGCGGCTGGGAACCGGTGCAGTACGTCGATCGCATCCAGCGCTATCTCAGGCTGCTGGAATGGCAGCCGGGCGAGGCGGGGTCCCGGAGCGCGACGGCCACCCACGCGCCCGCTCCCCGGGGCGGGCCGGCTCCAGAGACAGTCAGCCACGCGATTCCCGGAGCCTGAGGCTTGGCGCACACGCGCGCCGCGGCGTGCGCCGCGGGCGCGGCGTCGGCGCGGCTCGAGTCACTCGCGTCGTGGCACGAAAAACTGCTGCAGCAGCCGCGCGCACTCGTCCATGAGCACCCCGCCGAAGACATCGACCCGATGGTTCAGTCCCGGCAGCATGAACACGTTGGTGATGCTGCCGGCCGCGCCCCCGCGCGCATCCCACGCGCCGAACACCAGCCGGCGAACGCGCGCGTGCACGATCGCGCCGGCGCACATGACGCACGGCTCGAGCGTCACGTACAGCGTGGTGTCGGTGAGCCGGTAGCTCCCCAGCGCCTCACCCCCGGCGCGCAGCGCCTGGATCTCCGCGTGCGCGGTCGGGTCGTGGCTCGCGATCGGGCGGTTGGCGCCGGCGGCGATGATGTCCTCGCCGCGCACCAGCACGGCGCCCACCGGCACTTCGCCCGCCTCGCCGGCCGCGGCCGCGTGCCCGAGCGCGATGCGCATGAAAGCGCCGTCGCGAGCGCCCTCAGCCAGACCCGTCACGTGATGCATCCGCGGGCGGCTCGGGCGGCGCCATGAACAGCGCCGGATCGACGAACGTGGCATTCAGCGCCACCCCGAAGTGCAGATGCGGCCCGGTCGCGCGTCCGGTGGATCCCACCTTGCCGATGAGCGCGCCCGCCTTCACCCGCTCGCCCGGCTTCACCGCGATGACGCTCAGGTGACAGTACATGGAGATGAGGCCCCCGCCGTGATCGAGGAACACCGTGTTGCCGTTGAAGAAATAACGCCCCGTGTCGAGCACGCGGCCGTCCGCTGTGGCCATGACCGGCGTCCCGAGCGGCGCGGCGATGTCCATGCCGGCGTGGGGCTTGCGCGGCTCGTCGTTGAAGATCCGGCGTGAGCCATAAGAGCTCGAGCGGATGCCGGGCACCGGTTGCAGGAGCCTGAGAGTCGCCGGCGCACTTTCCGAGAACGTGCCGATGGCCCGCAGAATGCGCGGCCGCTCGCGCTCGACCCGCGCCAGATCCTTCGCCGACAGATCGACCTGACGCGGTGCGACCGTGAGGCGCTGCACGCTGTACTGCTTGTCGGCGATCTCGAAGCCTGCCGTGGTATCGGCCGATGTGCCCTCATGCACCCGCAGCTCCGCGTGGCCGGGAGCCTGTGACAGAGGGATGCCCACCACGGCGAGCCATTTGCCCTGCACCTGCAGCACCAGCACCCGCTGCTCGCCGAAGCTCGCCCGGGGCGCGCTCGCGGCGGGGGCCTCGAGGGTCACGAGCGCGACGCCGCCCGGGACCCGCTCCTGTTGCGGCAGGGGCGCTGCCGCGGGCGAGTCCGCCGCGGCGGGCAGGTCCGCCAGCGCCGCCAGACTCGGGGCGAGCGCGCCCGACAGCAGCAGCGGTGCGAGCCGGCGTGCGATCCCCGGGGGCGCACGCCGCGCGCCCCGCGCCCACCGTGTGCCGCCCCCTGGCACGCTAGCCTTCCTGATTGCGAGCGGTGACGCGCGCCTTGAGGGTGCCGCGGGCGAGACGCGCCTCGATCTCCTCCCCGGCCGCGACCGCGGCGGCGTCGGTGAGGAGCGTACCGCCCGCGGCGCGCGTCACGATGGCGAAGCCGCGCGTGAGCGTCGCGAGCGGGCTGACGGCGTTCAGTGCGCGCTGCGCCAGAGCCAGGCGGTGCTGCGCGCGCGACAGGCATTGCCTTGCGGCGTGCTCGAGCCGCGCCCCGGCCCCCTGGTGCCGCATGCGATATTCGCGCACCGCCTGGTCCGGCGAGCGGCGCACCAGACGCGTGATGCTGTGCGCGAGACGCATCTGATGGCGGTGCAGGCCGGCATGCGCCGCCGCGCCGAGGCGCTGCGCGAGCTCATCGAGTCGCTGCATCTGCTGGTGCAGCCGTACCCCCGGATGCGCCAGCTTCAGGCGCCGCTCGGTGTTCTGGAAGCGCGCGCCATTGACGCGCAGTTCGCGGCGCATACCCGCGGTGAGGCGTTGCGCGCTGCGCGCCAGGAGCTCGAGGCACGCGCGGCTCTCCGGCACCACCAGCTCCGCGGCAGCCGAGGGGGTGGGGGCGCGCGCATCGGCCGCGAGGTCCGCGATGGTGAAGTCGATCTCGTGCCCGACTCCCGAGACCACGGGCAGGCGGCACGCGCGTATGGCGCGCGCGACCCGCTCGTCATTGAACGCCCACAGATCCTCGAGCGAGCCGCCGCCGCGGGCGAGGATCAGCACCTCGCACTCAGCGCGCGCCGAGGCGCTCTCAAGCGCCGCGACCAGCGCCGGCACGGCGGCCGCCCCCTGCACCGGTGTCGGATAGATGAGGACCCTTGCGGGCGGGAAACGGCGCGCGAGGACATGCAGGATGTCGCGCAGCGCGGCCCCCGATGGCGAGGTGATCACGCCGATACGCTGCGGAAACCGCGGCAGACTTCGTTTGCACTCGAGGGCAAACAGACCCTCGGCTGCGAGCTTCGCCTTCAGGCGCTCGAACTCGCGCTTGAGCGCGCCGACGCCCGCCTCCTCCAGGTGCTCGACGACGAGCTGGTACTCGCCCCGCGCCTCGTAGACGCTGATGCGCCCGCGGACCAGCACCTGCGTGCCGGCGCGGGGCGTGAAGCCGACGAGTGAGTTCTGCATCCGGAACATGGCGCAGCGCAGCTGCGCGTCCCGGTCCTTGAGCGAGAAGTACCAGTGACCGGAGGCCGGTTGTGAGAAGTTCGACAACTCCCCCTCCACCCACAGCACACCGAGCCCGCGCTCGAGCAGCGCGCGCACCTCGCGGTTCACACGGCTGACGCTGTAGACGTCCCGGGCGGGCGCGGCCCGGGCGCGATCGTCGGGATTTATGGGCATAAAGTACCTTAGCACGAGGTTTACCGGCGCGGGCCGGGCGCATATAATTGCGCATGCGCCTTCTCGAAGAAGCTCTCACCTTCGACGACGTCCTGCTGGTTCCGGCCTACTCGGAAATTCTGCCACGCGAGGTCGATCTCTCCACCCGCGTCACGCGCCGTATCCGCCTGAATGTGCCGCTCATGTCGGCGGCCATGGACACCGTCACCGAAGCCCGCCTCGCCATCACCCTCGCCCAGGAAGGCGGCGTCGGCATCATCCACAAGAGCATGAGCATCGAGGCCCAGGCGCGCGAGGTCGGCCGGGTGAAGAAGTTCGAGAGCGGCGTCATCAAGGACCCGATCACCGTCTCCCCCACCATGACGATTCGCGAGGTGCTGGACCTGACGCGCTCGCGCGGCATCTCCGGCGTGCCGGTCGTGGTCGGCAGGAAAGCGGTCGGGATCGTCACGCATCGCGATCTGCGCTTCGAGGACAGGTTCGAGGCTCCCGTCTCCTCGGTCATGACGCCCAAGGAACGCCTGGTCACGGTGCGCGAGGACGCACCCAAGGACCAGGTGCTGGCGCTGCTGCACAAGCACCGCATCGAAAAACTCCTGGTGGTGAACGGCGACCACGAGCTGGTGGGCATGATCACCGTGAAGGACTTCCAGAAGGCCAACGAGTTTCCGCGCGCCTGCAAGGACGACGGCGGGCGCCTGCGCGTCGGAGCGGCGGTCGGCACTACGCCTGACACCCTCGATCGGGTCGCGGCTCTCGCCGAAGCGGGTGTCGACCTGGTGGTGGTGGATACCGCGCACGGGCATTCCCGCGGCGTGCTCGACACCGTGAAGCGCATCAAGGCGAAGTGGGCGGACAGCCAGGTGATCGCCGGCAACATCGCGACCGCCGAGGCGGCGCGCGCACTCATCGATGCCGGCGCGGACGCCGTCAAGGTCGGCATCGGGCCGGGCTCCATCTGCACCACGCGCATCGTCGCGGGCGTCGGCGTGCCGCAGATCTCCGCGGTTGCCGCGGTCGCGCAGGCGCTGCGCGACGCGGACGTGCCGGTCATCTCCGACGGCGGCATCCGCTTCTCCGGGGACATCGCCAAGGCGATCGCGGCGGGCGCGCACGCGGTCATGATCGGCGGCCTGTTCGCCGGCACCGAGGAATCCCCCGGCGAAGTCGAGCTGTACCAGGGCGCTTCCTACAAGTCCTATCGCGGCATGGGCTCGCTCGGCGCGATGGGCGAGCGCCACGGCTCGGCGGATCGTTATTTCCAGGACGCGGCCAGCGAGCTCGAGAAGCTGGTGCCGGAAGGCGTCGAGGGCCGCGTTCCCTACAAGGGGAGCGTCGTCACCATCCTGCGCCAGCTGGCGGGCGGTCTGCGGGCGGCCATGGGCTACACCGGCAGCCGCAACATCACCGATATGCGCACGCGCCCGGTGTTCGTACGTATCACCACCGCCGGCATCCGCGAGAGCCACGTGCACGACGTCAGCATCACCAAGGAAGCCCCCAACTACCGGGCCTCCTGAGCCCCTCCCATGGCGAGCGCTCCCCGACCTGCCGGCAGTCCTCACGCCCCGGCGGCCACGGCCGCCGGCGAGGCGACGCACGCGGGCAGCACCACCGCCGGCAGCGGCGCACACCCCGACATCCACGCGCACCGCATCCTCATCCTCGACTTCGGTGCGCAATACACCCAGCTCATCGCCCGCCGCGTGCGCGAGCTGGGCGTGTACTGCGAGATCCACCCCTGGGATGTGAGCGACGCCGAGGTGCGCGCCTTCCGCGCGCGCGGCGTGATCCTCTCCGGCGGTCCGGAATCGGTGACCGATGCCAACCCGCCCCGGGCGCCGCCCGCGGTGTACGAGCTGGGCGTGCCGGTGCTGGGGATCTGCTACGGCATGCAGACCATGGCGCAGCAGCTGGGCGGGCGGGTGACGCCGGGGGCCGAACGCGAGTTCGGCTATGCGGAAGTGACGGTGACGGGCGCCTCGCGCCTGCTCGATCACCTCCAGGACCGCCGCAACCCGGCCGGGGCGGCGGTGCTCGATGTGTGGATGAGTCACGGCGACCGCGTGGACGCGCTGCCGCAGGGGTTCGTGGCGACCGCGGCCACCAGCACCATTGCGTACGCCGCCATGAGCGACGAGCGCCGCCGCTTCCATGGCGTGCAGTTCCATCCCGAGGTGACTCACACCCCGCAGGGCGCGCGGCTGCTGGAGCGGTTCGTCCGCGAGATCTGCGGCACGGATGCGCTGTGGAGCGTCGGCAACATCATCGAGGATGCGATCGCCCGGGTGCGCGCCCAGGTCGGCAGGGGCACGGTCCTGCTGGGACTCTCTGGCGGAGTCGACTCATCCGTGGTCGCCGCCCTGCTGCAGCGCGCCGTCGGCGATCAGCTGGTGTGCGTGTTCGTCGACCACGGCCTGCTGCGCCTGGGCGAAGGCGAACAGGCGATGAGCACCTTCGCGCAGCACCTCGGCGTGCGCGTCATCCGCGTCGACGCGCAGGCGCGCTTCCTCACGGCTCTCGCCGGCGTGACCGACCCGGAAGCCAAGCGCAAGATCATCGGTCGCACCTTCGTCGAGGTGTTCGACGAGCAGGCGCAGCGCGCACCTCATCAAATCGCATCACAACGTGGGCGGACTGCCCGAGAGGATGCAGCTGCAGCTGCTGGAGCCGTTGCGCGAGCTGTTCAAGGACGAGGTGCGCCGGCTCGGCATCGAGCTGGGGTTGCCGCGCGAGATGGTGTATCGGCATCCCTTCCCCGGACCGGGCCTGGGCGTGCGGATCCTCGGCGAGGTGCGCAGGGAATACGCCGACCTGCTGCGGCGCGCCGACGCCATCTACATCGAGGAGCTGCGCAAGCACGATCTCTACGACCGCATCAGTCAGGCCTTCGCGGTCTTCCTGCCGGTGCGCTCGGTGGGCGTCATGGGCGATGGGCGCCGCTACGACTACGTGATCGCGCTGCGCGCGGTGGAGACGGTGGACTTCATGACCGCGCACTGGGCGCGCCTGCCGTACGAGTTTCTCGACCACGTCTCGCGGCGCATCGTCAACGAGGTGGCGGGCATCTCACGCGTGGTCTACGACATCTCGGGCAAGCCGCCGGCGACCATCGAGTGGGAGTGACCTCAACAGCGGTTCGTCGTACTCGAATCGCGGATCAGTCGTCCTTCGATACAGGTGGCATGCCGAGGCGCTTCAGCAACGCGGCGTAGCGCGGATCGCTCATCAGCGGCGCGAGCAGGAAGTCGCGGCGGACATAGATGATCCCCGAGTCGTGCAAGCGCGCTTGTTCGAGCCAATAGAAAGCCTGGTCTTTGTCGCCGAAGAATGCGTAGGTCTCCGCGACCTGAAACTCCGAGCCCTGTGAGTTCGCCACGATGGCGGCGAGTGCTGCTCGCGCCTCCTTGTCATGATGCGTGACGAGGTTGCCGAGCGGCAGTCCGAAACTCCTCCAGGACGGATCAGGCTCGGCCTCGAACGAGGCGCGTGCAGCCTCCGGCTCGTTGAGCATCAGCAGCGCGCGTCCCTGCTCGTAGTGCAGGCCGGGGAACTGTGGATTGAGTTCCATGGCGTGGCGCAACGCGGCGAGAGACTCCGTCGGCCGGCCCGCGTAGTGCAGCGCTTTGCCAAGATACTTGCGGTGCAGTAGATTCAGCGGATCGAGGTCGACGGCGCGCCGGAAATGAGCTACGGCAGCGCTTATTCGGCCGACGGCTGCACTCAGATGACCGCCGATCTGATGGGCCAGCGCATTGTTGGGATCGAGCTGCGCAACCTTCGCCAGCGCCTCTGAGGACGCCGCCCAGTTGTGATCGTATTGCAGGTGCGCGACGGCCAGCGTGACGTAGGGCTCGGGGAGATTCGGATCAAGGGCGATGGCGCGCTGGGCGGCGCTCGTGACCTTCTCGTAGCCCGCGCCGGTCGTGTCCTGCCCCTGGCTGACGCGTCGCGTATGGCAGTAGGCGAGCCACGCCCAGGCGGGCGCGTAGTTCGGGTCAATAACCAGCGCCCGCTGGAAGAGCAGTACCGCCTGCTCGAGGTCCGCCGGCGTATCGCGGTCCATCACGTAACGTGCCTGCAGGTACAGGTTGTGCGCCTCGCTACTGGTTGTCTGTTTCGGCGCTGCCGGGGCGTGGCCGAGCAGGCTGATCTTGAGCTGCTCGGCCACGGCGTGGGCGATATCATCCTGCACGGCGAAAACGTCGCGGACCTCGCGGTCGTAGGTCTGCGACCAGAGATGAAACCCGTTATCGGCGCGCACCAGCTGGGCCGCGATCCGCAGGTGCTCCCCTGACTTGCGCACGCTTCCCTCGAGCACGTGTGTGACCCCCAGAGCACGCGCGATCTCACCGACTGTGCTCGCCTTGCCCTTGAACGAAAACGAAGAGGTACGCGCGGGGACGCGCAGATCGGGAATTCTCGTCAGGACGTCGATCAACTCCTCGGCAAGGCCGTCGGAGAAGTACTCCTGATCGTGCTTCTCGCTCATGTCGGCGAATGGCAGGACAGCGACTGACTTATCCATGGAGCCACCGGAGGCATCCGGTGCCCTTGGTCTGTCGCTCATCATCCGCCACGACTGCCATGCGACGAGGGCTGTCATCAGCGCCGCCACGAGCAGGCTGGCGACGATGAGGCGCGTGCGCCGTGATGTCGCGGCGACCTGCGACGGCAGCCCGGGGCTGACCGGCATGCCGAGCTCTGCCGGCGCCGGGGCATTGACCACGGAGGTCCCCAGAAGAGTCGCAATCCGCTCGACAAAGGCGCGCGGCGTCGTGCCTCCGGGAAGGCGCGTCCATTGCACGCGCAGGAATGACTCCGGCACGTCCGCGCCGGCATCGGGGGTCGTGTCTACACACACCGGAACAATGAGGGTCCTGTTGCGCGCCATCATATGGGTACGCTGGTCGGCGAGCCCCCATTCGAGGCGGAAGTAGCCCTCCCCGCGCGAGGCGGTGTTCGCGGAGATGATCGGCACGAACAGCGCGCAATCGCGGATCTGCTGGCGGATCTTCTGGTCCCACACATCACCGCCGCGAAGCTCGCTCTGATCGAACCATACCTCGATACCCGCGCCCCGCAGCGCCGCGCAAATGCGCCGTGCCGCCTCGGCATCCTGAGAGGCGTAGCTCAGAAACACGGCTCGTGAAGCCTGGCCTAACACGTCGTCCCTGGCTATCGGGCGGAGACGACGCGATGGGGATTGGCAGATCCCATGCAGCCATTGCGCCCTGGGCGATCGTCGAGCAATCGCGACATACCATCTCCGTGCAATGAGGCGCCGGGCGTCTGCGCGGCGCGGGAAGGGAACTGATCGCCAAGAATGCGCGCAGCGCCATTCAAAGGCCACCGAGTACCTCTGCTCGATCCCCCAAGCCTCTAAGATTTCGGGCCCTCCCGGCTTCGATCACGCCCGTCGATCCAACGTGCAGTCGGCGCAGCAAGGCCGCTAGCTGATTCCACAACCATCTGGCCTTTCAAGACGATACCCGTAAGATACCCGTGTGTCTTAAGACCCTGTTCTACAACGGATGCGACAACTGAGTGGGAGTAGAACCAACGCTCCAGTGCCCCTCCTGCGGCGCCCCAGGCATGGGGCGCTTCTGCAATAGTTGTGGCGAAAAGCGGCACGTTGATCACGATTTTTCGCTCCGACACTACCTGGCGGAAGCCGTTGAAACGTTCACGCATTTCGATTCAAAGATCCTGAGAACCTGTTGGCTGCTCGTGAGCCGGCCCGGAGTCCTGAGCGCGGATTATCTGGCAGGACGGCGCATCCGCCACGTCAATCCGCTGCGGCTGTTTCTCATATTGAGCGTCGTCTACTACCTGTCCAATTCGATCTTTCCGTACAACGCGTTCACGACACCGCTTGCCGTACAGCTCCACATGAACAACTACTACCCGACCCTTGCGCTGACCCAGGTTGAACAGACGATGCGCCACAAGGGGCTGGAGTACCCGGCGCTGGAACGGAAATACAACGAGAAAACGGCGATCCTGTCCAAGACACTGGTGTTTTCGCTGATACCGGTCATTGCGCTGCTGTTTTACGCGTTCCTGGTCAGGAAGAAGCGATACTTTACCGAGCACCTGATCGTCGCAACGCACTTCTGGTCCTTCGCGCTGCTCGTGATCGGTGTATTCATCCCGATTCTCCTGCTGCTGCTCGTGCGCCTGGGCGCGCTGTTCGGCCTGCCGCCGGGCATTGTGACCGCGGACGTCGTCCCGACCGTCATCATTCAAGCGGTGTTCGCGCCTTACCTGTTCCTGATGCTGCGACGGGTTTATCGCGTGAGCCGCTGGTACGCAGGATTGCTGGCCGCCTCGATTGCGTGGTCGTTTTTCCACATAGTCTGGCTGTTCCGATTCCTGTTGTTTGTTGTAACACTGAGGTTACTCTGAGCGCCGCGCACGCTCAGCCGCCGGCGCACCAGGCGGCCGCGCGTTCAAGAAGGCAGTCGGCACGCCCCCGAGCCAGTGGCGCAAGTACCGCAACGTCAACGGCGGGCGCCGGTTGTAGCCGGCCATCGGGCAAGCCAAACGAGCGCTCGGCCGCCATGCAGAGCATGGTCGACTGTCACCTTGAATATTGAGCGGCGATCGCTCAATATTCAAGGCATGTTGCAACGACCACAGCTCCTCGCCAGGCTCCGCGCAGGCCTGAAGACGGGGCCTGCAGTGTCGTTACTGGGTCCCCGTCAGTGCGGCAAGACCACTGTTGCGCGGCAGCTGGCGGAGCGGACCAAGAACACTTACTTCGACCTGGAAAATCCTGTCGATCTGGCGCGGCTGTCCGAGCCCATGACGGCGCTCGAGTCGTTACGAGGGCTGATCGTGATCGATGAGGTGCAGCGTCATCCCGAGCTTTTTCCGATTCTCAGGGTGCTGTTGGATCGCAAGCCGATTCGGGCGCGATTTCTCATCCTGGGCAGTGCCTCGCCGGAGTTGCTGCGGCAGAGCTCCGAAACTCTGGCGGGCCGGATCACGATCGTCGAGATGGGCGGTTTCACGCTCGAGGAGCTTAACAGCCCGGAACTCAATCGCCTGTGGCTGCGTGGCGGTTTTCCGCGGTCGTTTCTGGCGCGCACGGATGCTGCGAGCGCCGCCTGGCGGGAAGATTTCATTCGCACTTTCCTCGAACGCGATTTGGCTCAACTCGGCGTGCAAGTGCCCTCGGGAACGATGCGCAGATTCTGGACCATGACGGCACACTCCTCGGGCGGTATCTGGAACAGCTCTGAGATCGGGCGGTCCCTGGGCGAGGCTCATACCACTGTCAAGCGCCATCTCGATGCATTATCCGGCGCGTTGGTCGTGCGCGTACTCGAGCCCTGGTACGCGAACGTCGGCAAGCGGTTGGTCAAATCTCCGAAGGTCTACATTCGGGATTCGGGCCTGTTGCATACGTTACTCGGGATCGCTGACCGCCCGCAGCTTGAAGGACATCCTGTAGTCGGCGGATCATGGGAGGGGTTCGTCATCGAGCAATTACTTGCACGGTTGCCGAAAGCCAACGCCTATTACTGGCGAACGCAGGCCGGGGCGGAGCTGGACCTGTTGCTGTTTCTTAGAGGGCGTCGTATTGGAATTGAGATCAAACGGGCAGATGCACCGACGATGACTCCATCGATGGTTTCGGCGCTCAAAGACCTGGAACTACACCGGCTGTTGGTGGTTTATCCGGGCCCGACACGCTATACGCTACGTTCCAAGGTCGAAGTGCTGTCGCTGGCGGAGTGCATGGCCGAGCTGGCTTGACCTTTCGGCATCTATCGCCCACGCCAATCAACCGCCTTAGGAAGAGACCATGAGAATTTCCAGGTTCCTGGGAACGGCATGCGCAGTCGCGCTGCTGTGCAAGTGCTTCGCTCTGCCCGCGGCGCAGGATTCGCCAACCCGCCTGCTGCGACAACCGGCGGTCTCGAAGGATCACCTCGCGTTCGTCTACGGAGGAGATATCTGGGTCAGCGACCGCGACGCTCAGCACCCCGTGCAAATCACCGCGCATCCGGCCTCGGAATACGCGCCGCACTTTTCGCCCGACGGCAACTGGATCGCCTTCTCCGCGAACTACGACAACAACATCGACGTATACGTCGTGCCGGTCGCAGGCGGCCAGCCGCGCCGCCTGACATGGCACCCGGCTGCCGACGTCGTGAGCGGATGGAGTGCGGACGGCAAGCGCGTGCTGTTTGTGTCCAATCGGGAGATCGCCAACAGCAGAAGCAGTCAATTCTACGAAGTGCCGCTCGCGGGCGGATACGAGCAGAAGGTCATGAAAGCCGTAGCGGTGGAAGGCAGCTGGTCGCCGGACGGGAAACGCCTGGCCTACCGACCTTATCTGATGGCCTACGCCGGCGCGAGCGGCTGGCGTCAACACCGCGGGGGTGACACGCCGCCCATCTGGATCATCGATCCGGCCGCAAAGGCGCTCGAAGCAATTCCGCATGTAAACGCCTCTGACAGCAACCCCATGTGGGTCGGCGAGGACGTCGCGTTTATTTCGGACCGCAACGAGGGCAGCGCCAACGTGTTCCTGTACGACTCTGGTACGCACGCCGTTCGGCAACTGACGCATGAGACCCCATGGGACGTGCGCAACGCCGACGCCTACGGCCACACGGTGGTCTACGAGGTGGGGGGCGAGCTCAAGTCACTCGAGGTGGTCACCGGCCGGATCCAGTCGATCCCCGTTCACCTCACGCCGCCCTCCCTGCAAGCGCGCCCGCAGTGGAAGGATGCCGGCAAGAACATCACCTCGGCATGGCTCTCGCCCACCGGCAAGCGCGTCCTGATTACCGCGCGCGGCGAGGTCTTCAGCGTTCCGGTGAAGGATGGCTCGGTGCGGAACTTGACTGCAACGCCGGGCGTGCGGGAAGCCGATGCGCTGTGGAGCAGAGACGGCCAGAAGATCGCCTACCTCAGCGATGAGGGCGGCGCCCAGGCGTTGCTGGTACGCGATGCTGCCGGACTCGAGCGGCCCACTCGCCACGCCTTGGGACAGAAGGATTATTTCACCTTGCTCGGCTGGTCGCCGGATGCGCGGCGCATCGTGTTGCGGGACAATCATCTGCACCTCTACGCCATCGAGCTCGCCAGCGATGCGCTGAGCCTGATCGACACCAGCCAGCGGCGCGGCACTCTTATCACGACGTTCTCACCCGATAGCCAATGGGTCGCCTACACCGTCGTGGGCGAGAACCATTTCACCAGGGTCAGACTGCATCATTTTGCCGCAGCACAGACCGTCGATCTGGCCGACAACTTCATCCAGACGGACGACCCGGTATTCGGG
>WNGI01001832.1_pt1 | contig 21683 bp, 20 predicted proteins | sample 5400621 | NCBI WGS metagenome assembly WNGI01 (sample SAMN13153374, study PRJNA577476) | soil metagenome | isolation source: 20 cm soil or saprolite under Garry oak tree replicate 1 | place: USA:California | collected 2016-06-15
CCAACGGATCGCCGCCCTTGAGGCGTGCGACACGCTTGCCCTCGCCGGCGAGGCGCACCAGCAACTCGTGGATGTGCTGCTGTTGTCCGTGCTCGCCATACGCCTTGCCGACACAGATGCGCTCCGCATCGCGGCGGGCGCGTTCCAGCACGGCCTCGCTCACCAGCCGGTCGTAGAGAATCACGTCGGCCCGCTGCAGCAGCTGCAGCGCCCGCAGCGTGAGCAGATCCGGATCGCCGGGACCGGCGCCGATGAGGTACACCTCCCCGAGTGCCTCGCCGCCGGCGGCCTGCGGCGCGGTGAGCCGGGAGGTCAGCAGCTCGCGCGCCAGCGCGCGATCGGCCCGCGGCTCGTCTGCGGCCAGCACGTGCGTGGCGACGGGACCGGAGGCGACGCGCTCCCAGAACGCGCGGCGCGCTCGCGGTGCGAGCGCACCCTGGACCGCCCTGCGCCGCGCACCCATGAAGCGCGCGAGCGCGCCGAGCCGCTCGGGCAGCAGCGCTTCGATCTGCTCGCGCACGCGCCGCGCGAGCACCGGAGAGTGACCCGCGGAACTCACCGCGACGACGATCGGGGAGCGATCGATGATGGCGGGAAAGATGAAAGTCGACAGCTCCGCATCATCGACCACGTTGACCGGCACGCAGCGCTCGCGCGCGGCGGCGGCTACCGCGGCGTTGAGCGCGCGATCATCGGTCGCGGCGACGACCGCGACCGCGTGCGCGAGCTGTGCCGGGGAAAATCCGGCGGCGATATGCGTGAGCTCCCCGCGCGCGGCCTGCTGCTCGAGCTCCGGGTGCAGGCGAGGCGCCACCACGCTCACCTGCGCGCCGGCCTTGCGCAGCCACGCCGCCTTGCGCAGCGCAACCTGGCCACCGCCCACCACCACGACCGGCCGGTCGTGAAGACGCAGAAACACCGGCAGATAGTCCACGCGCAACGCTCCGTGGCTCAGGCCGGCACGGCCGCGGGAGGTGCTTTCGGCTGCAGGCCGCATTCGCGGGACTCCGGTTGCTCCCACCACCAGCGGCCGGCACGGCGGCTCTCGCCGGGCTGGATCGCGCGCGTGCACGGGGAACACCCTATGCTCGGAAACTGGCGATCGTGGAGGCGATTGTACGGCAGCCGGCGCGCGCGGATGTACTGCCACACTTCCGCTTCGGTCCAATCGAGGAGCGGACTGATCTTGTACAGTCCATGCTCGGCGTCCCACTCCACCGCCTGGCCGCGGGCGCGGGCCGGCGACTGCTCGCGGCGCACGCCGGTGATCCAGGCCGAGAAGCCCGCGATGGCGCGCTTGAAGGGCTCCACCTTGCGGATGCGGCAGCACTCGAGGCGCGCCTCGAGGCTGTGATAGAAGCCGTTCACACCCTGCTGCGCCACCAGATGCTCGAGCGCCTGGGCGTCGGGGTAGACGACCCGGATGGTGCGCTGGTAGCGGCGTTGCAGTTTTTCGAGGAGCTCATAGGTCTCCTCGTACAGGCGCCCGGTATCGATGCTGAAGACGTCGATCTGCGGCAGGTACGACCAGATGATGTCGGTGAGCACCATGGCTTCGGCGCCCAGGCTGTTCGAGTACACGAGCCGCCCGTGCTGGCCTAAGGCGCCGGCCAGCTGCGCGCGCACCGCCGCCGCCTTGTGTTCCAGTTCGAGCGCCGCCAGCTCTCCCATGATGCGTCGGACTATAACGACGCCCCGGTGCCTCGCAGAACGAATGATTGCTTCTGAGGGGCTGCGCGGCGGTTATAGAGCGGTAACAGGACGGTGCCGGTTGGGTTAGGCTTGGGCCAATGAAGCTGCACCAGTTGCGCTACCTCGCCGCCGTTACCCAGAACGGTCTCAATATTACGGCGGCGGCGCAGAAGCTGCACACCTCACAGCCGGGCGTGAGCAAGCAGATCAAGCTCCTCGAGGACGAGCTGGGGTTTCAGATCTTCGTGCGCGAGGGACGCAATCTCACGCGCATCACCCCCGCGGGCCAGCAGGTGATCGACCGGGCGCTCAAGATCCTGCAGGAAGCCCAGAGCATCCGGCACCTGTCGACCGAATTGCGCGATGAGGGCAAGGGAAGCCTGTCGATCGGCACCACCCACACCCAGGCGCGCTATGTGCTGCCGGATGTGATCCGGGAATTCCGCGCTCGCTACCCGCAGGTGCGCCTCAACCTGCATCAGGGCACGTCCGAGCAGATCGCGGAGATGGTGGCGAGCGATCGCATCGACTGCGCCATCGCGACCGGCTCGGAAGCGCTGTTTTCCGAGCTGACTCTGCTGCCCTGTTACCGCTGGTATCGCACCGTCATCGTGCCCAGGGACCATCCGCTGGCCAACGGCGCACGGCTGACCTTCAAGGCGCTGGCCGCGTACCCGCTCATTACGTACACGTTCAGCTTCACCGGACCCTCGTCGCTCCATCAGGCGTTCGCCCGTGCGGCGCTGACGCCCAACATCGCCATTACCGCGCGCGACGCGGACGTGATCCAGACCTACGTGCGCCTGGGGCTGGGTGTGGGCATCGTCGCGCACATGGCGGTCGATGAGCGCGATCCGGATCTCACCGCGATCGACGCCTCGCATATGTTTTCGGCTCACACCACCTGGATCGGCTTTCGCCGTGGCACGCTGCTGCGCAAGTACATGTATGAGTTTACGCAGCTGCTCGCCCCGCACCTGGACCGGCGCCTGGTGGAACGGGCGCACCGCGCCACCTCCGCCGAGGAGGTGACGGGGCTGTTCGCCGACATCACCCTGCCGCAGCGCTAGCAGGCCTATGGCTGGGCACGGCGCCCTAGGCGAGGAAGCGCTGCCTGCGCATCACGGTCTGGGGTGATCCCGGCTGATAGGCGACGTCGTAGCGCTGCAGCGCGCGACGGGCGGCGTCCGCATCCTCACCATCGGCGAGCTCGAGGGCGTCGAACCCGCAGCGCGCGAGCAGGAACACCTGGTCCTGGCGCACGCCGGCGCCCACGGCGCGCAGCTCGCCCCTGAACCCCAGGCGCTCGCGCAGCAGCCTTCCGGCCGAGTACCCGCGGCCATCGCTGGGGTTGGGAAATTCCACCGCCACCAGGTCCAGCCGCGGCAGCTCCTGCGCCAGCTCCTCCACCCGGTCGATGGGGGTGAGGCGCACGCCGAGCCGCCCCGACCACTGCCGCCAGCGGCCGGGATCCTTGCGCAGCTCCGCGAGCGGCACGATCAACGCCGCGCCGTCGGCGGCCTCCTCGCCGAGATGAATCCAGTCGTCGGCGACGATCTCACGCCGCCGCAGGATGCGTCGCATAGGCGCTCTCCCTGAAGGGCCCGAGGCCCACGCGGCGCAAGGTGTCGATGAAGCGTTCGCCCTCGGCGCGCAGGGCGCGATACACCTCGACCATTCGCTCGATGGTCGCCGCGACTTCGTTCTTCGGCACCGACGGACCGATGACTTCACCGAGCGCGGTGAAGCCGTTCGCCGAGCCGCCGAGGGTGATCTGGTACCACTCCTCGCCGTGCTTGTCGACGCCGAGGATGCCGATGTGGCCGACGTGGTGATGGCCGCAGGCGTTCATGCAGCCGGACATCTTGATCTCGATGTCGCCCAGGTCGTACAGGTAGTCGAGATCGTCGAAGCGCTCCTGGATCTGCTTCGCCACCCCGAGCGTGCCGGCGTTGGCGAGCGAGCAGAAATCCAGCCCCGGGCAGGCGATCATGTCCGTGAGGGTGCCGATGTTCGGCATGGCCAGCTGGTGGCGTTGGAGCTCGAGCCACACCTCATGCAGGTCGGCCTGCCGCACGTCGGCGAGCAGCAGATTCTGATTGTGGGTGGTGCGGATGAGGCCGAAGCTCACGCGCTCGGCGAGCGCGGCCACGGCCTCCATCTGCTCAGAGCTCATGTCCCCCGGGTTCTGTCCGTGCGCCTTGAGCGACACGAACACCGCGCGATACCCGCTCACGCGGTGGGGACGGGTGTTGTAGCGATACCAGGCCTGGAAGGCGGGCGCGCGGCCCGCGGTGGCATCGAAGTCCGGCAGTGCCTCGTACGGCTGCGGCCTGAAGAAGCCGCGCACCCGCTCCACTTCGCTCGCCGGCAGGCGCGCCGCGCTCGCGCGCGCGAGCAGCCACTCGGCTTCCACCTGCTCGCGGAAGCGCTCGATACCCAAGCTCTTGACCAGCACCTTGATGCGCGCCTTGTTGAGGTTGTCGCGCCGGCCGTGTCGGTTGTAAACGCGCAGGATCGCTTCCAGGTAGGACAGCAGGTCGGCCAGGGGCAGGAAATCGCGAATCACCTGCCCGATCGCCGGAGAGCGCCCCAGACCCCCGCCCACCAGCACCGTGAAGCCGATGTTGCCCTGTGCGTCGCGCGCCAGGTGCAGCCCGATGTCGTGCACTTCGGATGCGGCGCGGTCCTCGGGTGAGCCGGTCACTGCGATCTTGAACTTGCGCGGCAGGTAGGTGAACTCCGGGTGCAGGGTGGCCCACTGCCGGATGATCTCGCAGTAGGGCCGTGGATCGTCGATCTCGTCGCGCGCGATGCCGGCCAGGTGATCGGCGGTGACGTTGCGCACGCAGTTGCCGCTGGTCTGGATGGCGTGCATCTGCACGGTCGCGAGCTCGGCCAGGATGTCCGGCACGTCGGCGAGATTCGGCCAGTTCAGCTGCAGGTTCTGCCGCGTTGTGAAGTGACCATAGCCCCGGTCGTAGCGACGCGCGATGTCGGCGAGCTTGGCCAGCTGACGCGAGGCGAGCAGCCCGTAGGGGATGGCTATGCGCAGCATGGGAGCGTGCCGCTGGATGTACAGCCCGTTGCGCAGCCGCAGCGGGCGGAACTCATCCTCGGAAAGCTGTCCGGCGAGATGCCGGCGCGTCTGATCGCGAAATTCCGCGACGCGTTGATCGACAAACGCCTGATCCAGCTCGTCGTACCGGTACATGCCGACCGACTATAGGCGTGCGGTTGCGGGCCTCTAAATACCGTCTGGTTGGGTGAGCCTCTTTCTGGGGTTATGAGCCTATGCAACACTAGAGCCGGACTCTCGGGAGGCGAACGTGGCGGGACTTTATTTCGAGCAATTCGACGTCGGGCAGCGCTTCGAGCACCTGGTGCGGCGCACCGTGACCGAGACCGATAACCTGCTGTTCAGCGCCCTCACGATGAACCCGGCCGCCCTGCACCTGGACGCCGAGTACTCCAAGGGCACGCCCTTTGGAGAGCGGATCGTGAACAGTGTGTTCACCCTCGGCCTGCTGGTCGGGCTGTCGGTCTACGACACGACCTACGGTACGACCCTGGGGAATCTCGGCTGGGAAGAGGTGCGCTTCCCGCGCCCGGTGCTGATCGGCGACACGCTGCACGTCGCAACCACGGTGGTGTCGAAGCGCGACAGCCAGTCGCGCCCGGACTCAGGGATCGTCGTGTTCGAGCACCGCGGCTGGAACCAGCGCGACGAGGAGGTCGCGTCCTGCCGCCGCACGGCGCTGATGATGAAGAGGCCCGCGGCGTGAGCGCCGAGCGCCAGATGGCGCCGCTGCGCTCGCTGCTGTTCGTTCCGGGTGACAGCGCGCGCAAGCAGGACAGGGCGCTCGCCACCGATGCGGACGCACTGATCCTCGATCTGGAGGATTCGGTGGACCCGACGAACCTGCCGGCCGCGCGCGCGCGCGTGGGTGAGCTGCTGCGCTCGCGAGCCGGCGGCTCCGGGGCGCAGCTGTGGGTGCGGGTCAACGCGCCGGCGAGCGGCCTGCTGCGCGAGGACCTCGAGGGCGTGTGCGCCGAGCGGCTCCCCGATGGCATCGTGCTGCCCAAGATCTCCGCGCCCGGGGAGATCGTCGAGGCGGCAGCCTACGTCACGGCGCTCGAGACGCGGCGGGGCGTGGCCGGCGGCACGACGCGCCTCCTGGTCGTTGCCACCGAGACGCCGCAGGGACTGCTCGCACTGCCCCAGTATCCGGCGGTGCTGCACGCCGCGCGCACCGTGGCGGCACGGCTGCTGGGGCTTACCTGGGGCGCGGAGGACCTGAGCGCGGCGCTGGGCGCTTCGGCTAAGCGCGACGGCGGCGGCGCGCTGACGTTCACGTTTCAACTGGCGCGCACCACCTGCCTGCTCACCGCCGCGGCGCTGGGTGTTCAGGCCATCGACGGCGTGCACACCGACTTGCGCGACGCGGCCGGGTTGCAGCGCGAGCTCGAAAGCGCCCGCCGCGACGGCTTCAGCGGCAAGCTCGCCATCCACCCGGAGCAGATCGCCGCCATCAATGCGGCGTTTACGCCGACCGAGGCGGAGCGCGAGCGCGCGCGACGCGTGGTGGCGGCGTTCGCCGCCGCGCCCGGCGTCGGCGTGGCGAGCCTCGACGGCGAGATGATAGATCGGCCCCATCTCGTCCAGGCGCAGCGCGTCCTCGCGGCGCTGCAACGCCCCAAGGGGCGTACCTGAGGCCGCCGGCCACCGCGGCCGTAACTCACTTCGGCGCCTCCAGCGCCAGCAGATCCTCCGGGGTATCCACATCGAGCGCCGCACTCGGCATGGGGACCCGCACCACCCGGTCGGCGCTGCGCCGCAACAGCATGCGCGCGCCGACGTCACCCCGCAGCTCGGCGAGATCGCGGAACGCGCTGCGCGGGAAGATCGCCGGCACGCCGCTGGTTCCCGCATACAGCGCGGCCGCAATGTACTGGGGTTGCTTGCGCCAGGTGCCGGCCAGGCGCTTCAGGTCATCGGCGGTGACCGCCGGCTGATCCGCGAGCAGCAGCATGACGCCGGTGCAGCTCGCCGGCAGCCGCGCGACGCCCGCGCGAATCGAGCTGGCGAGGCCTTCGCGCCACTCGTGATTCACGACGATCGATCCGGGGGAGTGTTTCAACAGCGGCGCCAGCTCGGCCGCCCCCGCACCCAGGACCACGATGAGCGCGTTCCCCGTGACCTCGGCGGCCCGGGTCACCGCCGTGTGCAGCAGGGGGCGTCCCGCGACGCGCACCAGTTGCTTGGCCGATCCGAAGCGGGTAGAGGCGCCGGCCGCGAGCACCACCGCGTACAACCCATCAGCCACGCGGCCGCCGCCCCCGAATGCCGCCACGGGCTACGCGCCTCGCCGCCGCGGGAAGGCGAGCGAGGCGCCCCCGGGCAATGCCGCGCTCACGCGGGCGTAGCGCTGGCGCTCCTCGAGAATCGAGTCGGCATCGATACCCGCGATCAGGCGCCAGTCGGTGGTCCTGGGACTCGCCGCGAGCAACGCGTCGATGGCGTCGCGGCGCGCGCTCCACACGCTGTTGAAGAACTGCGCAAACTCCCGCCAGCTCTCCTGTGCGCGGGCGCCCGGCGAAGGTGCGGATGCGCACGCCAGGGCCGCTTCGAGCTTCTCGAGCGCCTCGCGGCTGCGACCCGGACTCGCCAGCGCGTCCTCGAGTGCGCGCCGTCCGGCATCCGCGGGTGCCAGGCGCGCGTGCCACAGGTCGCTGAGGCGCTGGTCGCGCTCTTCGAACCACGCGAGCACGCACACGAGATAGTCCACGCAGGCCTGCCGGAATTCCTCCAGCGCCGGGCCGCTGCTCAACGCGACGGCGTTGCGACGCCCGAGTGCGGTGGCGCAGGCGTTGGCCACGGTGCTGGCGTGCTGGCGCTCCGCGGTGAGCTGGGCTCGGATCATTTGAATCTCGTTCATGAGCCACGCAAGCTACGAGATATGACACGAAGTATAACTCATAAGATACTGACTTCTCATATAAATCATAGAGCTTTGGACGTGATCGGCGGGTTCGTCGCCACCGCGGTGGCGCCGGGCGTGGCGGGCCGGTGCACGAACGCGTGCAACTCGGCGACGATCGCGAGCGCGATTGACTCGGGCGTACGCCCGCCGAGCGGCAAGCCGACGGGCGCGTGCAGACGGGGGCGCAGGCTGTGCGCGGCGGCACCCAGCTCCGAGAGCAGCTTCTCGCGACGCACGGCCGGGCCGAGCAACCCCACGTACGGAATGGTCGTCGCGGCGAGGGCGTGCAGGTAGGCGAGGTCGGAAGGCAGGTGATGACTCATGACGACGGCCGCGGAGAAGCGCGCGAGCTCGAGCGTCCGGGGCAGGGCGTCGGGACGGGCGAGGATGACGCGCTCGGCGCAGGGGAAGTGCGCGGCGACGGCGTACGCCGGGCGATGGTCGACGAGTGTCACTTTCCAATCGAGGCGGGCGGCGAAATCCACCAGCGGCGTGGCATCCGGGCCGGCGCCGAGCACCAGAATCCGCGGCGGCAACGATAGCGGCACGACGAACAACCTCCAGGACGGGGAGTGTCCTTCGACCCACGCGACCTGCCCGTCGGCGGCGCACTGCGCCAGCGCCGCGCGTACGGCCGCCGTCTCGAGCGCAGGCGTTGCGCGGCGCAGTGGTGCACCGCTCGGGAGCGCCAGGGCTCCGAGGGGCAGATCCGCGCGCGCGGACTCGGTCACCACGCCGATGGCGGTGGCGGCGTGCGCGGCGAGCGCGCCGGCAAGATGGGCGAGCGGTTGCCAGTCGTTCTCGGGACCTGCGCGCAGCAGCAGGATGTGCATGGCGCCTTCACACCCCAGCCCCAGGCCCCACAGCGGCTCGTCGGACGTGCGCAGGTCGTAGTGCACCGCGCGCGGCTCGCCGCTTGCGATGACCGTGCGGGCGTGTTCGCGCAGATCACTCTCGAGGCAGCCACCGGAGAGGAGCCCGGAGTACTCCCCGTCGGCCGCGATCAGCATGAGGGCGCCGGCCTTGCGATAGGTCGAGCCGGCGGTCTGCACCAGCATGCCGAGCGCCAGCGCCCGGCCAGCGGCGCGTTCGCGCTCGAAAAGAGGCAGCAGCGGACCCAGGAATGCTTCCACGTGCGCACGATTATGCCAGCGCGGTGAGCACGCGCAGTGCGCCGACCCGCTGCGCGTGCCGGGCGCGGGTATTGCGCCGCGGGCGAGCGGGCGCTTTAATTACACTCGTGGTTAATAAAAGCGCGCTGGCCGTGCAGCCGGGATACGAATCCCCGCCGGGCCCAGCCCGCAAGCGCCGCGGACGTGGCCGGCCGAAGGGCGCGAGCGCGGGCAAGGTGCGCGAGCGGCTGCTCGAGGCCGCGCGGGAGCTGTTTCTGCGCTACGGCTACCGCGCCGTCTCAAGCCGCCAGATCGGCGCCGCCGCCGGGGTCAACTTCGCGATGATCCGTTACTACTTCGGCGGCAAGCCCGGGTTGTACCGGGAGATCCTGCAGGGGGTGCTGCCGCCGGAGATCGCGGGGGCCATGCAGACGGGCCACAGTCCACCGAAGCTGGCGGACATCCTGAGCAACATCACGCGGGTGTGGGCTGCGAACCCCTGGATCGCCGGCTTCGTGCTGCGCGAAGTGCTGGTGCCCGGGGGTCCGATGCGCAGCATGTTTCTGCGTGAATTCCCGGAGCGCCTGGCGCCGATCGTCGAGCGCGCGGTGCGCGCGGAGATCGGACGTGGCGCGCTGAGATCCGACCTCGACCCGAAGCTGCTCGTGTTGTCGGTGGTGAGCCTGGCGGTTTTCCCCTTCCTGGGCTTCCCGCTGACCAGTCGCGTGTTCGGCGTGCGCAACGATGAGGAGTTCGTGACACGGTTCCTGCACCACACGCAAGCGCTGCTCGCGTGCGGTGTTGCAGCCGGTGGCAGGCCGTCCTGAGGCGGCGCGCGCACGCTGTTGCGCACGCGCGGGCGCGTCAGTAGAGTCGCACCGGCTTGCTGGTGGTCTGAAGAAATCCTGCTTCGATGCTCAACCCCACTCCCTGGGTCGTGCACAAGTTCGGGGGGTCGAGCGTCGCCGACGCCGACTGCTTCCGCAAAGTCGCGGCCATTCTCGACTCGGCCCCGGCCGCTCGCCTGGGGGTGGTGCTGTCTGCGTGCCGCGGCGTGACCGATGCGCTGCTGCGCCTGGTGGCGCTCGCCGAGCGCCAGGACGAAGCCTACCACGGCGAGCTCGCGCAGCTGCGCACGCGGCACGCGGCGATGGCCGAGGAGCTGCTGACGCCGGCGGCCGCGCAGTTGTACCTCGCGGCCCTCAAGCGCGACTGTCAGGATCTTGTGGGAGTCCTGCACTCGGTCAAGCTGACCCGCGCGGCCGCCCACAACGTCCGGGATCTCATCGCAGGCTACGGCGAGATCTGGTCGACGCTGCTGTTCCAGCGCTTTTTCGAGGAGCGCGCGTGCCGCCCGGGCGCCGTGCAATGGCTCGACGCGCGGCGCGTGGTGGTGGCGCAATGGGGGCCGTTAGGTCCGGGCATCCAGTGGGCCGAATCACGCGCCAATCTCGAGGCGCTGGTGCCGGCCGATTTCAGCGGCACCCTGATCATCACCGGGTTCATCGCCTCCAACCGGCGCGGCGTGCAGACGACCCTGGGACGCAACGGCAGCGATTTCTCCGCCTCCATCTTCGGAGCGCTGCTGGGCGCGTCCGAGATCCACATCTGGACCGACGTCGATGGGGTGCTGTCGGCCGACCCGCGTCAGGTGCCCGACGCCACGGTCATCGACTCGCTCTCGTACAGCGAGGCGATGGAGCTGGCGTACTTCGGCGCCAAGGTGCTGCACCCGCAGACCATGGCGCCGGCGGTCAAGGACGGCATCCCCATCTGGATCCGTAACACCTTTGCGCCCGACAGGGTGGGCACCCTGATCTGCGCGCGGCCCTCGTCCGCGCTGCCCGTCAAGGGCATCACCAGCATCGAACGCGTCGCGCTCATCAACCTGGAGGGCACCGGGATGATCGGCGTCCCCGGCACCGCCCACCGGCTGTTCGGCGCACTGCGCGAGGAGGGCATTTCGGTCATCCTCATCTCGCAAGGCAGCTCCGAGCACTCCATCTGCTGCGCGATCCCCCAGGAGCAGGCGGAGCGCGCGGCCACCGTGGTGCGCCGCGCCTTCGAGCGCGAGCTGCAGGAAGGCCAGATCCAGAGCGTCGACGTCGATCCGGATCTGGCGATTCTGGCGGTCGTCGGCGACGGCATGGCCGGCACGCCGGGAGTCGCCGCCAAGGTGTTCGCGGCGCTGGGCACCTCCGGCGTCAACGTGCGCGCCATCGCCCAGGGCGCCTCCGAACGCAACATCTCCGCGGTGGTCGAGGGACGCAGCGCCACGCGCGCGCTGCGCGCGGTGCATGCGGGTCTGTATCTGTCGCCGCATACGCTCTCGATCGGCGTGATCGGTCCGGGAAGCGTGGGCAGCGTGCTGCTCGATCAGCTCGCCTCGCAGAGCGAGCGGTTGCGCCGGCAGTGCAGCCTCGATCTGCGGGTGCGCGGCGTGACCGGCTCGCAACGCATGCTGCTCGCAGACCCCGGGGTGGCGCTCGGGGAGTGGCGCGCGCGCTACCGCGACAGCGGCACGGCGGCGGAGGTGACGCGCTTCGTCGAGCACGTGCGTGTCGACTACCTGCCGCACACGGTGCTGGTCGACTGCACGGCGAGTGCCGCGATCGCCGGCCGCTACGCCGAGTGGCTCGCGGCCGGCATTCACGTCGTGACGCCGAACAAGAAGGCCAACAGCGCCGATCTCGCCTACTACCATCGCCTGCACGAGGCGCGGCGCGCGGGCGCGTCCCATTACCTGTACGAGGCCACCGTCGGCGCGGGGCTCCCGGTCGTGCACACGCTCCGGGACCTGCGCGAGACCGGTGATGAGATCACCAGCATCGAGGGCATCTTCTCCGGCACGCTCGCGTATCTGTTCAACGTCTACGACGGCCAGGTGGCGTTCTCCGAGATCGTGCAGGAGGCGCGCCGGCGCGGCTTCACCGAGCCCGATCCGCGCGATGACCTGTCAGGTCAGGACGTGGCGCGCAAGCTCATCATCCTGGGGCGCGAGATGGGCCTGACGCTGGAGCTGCAGGACGTGCGGGTGGAGAGCCTGGTGCCCGCGGAGCTCGCGGGCGGCTCGATCGAGGCGTTCATGGCGCAGCTGCCCCGCTACGACGCCGCCATTGCCGAGCGCCTTGCGGCGGCGCGCGCGCGCGGCAAGGTGCTGCGGTACACCGGCACACTGAGCGCGGCGGGCGAGGCCACCGTGGGCCTCAAGGAGCTCGATGCGCACCACGCGTTCGCCAACATCGCGCTCACCGACAACGTCGTGCGATTCGCGACGCGCCGCTACTGCGACAACCCGCTCATCGTGCAGGGACCCGGGGCCGGACCCGAGGTCACCGCCGGCGCGGTGTTCGCCGACCTGCTGCGACTGGCCGCCTACCTGGGGGCGCGGCTGTGAGCGCCGCGACGGCCCTCGGGCGCGCGACGGCGTTCGCACCCGCCTCGGTGGGCAACGTCGCCATCGGCTTCGACATCCTGGGATTTGCGATCGAGGCGCTCGGGGATCGCGTGACGGTGACGCGGCGGGCCGAGCCGGGTGTGGCCATCAGCGCGGTGCGCGGCATCAGCGGGGAGCTGCCGAAGGAGCCGCGCGACAACACCGCCGGACGCGCGCTGCTGGCGATGCTGGAGGCGCGGCGTCCGGGCTTTGGCTTCGCGCTGGAGATCGACAAGGGGATTCCGCTCGGCTCGGGTCTGGGCGGCTCCGCGGCCTCGGCGGTCGGTGCCGTGGTGGCGGCGAATGCGCTGTTGCCGCAAGCGTGCAGCCCGCTCGAACTGCTGGAGTTCGCCATGGCAGGGGAAGCGGTGGCGAGCGGCGCGCGTCACGTGGACAACATCGCCCCGTCGCTGTACGGCGGGTTGGTGCTCACGGTTGGCATCGATCATCCGCGCGTGAAGCAGATACCGGTGCCGGCCGGGATCCGCGCCGTGATCGTCCGTCCGCACATGTTCCTGGCCACCAGCCAGGCGCGCGCCATCCTCAGGCGCAGCGTGGAGATGTCGGACTTCGTGTGGCAGACGGCCAACCTCGCCGGATTCATCTCCGGCTGCTACACCGACGATCTGGACATGATCCGCGCGTCCCTCGAGGACGTGGTGATCGAGCCGCAGCGCCAGGCGCTCATTCCCGGCTTTCCGGACGTGCGCCGCGGCGCCATGGAAGCCGGCGCTCTCGGCTGCTCGATCTCGGGCGCCGGGCCCTCGATGTTCGCCTGGGCGCCCGAGGCGATGGCCCCGGCGGTGCTCGCGGCCATGCGCGGCGCGTTCGGGCGGCACGCGCTCGCGACCGATGCGTGGGTCGTCGAGGTGCGAGCGGCGGGGGCGCGGCTGATCGGATGAGCGCGCGGTGACGGCAGGAACTCTCTTCGTGAGCTCGCGTGGCCAGGCTCCCGCCGCCGGCTTCAGCGCCGCGGTGCTGCAGGGCCTGGCGCCCGACGGCGGCCTGTACGTGCCCGTCAGCTGGCCGCGGCTCGCGCCCCCGGACTTCCAGGGCGCGGGCGACCTCGCCAGCGTCGCCGTGCGGCTGCTGGCACCCTTCGTGGCCGGGGACCCGCTCGCGCCGACGCTGGGCCCGGTCGCGGCCGAGGCGTTCAACTTCCCCGCCCCACTGGTGCCCCTGGAGGGGCAGGGCAGACTCTCGGTGCTCGAGCTGTTCCACGGTCCGACCGCGGCGTTCAAGGATTTCGGCGCCCGCTTCCTCGCGGCCTGTTTCGCGCGTCTGCGCGGCCACGGCGAGCGCGCGCTCACCATTCTGGTCGCGACTTCCGGAGACACCGGGGGTGCGGTGGCGGCGGCCTTCCATGAGCGCCCGGGAGTCGAGGTTGCGGTACTGTTTCCCAAGGGTCTGGTGTCCCCCACGCAGCAACGCCAGCTCACCTGCTGGGGCGAGAATGTCCGGTCGCTGGCGGTGCGCGGCACGTTCGATGACTGCCAGCGCCTGGTGAAACAGGCCTTCCTCGATGAGGAGCTGAAGGCGCGCTCGGTACTGTCCTCGGCCAACAGCATCAACTTGGGACGCCTGCTGCCGCAGTGCGTGTATTACGCGGCGGCGAGCTTGGCCGTCTGGCGGGCCCACGGCGAGCGCGCGTCGTTCATCGTGCCGAGCGGCAATCTCGGCAATGCGCTCGCCTGCCTGTGGGCCCGCCAGACGGGCATGCCGATCGGCGAGGTGGTGCTGGCGCACAACGCCAACCGCACCGTGCCGGACTTTCTGGCGAGCGGCGCATGGGAGCCGCGGCCGAGCATCGCCACGCTGGCCTCGGCCATGGACGTCGGCAATCCGAGCAACATGGAGCGCCTGCGCGCGCTCTTTCCGCGCCTCGAGGAGCTGCGGACCGTGGTCAGTGCCTGCTCGGTCACGGATGAGGAGATCCGTGCGCGCATCCGCGCCGGCTACCGGCAATTCGGTCAGATCTGGTGCCCGCACACCGCGACTGCTGCGCAGGCGTGGGAGCGGCTGCCGCAGCAGGTGCGCGAGCGGGGCCGCTGGGTGCTGGTGTCGACCGCGCACCCGGCCAAATTCCGCGAGATCGTCGAACCGCTCATCGGGCGGGCGGTGCCGGTGCCGGAAGCGCTGGCGAAACTCCTCGCGCGTCCCACGCAGTGTGTTGAAATCGACGCCGACCTGAGCGCGCTGCGCGCCGCTTTGCAACCGGAGTCGAACCAGTGAACGATCTGAGCCAGTTGCCCCCGACCGCGTGGGTGCTGATCGCGTTCGCCGCCGCGCTCGGCTTCGGCGCGGCATTGGCCTGGCGCTGGTACCGCCACTATCGCGCCCGCAAGGCGTTGCGCGTCGCGGTGACCGGCGGGGCCGCGGATCATCTGGTCAACGCGCTGGTGCCCGACGGCATGGGAGGCGGCTTTCATGTCGACTTCCTGCTGCTCACCCCGCGCGGCGTGGTGGTGATCGACCTGCGCGACGTCAGCGGCAACATCTTCGGCGGTGATCAGATGGCGCAGTGGACGGTCATGGACGGCCCGCACCGCTTCACCTTCACCAATCCGCAAAGCGCCCTGTACGACCGGATCGCCGCCGTCAAGGCGGTTGCCGGAGACGTGCCGGTCGAGGGACGCATCGTGTTCACGCGCCGCGGCCGCTTCCCCAAGGGTCTGCCGAAGTGGACGCTGATGCTCGATGGCCTGCGCGCCGAGTTTCCCACCACCGAGTTCACGGCGCCGCCCGAGAGTGATGCGCGCATCCGCGAGGGATGGCAGCGGCTGAAGGACGCCGTGAAGCCCAGCTACCTGGCCCCCATGCGCTGAGCGCGCGCGCGCGCCGCTCGACGCCTCAGGCGAGCGTCTGCGCGTGATCGGCGAGCACCAGCGACACGCACGCCGTGAGCTGCGTGGCGTAGCCGATGTGCAGGAACTCGTTCGGACCGTGCGCGTTGGCGTGCGGCCCGAGTACACCTGTTATGAAGAACTGGGTGCGCGGGAAGCGCTCGCCCAGCATGCCCATGAACGGGATCGTCCCGCCACAGCCGATATGCACCGCATCCCGCCCGTAGACCGCGCGTGACGCGCGGCTGATGGAAGCTTCGAGCCAGGGTGCGAGGGCGGGCGCATTCCAGCCGCCGGTCGCCGAGCCGGGATCGAAGCTCACCTGTGCGCCATAGGGCGGGTCACGCACCAGAGCTTCGCGTACCGCGGCAGTCGCGCGCGCCGCATCGCACGTCGGCGGCAACCGCAGCGACAGCTTGGCTGCAAGCTCGGGCAGCAGCACGTTGCCCGCCGAACCGAGCGCAGGCAACCCCTCCGCGCCGGTGACCGCCAGCGTGCCGCGCCAGGTGCTGTTGATGATGAGCTCGATGGGATCGTTGGAGACTGCCTGCACGCCCGGCGCCCAGGGGAGCTTCCCGGCCACCGAGCCGCCGAGCACCTGCGCGGCGGCGGCGGCCTGCGCGCGCCGGTCACGCGGCATGCTCACGTGCAGCTCATCGAGCAGCAGATCGCCGGTGAGCGGATTCTCGATACGGGCCAGGAGCTGCTCGAGAATGCGAAACGGAGTCGGCGCGATGCCGGTGGCCATGCCGGAATGCACGCCCTCGGTGAGCACGCGCACGCGCAGCGTGCCGACCAGGTTGCCGCGCAGCGAGGTCGTGCACCACAGCTGATCGTAGTTGCCGCACTCCGCATCCAGGCACACCACCAGCGAGGGCTCCCCGAGGGTTGCGCCGAGGGACTCGAGGTGCGCCGGCAGATCATCGCTCCCTGATTCCTCGCAGGCCTCGATCAGCACCAGGCAGCGCGGCAGGCGCACCTTCTGCTCCTTGAGCGCGGCGATCGCGGTGAGCGAGCTGAAAACCGCGTAGCCGTCGTCGGCGGCGCCGCGACCGTAGAGCTTGCCCTCGCGGATCACCGGCTCCCAGGGCCCCAGCCCCGGCAGCCAGCCGGTGAATTCCGGCTGCTTGTCCAGATGCCCGTAGAGCAGCACGCTCCCCGGCAACTCCCCCGGAACCTCGAGCAGCAGGAGCGGGGTCCTGCCGGGCAGGCGCCGCACCTCCACGCGCATCCCGGTCAGCGGCTGCGCGCGGCACCATTGCGCCATGAGCTGCACCGCCGCCTCCATGTGTCCGTTGCGCTCCCAGTGCGGATCGAACATGGGCGACTTGTTGGGAATGCGCACGTACGCGACCAGCCGGTCGACAATGGAAGTCTCCCAGGCCTTTCCGATCGAGCCGCTCAGCCTACTCAGGTCCATGGTCCGGCCTCATGCGTTTGAATACAATCACTTAGGGAACGATCTGCGTGTCGATTCTCGGGAACTCGCCCCCTTCTCGAGGCTCCGGCAGCCCGAACAGCGCGCGCGCCGCGGCGCTGCTCGAGCGCGCGAGCGCCTCCAGCGACTCCCCGCGGGCACGTGCCACCGCGGCGGCAACCTGTCGAAGATACGCCGGCTCATTGCGGCGCGAGGCGGGTCTGGGTTTGAGGTCGCGCGGCAGCAGATAGGGCGCGTCGGTCTCGAGCAGCAGCCGTTCGGCCGGAATCTGCGGCATGAGGGCGGCGAGGTGAGCGCCGCGGCGTTCATCGCAGATCCAGCCGGTGATGCCGATCGCCAGTCCCAGCTGCAGGTAGCACGTCAGCTCCTCCCCGGACCCGGTGAAGCAATGCGCCACGCCGCGCCGTGGCGCGCCGTGCTCACGCAGGATCGCTGCGAAATCGCCGTGCGCGTCGCGCTGGTGAAGGAACACGGGCTTCCCCACCGCGGCTGCCAGCTCGAGTTGGCGGTGGAAGGCCTGCCGCTGCGCATCGCGCGGCGAGAAGTCCCTGAAGTAATCGAGCCCGCATTCACCGACCGCCACCACCTCGGGCTGCCGGGCAAGCTCCTCGAGCTCGGCTGCCCGCTGCGCGGTCAGCTCGAGCGCATGATGCGGGTGAACCCCGGCGGTGGCAAACAGTCGTAGCGGGTGAGCGCGCGCGAGCGCCAGCGCGCTGTGCGTGCTCGCGAGTGTCGAGCCGGTGATCAGCATCTGCACCACGCCGGCTGCATGCGCGCGGGCGATCACCGCGTCGCGGTCGGCGTCGTAGCTGTCGTGCGCGAGATTGACGCCGATATCGATCAGCGCCGCCGGCGCCGGTGAGGCGCAGGATGCTGGCGAGGCTGTGCTATGGTTTCGCATGCGCGCGCACATTCTACTGAACGGCGGAGCCTTGCAGCGCAGCCCCCGGACCACCCCCGGGCCTCGCGGCCGCGAGCGGCGCTCGCGCCTCTGGTGCGGTGCGCTCACCGCTGCGGCGCTCGTGAGCGTGTGCCTGGGAGCCAGGCGCGCTGAAGTCTCGTGGCGCGATATCGAGACCCGCATTCAATACGGCTACTACACCGAGGATGCGAGTGCGCTCAGGAGCCTCGCGGACACGGTGGCGGCGGATGAATCGCACGACAAGCTGCACGGCTATTACGCGGGCCTGCTCGCCTGGCGACTCGCGCAGCTCGCCGCGCAGAGCACGACCGCCGCGCCCGGCGCCTCCGCGGCGCAACTGGCGCAGCGCTGCGTGAGCGAGGCGGACACGGCCCTCGCCGTGCAGGGAGATTTTGCCGAAGCCCTGGCGCTGCGGGCCGCGTGCGCGGCGACGCCTCTTGACGCGAGCGGCTCGCAGACGGCGCGCGCCGTGCACCGGGCGCACCGTGACATCGCCAGGGCACTGCAGCTGGCAGCGCGCAATCCGCGCGTGCTGCTGCTCGACGCCATGAGCGACTATCAGCTCGCCCCAAGGCTGGGGGGCAACAAGGAACACGCGCTGGTGAAACTGCGCGCCGCGGTAGCGGCATTCGAACTCGAGCGGACCGGCACCGAACGCCTGCCGGGTGGCGGCGCGTGACGCGCTCGAGCGTGCGCTGCTGCTCGCGCCGGAGTTCACACAGGCGCGCCGCCTGATGGCGCAGATCATTTCCGGTTGAGGGCGCAGCCGCCGAACTGCAATTCACGACGGCTGTGATATCGTTTCCGACTTTCGCAAGCCATGTGATCGATGCCACCGGACACGGAAAACCAGGCGCTGTTGGGACAGCTGCGCATCGACCGGACCCAGCGGGACGGTGGCTCCAATCCCGGGCGTCGCCGCTGGATAGCCGGCGCCGTGCTGCTGCTCATCACGCTGATCGGCGCCGGCGCCTGGCTCGGCCTGTCCGGCGGCGCGGCGCTGCCGGTGCGCACGGTGACGGCGCAGCCGCTCGCCGGCGGCGCTGCCAACGCCTCGGTGCTCGATGCCACCGGCTACGTCACCGCGCGCCGGGAGGCGACCGTCTCGGCTCAGATCACCGGCACCCTGATCGAAGTGCTGATCGAGGAGGGCGATCACGTCAAGTTGGGACAGGTGCTCGGACGCCTGGAGGACACTGCCCAGCGCGCGGCGCTGGCCCAGGCGCAGGCGCAATTGAAGTCGGCACGGGCGCTGCTGGTGCAACATGAGGCGCAGCTGCGGCAGAGCGAGCGCGACGTGAAACGCGCCGAGGATCTGGTCGAGCGCAAGCTCGTGTCACAGCAGGCCGTGGAGCAGGCGCGCACTCAAGTCGAGACCGGAACAGCCCAGGTGCAGGGGCAGCGCAAGCAGATCGAGCTCGCCGCGGCCGCTGTGCGCTCGGCGCAGGTGCAGCTCGGCTATTGCACGGTGCGCGCGCCGTTCACGGGCGTGGTGATCGCCAAGGCCGCCCAGGTGGGGGAAATCGTCTCGCCGCTCTCCGCGGGCGGGGGCTTCACGCGCACCGGTATCGGCACGATCGTCGACATGGATTCGCTCGAGATCGAGGTCGACGTCAACGAGGCCTACATCAACCGCGTGCAGCCGGGGCAACCGGTGGAATCGGTGTTGAACGCCTATCCCGACTGGAGGATTCCCTCGCATGTCATCGCCATCATCCCGACCGCCGATCGTGCCAAGGCGACCGTGAAGGTGCGCATCGGTCTCGACGCCAAGGACGCTCGCATCGTCCCGGACATGGGCGTGCGCGTCTCGTTCCTCGAGGAGCGCAAGCCCGCCGCACGGAGCGCGGAGCGACCGCGCGGCGTGCTGGTGCCGGCCGCCGCCCTGCGCAAGGAAGGCGACCGGGACGTCGTCTTCGTGCTGAAGGAGCGCAGGGTGCAGCGTCGCACGGTCACCCTCGGCGGCGCGATCGGCGATTCGCGCCAGGTGCTGGCCGGCGTGAGCCCCGGGGAGGCGGTGATCGTGGATGCGCCGGCCGGACTCAGGGACGAGGCGGCTGCGACCGCTGCCAAACCGTGAGCGCTCCTCGCGGCACCGATTTCCGGTATCGCGATGCCAGGCACCGCATATTCATCCATCCTCCCTCGAGCTGAGGTTGCTATGTCGGAATCCATGGTTCAGGTCCGCAGCGTCACCAAGGTGTACGAGCGCGGCAAGCAGAAAATCGAGGTCCTGCACGGCCTCACGCTGGACATTCCGCGGGGCGACTTCGTCGCGCTGATGGGGCCGTCGGGCTCGGGCAAGACGACGCTCCTCAATCTGATCGGCGGTCTGGATAAGCCGAGCTCCGGGGAGATCGTGGTCGGCGGCAGCCGCATCGACCAGCTCTCCAGCGGCCAGCTGGCGCACTGGCGCGCCCACAACGTCGGCTTCGTGTTCCAGTTCTACAACCTGATGCCGGTGCTCAGCGCCGAGGGCAACGTCGAACTGCCGCTGCTGCTGACCAGGCTTTCCGCTGCGCAGCGCCGCAAGAATGTCGCCGTAGCGCTGCAGGTCGTCGGTCTGGCCGATCGCGCCAAGCACAAGCCCAGGGAGCTGTCGGGCGGTCAGGAACAGCGCGTCGCGATCGCCCGCGCGCTGGTGTCCGACCCGCAGCTGCTGGTGTGCGACGAGCCCACCGGTGACCTCGATCGCAAGACCGCCGACGAGATCCTGGGCCTGCTGCAGGTGCTGAACCGCGAACACGGCAAGACGATCGTGATAGTCACCCACGATCCCAAGGCCGCCGGGTTCGCGCGCCGCACCCTGCACCTGGAGAAGGGCCAGCTGCTGGAGCAGGCGGCCTGAGGCGGCGCGGAGAACTCGCCATGACCCGCAGCGGTTTCGTCATCGCCAATCTGTTGCGCAAGCGCACGCGCACCATCCTCACCCTGCTGTCGGTGATCATGGCGTTTCTGCTGTTCGGCCTGCTGCAGTCGGTGAACCACATCTTCAACGCCGGCGCCGACTTTGTCGGTGCCACGCGCCTGATGGTGCAGGCGCGCGTGTCGTTCACCTCGCCGTTGCCGGTCAGCATGCTGCCCAAGCTCGAGGCGGTGCCGGGGGTGGCGCGGGTGGCGTATTCGCAGTGGTTCGGCGGCGTGTGGCAGGAGAACACACCGCTGTTCGTGTTCGCGATCGATCCGCTGCGTTACCGCGACGCCTATCCCGAGTACGTGATGTCTGAGGCCCAGTGGCAGGCGTTCGCCCACACCCGCACCGCCATGATCGCCGGCCGGCGGCTCGCCGACCAGTACGGCTGGAAGATCGGCCAGAAGATCCCGATCTCCTCCAACATCTGGCCGCAGAAGAACGGCAGCAAGGCCTGGGCATTCGACCTGGTCGGCATCTACGACGGCAAGGATGAGGACTGGAAGAAGCGCACCAACGTCGCCTTCATCAACCACGACTACTTCGATGAGGCCAACCAGTTCGGCATGAAGGGCGCCGCCAATTTTTTCATCCTCAAGCTGAGCGACGCCAATCGGGCCGAAGCGGTCAGCAGGGCGGTCGACGCGATGTTCGAGAATTCCCCCGATGAGACCAAGACCCAGACCGAGAAGGACTTCAACCTGGGGTTCGTCAAGCAGGTCGGCGACATCGGCCTGATCGTGCGCTGGATCCTGTTTGCGGTGTTCTTCACCCTGCTGCTGGTGGTCGGCAACACCATGGCGCAAAGCGTACGCGAGCGCGTGCCCGAGCTCGCCGTGCTCAAGACCCTGGGGTTCACCGACGGCAGCGTGCTCGGCTTCGTGCTGGCCGAGGCAGCCGCCCTGTGCCTGTTCGGCGGCCTCATGGGCCTGTTGCTCGCCACGACGTTCGGGGCGATGGTGGAGAAGGGCACCGGCGGGCAGTTCGCGCTGCGACTCGATATCAGTGTGTGGCTGATCGGCATCGCCGCCATCGTGCTGATGAGCGTGGCCGTGGGTCTGCTACCGGGACTGCGGGCGCGGCGCCTCAGGATCGTCGACGCCCTGGCCGGACGCTGACGGACCCTCATCGGGAGAGCTCGCTTGTTGACTCAGGCCCTGGCCATCACCGGCATCAATATCCGCAGCATTCCCGAGCGCTGGGGCTCCTCGCTGGTCATCGTCATCGGACTCGCGGGGGTGGTGGCGGTGTTTACCGCGCTGCTGGCCATGGCTACCGGCTTTGAAAGCACCCTCAAGGCCACCGGCCGCGCCGATGCCGCCCTCATCATGCGCGGCGGCTCGAA
>WNGI01005293.1_pt1 | contig 21678 bp, 22 predicted proteins | sample 5400621 | NCBI WGS metagenome assembly WNGI01 (sample SAMN13153374, study PRJNA577476) | soil metagenome | isolation source: 20 cm soil or saprolite under Garry oak tree replicate 1 | place: USA:California | collected 2016-06-15
ATCCTTATATCAACAGATTTGAATCTCTCATTCCACCGCACATCCAGAACATCCTCTGGGAACAGGTGATAATTCCAGCCATGGAGCTTGCCACTCCAGACGTCAGCCAACCATATGTGGGGCTGGATTTATCTCACCTAGCCACAAAAAGCTCCTCCAAGCAAATGGCTTCCTACCCCTTCAGGTCGCATGAACTATCCAAACTCCTCTTATTTATGGAAAACTTGGTAAGCTTGTTTAAATCAGTATCACAAATGGCCATTTGACTTATGCTCCTTAGATCGCAGACTCAGACGGTAAATTGGATCAGTTTGGGTCCTTCTTTTTTGTCCTTGAAGTCAAGGGCATCAAGGCCCTCACAAAAGAAATGATTTCTAACCATGGTGGCAGCACTTCAGCTACGCTGAAATATGTTTTGGACAATCTGAGAAAAGAGTTGAATTCTCTGGACTGGAATTACATGGCTGACCGGAGTAGAGGAGAACTCTTCGTTGACCTTGGCATCACATACCATCCGAAAGGCGGAGAACCTCTGGTCGGCTTGTGGCGACTGGATCACCTTGAAGCCTCCTACGGTGCTGGAGGTTATAATCTGGGCAACATGCACCACCATAATACGCTATCCCACTACGGCGGTTTGCAAGCAGAGATGTCTGTAGCTCAATCAGACCAGAGTCACATCATTTTTAGATCGTCCTACAATTTAGCCTATGAAGCCATTAGGCGATCTGACAATTCAAGGGAACGCTTCAGAGACACCGATGTTTACTCCATCAGCGAGCGTTTTATCCAGGAGTCCAACCAGCTTATTCGCGTTTTTAAGGGGGCTGCTCAGATAAAATCTTATGGGTTGAGAGACGAATTCAGGCTAGGTTACTCAGCCCTTCAGCCCCTGGGTGGCCATCTGGGAGATGTGGTAAGCTCCTTCCATAGTAAACTATATACCATTTTTCCAATTTTTGTCTGGCAGATCAGAGACTTTGAATCGTCAGCTCCATTCATATGGTTACCTTCCAAGACTTGGTTCGAATTTCTCTGGCGTCGATTGGATTCCATTTTCCAATGCCAAATGCAGCTCTATCACCGTAAACCTCATATGCCTACAAATTACGGTACCATGAGCACCCTCTTTGCATTTCTCATGCAATCAGTATTGTTTACCCCTCCCTTCATCCGCCCCCAACTCAAGGAGTCTTTGACCAGCCTCAATTTTTCACCGTTGGTCAACAGATTTGGCATGTTTTTCCTGCACGATCTAGACATGTCTAAAGAGCTGTGCCTGCCAGAGGTTGCAGAGGTTGACGATCTGGACCTCTTGACTGCTTTGGGTTTTAACCCAGGACAAGCAAGGCAGGCGGTGAGGCAGGATCAACTAAGGCGACTCAGAGATGGAGATGGGGATCAAAACAGCGAAGAAATATATCCCCTAGGGGAGAACCTCACTTGGAACGAACTCAAGGCTGCCCTTTCTGACATGCCGGGGATTATTTTACGAAAGTGGTCCTGGCCAGGAGATTTAGATAAATTTCACCGTCCTGAGGGTATGGCTGCCAACCTGTTCAAGGTCTTTACAGCTCAAATTTGGGCTGCTCTCCATGCCGCCTATAAATTGTGTGACCCAAGCGTCAGACAAAGGCCAGATTCATTGGAAGAAGCAATGGCCTGTTGGTCATTGGACAGCCTTCATGACCATCTTAAGGCTTATGTGGTAATTCCATGCAACTGTCCAGTTAGGGGAAAAGGCCCTGGGCCTAGAGTGCCTTCTTTTGAAGAGCGTACCAGTTTGTACTTTGTGGAGGCAGGTCGGGACCTGAAGAACCATAAGCATTGGGCCCCTTTTGCTCAGAATCCTGGCTACATTTCCAAGTATCGATTGGAAAAGAGAAAACTTGACGATGAGGATAAGGCACGCCTGGACCTTGCACTCGGAAAGATGTTGTCATACTGCCAATGTCTTCCAAATACCAAACTGGATAATGCTGGGGGTATCTGGGATGTTAAACAAGGAAAGGTGGTCCTACTGTCAAACCCACATTACTGGAAGCTGCGGATGGTGGGCTTGGTACCAAGAGAGAAACGTAGGGCTCGTGGTGCTCCAGCCCATGCTACGAAGAGGCAGCTATCCAGGTCATTGCTAGAGCTGGAAGGGTATAATGCTGAGGTTGCAAACGACACTTTGAGAATGGAAGTTATGATAAAAAAGATGCGGACAAAGAATAGGACTGGGAGAGCAAAGAACCTGCGGGTGCCACCCAAGAGAGGTGCATTGAAGGTGCACGTGGAAGAGGGGGAGGGGAGGGAAGAACAAGAGGAAGAAAACGACACCGGTGCGATGCAGGATAACTCAGAGGATGAGGAAACCCTAGCTGATATAGAGCTCAGTGAAGAGGATGATGACTCGGATTTTTAGCTCCACTGGTGCAGTGACACGCCTTGTATACACATCTATTTTCAGCCAGTACCCGGTGGTTTGATTCAATCGTATAGTGCATTCACCTGGGTTATGACTTACTTGCTGCATACAGTTTGCATCTGAGGCAGTGAGCTATACCTACATCTAGCTTTCAAATCAAGCAGATCGCACAAGATCTTTAACAGATCCAAGGGGCAACTCTACACACCAGTTTAGACCATTAATCTTTTTTTTCGTTCCAAGAACAGTTGTATGTATATTAGAGCTACAAGATCTACAACACGGTAGATATGTATTACCGTAGCTAGAATATATACTAGATGCCGTCTTAGCGCGCACAGCAGAACTTCGAGGTTGTGGAAAGTTAAGTCAGCTCATCATGAATGCAATGGTTCAAACGTTCACGTTTTGGCATTGCCATCCACAAGTCGGGATGATTCCGATTCACACGGGACAATGTGATTCATGCCAGGACATGGAGGTTCATGATGAATGGCCATGATTGCCCTCTAATTTCAATATACAACTGAATTTTGTCCAATACTGACTTTCACACTAAGTCGGATGTAAGGCACAGGTACTGCCCAGGTACTGCCCATGCTTGCGACGTGACTACTAGTACATAACCTAAGAACCTTTTCTTGTCTCAAAGTCTTCCTTTGTCACTATTTGAACACTTCAGTTAGACACCAAAATTGACCAGAATTATCAATATTTGACTTACTTCCTTTTGGTATGATGAGATGCTCTGGCCCCAAACCGTTTGAAACATCCCCAGGCCAATTCATTGGCCTATCTTCCAGATATGGGAGCTGGGGCCAATTAAGCCATCTACGCTGATCTGCGATGGTCAGAAACCGTAAAAGAACAAAACAAAGGACACTCACGAAGTTGCTTAAGGACGTCGGAGATGAACCCTGGCGGTGGAGAAGGCGCTGTCACTGTCAATCCCCACTCCTCCGCTGATCTCTGGTTCAATTGAAGAAGAGGTTGCAAAGAGATGACCCACCGCTAAGGTGCTGCCTTTTATGGGTCTTCTTTGAGCTTGACATTGCTTTGTTACCCGTTAGAATAATGTTTCATACCAATTAAGCCATTCGTCACTCGCCAGCAGTGTCAGCGAGTTTAGACATGACAATGGCAAGTGAAGGTGAGGAGACAATTGGGTGCTATGCCTAATGCTTCTGTGTTCACAAGAAGCAACCTTCCAGAGCGTTCAACGGACTTTCTAAATATGGACAGCAGCAGGCGGTTCAACCTATCCTGGGAAGAGTAAGTTACTTATTGGTCAATTGTGGGTTTCCTAAACTGGGCAGGCTCACCGTACTTGGCAAGTATAGGGCCATGATGGGTGGGAGGCTACTGAACGTCTGATTAATGGTCAACACCCAGCTTTTTCACATCTCGCGGAAGCGTACGGGCTCTGATGTAGCCCTAGTATTTGATTCAGTTTCAGGAGGGCATTGTCCCTTGGCTTTTGGGCCATTGAACGGCAATCTAGTATATATTCAGATGTACCTATTGGAATGTAACGAGCTAGGTACATGTACGAGAAGCAGATGAAAGGAAAAGTAAAGTAGCTACTTGCCTCAGATGCGTGGAACATGATCCGGAAGACTCAAGTAGATACTAACCACTATCATGGATATGAGTAGAAAAGTAAGCAAAAAAGGAATACCGGGATAGTCGGGTATCCGAGAGGATTGCCTGATTAGGAGTGCGATCCCGGTGCAGGTACGATGCGGTTGTGCGATGCGGGTGTGATGCGGGTGCGATGGTGGGTGAGATGTGGGCGCAGGTGCAGTGTGGGTTGTTTAAGGTGTGGTGCAGGTGCGGGTGCAGGTGCGGGTAACCGGGACGCGCGACATACCCAGGGGTTACAGTCCCATCCGCACGCCTACCCATGGGCTGCTCCTAACCATATGTATTTACCTGTAACTACTAAATCTCACTGTACATAACTTTCTGCTAGATACATAGCGCGGTTGTTTGTGCTCCGCTATGTTCTAATTGACGCAACCCCCGTCCCAGGCGCAGATCAAATTTAGACTTTGAACGTGCTATTTTTGCCACCGACTTCTCCCGACTCTAAAGTTGATGCAGTTACCATATTAAAAACACCATTTTAGCCACGTAAAATTACCATATCAGACGTCCTCCCCTCCTGCCATTCTGAAATGACGTTCAAGAAGTGCCCCCACACCTGCCCCCATCCCACCACAAAGACTGGGTCTGGGATATTCTGGAGCTCAGGCGGCACTTACGCTACCCATGTCACAAGCCAGAAGGTTCACAAATACTGTGATCCATTATGCCCTGCCCATCAGAACCCCGACGCTCCCAGTCCCCCCATCACCGAAGATGATTGGGATGAGTTTGCAGATAAGACGTTTGAAAGGTACAGGCATCGTGACCCAGAGGTCTTGCGCCACATACCCATACACCATTTGGGAGAGGCTAATCAGCAGTCGCATCCGGATTACGAGCGTTTCATGGAGAAAAGACGAAAAAGACAGGAAAGGCAACAGGCAGGTACCGGTGAGTCCTCATTCTGTTGTTTTTATGCTCAATCTGACCACACGCTTCCAGCTCTTGCCATGCAAGAGCTCCAGCCTGCCGGTCGTCAACGAAACCCTCCAGGTGAATTCTTAAATTGTTGCTTATACGCACGATCTAGACGTACACTTAATTCCAGCTTCCTTGGGTGGGCAATCCAGGAGGGAGAAATCTTCAACTCAGCAGGAGCCATTGCCCGGTGGATCTCGACACGTTCATGTGGGTCACCAACAGATGCCGTCAGGTGGATCCTTATACCATCACTTATATACCCCATCTAAACCCAAAATGAATTTCAGCTCCCATGGTTCAGCCATCCAGGAGGGAGAAATCATCAGCTCAGCAGGAGCCGCTACCTGTAGGATCTCCCCATGTTCACGTGAGTCATCGCCCATTACATTCAGGTAAATCTTTATGTTGTTATTTATACGCCCCATCTAAACACAAAATTAATTACAGCTCATGCAGGTCCGCCATTCAGGAGGGAGGGATCGTCGGCTCAACAGGAACCACCTACAAGGTCTCCAAGCCCAGAATCAGGACGGAGGTCAATAACTCCAATCGCCTACATTGACGACGATGCCCCTGCTGCAGAGCCATCAACTCCAAGACCTCCCCAACCGCCGATTGGCAGGGCGCGCGTTGGGGTGCTGGCAGGCGTGGATTCTGTAAGCTTATCAACTTCAAGACCTTCTCAAGAGGTCCGCAGGATGCCAATCCCATCAACACCTTCGCACCAAATGTCACCAAGTCCCCTTCCACCCCCAATCTCCCAACCAGCACCACCGACCCCATTGCACCTGTATCGAGGAGCGTTCCCTCTGCAGGAGGTGGCCATGGACAGTCCCTTCTACCGCCAACCGATTACTGTTATCGTCATCGAAGATTGTGGGCTGAAATCGTCCTTATCAACAGTAGATAAAGATCTATGGATGATGGCGTCTGAGAGCTACCTCCCCGCAGAGTGGCTCAAGTCAGTGCAAGAAACGTTTCCTAACCATGTCCTTATGAAGAGGGATAAGCAAATTATGAGCTGGGAATGGGTTGGTCCTCTCCCTCCATGCTGTTCAGCAACGGTGCTCATTTTATTTTACATAGCTCCTAGTATTCTACGCATTGCAAAATAATTCTGGAGGTCCTTGCCTGATGACTTTTATGAAGTGGAAGGACTACAAGGCAGCGGTTCAGAAAGGAAGCGGCGCGCGGTGGGAACTGTTACAAACTAGGGACCTTGTTCTAGGAGGCCTTCTGCTCTCATTGGACTTCATGTGCGAGTTTCTTTTTTTTCGGGGGGATGGTATTTTTTGATGCTCCAGAGACAGGGACAGAGAGGGCGATGGGTTCAATCACGATCAGCTGCCTGCGGTCATGGCCAACATCCGCCGACTCTCCTCTTCGACAACGGTTTTTCCCTCCCCTGATCAGATGATCTGGCATGGGCACAAGCTGGCGCTCATAATGGAGCTCTCGATCATAGCCACTCAATACACAAAGACCCCATATCCAAAGATATTGCCAATCCGAAACCCGACTGACTTCACCTTCCAACAGAGGGAAAACCTCTACATCAAGAGGGAGTTCTCCGAGAGCTCCTGTCACGTTCTCAAGGTAACTCCTGACTTGAAATTTACGGAGCACTTTGCCAACCTAGTCGAGGAGACAAAAGAGCTCTACGATCACGATAGCATTCGAAACATGGGCATCCAGGTCCGATGGTTTGCCATGCCGTACGTGGACGGGTTGCAAAGGCTGGGTGAAATCCGGTTATTTTTTGTGGGTGGAAAGATAAACCACGCAGTGCTGACAGAGGTGAAAGACGATGGCGATATAACGGAAAGTGCGGTGGAACACTACACACCTTTGCACATGATCGAGTGAGTCGTTTTGTCTCGGCTCTTCATTCAATCTGAAACCAATCCTGCGGTCAGGAAACTGTATGCAAGAAAAATGAAGCAGACAGCAACAGACCCGAAACTGGCCAATCCGATGGCAAGCCGGCCAGAGGTGGCGAAGGGCCATGAAGAATTCACGTCATTCGCCATGACCACATACCAAAGACTGGTCGAAATGGAAGAAAAGGCGCACTTCGGAGCTGGGAACTTGGATCTGCGAGTTTTGTGCCGGTTTGACATCTCCGCCCTCTTGGATAGGAGCGGTCGGGTGAGTTATTTCGTCAACGAGGTGACGGAACCTGCGCGCATGGCGCTCTTTTTGCGAACGTCTGTAAGCCCACCTACGATCGCCATGAACATCGCCGTTGCCCTTCGAACCCAAATCGCATTGAAGAGATCAGTCAGGGCTGCTGCTGCAGGCCATTTAGCTCCTTGATCATTATTCATTTTGTACACTTTTAATTAGTTTTGCGATGCAATGCCTGGAATATTGGATTGAACATCTAAACAAGTATTTATAAAATAAAATAAAATAAAGGTTATATGCGGTAATGTAACATAATGAAATACTAGTAAATAAGAATTTAAAGAGGGGTTTCGCACCCATTAGGACAACAGTAATAAACCCAAGTCTTTGACAGGACATGCTGCACAAACTCTTTGTTTAACTGATTTTCCCAATCTTCTGGAACCCTGTTCTCCTGGACCCAGTTCTGAAAACGGTTGAGCCGGCGGTAGGTTCCTACTATCTCCCAAAAGAACCCCCTCTTCCCCTCTCCCCCATAGCCACGATAGAAGGGGACCTTCTTCATTAGGTCCAGAGACTTCCGACTCCCTTCTGGCTCACCTGGTTCTACGGCGGCTCTGGCCGGTCCCATGCAACCCTCATGAAACCATTGGTTACAACTTTTACAAAATCGCTGCCGATCGCCTTGGGGGCAATACATCTGGTGGCAAATACAAGTGGGGTTTATCCCCTGTTATTATTTATAGTTAGAATTGACTGCTGTCGAGAAGAATAAAATACAACGTACATTGATTTTAGGAACGTTTGAACGGCGACGACTTCCAAAACTGGCCTCAAGCCTGTAGAACCATTCATTGACATTAATGAGGTCTTGCAGCAGCTTCATATCGTCAAAGAAACTGATTTTACACTTGTCTAGAGCCTGCCTCAGCCTAAAGATCATGGCGTGAATAACAGCAACCTGTACCTTCTATACAAGACGCTTGAACTACGTCCTCGTGGTTGCTTGAGACCAATTCTGCCCTTCCCAGTCTAAGCTTTTGCATTTCATTTAGACTGAAATACATTGTCAGAGACTGGCTGATGAATAATAAAACAGTCTGTACGCACTTTAACCTGACGTCGATGAGGTGTTGCTTGGTGTAGAACCAAGCGACCACCACATATTTCTCTCCTTTATATTTATAAATTCCCTTGATCTGCCCCTTCCAATAATCTTCACCAGCTATGGGCCTCTGGTCCAGGTCCAGGTCCTGGTGGGCAATGAAGGCGCTAGGCGCAGAAATCAACTGGGAGCCCCTGCGGCTGTACTAGGTAATACTCACCATTCCCCAACCTTAAACATTTCAACCTCCCCGCTTTGCTTATTTTCTAACTTCAATGTCGTCTGCTCCTCCCCCCTGCTTTTGAGGACCAGAACAGTGGGAATAGAAGGGGAGGGTGCCCCTCTCTTCTGGGAGTGTTTGGAGTGGGTTTTGGACGGAGTTACACGTGAACAAGGCATGGTAGAATTGGTTTAAGAAAGGCTGAAGGAGAGGGGAGGCAACTTGAAGTGGGCGGAGGTTAAGTTGATTTTCAACCCCGGCGTTCAAAGACGGCATTCTAATTAAAGCCTTGGTCTTGGCATCCTACCCCCTTTAAAAAAGCAGCTTATATACATCATTTTATACATATTGTACAAGCTTCTCAGCAGCGGTTAATATCAGTTCCCCAACCAGCCTTTTGCTTTTACGGTTCATTCCTGCCATAGCTTCCTGCAGGATCTCGTGTTTATCATGCAACAGCGTCATAAACCACAAGATTCTAGATGAGAAACCCTTCCCCTTGTTGGTCAAACCATCGAAGGTTATGCAAGGCAAATGGAGGCTTACCTCTGGCACCTTGAAACTGGCAGGGAGGGCTTCAAGAACCCTCTCTTTCTCAGTAAAGTACCTTACAATGTTTTTGACATCTTCAGCTCTATGCTTGCTCAAGTCGCACCCCTTCAGGACTTGGTCCAAGTCCAGTAACCACCGCACGCCTCGGACGCCTCCGTCTTTAGCGTCTTTAGGCTGGAGAAAGCTTGCATCCATCGATCCCAGAGATAGGTCTTTTATCGATACCGTTTCTTCCCCCACCTCCAAGTCATCTCCGGATGACTCCCTCTCCATTTCCCCACTTCCATTTGGAGAAGGGGAGCCCTGGGGATAATCTTTCACTTTATGTTAGTGGGATTCTGTACGAACGTCGAAAACAAACTCACCTTGTTCCATTGAAATCGTGTCAAAACCATCATCGCCATCTGCCTTAAGTTAGCTCCAGTGAACAGGTTAAAGAGAGAAAACTTGCGATTTAAAGAAACATCCACCGCTGCCATACTGACGGTCTCCTCATCAGCACCTATATAATAGCAATCTTTATGTGAAGTTTTCTCTCCTTTATAAACGATCTACTAACCTGCCTCTACGTTCCCCACTAATGCGCTATCTTCTGGGAGCAACAAATGTTGGGGACCTAATCCTTTTGAAAGGTCCCCTGGCCAATCGTCTGGCATATCATCTAGGTAGTCTGTCCTACCCTTGGCATCTAGGACAATCCTCTAGTGGTAAGCAAAATTAACGGCAACGCAACTCACAAGATTCCCTCAAAATTTCCACCATATACCCAGGCTCCTTTGGTGGCCCTGTGACAGTCAAACCCCATTCCTCCACTGATCGCACATTAGAAAGTTCAAAAAAGAGGACGGGAGACTTACCATTCAAACAGGGCCTCTTTTGCCTCTTCTCAGCGTTTGATGCCTCTTTTGTAGCATTAATAGCTCTTGCTTTACTCTCACAGCCAAATCGCAACGCACCAGAAGCTCGTTTAGACATCGGAAACCGTTAGAAAGCAGGTTTTTACCAATTTGGAAGTCCTTTGTCACATGAGATGTCACTAGAAGGGGCTTTTCAGGGGCCTTCTACCGATCCCTAGTTGAAGGCGATCCAATAACTACTGGACAAGATGTAAATAAAGTTCTATGAGAGTTCGCTCTAAAGATTTCTTCAAAGTAACTCAAAATATTCACACAATCAGACATCAGTCTCTATTGGCGCTTGATTGAAGGCTATCCAATCAATGGCGCAGGAGATGTAGCTAAAGTTCCTTCTGAGTTCCTTCCGGAATTTCTCCAAAACCGCTCGACATATTTATACCAACAAGAAGATACCAGTAGATCGAAGGCTATCCGATTAATAGCGCAGGAGATATTGCTAAAGTTCCTTCTGAGTTCCTTCCAGAATTTCTCCAAAACCAATCGACATAGTAACTCAAAAGATTCACAAAAATCAGACTCAAGGGCTCGCCCAACTTCGGTCGCACTCAACACCGAGCCTCAGAGGTTGCACCCAATGCAGCCTCCGTTTTGTTGTTACACCGATTAATAGCGCAGGAGATATTGCTAAAGTTCCTTCTGAGTTCCGTCCGTAATTTCTCCAAAATCGCTCAACATATTTATACAAACAAGATACCAGTAGAAAGCACTTCTCAAGGGCTTCCCACTGGCACCCTCATTAAAGCAAAAAAAAGATCAAAGATCGCGAGGGGGGCCGCAGGCCGATTTCACCATTTCATCTTGCTTTGTAATTGTTTGGTTCCGTGAGAATGTCGACGCGTTTGACGCGCTGCTTTTTTTTTCTCCACCTCCCACCTCCCATTATCCTCGTTCAATGTTTTGAGTTCTTGGGGGCAATATCGGGTTCTTGGGGGCAATATCGGGCTCTGGGGCGTTGATTGGTTGATTTTCGAGGGGCAATTCACACGGGCCTTTCCGCAGAGCTGGCGCCGGCACTGCGAAGAATGCGTCTGGTTCCGCCCCGAGGGATCTTCCGATGCGCAGACCACACAGTGTGAGATGAGAACGTCTCCGGTCTGCGCCCCTTGTCCATTTGTGAGATGAGAACGTCTCCGGGCAAGGGCGGTACTGGGGGCAAGGGTTCTGGGGGCAGCGCTTTGCGCACAATCGATTCGACAATCCAACAACGACCCATTTACAAGCAGTTACAAGCATGAAGGGACTTGGAACAAAGGCCGGCTATATCTATCTGAGACATTGGAAGCTGACAATCGCGCTTGTTTTCTTTTTTTACCAGAGTTGAAGCCCTGCTCCAATTGCCCGTCGTTTCGTTTCGCGGTTCATTTGGGGTTCGTTTCCGCCCGTGCCAATTGCAGATATCACCAATCACCAATCACCCCTCCCTCAAACAACACCAGCCACCCGTCCTTTCGTTTGGGGTTCGTTTCGTTTTCGGTTCGTTTCGTTCGTTTTCTTTTTTTTTTACCAGAGTCTGACTTGCCAATTGCAGATGTGCCTAACATGCCTATTGCAGATATTGCCCAGCCTGGAACTTCGCGTTCGTTTCGCATTCGTTTCGTTTCGTTTTCGTTTCGTTTCGTTTCAGTTCGTTTGCTTTCGGTTCGTTGGTTCGTTTTCTTTTTTTTTTTACCAGAGTCTGACTTGCCAATTGCAAGTCTGACTTGCCAATTGCAGATGCGCCTAATGGACCTATTACAGATATTGCCCAGCCTGGAACCTGTTTGCGTTCGTTTCGCGTTCGTTTTGTTTTGTTTCGTTTTTGCTTCGTTTCGTTTTCCTGCTCCGGAGTATGGCCATTTCTTTATCTTTTTTGCAACTCGTAAATTATTCAGTAGTGAAGTAGTGACGCCCTTCTCTCGTTGTAACAAACAGTTAGACTTGATTGTAAAAAAATGTCTCTACCGGAGGCGAATTCTTGCTGCCGTCATGTGACTTTAGGGCCGGTCAAATTGACTCTGAAGCAAGCGAAAGGTTCCAGCCTTCGTTCCTCTGCTTCTGCTGAATTTTGTTCCACAAGTTAAACTTCAATGGAAAGAGGTTTTCAAGGGCTGCCTGTTGCTGCTGAGTTGAAGCCGATCCGATAAATAGCGGAGGAGATGCGGCCGAAGTTCGTTCCAAGTTCACTTTCTTTCGTCGTTCAACTTTTGCTGAAATTCTTTAAACAGGTTAACTGCCTATAGAAAGAGAATTTCAAGGGCCGTCTATTGCTGCTTAGTTGAAGCCGATCCGATAACTAACGGACGAGATGCGGCCAAAGTTCGTTCCAAGTTCGTTTTCTTTCACCGTCACCAATCGCTGAAACTCCTTAAACGCGTTAGCTACAAATAGAAAGAGACTTCTAAGGGCTGTCTGTTGCTGCTTAGTTGAAGCCGATCCGATGAATAACGGATGAGATACAGCCAAAGTTCGTTCCAAGTTCGTTCCCCCCTTTATCGTTCAACTTTCGCCGAAACTTTTTAAACATGTTAACTACCTGTAGGAAGCGAATTTCAAGGGCTGTTTGTTGCTGCTTAGTTGAAGCCGATCCGATGAATAAAATGGATGAGATGGATGAGATGCAGCCGAAGTTCGTTCCAAGTTCGTTCCCCATCTATCGTTCCAAGTTCTTTCTGGAATTATTTTATTTTATCGTTCCGACAATCTGAGAGATTTACATTTTTATTATATAAAATCATCTGAGATGCGGACAGAGTCTGCTCCTTGTAGTGTCTGTAGCGTTTGTAGTGCCCGTAGCTCCGGCGCTTCCAAGCGTCCCTTCCCACGCTCTTTTCAACACTACTCCCACTGTCCAACATGCCTCGAAACTCCTCTCTCCCTCCTGCTCATTCTAGGGGCCGAACGGCTCAGGAACGAAGCAAAAGAACGGCACCGGTATGTTTCCCTCATCTACCTTTAACAGTATTTTAACCGTTTTTCCCTCAGGCACCCGAAGCGCCCTCCAGCCACGGCCGCACCCGCACCCGCACCCGCACCCGCACCACCCGCACCAGGTCCTCCTCTCCCTCTCCCGCCCGCTCAGGGGGCCAAGAGGATTCTATGCCGGCATGTTTTCTCTAGGCCATTTTTAACCTGATCTAACGGCTTCTCCCACAGCAACGCCGCAGCAAGTCTCGCAAGTCCCGCAAGTCCCAGTCCAGTCCACCACAATTCCCGGTGAGCCATTTTTTCATCATCTTATCCTTAAAACGGTTCAACTAATGCTATTTTTTTCACAGCTTTACATTGACGAACAGAAGGTTCCGGACGTCAAGTCTTTTACGTCGTCCCTCCCCAAGACGATCGGCACTGCGGGCCTCGCCAGGAGCATCGACGCGCGATTCCAGCACATGCTCCGAATGCCCCCCCTGCGCGTCCAGCAATTCGTGCAATTCGCTGACAAAATCGTCGTTCCGTTCTCGATCGAGGAGCTGCGCGCAATGAGCAAAGGCGAGGACACGCAAAACCTTCTACTCGACTGGTGCGAAACCCTAGAAAAGAGGCGACGCGATTCCCGCCCCTTCTCCGCCCAGTTTTTCGACAAAAACGGCATCCCGATCTTCTTCTATATGGGCGAAAGGATCAAGGACGATCCCCCTAGGGAGATAGTCCTCCAGAAAGACGCTTTCTGGCAAAACTACTACCTGCAACTTGAAGGCCGTGGGACGGAGGATCTGCGCCTTGCCAAAAAGGAAGGGAAAGAGATAGTTTGCGATGGCCTTGCGGTGAGCCTCTCTCCTCTTCCGTTTAGGTCTTCTCTTGGCTTACATTTAACCTTAGGGCGATATGCTCACTTCGTACCATGAACGCACGCAGCACCTTTTCCACCACCTCCAGCCGGTCATCAATGGACCCGAGAAGCGCCACCTCATCGACTATGGCGAGAAAAACCCACGCGTCAACAGATTTTTGGACAGAAAAACGATGAAACACGTGGAGGAGAGAAAAGGCGTTCGGCACATCGTTCAGTGCTGGCAGCAGCAAGGGCACAAAGTAAGTCTTTTCGTTCGTTTTTCTTTCCTTCTTATTTTTGACCGTCATCTCAGGACGTAGGCCCAGGAGCTGCAGGTGGGGCCTCCTCCAAGGCCTACCACGCGATCAAGAACTACTACGAAGCCAGTAGCCCCGTTGCCAAAACGCTCGCCGAATACTTTCAGTTTCTCTTCCCAGCGCAATACAAGAAGTTCCAACACGCATTTGAGGCCGGACGTTGGGTCCCAGGGGACCCAGGCCCATGGCTCGGAAGAGCCTTAATTTACAAACTGCAGGGGAGCCTGCATGTCGACGACAAGGACGAGGGACCGACCGTTTCGTTCCCCTGTGGGTTCTTCGAGGGTGGGGAGATGATCCTTCCCAATTTTGGCTCAAAGCTGAGGTGAAGTCCCCCCCTTTTTTTCTCATCTCTGTTGCTGACCTTGAACTTTAGCTACACCAAGGGCCATATCTGCTTTTTCGAGTCCTCAGACATCTTCCACTACGTTGCCCCATTCTTTTTCACCCCCTATCACTCTGGGCGCCATAACATGACGCCAGGCAGGATCGGCTCCGTCTTCTTCTCTCCTGAGGAAAGTTTGAAACAGTTAGAGAGAAAAGAGCCTGGTTGGGGTTATTTGGAAGGGTTTGGCATCCACCCTGCTCCCCTTTTCTAGTTGGCAAGGGCGTCTGTCGTTTTTTTTAACATTCTTTTTTATATTCCATTGTCAAATAAACTTGCGTTGCCTTTCGTTTGCTGTTTCCTCTTTATTGCTGTGTGATTCATGCTGGAAGCATCAGATGTCGAAGAGTCTCATGAAGACAAATCTAAAGGGGATATAGTTGTTATTCCCGCTGAACTTGAAACTGAAGAAGTTGACATACCTGCTGATGAATGGTGTATATTAGCGTAAGAGTGCTGATGACATCAAAGAGAGCACCAATGAGAGAGAGCGCGTTCTAAGAATTGCAAGGGTTGTTTTATACTTCAGTATTGCAAGGGCGACTCCGAATCCGGACACCGAATCCGAGAGCGCCAAAGAGAGAGCATTCTAAAAAATAACTACGCATTTGCAAAGTTACTAACAAGTTCTGCTGCCTCTGCCTCGACAGACCTCCTGATCGCCACCCAAGTTCTGAGAGCTATTGCTACGTCCTTTGAAAACTCCTCCATGCCTTCTGGTGCGTACGAAAAGAAGAGCCCTGCGCCCATCCCTCGCACCCCGTTCACAAAGAACCTCATACCCTCACCTTTTATATCCATCACTGCCACATCCAACCGGCAGAAAACTCGCAGGTCAGAGCTCCCCATTCCCACATCCTTCTCCGCCTTCTTCACCAGCGCTCTATATGCCTCATCCACAAAGTTGCAGAATCCCTCCTGCGCCTTCTCCAACCCTTCCGGCCCAACCTGTAGCTTCATTTTCTCCGAATCAACCTCCCTAAAATAATAATGATGAACTTATCCTTCAAGAATGAACAAAAACAAAACTTACCTGACAAAGTCTCCTGAACTTTGGCTCAGCGATAGACCGCCCGGTTTTGGTAGAGTCCAAAGGCATTTCCGCCTTACTCCCCCCACAAAATATGCCCTGATCTCTCCCGCCCACTTCAACGTTTCCACATACAAAGTCCCAATCCACCTGGCTTCCACCCCCAATTGTCTGAGGACGTCGTGGTTGTAATTCTGCTCTGTATCTTCAACCCACCTCTCAAGCTTTTCTTTGAATGCGTCCGAACCATTTTGCTGGACGTGGAGACGCCGATCAGAATAGCTCCTCTTGACGTAAAGGTTATTCCTCTCCGCCAACCTGCCATCTCCAGGATCCTTGATTTCAAAGTACTTTGGATAAGGCGTCTTTGTCACCGTCTCTGCAATTTCTGCCAGCTGGTCCATCAACATAAGTTTTTGACCAAGCCAAAGCTCTTGATCGGGGGTCGGAAACACGCGCGTCATCTTGCAGAGCTTCTTCAAGCCTTCCATTGCCTTAGGAAGCTCCTCGCATGCGAACGGTTCCTTCACCGACCTATTTTGATACACGTTAAGTTACAAAGACAAAAAACAAATATGGAATAAACAGTATGCGCACATAAAATCCCTGCTCAGAGGAATGCCTCCCAGAACCAGATCTGAGCTCTTCAATGCCTCCCATGCCTTCCCTTTCTGTTTCAAAAGTGCCTTTTTGAATCTCGCCCATTTCACCAACTGAAGGCTATGGCTGGAACCTGTCTTTTTGTGCAGGGCATACAGGACGTGAACCTTTGTCAAAATCAATTAGCCACTGCCAGATGACGACAAGATGCCCCTAGATGACCTACCCATTCCCAGCAAGCGTTTTGCATCCTGGCTTGAGGATTAGTACTACGCGATTCAAAACTGTTCATCCATGTGCTGGGGATGCCGTCGGATTTCACCATCCGGTAATCCTCACCCTCGTCTTCAGTGCACTCGGCCGCCCACCATGGATCTTCCACAATGCTGATGCTGATGCTGTCTGTATAGTACCCATTGTTCATTGCCACCTCTTGACTGGGGAAGGCGCCTGCATAGATGTGAAAGAGAGTTTGTGGCTGAGGTGGTGGGCTGGGCGATGGCTGGGGACTCTGCAGCTGGGGACTCTGCAGCTGCGGGTTGCTGGGCTGCAGGTTGCTGGTCTGTGTTTTACTACTTTTCAGCCTTGGATCTGAATCAGGAAGAACAAACTCAACGTCACGCTCTGAGAGTGCCTGGGATAGATTTGCCAGCGCCTCCGGGCCATTCCCTGCCTCAATCCTTGCCAGCTCAGAATCAGGAACAATCTCAAACTCATCTTCTGAGAGCGCCTCTGCACCAATGCCCCCATCAAAGATAATCCCTAACTCTCCAATCCTTCCCAGCTCAGATGCGGTAATGGGAAATTCATCCTCTGAGAGTGCCTCTGCACCAATTCCCCCATCAAAGATAATCCCTGACTCTCCAATCCTTCCCAGCTCAGATGCGGTAATGGGAAATTCATCCTCTGAGAGCGCCTCGGCACTAATGCCCGCTTCAAGGGGAAACCCAGATGTTTCAACTGGAGTCATCCCAACAATGACATCCTGGAAGGTCCTGGAAGGTCTTGGAGTCATCCCTATGCCGACGTCCTGGAACTTCCGTGAAGGTTTTGGAGTCATCCCAATGCTGACATCATGCCAGCGCGGCGGGGTAGCCAGCAATGGTGCTGAGGATGGATCTGGGAATGCTGGCTCCGGAGAAGGCTGTACAGGGGGGAGTGAGGACCTGGAACATCTCGGGCCAGGTGTCCGAGCTGGCGTAGGAGACCTGGAACGTCTAGATGGACCTGCCACGGGAGGGTCTGATGGTGGCGTCACCAATGTCTGCTTCTCTCCTGCAGCAGTGCTCCCAACATCTAAATTGTTTATTGAGATTGAATTAATAAACAACCACATGATAACTCACCTGAATCCTGAACTACTACAACGCTTTGCAGCTTCTCTTGGTTTTCTTCTGAGAGAAATCGGCTTGGAATGGCAGCGAGAGCCAATAAATTGGGATCCTTTCTTTTGAAGAATCTTTCAAATGTGGCATTGGCAAAGCGGCGCCAGTCCTCATCTGTGACATCATCATGGGGATGCTTCTGTTGTTGGTAAGCAGGGCATGTGGCGTCGCAATTTGGGTGGATGGAATCGCTTTGAATGTGACCCGAGTATGTCGAACCCTTTTTCCAGATGATGCCAGAGGCTGTCTTGGTTTTGGCATGAATGCAGGTGTGCGGGCACTTGACAAACATTGTATTGTTGAAGATGGTTCGGTTGTTAATGTGACAAGACTTGGGCGACTTGCAGCGTGTGACATCCATGACTAAGCCCCTGAAGGAAACGTATTCAAACGTCGTAGGCTTTCTGGGCACTCCTCACACTTCAAATCTGGTGCAGTCTGCAAGGACACCGCCTTAAATACACACAGGACTTTTCTCAGGGCACCACTTAAAGATGTGGTTGAGATATCCTAGTTGTCTTGAGGCGTGGGACATCCATACTATAGTAATGAAACGTAGCCCACATATAGCAAAGCATCTGTCCATCCTGACACCTCAAATACACTACATTCTTCAAGGGAAACATGCCAAAAGGTGTGTCAGAGCACACTCAAAGTCGTTGCGCTGGAGTTAACCAAGTTACATTGAGCGTGTGACGTCCCAGATGACTAAGACAAAGACGCCCAGATGTCAAAATGTAGCCAAAACGTAGTGGTCTCCCTGGCTGCCCCGCTCCCCTCAAATAAATCGGAGTTTGTAAGAATATGATCCCAAGTGCCCACCCAAGTGTTCTGAGAGCACCGATCTGCATTGGGCTTATGATATGCAAGTTATCTTGAAACGGACCAAAACGTACTAAAACGTCGCGCCCGTTCTGGCCACTCCTGACATGCTAGATCTGGTGTAGTCTGCAAGGATACGATCCTAAGTACTCACACAAGTCTTCTGGGAGCACCGCTCTGTGCCGTCCTTGCGATATCTAAGTTATCTTGAAATGTAGCCCAAACGTACCAGAACGTACTAAAACGTCGCGGCCATTCTGGCCACTCCTGACATACTAGATATGGTCTAGTCTGCAAGGATATGATGCTAAGTACTCACACAAGTCTTCTGGGAGCACCACTCTGCGTTGTCCTTGTGATATCTAACTTATCTTGAAACGTACCTACCAAAACATACTAAAAATGTCGCAACTGTTCTGGCGACTCCTCACACTCCAGATCTGGTTCAGTCTGCAAGGATATAATACTAAGTAATACTAAGTACCTACACAAGTCTTCTGGGAGCACTGCTCCCCGTTGTCTTTGCAATATCTAAGTTATCTTGAAACGTAGCTCAAACGTACCAAAACGTACTAAAACGTCACAACCTTTCTGGTGACTCCTCACACTACAGATCTGGTGCAGTCTGCAAGGAATATAATACTAAGTACCTACACAAGTCTTCTGGGAGCACCGCTCTCTGCTGTCCTTATTAACAAAATGTACTAAAATGCCGCGGCCTTGCTGACTGCCCCCCTTCCCTCAAATACATTGCAGTTAGCCAGGATATGATACTAAGTACACACACACGTCTTCTGGCAGCACCCCTCCATCTGATACTTGTGATATTTCAAGCTATCTTGTAACGTAGCCCAAACGTACCAAAACGTCGTGGCCCCTCCCTACACCTCAAACCCATTGTAATCTGGAACTTATATTGATTGAAACTATTCTCAGAGTGACGGTCAAAGATGTGATTGAGATATCCTGCCTTTGAGTTGGGCCAAAGAGATGGCCAAAGAGAAAGGTAAATAGATTACCAAATAGCACGCGCTCGCCACTCAAACTAAGTACATACTTAGTTGATACTTAGTTGATACTTAGTTAATACTTAATCAAGGGAGTTTCAAAAATTCCCAAAAGGTTTTACTAGTAATAGGGCCTCATTGCCTGGGCTAGCCAAATGACAAGTGCATGGCTAAGACGCGCCAATCAAATGTAGCAGAACGTAGCTAAACATCGTGGCCTTCCTGGCTCATCCCCTCCCCTCAAATACATGCTGGTTTGTAAATATACAATGATCCTAAGCACCCTCAAAAGTCATCTCAGACCACCGCTCCTTGTTGTACTTGAGTCATATTGAAACTTAGACCGTGTGAAAGCTGCGACTTATAGGAACGTAGCAGAACGTAGCAGAACTTAGCCAAACGTCGCAGCCTTCCTGGCACATCCCCTCAACTCAAATACATTATATATTTTAAATATGTAATCCTAAGCACCCACAGAAGAACACGGGTCCTTGTTGTGCCAAAGATATGCTACTCATCTTGAAACTTAGAGCGTGTGACATCCATGACTAAGACTTATCTATAAAACGTAGCAGAACGTAGCTAAGCGTTGTGGCCTTCCTGGCTGGTCGTTTGTAAGTATATGATCCTAAGGACCTACACACCATATCTCAGACCACTGCTCCTTGTTGTGCCCAAGATATGCTAGTGATATTGAAACTTAGACCATGTGAATCTGTGACTTATAGGAACGTAGCAGAACGTACCCAAACGTCGCAGCCTTCCTGACTGGTCCCCTTCCCTCAAATAAATTCTAGTTTGTAAATATATGATCCTAAGGACCTACAGAAGGTATCTCAGACCACCGCTCCTTGTTGTGCCCAAGCTACGCTAGTTATCTTGAAACTTAGACTGTGGGAAATCTGGGACTTACAGGAACGTAGCAGAACGTAGCAAAACATCGCAGCCTTCCTGGCTGCTTCCCTCCCCTCAAATAAATTCTAGTTTGTAAATATATGGTCCTAAGGACCTACACATGGTATCTCAGGCCACCGCTCCTGGTTGTGCCCAAGATATGCTAGTCATCTTGTAACTTAGACCATGTGACATGTATGACTAAGACTTATCTATCAAATGTAGCAGAACGAAGCTAAACATGGCAGCCTTCCTGGCTCATCCTCTCCACTCAAATAGATTATAGTTTGTAAATATACGATCCTAAGTACCTACACAAATCATCTGGGACCACCGCTCCTTGTTGTGCCCAAGATATGCTAGTCATCTTGAAACTTAGACCGTGTGACATGTATGACTAAGACTTATCTATCAAACGTAGCAGAACGTAGCAAAACGTGGTGGCCTTCGTGGCTCATCCCCTTCCCTCAGATAGATTATAGTATGTAAATATATGATGTTAAGCACCCACATAAGCCATCTCAAACCACCGCTCCTTATTGTTCCCAAGATGTGCTAGTCATCTTGAAACTTAGGCCGTGTGAAATCTGGGACTTACAGGAACGTAGCAGAACATAGCAAAACATCGCAGCCTTCCTGGCTGGTCCCCTCCCCTCAAATAAATTGTAGTTTGTAAATATATGATCCTAAGTACCCACACAAGTCATCTAAGAGCACCGCTCCTTGTTGTGCCCAAGGTATGCTAATCATATTGAAACTTAGACCGTGTGAAATATGTGACCTATATGAATGTAGCAGAATGTGGCCAAACGTCGTAGCTTTCCTGGCTGGTCCCCTCCCATCAAATAAGTTGTAGTTTGTAGATACATCATCCTAAGTACCCACACAAGCCATCTGAGAGCAGCGCTCCTTGTTGTGCCCAAGCTATGCTAGTCATATTGAAACTTAGAGTGTGTGAGATGTATGACTAAGACTTATCTATCAAACGTAGCAGAATGTAGCAAAACGTCGCAGCCTTCCTGGCAGATCCCCTCCCCTCAAATAAATTATAGTGTGTAAATATACAATCCTAAGATCCTACAGAAGGAATCTCAGACCACCGCTAGTCATCTTGAAACTTAGACTGTGTGACATGTATGACTAAGACTTATCTATCAAACATAGCAGAACGTAGCTAAACGTCAGAGCTGTCCTGGGTGGTCCTCTCCCTTCAAATCCATTATAGTTTGGAAATATATGATCCTAAGGACCTACAAAAGGTATCTGAGAGCAGCGCTCCTTGTTGTGCTCAAGATATGCTAGTCATCTTGAAACTTAGACCGTGTGACATGTATGACTAAGACTTATTCCGAGGCCGACTATAAGGAGGAATCGGTTTTTTTAACCTCAAGTTTTTTGTAACACTTTAAGTTGCCGATGATGGCCGAGGCCCTCTGAAAAAAACAAAGTATTTACCATGTTTTTTGCCAACGTTACTTGCATCTGGTTCTCACAAATGTTATACATATATCTACAGAATTAATAATAAGATATAGTTGGCCGTATTTAGGGAATCGTAAGGCTCTTTTTTCATTCCAATTGATTCGTT
>WNGI01002440.1_pt1 | contig 21676 bp, 22 predicted proteins | sample 5400621 | NCBI WGS metagenome assembly WNGI01 (sample SAMN13153374, study PRJNA577476) | soil metagenome | isolation source: 20 cm soil or saprolite under Garry oak tree replicate 1 | place: USA:California | collected 2016-06-15
GGGCCGACCGCCAACCGGATGCTCGACGCGAGCGTCACTCCCGGCGACAGCGACGTCTCGCCGCCTACTGCCGGCCCGTCGCCGGAGCGCACGCGCACCGCTGTCGTCCCGGTCGGCAGCTCGACCTCGCGCCAGGTCGACACACCCTCAGCGCTCAGGGAGTGATCGGCGCCGTCAACGGTGACGTCGGCGCGGGCTGCGCCTCGGATCACGACGGCACGGCGACCGCCGCCGGACAGCCGGACCAGCGCGAAGCTGCTGACGGCGCGCAGACCGCGCTGCAGCACCGCGTCGAGGATCTCGTCGATCGGCGCGCCGCCGCGGATCAGCGACCAGCACTGCAACACCATCGGATCGGACGGGTCGACGTCCGCGAGCAGCCATCCGGACTCCGCGCCCACGGCAACCCAGGTGCCGGGCGTGTAGAGCGGCGCAGTGGACTCGGGCGGCATGGTGCTCAGAATCCCACCAGTCCATGTGCACGCGGGGCGGTGTCCTCGTCGATCTCGTGCGCGAGCCCGTCGGCCATGCTGCCGGCGAAGTCGACCACCAGCACGGTGATGTTGTCGTGCCCGCCGGCCTCGACGGCCTGGTCGACCAGGGTCGTCGCAGCCTCCTGCGCGATCGTCCGGGCGTGCAGGATCGCCTCGATCTCGGCGTCCTCGAGCTCGCGCGACAACCCGTCCGAGCAGATCAGGAACCGCTCGCCGGCTATCGGCGGGAACACCCACATGTCCGGGACGGGCGCGGGCTCCGTGCCCAGCGAGCGCGTCACGACATTGCGGTCCGGGTGCGTCTTGGCCTCGTCGGGCGTGATGTAGCCGGCGGTGATCAGATCCTGCACCTCGGAGTGATCGACGCTGACCTGGTGCAGTTCGCCGTGCACGTAGTGGTAGACGCGTGAGTCGCCGACGTTGAACACGGCCCAGTGCGCCGAACCGCCGGCCCGGACGACGCCCAGGCCGGCCAGCGTCGTGCCCATGCCGGCGCGCGTGTGGTGCTGCGCCCCGCTGTGCAGGATCTGCCGGTTGGCCCGGCTGATCGCCTCGGCGATCTCCTCGGTGCGCAGCTCGGACCGCTCGGCCAGCGCTCGGAACTCGCCGACCGCGATCGCGCTGGCAACCTCGCCCGCCGCGTGCCCGCCCATTCCGTCGGCCACGACGAACAGATTCGGCGCGACCAGGTAGCTGTCCTCGTTTGTCTCACGCACCCGTCCAGGGTCGGTGGCGGAGCCCCACTGAACGGACATCATCGACGCGTCAACCCCAGCTGGCTTGATCGGAACAAATGCGGCGCACGGCAGTCTAAACCGAGCACGTCGACCCTGGCTCGTCTTGCCCCGGGAACGGTCTCAGCCGACGGTCGGGCCGTGCCCGCTGCCGGAACCGAAGCCGTGGCCGCGGTCGCGCCGGCGCAGGTACCGCTCGAACTCGCGCGCGATCGCGTCACCTGACGTGGCGCCCATCTCGCCGCGGTCGATCTCGTCGTCGCGCTGCTCGAGGTTGCGGATGTAGTCGGTGACCTCGTCGTCCTCGGCGGCCATCTCGTCGACCAGTTTCTGCCACTCGTCGGCCTGCTGGGGGAGTTCGGCCAACGGCACGGGCACGTCAAGCACCTCCTCGACGCTGTGCAGTAGCGCGATCGTGGCCTTCGGGTTGGGCGGCTGCGACACGTAGTGCGGGACGCCGGCCCAGAACGAGATCGCCGGGATGCCGGCCGCGACGCAGGCGTCCTGCAGCACGCCGACGATGCCGGTCGGGCCCTCGTACCGGGACTTCTCCAGGCCGTACTTGACCGCCGACTGTTCGGCTCGATGCCGCGCACGAGCACCAGGTCGAAGGCCGCGCCCGGGGTGCGGCAGACCGACAGCCGCGTCGTCGGCCACGACACCCGGCGGGTCACCCCGTCAACCATGGACACGGTGGGACGGTTGACCTGAAAGTCGTAGTACTCGTCCGGATCGATCGCCATGAGCGGCTGCGTGTCCCAGACGAGTTCGAGGTGCTCGATCGACCCCGTCGCGGCGTCGCCCGCGTCGTTCCAACCCTCGAACGCCGCGACGAGCACCGCGTCGGTCAGTTCGGGCCAGCCCTCGAACTCGATCTCGGCTTGCTGGTCTTCGTCGGCGGACTCCGTCATTCGCCCAGCCTACGACCGGGGACGCCGCAAGCTTCGCGGTTACGCTCAAAGCCGCGCCGCGTCCGTTCGACGGCATTCGCCCGCGGCGATGCGTGGCCCGCGCCTGTCGTCGTGGCCGCTGGGTAGCCTTGCCTCATGCCAGGCAACCCGTCTCGCCCATCGTTGCTCGACACGCTCGCCGAGCGCGTCGTCGTCGCCGACGGGGCGATGGGCACGATGCTGCAGGCCGCCGACCTGAGCCTCGACGACTTCGAGGGTCTGGAAGGCTGCAACGAGATCCTCAACGTGAGCCGCCCGGACGTCGTGCGCGGCGTGCACGATGCCTACTTCCGGGCGGGCTCGGACGCTGTCGAGACGAACACGTTCGGCGCGAACTGGGCGAACCTCGCCGAATACGACATCGTCGACCGGATCCGCGAGCTGGCCCGCGCAGGCGCGACGCTCGCCAAGGAGGTCGCCGACGGGTGGTCGACCCCGGACCGCCCGCGGTGGGTGCTCGGCTCGGTGGGTCCCGGCACCAAGCTGCCGACGCTCGGGCACGTGCACTACACGGTTCTGCGCGACGCGTACCAGGAGCAGGTCGCCGGCATGATCGAGGGCGGCGCCGACGCGATCATCGTCGAGACCTGCCAGGACCTGCTGCAGGCCAAGTCGGCCATCATCGGCGCCAAGCGAGCGATGGCGTCGCTCGGCGCGAAGTTGCCGCTGATCGCGCACGTCACCGTCGAGACGACCGGAACCATGCTGCTCGGCTCGGAGATCGGTGCCGCGCTGACCGCGCTCGAGCCGCTCGGCGTCGACCTGATCGGGCTCAACTGCGCGACCGGCCCGACCGAGATGAGCGAGCACCTGCGCTACCTGTCGCGCAACTCTCGCCGCCCGCTGTCCGTGATGCCGAACGCGGGGCTGCCCGAACTCGGCCCGAACGGCGCCACCTACCCACTGACCGCTGCCGAGCTCGCCACGGCGCTGTCCTCGTTCGTCACCGAGTTCGGCGCGGCGCTGGTCGGCGGCTGCTGCGGTACGACGCCGGAACACATCAGTGCCGTCGTTGCAGCCGTCGAGTCGCTCTCGCCGCCGGCCCGCCCGGCGAGTCTCGAGCCGGCGGCCGCGTCGCTGTACCAGTCGGTGCCGTTCCGCCAGGACGCCAGCGTGCTGATGATCGGCGAGCGCACGAATGCCAATGGCTCCAAGGCATTCCGCGAGGCCATGCTGGCCGCCGACTACGGCGCGTGCATCGAGATCGCCCGCGCGCAGATCCGCGACGGCTCGCACCTGCTCGACGTCTGCGTCGACTACGTCGGACGCGACGGCGTGCTCGACATGCGCGAGGTCGCCGGTCGGTTCGCCACGGCGTCCACACTGCCGATCGTGCTGGACTCCACCGAGCCGCAGGTCATCGAGTCCGGCCTGGAGATGCTCGGCGGCCGGTCAGTGATCAACTCGGTCAACTTCGAGGACGGCGAGGGACCGGAGAGCCGCTTCGCCCGTGTCATGCCGATCATCCGCGAGCACGGCGCCGCCGTCATCGCGCTGACGATCGACGAGGAGGGCCAGGCACGCACCGCCGAGAAGAAGGTCGCGATCGCGCACCGGCTGATCACCACGCTGACCGAGCAGTGGGCAATGAGCGAGGGCGACATCCTGGTCGACTGCCTGACGTTCACGCTCGCCACCGGCCAGGAGGAGAGCCGCCGCGACGGCATCGAGACGATCGAGGGCATCCGGCAGCTCAAGCAGATGCATCCGGACGTACAGACCACGCTGGGCCTGTCGAACGTGTCGTTCGGGCTCAACCCGGCCGCGCGCCAGGTGCTCAACTCGGTGTTCCTGCACGAGTGCGTCGAGGCCGGCCTGGACTCCGCGATCGTGCACGCCTCCAAGATCCTGCCGATGTCGAAGATCCCGGACGAGCAGCGCAAGGTCGCCCTCGACCTCGTGTATGACCGCCGGGGCGAGGACTACGACCCGCTGCAGCAGTTCCTTCGCCTGTTCGAGGGCATGTCCGCGCAGTCGTCGGCGGCCTCGCGCGCCGAAGAGCTTGCGTTGCTACCGCTCGACGAGCGGCTGCAACGGCGCATCATCGACGGTGAGCGCAACGGCCTCGAGGCCGACCTGGACGAAGCCTTGCTGGCCCGTCCCGCACTGGAGATCATCAACGAAACGCTGCTGTCCGGCATGAAGACCGTCGGCGACCTGTTCGGGTCCGGCGAGATGCAACTGCCGTTCGTGCTGCAGTCCGCCGAGGTCATGAAGGCAGCCGTCGCCTATCTCGAGCCGCACATGGAGAAGGCCGACGGAGCAGGCAAGGGCACGATCGTGCTCGCGACCGTCAAGGGCGACGTGCACGACATCGGCAAGAACCTCGTCGACATCATCTTGTCCAACAACGGTTACACCGTGGTCAACATCGGGATCAAGCAGCCGATCAACGCGATCCTCGAAGCCGCCGACGAGCACGCCGCCGACGTCATCGGCATGTCCGGGCTGCTCGTCAAGAGCACGGTCATCATGAAGGAGAACCTGCAGGAGATGAACACGCGGGGGATCGCCGAGCGGTACCCCGTCGTTCTCGGCGGCGCCGCGCTCACCCGTGGCTACGTCGAGCAGGATCTCGCCGAGCTGTTCGAGGGCGACGTCCGCTACGCGCGCGACGCGTTCGAGGGGCTGCGACTCATGGACGCGCTGATGGCGGTGCGTCGTGGCGGAGTGGCGACCACCCCGGACGGGCCCCCGGACGCCAAGCTGTCCGACGACGAGGCCCGCAAACTGGCCGAGCGCAAGGCCCGCCGCGAGCGGTCGCTGCGGATCGCCGAGCAGCGGCGTGCGGCCGAAGCCGCCGAAGAGGTGCCGGCACGCTCGGACGTCGCGACCGACAACCCCATCCCCACGCCACCGTTCTGGGGCGACCGCGTCGTCAAGGGAATCGCGCTGGCCGACTACGCGTCGCTGCTCGACGAGCGGGCGACCTTCATGGGCCAGTGGGGCCTGCGCGGCGCGCGCGGCGGTAAGGGGCCGTCCTACGAGGAGCTCGTCGAGACCGACGGCCGGCCGCGGCTGCGCTACTGGCTCGACCGGTTCCAGACCGAGGGCGTCCTCGAAGCGGCTGTCGTCTACGGGTACTTCCCCTGCGTAAGCAAGGGCGACGACCTGATCGTCTTGAATGAATCAGTAGGCGGCACCGGCAGCACGGAGCGGACGCGGTTCACGTTCCCGCGGCAGCGGCGCGAACGGCGCCTGTGCCTCGCCGACTTCTTCCGGGCCGAGGACTCCGGCCAGACCGACGTCGTCGCGTTCACCGTCGTCACCGTCGGCGACAAGATCAGCCAGTTCACGCACCAGTTGTTCGAGGCCAACGCGTACCGTGACTACCTCGAGGCGCACGGGCTGTCCGTGCAACTCACCGAGGCGCTGGCGGAGTACTGGCACCGCCGAATCCGTCAGGAGCTGATCCTGCCCGGCGGTAAGCCGACCGCCGCCGACGACCCCGCTGACGTCGAGGAGTACTTCAAGCTCGGCTACCGGGGCGCCCGGTACTCCCTGGGCTACGGCGCCTGCCCCGACCTCGAGGACCGCGCGAAGATCGTCGGGCTGCTGCGCCCCGAGCGGATCAACGTGGAACTGTCCGACGAGTTCCAGCTGCACCCGGAGCAGTCGACCGACGCGATCGTCGTGCACCATCCCGAGGCGAAGTACTTCAACACGTGAGCGTGCCGGCCGCGGTCCTCTTCGACATGGACGGCACGCTGCTGGACTCGGAGAAGATCTGGGACGTCGCCCTCGACGACCTCGCGCACTATCTCGGCGGTGAGCTGTCCGACGCAGCGCGGCGGCGGATGGTCGGCTCCAGCCTCGCGCGGTCCATCACGATCCTGCACGACGATCTGGGCATCGACGCCGATCCGGAGAGCAGCGGCGGCTATCTGACCGAGCGCACCGCCGAGTTGTTTCGCACCGACCTGGTCTGGCGCCCGGGCGCCGAGGAGTTACTCGAGTCCGTCAACGAATCCGGTGTGCCCGCCGCGCTGGTCACCTCGACGCACCGGCGGCTCACCGAGATCGCCCTGGACGTCATAGGCCGCGCGCGTTTCAAGGCGACGGTCTGCGGGGACGAGGTCGCGCATCCCAAGCCCGCGCCCGATCCCTACCTCGTCGCGGCACGGTTGCTCGGCGCGGACCCCCGGCACTGCGTCGCCATCGAGGATTCACCGCTGGGCGTCGCGTCGGCCGAAGCCGCCGGATGCGTAGTCCTCGCCGTGCCGAGCGAGGTGCCGATCGACGCGGCGCCTACCCGCACGGTCCGCGCGAGCCTGGTCGGGCTGACCGTCGACGATCTCGCCGCCCTGCTCGAAGCCGGGTAGCAGTCGTGGGCATGATCCACCTGCTGGCGATCAACCTCGTCGGCATCGTGCTGGCGGCCTACCTCGTGCTTCTCGCGCAGGCGCGGTGGACGCGCAGGCGCCGCAATATGCCGGTGGAGCGCTAGTCGATGGCAGTCGCCGGCAGCCGTGCGACCCTGGCCGACGTGGTCCCGAGCGCGCTCGCGGTGCTCGGCCTGCCGGGATCGCCTGATCGGCTCGGGCTCCGCGACGCGCTCAGCGGCGTCCGCCGGATCGCCCTGTTGCTCGTCGACGGCCTCGGCTACCACCTGCTTCGGCTGGCCCGCCCCGTCACGCCGGTTCTGGCCGACGTGGTGGACGGGCGGCTCGGCACGCTTCTCGAAATCTCGTCGGGTTTCCCGTCGACCACGCCGACGAGTCTCGTCTCGCTGGGCACGGGCGTTGCGTCCGGTGCGCACGGCGTGCTCGGCTTCACCCTCAACGTGCCGGGCACGGAGCGGGTGCTGAATCACGTCGAGTGGCGCGACGACCCGGACCCGCGAACCTGGCAGCCGGTGCGCAGCCTCTTCACGCTCGCCAAGTCCGCCGGCATACCGGTAACCACCGTGTCGCGGCCGGAGTACGAAGGCAGCGGGCTGACCGTCGCGGCGTACGGCGACGTCGAATTCGTGGGCGCCGCCAACCCTGACGCCCTCGCCGAGCAGATTCTGCGGGCGCTTCGCGCCGGGCCGGGACTGGTGTACGGCTACCACCCGCCACTCGACACCGCCGCGCACGTCTTCGGCATCGAGTCGCCGCAGTGGCTGGCCGCGGCCGCGGAGGTCGACCGGCTCCTCGACCGGCTGGTCGACGAGTTGCCGCCCGACGCCGCGCTGCTCGTCACGGCCGATCACGGCGGCATGAACGTTCCGGCAGGCAAGCGCATCGACGTCGATGCCGACCGAGGTCTGCGAGCCGGTGTGCGCGTCATCGCCGGCGAGCCGCGAGTCCGGTACGTGCACACCCAGCCCGGTGCAAGGGACGACGTGCTGGATGCGTGGCGGTCAGTGCTTGGTGCCGCGGCGCAGGTCGTCACGCGCGACGAGGCCGTGGCCGCCGGCTGGTTCGGCCCGGTACCGCAAGGACATCTGGCGCGCATCGGCGATGTCGTCGCGGTCTGCCAGGACCGGTACGTCCTGCTCGCCACGAAGCACGAGCACAGGCGAGTCGGCAAGCTCGTCGCGTACCACGGCGCGATGACTGCGGAGGAGACCGCGATCCCGCTGTTCGTCCACAGTGGACAGTGAGCTCGAACTAGAGCTCCGGCTCGACCACCTGCGGCGTGACCTCGCGCCGGTCGCGGTTGAGGATTGCCAACGCATCGGCCGGGAACGGTGGGGGAGTACCGCCGAACGAGGGGCACCGGGCCTGATGGTCGCACCAGTCGCACAGCCGGCTCGGGCTCGGCCGGAAATCGCCCTTCTCGGTCGCGCGGGCGATGGCCGCCCAGATCGCCTTGAGCGTGCGTTCGAACCGGACGAGCTCGTCGGCGTCCGGCGAGTAGGTCAACGTGTCGCGGTCGGCGAGGTAGATCAGCTTCAGCTGCCGCGGCACGACGCCGCGGGTGCGCCACAGCACGAGCGCGTAGAACTTCATCTGGAACAGCGCCTTGGCTTCGAACGCCTCGCGCGGGATCGTGCCGGTCTTGTAGTCGACGACGCGCATGTCGCCCGCGGGCGAGATGTCGAGCCGGTCGACATATCCGCGCAGCCGCAGCCCGTCGACGACCGCCTCGACGAGTTCCTCACGCGCCGCGGGTTCGAGCGCCGCCGGATCCTCCAGGTCGAAGTAGCTCGCGACGAGGTCGCGCGCGGAGTCGAGCCAGCCGGACAGCGCGGCGCCCTCGGCGTCGTCGGCGAACAACGTGCCGAGCGCGGGTTCCTCGGCGAGCAGGTGCTGCCAAGCCGGCTCGACCAGGTTTGTCGCGGCGGCCAGCGTGCGCCCGCCCGACGGCAGGTCGTAGAGCTGCTCGAGAACGGCGTGGACGACGGTGCCACGCGCGGCGGCCGGGGACGGCGCTTCGGGTAGGCGGTCGATCGCGCGGAAGCGGTAGAGCAGCGGGCACGTCTTGAAGTCGGACGCGCGCGAGGGCGACAGCGATCCGATCACCGCCTCTGCCACCGGGCCGGTTGCCACCACCGTGTCGCTCATGAACGGAACAGTAGAGCGGCCCGCCGACAGTTTGTGCCAGGCGCATCCGTCACAGCCAGTGAACCCGCCCCAGCGGCCAGATGATCAGGAATGCGCGGCCGATGATCGAGGACTTCCTGATCGGCCCGAAGACCCGGCTGTCGGTGGAGTCGCACCGGTTGTCGCCCATGACGAATACGTCGCCGGCCGGAACGGTGACCGCGGCGAAGTCCTGGGTGCCGTCGCACACGCCGTTGACGTACGGCTCCTCGAGCAGGCGGTCGCCGACCCACACCTTGCCGTCGCGGCCGCGCACGGTCTCACCGGACAGCCCGATCACGCGCTTGATCAGCACCTTTTCACTCGCGTTGACCGATGCCGGGCGCCGGAACACCACCACGTCGCCGCGGTGAACCGGGTGCAGCTTGTAGGACAGCTTGTCGACGAGCAGCCGGTCGTCATTGCAGCCCGTACAGCCGTGCAGCGTCTGTTCCATCGACTCGGAGGGGATCCAGAACGGTTCGACCACGAACGTCCGCAGGGTCACCGCCAGCATGCCGGCCACCGAGATCAGGACGAGCACCCGGACAATCAGGCCGAACCGGCGCTCGCGCTTGCCGGGCCGGCGCGACTCGGTGCGAGTCCTGGCAGCATCGGGGCGCACGCGCTCGATGAGCTGTGTCTCGGCGACGGGCGACGCGATCCTCGGTGCCTGATGATGCCCGGCCTGATCGTGGTGGACCCGGGCATGACGACCCTTCGGTTTGCCACGGCGCGCGGCAACCTGAGCCTCTATCCGGCTCCGCAAATCGTCGGTGTCGCTCACTGCCCGTATACGCTAACCCGGCGAGCTGTGCTGCGCGCCGTAGCATCGCGGTGATGAGTGCGAACGACCCTCCCGGCCCGGTGCCGCGGCGGCTGCTGCATGTCGGCAGTTTTCGCCGGGTTCCCTTGTATTTCGCGCCTTCGTGGGTGCTGATTGCCGCACTCATCACGGTCACGTACAACGGCATCATCTATGACCTGGTCGACCGGATTAGCCGCCCCATGTCGTATGTCGTGGCGTTTGGATTCGCCGTTCTGTTGGCACTCTGCGTGCTCGCCCATGAACTTGGTCATACGGCGGTCAGCCTCGCGCTCGGGCAGCCCGTACGGCGCGTGGTCATCTTCCTGCTCGGTGGAGTGTCGGAGATCGAGGGCGAGATCCGCCGGGCTCGCGACGAGCTGCTGATCGCGATCGCCGGACCGCTCGTCTCGCTGGCAATCGGCGGCGGTTGCTGGCTCGCACACGGGTTCGCCCCGACGGACTCCGTGCTGTCCGTGCTGCTGGCCCTCATGACGTGGAGCAACCTGGTGGTCGCCGTGTTCAACCTGTTGCCCGGCCTGCCGCTCGACGGCGGACGCGCACTCCGCGCCGGCGTGTGGCGGCTGACGCGGTCACGGCTCACCGGCACGAGGGTCGCGGCCTGGGGGGGCCGGGTCGTCGCCATCTTGGTGGCGGGTTCGGCCGTGCTGCTCGACGCGGACGGCGGCGGATGGAGCCTCGGCACCGGAGTGTTCGGGCTCGCGCTCGGTGCCTTCATCTGGATCGGCGCGACCCAGTCGCTGCGGTACGCCGAGCTGCAGGAACGTCTGCCGCGGGTGTCGATGCGCCGCCTGGTGCGTCCGGGCGTGCTCGTGCACGCCGACGTACCGGTCGGCGAGGCGCTCCGCCGCGTGTGGCAGGCGCAGGCACGCGGCCTGGTGGTGGTCGACTCGGCCGACGAGCCACGCGCGATCGTCGACGAGGCGCGCATCCGTGCGGTGCCGCCCGAACGCCGTCCGTGGGTCGCGGTGTCCGAGGTCGCCCGGCCGATCGAGCCGGGCATGGTCCTCGGCGTCGACCTGTCCGGCGACGGGCTGCTCAATGCGCTGCGCGATACGCCCGCACACGAGTACCTGGTCGTGCACCGCGACGGTTCGCTCGCCGGGATCCTGGCGGCGGCCGACCTGGTCGCCGCGCTGACCCGTCCGGCCGCATGAGCAGCGCGCTGTTCGCCGAGGGAGAGCGGGTACAGCTGACCGACCCGAAGGGGCGCCTGCACACCGTCATGCTCACCGCGGGCAAGCAGTTCCACACCCATCGCGGCGCGATCGAGCACGACGCGCTGATCGGCTTGCCCGAAGGCAGTGTCGTCACATCGACCGGCGGCACCGAGTACTTGGCGTTGCGGCCGCTGCTCGCCGACTTCGTGCTGTCGATGCCGCGCGGTGCTGCCGTCATCTACCCCAAGGACGCGGCGCAGATCGTGATGCTCGGCGACATCTACCCCGGCGCAACCGTGATCGAGGCCGGAGCCGGTTCGGGCGCACTCACGTGTTCCCTGCTGCGCGCGGTCGGCCCGGCCGGGCGCGTGATCTCCTACGAGGTTCGCGCCGACCATGCCGAGGTTGCGACGCGCAATGTCGAGACGTTCTTCGGCAAGCGTCCGGACAACTGGACGTTTCGCCTGGGCGACCTCGCCGAGCACCCGGCCGCCGAGGCCGCCGACCGGGTCATCCTCGACATGCTGTCGCCGTGGCTGGTTCTGGACGCCGTCTCGGCGGCGCTGCGCCCCGGTGGCGTGCTGATCGGGTACGTCGCGACGACGACGCAGCTGTCGCGGCTCGTCGAGGCGCTGCGCGAACGGGGTGGCTACACCGAGCCGTCGGCCTGGGAGTCGTTCGTGCGCGGATGGCACGTGGTGGGTCTGGCGGTACGTCCCGAGCACCGGATGATCGGGCATACGGCGTTCCTCGCGACCGCGCGGCGACTGGCACCCGGGGTCATCGCGCCGACTCGCCAGCGTCGCCCGACGAAGACCGTCGAAGCCGCCGACGACGCCGGCTAGTACTTGCCCTTCCATGCGAGCGGCCAGGTGACCGGCCCGAGAATGCCGGTCGCGCGCAGGTGGTTGAGGCGCTGGATCCGCTTGACCACGGCCAGGGTGTTCTTGCCGAACTGGCCGGATCCGGTCAGCGCCGCGCCGCGGGCTTTCATCCGCAGTTGCCACGTGCGGATGTTCAGGCTGTGATCGCCGATCGAGTAGTACCTGCCGGGCCAGCGCGGAGCTGCGACCGGCTTCGGTTTCGGCTTCGCTACTGCCGTCGTGTACCTACCCGTCCAGGCGAGGGCCCACGTCCTCGGGCCAAGCACGCCGGTGACGGGCAGGTGGTTGAGGTGCTGGACTCGCTTGACCGTGGCCAGGGTGTTCGCGCCGAACCGGCCGGTGCCGGTCAGCGGGGCGCCGCGCGACTTCATCTTCAGCTGCCACTGCCGCAGGCCCGCGCTGTGGGCGCCGAGTGTGTAGTACGTGCCGGGCCACGCGTGCGATGCCGGGGGAAGGCCGCCGCCGGGCACCTGGATGTCGCTGATCCGCCCGGACCGCGCGTCGGCGTCCTCGTGCAGCCCGAGGATGGTCGCGCACTGCCAGGGTTGCCAGCCGCGCATCCGGTAGAGGATCAGCGCCCGCGCGTCCTGCTCGCCGGCGGAGGCCTGATACGGGTAACCCGATCCGCCGACGCTGCGCCAGGTCGCTAGATCGAACTGGTATGCCCCGTAGTGGGCATTACCGGTGTTGATCGAGTAGTTGTTGCCCGACTCGCAGACGCGTAGCTGGTGCCAGGCGTCGGCGGACGGGTCGGCCCATGCCGCGGACGACGGCACGAGAACCATGAGGGTGCCGGTGATCAGCGCGGTGCAGATGCCGAGCGCAGTGAGACGAGGGGTGCTGAGGCGTGCCATGGACGATCCTTCCCCGTGCCCGAGGAGGGAATGCCCTCGGCTGACAGCGCGGAGCTCTCATCGGTGTCAGCCTGGGCCGACCTGGGTGGCCGCCGAATAGCGCGACCGCGCACCACCGTACGTCGACGTCCCAATATTCACAAGGGCCTCACCAAACACATCAGTATCAGCGATGGCGCGCCGATATCCGCGCAAGACACGCGGGGCAATCGTGCGATGTCAGGCGGCCGGCCCGGCGACCTCGCCGCCGTCGGAGGCTCGTACGACATGGAGGCACGCGCCGGGGCACTCCTTGGCCGAGTCGATCACGTCCAGCCGAAGTCGCTCGGGCACGTCCGCGGACGCTCCGGACTGCGCCAGCAGGGCACCGTCGACGTCCTTGACGTAGGCGAGGCCGTCGACATCGAACTCGAACACCTCGGGGGCGTACTGAACGCACAGACCGTCACCGGTACACAGGTCTTGATCGATCCAGACACGAAGCGGCTGACTCAAGGTCTGCGAAATCCTCTCTGGTTCGTCGACCGCCGCAATGCCAGCGGCGGGCCGTCGCAATCGAGCGTAGATCCCGCCACGATTCGACCGGCTGTGTAGGGTGGATTTTCGCGAACCACACGAGTGGAGGTGGCCGCATGGCTCACGAGTCCGACGAGACGATCCGCTCGAATGACCCCGGCGACGACCAGGTGCACGAGGCGCGCAGGCGCACGGCATTTCTGGAGCAAGAGGTCGAGTTGCTGCGGGCCAAAGTGGCCGAGTCTCCGCGGCATCTGCGCATTCTCGAAGAGCGGCTCGCCGACGCACAGGCTCGGGTGTCGAGCCTTGGCGAGCGCAACGACCGCCTGGTCGAGACGCTTCGCGAGGCACGCGACCAGGTGGTGTCGCTGAAGGAGGAGATCGACCGGCTCGCCCAGCCGCCGAGCGGCTACGGCGTGTTCCTCGAGGCCTTCGACGACGGCACCGTCGACATCTTCACCAGCGGCCGCAAGCTGCGCGTCGCGGTCTCTCCCGACGTGGCCACCGACGAGTTGCAGCACGGCCAGGAGGTCATGCTCAACGAGGCGATGAACGTCGTCGCCGCGCGCGGCCACGAGCGGGCCGGCGAGGTCGTGATGCTCAAGGAGCTGCTCGAGGACGGCGAGCGCGCACTGGTCATCGGGCACGCCGACGAGGAGCGCGTGGTCCACCTCGCCGACATCCTTCGTGAGCAGCCATTGCGCAGCGGAGACTCGCTGCTGCTCGAGACTCGCTCGTCCTACGCGTACGAGCGGATCCCGAAGAGCGAGGTCGAGGAGCTCATCCTCGAAGAGGTCCCCGACATCGACTACACCGACATCGGTGGCCTGACCCGCCAGATCGAGGCGATCCGCGACGCGGTCGAGCTGCCGTTCCTGCACGCCGACCTGTTCCGCGAGCACGAGCTGCGCCCGCCGAAGGGCATCCTGCTCTACGGCCCGCCCGGCTGCGGCAAGACGCTGATCGCCAAGGCCGTCGCGAACTCGCTGGCCAAGCAGGTCGAGAAGGTGCGTGGCAACGGCTCGACCGCGAAGTCGTTCTTCCTCAACATCAAGGGCCCGGAGCTGCTGAACAAGTACGTCGGCGAGACCGAGCGGCACATCCGGCTGGTCTTCCAGCGCGCTCGGGAGAAGGCGAGCCAGGGCACGCCGGTCATCGTGTTCTTCGACGAGATGGACTCCGTGTTCCGCACCCGCGGATCCGGCGTCTCCTCCGATGTAGAGAACACGATCGTGCCCCAGTTGCTGAGCGAGATCGACGGTGTCGAGGGGCTCGAGAACGTGATCGTGATCGGCGCGTCCAACCGCGAGGACATGATCGACCCGGCGATCCTTCGGCCAGGGCGCCTCGACGTCAAGATCAAGATCGAGCGACCCGACGCCGAGGCGGCGCGTGACATCTTCTCGAAGTACATCACGCACACGCTGCCGATCCACGCCGACGATCTCGCCGAGCACGGCGGCGACATCAGTGCGACCGTCGACGCGATGATCCAGCGCACAACCGAGCGGATGTACTCCGAGACCGAGGAGAACCGTTTCCTCGAGGTCACCTACGCCAACGGTGACAAGGAGACGCTCTACTTCAAGGACTTCAACTCCGGCGCGATGATCCAGAACATCGTCGACCGGGCCAAGAAGATGGCGATCAAGGACGTCCTCACCACCGGTGCCCGGGGCCTGCGAGTGCAGCATCTGCTCGCCGCGTGCGTCGATGAGTTCCGCGAGAACGAGGATCTGCCGAACACGACCAACCCCGACGACTGGGCGCGGATCTCCGGCAAGAAGGGCGAGCGGATCGTCTACATCCGCACGCTCGTGTCGGGCAAGGGCCCCGACGCAGGCCGCTCCATCGACACCGTCGGGAACACCGGCCAGTACCTGTAGGGGTTAGTCAGTCGCTGCGGGCGCGGGTGGCGGCGCGGCTGCGGGCGCGGGCCAGACGCGCCTCGAGCAGGCGGAACGACGCGTCGTTGAGCCAAGCGACGACGTCCTCGGCGTGGGCTCCGGCGGCGGGCGTGGCAGGCCGCGCGGACACGTGCGCCGGCGCAACACCGGTGCGTAGCGGGTTGCTCTTCACGAGGCCCCTCCATCCTGTGGACGCGGCCGCGAACATCTGCGCGTCAACCGTAATGACGCTTTCGGCACCCCAACGGATGCCCCGCGATCCGAACCGTTGCCACATCGTTAGCTAGCTGTTGCCGCCGGAAGAACGGAGGGCCACGCAGGCGCGCGGATACATCCTTCGCGAACAAGACCGGGGCCGTAGCCTTGGGGAATGAGCGTTCGTCGGGTCATGGGCACCGAGGTCGAGTACGGCGTGAGCCTGCCCGGTCAGCCGTCGGCAAACGCGATGCTGCTGTCGGCGCAGGTGGTCAACGCCTACGCGAGCACGCTGCCGGCCGGTCGGGCCCGCCGCGCTGCCTGGGATTTCGAAGAGGAGTCACCGCTGCGTGACGCCCGCGGTTTCGAGCTCGGCGGGGGCGCCGGTGTCGCCCAAGAGTTCATCGAGGCCGAAGAGGACGCGGGGATGGCCAACGTCATCCTGCCCAACGGGGCCCGCCTGTATGTCGACCACGCCCACCCGGAGTACTCGACGCCGGAGGTCACGACGCCGCTCGACATCGTCCGGTGGGACAAGGCCGGCGAGTTGATCATGGCCGACGCTGCACGGCGCGTGGCGTCGATGCCGGGGGTCGGCACGCAGATCAACCTGTACAAGAACAACACCGACAACAAGGGCGCGTCCTACGGCGCCCACGAGAACTACCTGATGAGCCGTTCGACGCCGTTCGTGTCGATCGTGCGCCACCTCGTCCCGTTCTTCGTCTCGCGCCAGGTGATCACCGGCGCCGGCCGGGTCGGTATCGGCCAAGACGGCCGGACGGCCGGTTTCCAGCTCTCCCAGCGCGCCGACTTCTTCGAGGTCGAGGTCGGCCTCGAGACCACGTTGAAGCGCCCTATCATCAACACGCGGGACGAGCCGCACGCCGACGCCGACCGCTACCGCCGCCTGCACGTCATCGTGGGCGACGCCAACCTGTCGGAGATCTCGACCTACCTCAAGGTCGGAATGACGTCGCTGGTGCTGGCGATGATCGAGGACGCGTTCCTGCCCGACGACCTCGGCATTGCACAGCCGGTGCGGGAACTGCACGAGATCTCGCACGACCCGACGCTCACGCACCTCATCCGGCTGGCTGACGGGCGCAAGATCACGGCTATCGGCTTGCAGGGCGAATACCTCGACCGCGCACGCAAGTTCGTCGACGACCGCTACGGCGAGGATGCCGACAGCCAGACGCGCGACGTACTCGCGAGGTGGGAGTCGGCGCTCACGCGGCTCGAGGCCGATCCGATGCAGCTCGCCGACGAACTGGACTGGGTCGCGAAGCTGCGCCTGCTCAACGGCTACCGCGACCGGGACGAGCTCGACTGGGACTCGCCGCGTCTTCAGCTCGTCGACTTGCAGTACTCCGACGTGCGTCCCGACAAAGGCCTCTACCACCGCCTCGTCGCCCGGGGCGCCATGAAGACGTTGCTACCGGAGGGCGTCGCAGCAACGGCCATGTCGACGCCGCCGGACGACACGAGGGCGTTCTTCCGGGGTGAGTGCCTGCAGCGATACGGCGCCGCCGTCGCCGCCGCGTCGTGGGACTCGGTCATCTTCGACGTGGGGCGCGAATCCCTGGTGCGGGTGCCGACCCTCGAGCCGCTTCGCGGCACCCGAGCCCACGTCGGCGAACTGCTCGACCGGTGCCCGACAGCAGCGTCATTGATCGAGGCTCTCGTCGGCCCGCGGTAGCGATACTCGCCCAGCCGATCTCAGATCCAGCTCTCGCTCTGTGTCATGAGCTCACCGCCTTCCATCCGGGGAATGGTCACCGCGGGTCTAGATCCAGCTCTCGCTCTGCGACATCGAGGCTCACCTCCCGCCCGATCGAGGGTTTGGCTGCCATCTCACGGTTGGTCCACGGGTTCATGACCCGCGACGTTCTGTATACGGATCGTTCTGTCCGGTAATGACACAGACGGGCGGATGGGATAGCGTTCGTCTCGCGTCATCGGGGGCGTGCGGGGGCAGACGTGACCGAGAGCGAAGTGTCGACGGATCGGAGAGCATCGGCAGTGTCCAGACGATGGGCACGCTGGAGCCTGCCACGCCGGCTCGTCGCCCTTGTCGTGTCGGTTGATGCTGTTGCAGTAGCACTTATGGTATATGCGATTGTCACCGACTCGGTTACGAACGCAGACTTTGTGCGATTCTGCGTGCTGGTCTTGCTGAGCGTCGCGTACATAGAGGTATCTCGGCAAATCGAGTTCCAGCGCCGGCTCATCGCCGCCGGCTCAGCGCACGTCGACGTCACCTCGGTCTGGCTGTTCGCCGGAGCCCTGATTCTTCCGCCGGGTCTCGCCGTGATTGCGGTAGTCGCAAGCTTCGCTCACCTGTGGGCCCGCTCGTGGAGTCGTGTCGATGGCGCGCGACGCTACCGTGTCGTGTACAGCGCCGCCGGGGTCGCGCTCACCTGCTTCGCCGTCTCGACGATGCTGCGGCACCTCGCGCCGGACGGCGTCTTCCGGTCCACACCGATCGCAGCCGCCGGCCTCATCGTGCTCAGCGTCTGCGTGTATCGGTTGGTCAACCGCAGCATCGTTGCGATCGCGGTGGTTGCCAGCACGGGTGCCCCGGTGCGGGCGGCGCTCGTCGGGCGCTGGTCTGACCACGCGCTGGAGCTGGCGACGCTTGCGCTCGGCGCGGCCACGGCCGGATGCGTCGCGTATGCGCCGTGGTTCGTGGTCATGGTGCTGCCCGCTGTGTTCCTGCGAAGACCGATCTGCTCAATGCGACGACGTGGCGTCAGCTCGCCGGCCGCGAGCTCGCCAGGGCCGAGCGTGGCGACCAGAGCGCCGCGATCCTGCTCATAGACATGGACCACTTCAAGCAGATCAACGACACGCACGGTCATCTGGCCGGCGACGACGCCTTGCGCGCAGTCGGTGAAGCCCTTGCCGACGAGCTTCGCGGGTACGACGCCGTCGGACGCTTCGGCGGTGAGGAGTTCGTCGCGCTGCTGCCCGAGGTCGGCCTCGACGATGCGCCCGGGGTCGCCGAACGCGTGCGCCGGCGGATCGAGTCGCTCCGGGTGGTCGACGGCGGCGCGGACGCTCGCCACGTGCCGCTCAGCGCCTCGGTGGGCGTCGCCGTGTATCCCCGGCACGGCACCGAGCTCGACGCGCTCATCCGATCCGCCGATCGGGCCCTGTACGCCGCCAAGGACGCCGGCCGCAACGTGGTGTGCGTTGCGGCGACACCGGTGCGCCGGTCAGCCTGACCCTGCGCCGGGTATGTGCGATTAGCGCTGGCCGCGATACCGGCCGTTGCCGGACGGCTTTCGGCAAACTGTCATCGATACGTCACCATGTCGAGCTAGGGTGAAGTTCGACCGGTACCGGCCAGCACAGGGAGTCGACATGCCCACTCACGACAGCGGCCAGAGCCGCCCACAGCGCCAGCCCGAAAACGCCGATGAGGTCGATGTTGACGCCACCTCTGATGTCGCCGAACGGCAGGAGAAGCTGACCGAGGACGTCGATGCGCTGCTCGACGAGATCGACGACGTGCTCGAAACAAACGCCGAGGATTTCGTCCGGTCGTTCGTGCAAAAGGGAGGGGAGTGACGGCGCGCTCCGGATGACCGCGATCATCATCCTGCGCGTGACATGACTCCCGCGCGCATAGGTAGGGTCGTGGCCAGCAGTCGACATTGAGGGAGCGTCGTGAGCATCGACCGGTACACCGGCGCAGCCGCCATTCAGAGCATGCTGCGCTACGCGACCTCACCCGGATCGTCATCCTTCACCGACTTCCTCAGCGCGGCCGCGCCAGATCTGCTCCCACGCCAGCGCCTGCTGCCGGCCGGTGAGCTCGCCGTGCACGGCACGACGATCGTCGCTGCCTCCTTCACCGACGGCGTCATCATGGCCGGCGACCGGCGCTCCACGATGGGAAATCTCATCGCGCAGCGCGACATGGAGAAGGTCTTCGCCTCCGACGAGTACTCACTGGTGGGTATCGCCGGAACGGCCGGCCTGGCTGTCGAGATCGTGCGTCTCTACCAGGTCGAGTTGGAGCACTACGAGAAGATCGAGGGCACCCACCTCACCCTCGACGGCAAGGCCAACCGGTTGGCCACGATGATCCAGGGCAACCTCGCCATGGCCATGCAGGGGCTGGCCGTCGTTCCGCTCTTCGCCGGCTTCGACATCGACGCCGACGATCCGGCGAACGCCGGACGAATCTACAGCTTCGATCCGGCCGGTGGGCGCTTCCCGGAGCGGTACTACGACTCGATCGGATCGGGCTCGCTGTTCGCCAAGGGATCGCTGAAGAAGCGGTGGCGTCCCGGCCTGGACCGCGCCGGCGCGATTCGCGTCGCAGTCGAGGCTCTCTACGACGCTGCCGATGACGACTCGGCCACCGGCGGGCCGGACCTGAACCGGCAGATCTTCCCGGTCGTCATGCTGGCGACCGCCGAAGGCACCGCGCGCGTCGGCGATTCCGAGCTCGACACGATCGTCCGCGCGATCCTCGACGAGCGCCGCGATCAGCCCGGCTCCTGACCCAGTCCCGATCACCTCGACCTTGCGGAGACCACGACCATGACGATGCCGTTCTACGCGTCGGCCGAGCAGATCATGCGCGACCGCTCGGAGTACGCGCGCAAGGGCATCGCACGTGGCCGCAGCGTCGTCGTGCTCACCTATGCCGACGGCATCCTGTTCGTCGCCGAGAACGCCAGCTCGGCGCTGCACAAGGTCAGCGAGATCTACGACCGCATCGGATTCGCCGCGGTCGGCAAGTACAACGAGTTCGAGAACATGCGCGTCGCGGGCATCAGGCTGGCCGACCTGCGCGGCTACTCCTACGATCGCCGCGACGTCACTGCCCGAGCCTTGGGCAACGCGTACGCGCAGACGCTGGGGCAGATCTTCACCGATCAGCAGAAGCCCTACGAGGTCGAGCTGTGCGTCGCCGAGGTCGGTGCCACATCCGACGAGGACCAGATGTATCGCGTCTCCTACGACGGCACGATCGTCGACGAGCCTGATTTCCTCGTGATGGGCGGGCAGGCCGAGGCGCTCACCACCGAGATGCGCCGGACCTACCAGGCGGGGCTGCCGCTCGCCGAGGCGTTGGCCGTGACGGTGCGCGCGCTCGGGTCCGTCGGTGGCAACGGCTCGCCACGCACGCTGCCCGCCAATCAGCTCGAGGTCGCCGTCCTCGACCGCACGCGCCCGTCCCGCAAGTTCAAGCGCATCACCGGCGCCGCGCTGAGCCCGTTGCTACCCGCCGACACAGCAGGCCGGCCGGCCGAGCCCGCGCCCGCCGACACGCCGCGGCACGACGCCGACGACGCGCCGGACTCGCCCGGATCCGCCGACGGCAGCTAGCTGCTCGCGACGACTTCGCCGCTGACGACCTGCACGTCGATCTTTGCCAACGGCAGCGGTGCCGGTCCCTGAAGCACGGCGCCGGTCAGTGCGTTGTACTTCGAGCCGTGACACGGACAGTGCAGCTCGCTGCCCGCCGGCGCGACCGTGCAACCCATGTGGGTGCACTTGGCACTGAACGCGACAGCCGTGTCTTGGGTGGGTCGCGACACGATGCCAGGCTTGCCGTCGGGCAGTTTCACGGAGACACACTTGCCGACCTCGACGTCGGCCAGCTTGACAAGGTCGTTCCCGCTCGCCGCGGGCTGCGAGCCCGCAGGCTGCGAGCCCGCGGGCTGCGTGCCGGCCGGCTGCGTGGCACCCGGCTTGGACGAACTCGAGCACGCGGCCAGAGCGACGGCCCCTGCCCCGACGGCGCCAGCCGCTAGGACGGCACGGCGTGAAACGGTCGGGTCGTCGTTCATCAATTACCTCCACGGACTTGCTCGACACGGACACCTACCGATACGCGCGGGCGGGGCGACGGGTTCAGTGTTTCGGCGGAGTGAACCCCGCGCTCGCTCGCGCCGTGTCTAGCACAGAGGATCTCGAGGAGGCCGCAGATGTCCGTACATGCGCCGAGTCGCGTGCGTATCGCGATGCCGGCTGCCGTTCAGCGTCGCGTCGCGACGGACGTTGCGCGCGGCCTGGCCGTGGCAGGTGTGCTGCTCTCCGCCGATGTCCACCTCGATTTGTGGTATTCGCAGGGATTCCGTGACATCCCCACCATCGGCCCGCTGTTCCTGCTCAACGCGGTCAGCGGCGTGCTGATCGGGTTGGTCGTGCTGTCCTGGTCGCATTGGCTGCCCGCGCTCGTTGCCGCCGGCTTCGGCGCCGGGACACTCGCGGCGTTCTACCTGTCGGTGTCGGTTGGCCTGTTCGGCCTGCACGAGGTCGCAAGCGGTCAACCCCAGGTACTGGCCGAGATCGCGGAGTACGTCGCGGTCGTATTCGGGGGTCTTGCGTCGTGGATGCTGTGGCGACAGTCGCGCTGACCCGGACCGGCGGGGCAGACTGCACGGTGACCGACGCGCGGCGCCGGGCGATGCAGTCAGGTCAAGTTACCGGGAGTGGTGTGCGGACGAGCGACGCCGACCTCATGCGCACGCTGCACGACGAGCACGCCCGCGCACTGTGGTCCTATGCGGTACATCTCACTGGGGGCGACCGGGCCCGGGCCGAGGACGTCGTCCAGGAGACGATGTTGCGTGCCTGGCGGCATCCACAGGTACTCGACCAGTCGCAGGGCTCCGCACGTG
>WNGI01002052.1_pt1 | contig 21671 bp, 21 predicted proteins | sample 5400621 | NCBI WGS metagenome assembly WNGI01 (sample SAMN13153374, study PRJNA577476) | soil metagenome | isolation source: 20 cm soil or saprolite under Garry oak tree replicate 1 | place: USA:California | collected 2016-06-15
GTTTCGCAAGAAAGTCGAGCGCCCTATCGACGTCAGCAAATCCATTGAGGAGTCTTTGGAGGACGCCGCCGACGGCGAGTCCGAAGAGGACGCAACCGAGCTCGCCGAACTCGACGACGCGAACGTCACAGAAGCGGCGACCGGCGAACCACACGATGACCGCGCGCCTACGGAGCTGGGCGACCAACTCCGGCAAGCGATGGCAAATGCGGAGCAGCGTGGGGGTCTTCCGAGCGAGCGGCCCCTAGCGCGCGGAACATCACGATCCCACGAGGGGCCGAGCGAGGAGGACCCCCGCGCTGTGAAAGCTGCACGCTATCCGGAGAGCGGTGTCGATCTCGAGGTCGAGGCCGCGCGCGGCCTTCGTTTGAAGAATCCGGTGATGACAGCGTCGGGGACATTCGGCCAGGGCGTCGAGTACGCCGAGCTCATCGATGTCTCGAGACTCGGCGCGTTCGTCAATAAGGGGACGACCCCGGCGGCTCGACCTGGCAATCCGCAATACCGAATTGCCGAGACGCCATCAGGAATCTTGAATTCGATCGGTCTTGAGAATCCGGGTGCTCTCGAAGTCGCCCGCAAGTATGGAAAGGCGTGGGCTGAGCTCGGAGTCGCGGTCATCGTGAACGTCGCCGGGTACAGCGTCGACGACTACGTGTATGTGGTGCACGAGATGACCGGCACGCCCGGGGTCGTCGCGTACGAGCTCAACGTGTCGTGCCCTAACGTCAAGGGCGGCATGCTGTTCGGCTGCGATCCGGACCTTGCCGCCGAGGTGACGCGCGCCGTCAAGGCGGAGACGGATCTGCCCGTGATCGTCAAGCTGACCCCGAACGCGCCGGACGTCGTCGCGGTCGCGCGGGCGTGCGAGGAAGCGGGCGCGGACGGGCTTACCGCGATCAACACCGTGCTCGGCATGCGTATCGACACGCGCCGGCGCCGTCCAATCCTCGGAACCGGAAGCGGCGGACTCTCGGGGCCGGCGATCCGACCGATCGCCGTGCATATCACCTATCAGGTCGCTCAGGCGGTCGGGATCCCGATCATCGGCGCGGGCGGCGTCACGAGTGCTCAGGATGCGCTCGAGTTCCTCATGGCCGGAGCGTCGGCAGTCCAGGTCGGAACGGCGACGTTCGCCGACCCCCTTGCGCCCCTGAAGGTCATCGAGGGCCTCGCCGCCTACGTCAAAGAGCGCGGCCTCGCTTCGATCCGTGACGTGATCGGAGCGGCGCTGCCCGCGCGCGAGGACTAGCCGAGCGCCAGCGCCGATTGCGGTCAGCGTGCATATCTTCGGCACGTGATCCGCTAGGTCGCGAGCACGCTTCTGATCATCCGGTTGATCGGCGCCTCGATGAACTGAGCAGGATCCGGTGACATGCGCTTTCGTTCCTCTGAGGCGTAGTAATCCTTGTCCGCGGCGGCGAAACCCTTCGGTCCGTCGTAGCCGATGATCCAAACAAACTCGTCCGCACCTTCGACACGCCAGGCGCCCACGAACGTGAATCCGAACTTTTGCCGGAGTGGATAGACGCCGCGCACCCACGCATCGAGAAAGGCATCCATGCAGCCCGTGCGAATCCGATAGTGGCGAAGCTGATATTCCACGCCGTCTCCGCGCGGACGTTAGCTAATCGAAACGGAGCACGCCGACAAAACGTGGATGGCGCAGTGGCCAGTCCGGGTCGTCCGACACCCGGACCGCGTCAAGGATGGCTGTGAGGTCCGCCCATGTCGTCGAGCCGTCGCGGTGCTCGACCTCGATCTGACTGTGCCCCTTGAAGTCATCGCGGCAATGGATCAGATCGCCGTTCTTCGCGCGGTACGTGCCCGGTGAAAGCTCTCCATTCATGACCTCGCCCCCTCCCCAGTGAGCTAAGCCCGGCGTCCTCCGGCCGTCTTCCTCGAAATTTTCGGACTTCCGTTCGTCGCGGTCAGTGCGACCGGCTCCCCGTTCTTCGTCGTAGCTCCATTCGGAACAGTCCAGCGAACGAGCGATTCGAGCGGAACACCTCCGGTCGCGGACCACTTGTGAGCATCGTTCGCGCTTGCTCCATCGCAGTACGCCCACGCCCCCTCATGGATCGTCAGCCCACCACTCGCGTGACGCGAACTCAGTGCCCGATGGTCAGGCGAGTCGCACACCCAATGAACGATGTCACGTGTCGACAGGTCGGGCCTCCCCCAGCGCGCGTGGCCGAAACCGATTTGTCGCCGTCACCTAGTGCATCACCGCGGTGGCCGAACGTCATTACCGCACTTCACGTTCGCCCTAATTGCGTCCGCGCTTTACTACTCGGCCGCGGTGCTGACGCTCACTTGCGCCTTGAAGCGGTAGCCCGCTCCCGGCACCGTCTCGATATACCGGGGCGCGCGCCACTCGTCTCCGAGCTTCACCCGGAGCTCGCGGATGTGCCGGTCGACGACGTTGCTCTCGATCTCGAATTCACCGCCCCAGATCGTCGCGAGGAGGTCCTCGCGGGTCAGGGCTTTCCCGGCGTTGGCGGCAAGAAGGTAGAGGAGGGTCTGCTGGATCGGCGTGAGATTCAGCACGCGGCCGCCTACGCTGACGCGCTGTTCGATGAGGTCGACCTCGAGGCCGTCGAGGTGGATTTTGGGCACGATCGTGACGGCAATGCCGTGGGCCCTCCGCATAAGGGCGAAGGGCCGGGCCACGATCTCGTCGAGCGTGAACGGGACCTCCAGGATGTCGTCCGCCCCGCGCTCGTAGGCGCTGAGCTTCACACCGGTGTCGCGCCGACGGGTGAACGCGAGGATTGGGATGTGGCCGTGCGTCAAGCCTCGCCCGACGAGGTCGATGAACGGTTCATACAGGTCCAGGTCGATGAACGCCAGATGCGGCGACCAGTCGTCCACGAGCTCTCGACATTCCGCGGCGTCCGTCGTACGCCGTGTCTCATACCGTCCGTGCTGAAGCGTCAGGGTGAGAAGATTCCCGAGGATCTCGTTCATGACGATCAGCGCCCGAGGCGGTTCGGTCGATGGGTTGGCGCCCCCGCGGGTGCGCCCGCTGAGAGCTGCCACAACGCCGGTCTACGCTCCGAATAACGCCCTGTCATGACGTGAACTCATCCGGCGCCGAGAAACCGATAACCCTTCCCAGGGATGGTGCGTATGAAGCGGGGTTTCTGCCAGTCGTCTTTGAGCTTCAAACGGAGATTCCGGACGTGGCGATCGACGATGTTGCTTCCCGCGGCGTAATCAGATCCCCACAGCGCATCCAGGATCTCGTCCCGTCCGAGTGTCTGGCCGGGATTGGACGCGAGGAGGTAGAGGAGTGCCTGCTCCATCGCGGTCAACGTCGGCCGGCGCGGTCCGACCTTGACCTGCTGATTCAGGAGGTCGACCTCCAATCCCCCGACCTTTATTACGGGGATGAAGGCCACATCGTCCCCGTAGCTCCTCCGCATCAAGGCGAGCGTGCGCGCAACGAGCTCCTCGGGGGCGAGCGGGAGGATGATGATGTCGTCCACTCCCCGGTCGAATGCCGCGAGCTTCGTCCTGAGGTCGCCTCGCCTGCTGAGAGCGATCGTGGGGATCCTCTGTTTCGCGATGCGCTGTCCGATGAGACCGAGTGAGTCGGAGTCACGGGCGTCGAGGTCCACGAGTAGGAGGTGCGGCCGCCAAGTGGCGAACTCGGCTCGTGCTATCTCTGCCGTCTTGGCGATCCGCGTGATGTATTTGCCGTGATTCAGAGTGAGGGCAACGAGGTTCGCGAGCGGCTGGTCGGCGACGACCAAGACTCGCGCCGGCCCAAGGAGCCGATTTTTCCTGACCGTGCGAGCATACGCGCCGGATGAAGCGTCGTAATCAAATCAGCGCTTGAGGATCAGGCCGATCTTTCCGAAGGTCGCCCGGGGCTCCGCGAACACACGCATGCCGCCGGCGCCATCACGGACGTGGTCGGGCGTGTGGTTCTCCGTGATGAACTCGATCTCGCCAATCTGGGGATGCGCCGCGAGCAAGCGCGTGCCGATCTCGTGGACCAGATGCTGGATCGAGCGGCTGTTGAACTCGTGGAAGATGCGCTCGATCTCGTCGCGGACGGCGCGTGGTCCGAGAAAGCCGGCGCCTTCCGCCACTCCGTCCTTCAGATCGCTGTAGCGCCAGTACACGTCCAGCTTGATCGTGAGCGGCCGATCGGCGAGCTCCGGTAGCGTCGTGTAGTCGTCCCGGGCGAAGGTCGCGAACGAGCTGCCAGTCGTTTTGACGAGGACGATGCCTTCCCAGCCGCTTCGCGCCGCTGTGACCTGGGGCTTCCCGTCGACCGCGTCCACGGCGACCTCCGCGACCGCCCGGTCCGCACGCGTCGAGCGAAACAGAACGTCGCTCGGACCGCGCTCCCCGGGCGCGGCGTCGAGCGGCACCTCGCGCGCCGACACGCGGAGCGCCTCCATCACCGGATAGGTCTCGATGAAGCGGCGGCCAAGGAACGCGCAGAGACCCAATAACGTATTGCCGGCGTATTCGGCCGCCATCGCGTAGACGAAGTTCTTCATCGTGTCGGTCGCGACGACTTCTCGGTTGTCGCCCTCGGTGTACGCAGCGAGGAAGCGCTTTCCGAAGACGTCGACATCGACCGATGCGGCGAACGGCGCGACGCTGCGGCCGCCGAATCGGTAGAAGAGGACGCGGGCTTTGCCATAGCTGATCTCGGTCGAGGTCACCTCTCGGCTCGCTCCAACCGATCGCGCGCGATCGCGAGGAACTCCTCGACGGCGGTCGCCAGCTCTTGAGCGCGCGAGCGCCGGAGCCGCTCGCGAAATACGGGGACGATCGCTGACGTCGAGCGGCCGGCGACAAACACCACAAAGCGGAATCCGAATCTGACCTCGTACTCGTCGTTCATCGCGGCGAGGTCTCGGAGAGTCTCCAGCTCGCCGGCGCTGCCCTGCTCACGGCGTGAGAGCGCGGAGAGCGACCCCGGGTCCGCCCCGATGCGCGGGTGCGCGTTCAGCACGGCGATGCGGTCTACCTCGCTCATCTCCGCGATCAGCGCCCGAGCCGACGCAATTATCGACACGGGGTCGCTTCCTCGCACGCGTTCGGCGAGGATCGGAGCGCGCTCGAAGATCGCGTCCAGCTCCTCGCGCGCGATCGTCATCACGACCCGCGGTAGCTCGTGACCGCGAACGGCGTCGTAAGGAGCGGGACGTGGTATTTCGCGTCGGTGCCGATCTCGACGTCGAGCGCGACACGTCGAAAGAACCTGCCATCGAGCTCGAAGACGAGCCGGTAGCGGCCGGGAGCAAGCGAGGCCGCCAGCTGGGCGATGCGCCCGTCGCCGTCGGTGATTCCCCGGGCGACCACGTCGCCGTCGTGTTCGAGCGAGACCGCCACGCCCGGTGCGGGGCGGCCAGTCGCCGTATCGAGCACGTGCGTGGAGAGGCTCGCCATGAGCGGCCGGTATCGTACGCCCGCGATGACCATGCTCCGCATCACCGCCGGACCTTTCACGTTCAAAGCGAGGCTGGAGGAGAAAGACGCGCCGAAGACCTGCGCCGCGATCAGAAAGCTTTTCCCACTGCGAAGCAAGCTCGTCCACTGCAGGTGGAGCGGGGAGTCGACGTGGGTCCCAATGGGGGAGAGGCGACTCAGCGTGGATTTCGAGAATCACACGAGCCACCCGGCGCCCGGGCAGGTGCTCGTCTACCCGGGCGGCATCTCGGAGATGGAGATCCTGTTTCCATACGGCGCGACGATGTTCTCGAGCAGGGTGGGCCAGCTCGCCGGCAACCACTTCGCGACTGTTATCGAGGGAAACGCGCAGCTCGTGGAGATCGGCCGGCTCACCCTCTGGGAAGGCGCGCAGGACTTCAGCATCACCGAAGAGTGAACGACAAGGCCGACCTCGCGATACGTGGCGCGATCGTCGTCTCAGATGGCGCGTACCCGCGCGACATCCTCGTGCGCGAGGGCCGGGTCAGCGCGCTCGTCGAGGCCGGCGCCGCCACCGCCAAGCGTGAGATCGACGCGCGGGGTCTCCTTGCCCTGCCGGGCATGGTCGACGCGCACGTTCACTTCAACGAGCCCGGCCGGACAGATTGGGAAGGATGGTCGAGCGGGAGTCGCGCCGCCGCGGCCGGCGGGACGACGACCGTTCTCGACATGCCGCTCAACTCCATCCCCCCGGTGCTCGACGGCGACTCGTTCGACGTAAAGAAGGCGGCTGCGGAGAACGCGTCGATCGTCGACTTCGGGCTCTGGGGCGGTCTCGTCGACGCTGATCCCGGGAGCTTGCGCGAGCTCGCCGAGCGAGGCGCCGTCGGTGTCAAGGCGTTCCTCTGCGACAGCGGCGTCGCCGAGTTTCCAGCTCTGCATCAACAGGATCTCGTCCCCGCCCTTCGCGCCGCGGTAGACGCGGGCCTCGTCGTCGCACTCCATTGCGAGGACGAGTCCCTGGTCCGCGAGGCGACCGCGCGAGTCCGCGGCGACGGGCGGCATGACGCGGCGGCCTGGGCCCAATCGCGCCCGCCCCTTGTCGAGGTGCGGGCCGTGGCGGCGGCGTGCGCCGCCGCGCGGGAAACCGGTGCTCGCATCCACATCGTGCATGTGTCGGCGGTCGAAGCCCTCGGCGCGGTCGGCGCGGCGCGCGACATGGGGACCGACGTCACGGTCGAGACGTGTCCGCACTACCTGACCTTCGACGACGCCGATCTCGCGCGGCAGGCGGCGGCGCTCAAGTGCGCGCCGCCGATCCGCGATGCGCGTAACCGCGAGGGCTTGTGGCGCGCGCTGCTCCAGGGAAAGATCGACTTCGTCGCTTCGGACCACTCGCCGTGCCCCCCGGAGCTCAAAGCGTCCGGCGACATGTTCGCGGCGTGGGGTGGCGTCGCCGGCGCGCAGTCGCTCCTCTCCGCCGTCTTCTCCGGCGTGGCGGCGCATGCGGGTGACGCACTCGACGTCCACAAGGTCGCGGGCTTCGTGGTCTGGCGTCTTGCGGCGCGGCCCGCGAAGCGGTTCGGCCTCTGGCCGCGCAAGGGCACGATCGCGCAAGGGTCGGACGCAGACATCGTCCTCTTTGACCCCGAACGTGAATGGACGCTCAACGGAGAGGGGTCGCATACGCGCGGGATCGACCCGTACGTGGGCCGATCCTTTCGTGGAAAGGTCGTTCGCACGCTTGTCGCTGGTCGCACGGTCTATAACGAGCGTGAGCCCGTAACCAATCCCGCGCGCGGGCGATTCATCCGAGGAGGGGAAGTGGCCGAAGGATGAGCGCGACCACGACGCGTGAGCTCGTTGAGATCGACGAGCGCCGACTCCTGCGGCGTCTCGACGACCTCGCGCAACGCGGCGCGCTCCCACAAGGCGGCATCTACCGGCCTCTGTACTCACCGCAATGGACTTCCGCGATGGAGCTCGTCGCCACGTGGATGAAGGAAGCCGGCCTTCTCGTCAGGCGCGACCCTGTGGGGAACGTCTGGGGACGGATCGAGGGGTCGCGCGGCGGGCGCGTCATCGCGACGGGGTCGCACGTCGACACGGTGCGCGGTGGTGGCGCGCTCGACGGAGCGCTCGGCGTCGTCGCGGGGATTGAGGCGGTCAGCAGCCTGTGGCAGCGGTTCGGCCGATCCACCCGAATCCTCGAATGCCTCGCGATCTGCGAGGAGGAGGGCAGCCGCTTCGATACGAACTTCTGGGGCGCGCGCGCGATCGCCGATCGGCTCGAGCCTGGGGAGGCCGACCGGGTGCATGACGCGGATGGGATGACTTTGGCGAACGCGATGCGCGGGGTCGGCCTGGATCCCGCGACCGCCGCGACCGCCGTCCGCCGCGACCTCGATGTCTTCGTCGAGCTGCATATCGAGCAGGGGCCGATCCTCGAGGACCATGGACCGCGTCTCGGCGTTGTCACGACGATCGCGGGAACCGCGCATCTTGAGATCACAGTGCGAGGCCAGCCCGACCACGCCGGTGCGATGGCCATGGACCGCCGCCGAGACGCGTTCCTCGGCGCGTCCGCCATGGCGCTCGGCATCGCCGAGGCGGCCGTGCGGATGGGTCATCCAGCGGTCGCGACCGTCGGCACGATCGCCGTCGAACCGTCGCAGGTGAACGTCGTGCCCGGTTTGGCCAGGTTCACCGTCGACACTCGACACCCCGACCCGGCACGGCGAGGCGAGCTCATCACCCAGATCGGGGATGCATCCAAGAAGATCGCCAGCGAACGTAATCTCGGTGTCGAGATCAAGACGCTGCGCGATCGCCCGCCAGTGAGCCTTTCGCCGCGGGTGGCCGACGTCCTCCGCCGTGCGTCCGTTGCCGCGGGTGTCGAGCCGCGCGAGATGACGAGCGGGGCGGGTCATGACGCGCAGGTCCTGACGGCGGCCGCGAACGCGGGGATGCTGTTCGTTCCGAGCATCGGCGGCCGGTCGCATTGCCCGGAGGAGGCGACCGCGGCCGAGGACGTCGTGCTCGGCACGCGCGTGCTCGCCACGGCGCTCCGCGACCTCGCGTATCAGGCATGAGCGTTCTGCTCCGCGGCGGCACGCTGCTCCCGATGCGCGACTCGCCGCGCCCCGTCAGCGGCGACCTCCTCGTAAGCGGTACGCGCATCGGCGGGGTCGGGCAGGTCACGCCGACCCCCGACACCGAAACGGTCGACATCTCAGGGTGCGTCGTCATGCCCGGCCTTGTCCAGACGCACCTCCATCTGGTGCAGACGCTGTTCCGTGGTCTCGCCGAGGACATGCCCCTTCTCGGATGGCTCCGCACGCGGGTCTGGCCGCTCGAGGCTGCGCACGACGAGGCCTCGGTGCGCGCGAGCGTTCGTCTCGGTCTTCTCGACCTGCTCACGACGGGCACGACGACGATCCTCGACATGGGGACGACGCACTTCGGCGACATCGTCGCGGAGGAGCTCGTGCGGAGCGGCATCCGCGCGCGCTTCGGCCAGGCGATGATGGATACCGGCGAAGGCGTTCCCGCCAACCTTGTCGAGACGACGCGCGCATCGCTCGACGCCGGCGGCGCGCTCACCAAGCGGTGGCATAAGGCGTCAAGCGGTCGCATCGGCTACGTCTACATGCCGCGCTTCGCGCTCTCCTGCACGCGCGAGCTCCTCGAAGCGGTGACGCAGCTCGCCAAGCTCAGCGACCTGCTCGTGCACACGCATTCGAACGAGAGCGTCGACGAGCGCACCGCAGTGACGATGGCGACGGGCCGCACCCCGATGCAGTACCTGCTCGACACGGGTATCGCGTGCGAGCGCGCGATCATCGCGCACGGCGTGCACCTCGACGATTCAGAGATCGAGATCCTGAAGACGACGAAGACGTCCGTGGCCCACTGCCCCTCGTCGAACTTGAAGCTCGGCTCCGGCATCGCGCAGGTCGCGCGGCTGCGGAGCGCGCGCATCACGGTCGGTCTCGGCGCGGACGGGGCCGCATGCAACAACCGGCTCGACGGATTCGAGGAGATCCGCCTCGCGACGCTCCTGGCGCGTGTGGTCAGCGGGATGGGAACGCTGAGCGGCTACGACGCGATCGGGCTCGCGACCCGCGAAGGCGCGAAGATGCTCCGCATCGACGCCGAGGTCGGCACGCTCGAGCAGGGCAAGCGCGCGGACCTCGTCGTGCTCGATCTCGAGAAGCTCGACGGCCCCGGCGGCGATCCCGTCTCTCGCATCCTGTTCGGGGGTGGGTCGCGAGCGGTACGACATGTGTTAGTAGACGGAGAGTTCCTTGTACGCGACGGACGACCGACCAAGATGGACGCTGCCGAGGTGCGGGCGAAAGCAGCGGAGCAGCTCGGGCCGCTCATGAAGCGCGCTGGCCTCGCCTAGTACGCAGACAGTCCGCCTCGCACCGAAACCCTCTTCACGCGGCGGCGGACCCCCCGGCCTCCGGCCGGTGGCCCACCGGTCGCTTCGCGCCCAGGGGCCCCTGCCCCTGGGGTCCCTCGGTGCTCGGCGGACTGGTTTTCGCCGGGCCTAGCGCACGCTCACATCGACGTATGCGCCGACGTTCTCGAGCCACGCAACGCCGTCGATCACGGGACGAACGTAGAGCCGATACATGCCCGGAGCGGTCGGCGCTTGGATTTGGAATCGAAACCAGGCTTGCTGTCCCGGGCCGACCCACGTGGTCGTTTGTTCGGCCGGTCGATTTGGCGCAATCCAAGACGGCGACGCGAGCATGCTCGGGGCGTCCTGTGGACTCCACGTTCCGAGACGCACGGCGGTCGCCTTGCTCAGATCCCAGCCGGTTTTTCCCGTGTTCGTGAACGCGATGACCCACTCGCCCGTCTGGCCGGGGGCAACGGTCGGGAACGGCGATTCGCCGAAAAACGTGGCGTGGTAGTCGGGTGCGCCGTAAATGGCGTCGACCACAGATCCGAACGTCACGACCCAGACGCACGGAAACGCGCCCCCGCACGCGACGCCGAGCCCCGCAGCGCGGTACCTGCCGTCGTTGAGCTCCGCCCAGTGCGGTGGCGAGTTGAGCCAGAGCCGTATCGCGCCCTCCACGGTCGGCGCGCCCCACGCGATGATCTCGCTCGTAAACGCCTGACTCACCGGATAGCCCGCGTCGGCCATGCGCTGCCTCGCCGTGCGCCCGTCGGTCGAGCGGTGCGGGATCGCCGGCGGGCCGTGTTGGGCGACGTCGTCGGCCATGAATTGCGCGGCCGCCTGGAGGGTCGGACTTGCGACGACGGTCGCGAGCCCGCGCGAGGCCCGATAGGCGTTCACCGCCGCGAGCAGCGAGTCGTGAACAGGCTGCGCACTGGCCGCAGTCGACTGCGCAACGAACGTGAAACAGAGCGCGGCCAAGCAGAGGCCGCGGTAAACAAATCTCACAGGAACTTCCCTTCCGATGTGCCCCGACGTGGGCTGATCGAGATTGCCACAGGAAGTCCAAGAACTCAGGGGATAGAACCGTCGGTCGAGCGCTACCTGGTCGAGACGGCTCTTGCCTTCGCGCGAACCTGCGCCACGACCCTCGGAATCCGAGCCGCGCGCGTCTCCGCGCGCTTGGCCGACGTGATCCATTCGACGAATGCCTTGCGATGCGAGAAGGAGAACGCGTCGAAATCTGCGCGGAGCTTCGCCGCCGAGAGCGCGCCAGCGAGATCGGCTGGAACCACCACCGTCCGCGGAGCGGCGTCGACCTCGAGTGACACCAACGCGCGTCCGCCCACGACGAGCTTGGCGGCGTCGCGGATCTCCTTGCGCGCCGGGAGGTAGTAGCGGCCGCCGTATACGGCGATCGTCGAGCGGTATTTCGCACCGTTGAGCGTCACCCGGACGGGCACACGTTTCCCCGCACCGAGCTTCCTCACGACTGCTTCCGGAATTTCCACGAGCAGGACCCCGCCTGGGTTCGGCTGCGCAATCGTCGTGAAGGAGATGGCGGTCACGAACGCGCCGAGGCCGCCGACTTGACGGACACGGCCGCGAATGCCGGCACCGGTCGCGTGAAACCCTTGAGCATGAGGTCGCCAACAGCCGTCGTCTCCGCATCGGCCTCGACCGCCACGTGGACGCGCTGGCTGAGAAGGATCTGACCCGCCTTGGCCTCGCCTGAAAGACGCTGCGCGAGGATCACAACATTGCCGATCGCACCGTAGTCGTAGCGTCCCTCGAACCCGATGCGACCGAGCGTCGCGTAGCCGGTCGCGATGCCCACGCCGAAGCCGAGCTCGTAGCCGCGCTTCCGCCACCCGCGCGCCATCTGTTCGAAGCTTTCGCGCATCGCGCAGGCCATGCGCACGGCCTGCAATTCGTGGCGTTCGACAGGAAGCGGGTCGTTGAAGAAGATCATCATCCCGTCGCCCGCGAAGTGTTCGAGCGTTCCCCGGTGTTCGACGATGAGCTCGCCCATGGCGCGGTGGTAATCGCGGAGAACTCCGAGCACCTCCTCCGGCTCGGCGGATTCGGCGAAGGCTGTGAAATTCCGCAGGTCGCAGAAGACGACCGTGATCTGTCGGCGATGTCCCTCGAGTAGCTTCGCGCCATCTTCGCTGGTGACAAGGTCCGCGACCTGCGGCGAAAGAAATCGCGAGAGCTCCTGGCGTTGTCGCTCGACGGTCTGGAAGAGTTCGACGTTCGCGATGGCAATTGCCGCTTGATCGGCGAACGTTCTCACGAGGTCGACCGCTTCGGCGGTGAACGGATGAACCGTGCTCCGAGAGAGAGAAATCACGCCGAGCACGACCCCATCGCGGATGAGCGGGACGGCCAGAAGGGTGCGGACTTGGCGGACTCGCGCCAACTCGGCGGCGCTGCCGGTCGCGTTTCGGTAGTACTCGATCGTATCGGCGACCTGGATGGGACGCGCCTCCAGATGGGCACGACCGACGATGGTGTCGAGGCCGATCGTCTGCGGACTCGCCCCGACGATCCGATCGAAATCCGGGTTTGGAGGGACGGGACCCGCGGCGAGCCGATAGGCGTTTCCGAATGTCCGAAAGATCACGACGTTCTCCGCCTTGCAGAGACGGGCCGCGTGTTTGGCGACTTCCTCCAGGACAAGCTCGAGGTCGAACGCCGCGGAGCCGATCGTGCGCAGGACGTCGCCTATGGCCGTCTGGCGATCGAGCGCGTCTTTCGTCTCGTTGAATAGGCGCACGTTCTCGATCGCGATCGACGCCTGATCGGCGAATGTTTCAAGGAGGTGGACCTGCTCCGGCGTGAACGGCTTCGGCTCGTGCCGCCTCAGGATGAGCACGCCGACGATGTCCTCGCCCCGGGCCAAGGGGACGCCGATGAGTGATCGGACGTTGAAGAGACCAACGCCCGTGTCGTACTCAGGATCGGCCTGTGCGTCGACGATCGTGGTCGTTCGCCTGTCCATAAGGACGCGGCCGGTGAGGCTTCGCCGGTCGGCCTCGATCGGCTGATTACCCCAGTTGCGCTCCATGCTCTCGGGGTCGATATCGCCGGCGTTCGCGACGATGCGCCAGCCGTCGCTTCCGAGGCGTGCGATCGATCCGTTATCCGCGGCGCACAGCCGGACCGCGTTCATGGCCACGGTCTCGAGGACGGTCGTGAGCTCACTCGGGCCTCGCCGCATGATGCCCAGGACCGCGGCGAGCGCCGCTTCGCGCGCCCGTGATTCCGAGAGCTCCCGTTCGATGTCCGCCGGTCCACCCAACTCTCGCCTCCCCAGTGCGGTCATCCTAGTGACCACGTTCGGAACCCGGAAGTGATAATCCCGGCGTGAGCGTCCATATCTCCCGGCATGTCGACGATGTCCTGGAAAACCTCTCCACGCGGAAGGACGCGACCATCCTCGCCGGCGGGACGGACCTGTTGGTGGAGATCAATTTTGGCCGGATCCGCCCGTCGAACATAGTCGCGATCGACCGTGTCGACGAGCTCAAGGACGTCTCGCGGAACGGCGACGTCCGCATGGGCGCGCTCGTCACCTACACGCGGATGCTCGAGGACGAGGTTGGTTCGCCCGCGCTCGTGGAAGCCGCGCGCACGATCGGCTCGCCGCAGATTCGCAACGCCGCGACCATCGGCGGAAACCTCGGGACATGCTCGCCGGCCGGCGACACGTTGCCGGTGCTCGCGGCCCTCGAGGCCGCCGTTGTGCTCAAATCGACGAAGGGTGAGCGTCGGGTGGCCTTCGCCGATTTCATGACCGGACCGAAGAAGTCGGTTCGCCGCCCGGACGAGCTCATCGTCGCGGCCGATTGGGACGACGCCGGCGCGTCGCAGACGTACATGTTCGCCGCGTCGCGGAATGCGATGGCCATTTCGATCGCGGGCCTCGCCCTCGTTGTGGACCGCGCGCGGCGTCGGGTCGGCGTCGGCCTGGGTTCGTGCGGGCCGACAATCATCCGCGCGACCGAGGCCGAGCGCTTCGCGGCCGGTCTCTTCGAGGAGATCGGATGGGATCGACCATCTCGGCCAAGTGAAGCTGCGGCGCGGGAGTTCGGGAAGTTGGCGGCCGGTGCCGCGAAGCCGATCGATGACGTCCGCGGCACGGCGGCGTATCGCCGGCACGTGCTCGCGGTGATGGGGACGCGCGCCCTGACGCGCGTCGCGGCCATCCCGTGAGGATCAAGCTCACGGTGAACGGCGACGAGCGCGAGGCCGAAGCGGCGGACCACGAGAGCCTCCTTACCGTTCTTCGCGAAAACCTCGGCCTGCCGGGAAGCAAGAACGCGTGCGAGCAGGGCGAGTGTGGATCGTGCTCGGTCATCATGGATGGCGACCTCGTGTGCGCGTGCCTCGTGCTCGGCGCGGCCGCCGCGGGACGGAGCATCCAGACCGTCGAGTCGCTCACCGATGGCGACCAGCTTCATCCGATCCAGCGCGCATTCGTGGACGCGGGTGCGGTCCAGTGCGGGTTCTGCACGCCGGGGCTCATCGTGGCGACGTACTCGCTGCTCAGACGGAACCCCGAGCCGAGCGAACAGGAAGTGCGCGAAGCGCTTTCCGGAAACATCTGCCGCTGCACCGGCTACGGGAAAATACTCGAGGCCGTGGATCGCGCATCGAGCGCGATGTACCGCCGATGAGGAGCGCTGCGCCACGAACACGCGTCCGCGGCGGTGTCGGCGAGTCGGTCGAGCGACCTGACAGCGCGCCCAAGGTCAAGGGCGAGTTCCAGTACGGCAGTGACCTCCGACGCGAGGGCATGCTGTTCGGCGCGACGCTTAGGAGCCCGCACCCGCATGCGCGCATCGCCGGGATCGACACTGCCGCCGCGAAGAAGATGAGCGGCGTGAAGGCGATCATCACCTCGGCAGAGCTGCCGACGCGCGAGCTCTTCGGTCTCATGAAGCTCGACCAACCCGTCCTCGCGAGCGGAAAGGTGCGCTATGTCGGGGAGCCGGTCGCGATAGTCGCGGCGGAGACTGCCGAGGAGGCCCGCCTTGCGGCGCGCGCGATCGCCGTTCGGTACGAGCCCCTCGCGCCGATCACCGACCCCGTCGCTTCGGTGCAGCCTGACGCGGCGAGGCTTCATCAGAAGGGCAACGTGATCGAGGACGTTCTCGTCGAGCACGGCGATCCCGACGCGACCGCCGAAGTTACGGTCGATGGCGAGTACGAGCTTGGCATGCAGGATCAGGCCGCGCTCGGCCCCGAGGCTGGCCTCGCCATCCCGCGACAGGATGGCGGTGTCGAGCTGCACATCGCGACGCAGTGGCTGCACGAGGATCTGCGTCAGATCGCGCCGTGTCTTGGCCTGCCGGAATCGAAGGTGCATCTCGTGCTCGCCGGGGTCGGCGGGGCGTTCGGCGCGCGCGAGGACGTGACGCTGCAGATCCACACGTGCCTCCTGGCGCTCGCGACCAAACGGCCGGTCCGAATGACGTACGGACGCGAGGAGTCGTTCTACGGACACGTCCACCGACATCCGGCCAAGCTCTGGTACATGCACGGCGCGACGAAGAATGGCGAGCTCGTTTTCGTTCGCGCGACGATCGTCCTCGACGGCGGGGCGTACGCATCGTCGACTCCAGCGGTCGTCGCAAACGCGGCCTGCTTCGGAGCTGGGCCCTATCGCGTTCCCAACGCGCGCATCCACGCGGTCGGCGCGTACACCAACAACCCGCCGACCGGAGCGATGCGCGGTTTCGGAGCCGTGCAGTCCTGTTTCGCGTACGAATCACAGATGGACAAGCTGGCCGCAGCGCTCGACATGGACCCGGTCGTACTCCGCGAAAAAAACGCGTTGCGCAACGGCGATCGGATCGTCACCAGTCAACCGGTCGAGGGGAGCGCGCCCGTTGCCGAGATCATCCGCCGGTGCGCTGACATCGCGATGCCCGACGATGAGATCCCGACGGACCCGATCGCGCTTCCGGGAGGACTCGGCAACCTCACGCACGGCGAAGGCGTGCGACGCGGCGTCGGCTACGCGGCCGGAATGAAGAACGTCTGCTACTCGCACGGTTTCGACGACTTCTCGACTGCGCGCGTGCGGCTTGCACGCGACGCGGCCGGTCCGATCGCGCACGTGCACACCGCGGCGGCCGAGGTCGGACAGGGGATCGTGACGATCTGCGCCCAGATCGCGCGCACGGAGCTGGGGGTCGAACGGGTCGAGGTCGATCGTCCCGACACGACCATCGGCTCGGCCGGGTCCTCATCCGCGTCGCGTCAGACCTGGATGACCGGCGGGGCCGTCCTCGCGGCATGCCGGGAGGTGAAGGCCGAACTGCTCGCGCGCGCGCGTAAGGTCGGACGCTCACCCGACGACCTCACTGTCCTGCTGGACGAGCCGATCGACCGGACCGTCACGCACCGCCATCGCGACACCGAGCAGCGCGACCCCAAGACGCAGAACCAGGGTCATGTCGCGTTCCTATTTGCGGCGCACCGCGCGGTGGTCGACGTCGATGTCGAAACAGGCCTGGTGAAGGTGGTCCAGGTCGCGACGGCGCAGGACGTCGGCAAGGCGATCAACCCCGTCGCGGTGGTGGGGCAGATCGAGGGCGGGATCGCGCAGGGTCTCGGGCTTGCCGTGATGGAGGAAGTGCAGCTCCGCGACGGGCACGTGCGCAACGCGTCGTTCACCGACTACCTGCTTCCGACGACGCTCGACATGCCCCCGGTCGTCACCGTGCTCATCGAGCATCCACATCCTGACGCTCCGTATGGCGCCAAAGGGGTGGGCGAGCCTCCGACCATCTCGAGCACGCCGGCGATCGTCGCGGCGATCCGCGCCGCGACGGGTAGGGAGCTCAACCGAGTGCCGGTGAGCCCCGATGACATCGTCTTCGGCGCGCCCTATCGGTCCGGCTGGCGCATCGCACCCGGCGACGATCCCCGCCGCGCGGTGCGTTTGCCATAGAGGCGATGCGCTCCTCGCCGCCCGATGACGCGCGTCGCATCTTCACCGGGATCGGGGCTACATATGAAAGGACTGGCGCCATTCTGTCGTTCGGACAAGACGCGCGGTGGCGCGCGCGCCTCGTCGACTCGGTGCGCGCCGCGCCCGGCGATGTCGTGCTCGACGTGGCGACGGGAACGGGACTCGTGGCGCGCGCGGTCAGCGAGCGCTATGCATGCGATGTCGTTGGACTTGATCGGAGCGGCGACATGCTTTCAGCGGCGGTCGCGCGCAATGGACACATCCCTCTCGTCCGTGCGCGTGCCGAGTCGCTGCCATTCGCGGACGAATCCTTTGACCATCTGACGTTCACCTATCTATTGCGCTACGTCGATGACCCCGCCGCGACGATGCGCGAGCTCGCGCGAGTCGTGCGTCCCGATCGGCCTGCCGATTGTCGGACGGGCTATCTCAGAACGATGGTCGAGCGTCGGCGGATTCCTCAGAGGAAGCATCGAGCGATTCGATGCGGCGCACTCGCAGCACGCCGTCGAGCGCTATTGGCGTGACGCGGGACTCGTCGACGTCCGTGTCTCGCACATGAGCTTCGGGGCGGGCATTGTCATGACGGCGGAAAAGGCCGACGCGACCGAAACCCTCTCTTCGCGACAGGGACCCCCCGGCCTCGGACGCCTCGGCCGGCTCCCCATCGCGCGGGGGCCCTCGGTCGCGTCGGCCCCTACTGCCGCCTTCTATGCGCTACGTCCCGGCGGTTTGCGCGACTACTGGACGCTTCTCCACCCGCCATACACGGCCTGGCATCTCTCGTATGTGCTGCTGGGCGCTGCATTGGCTCCGATGCCCGATCCAAGAATTGTCGTCGGCGCACTGTTGGCGTTCTTTCTGGCTGTCGGCGTCGCGTCGCACGCATTCGACGAGCTTCAAGGAAGGCCGCTCGGCACTCGGATTCCGTCGAGCGTCCTCCTCGCATTAGGTTCGCTTGCGCTCATCGGCGCGGTCGCGCTCGGTATCGCCGCCGCGGCGATGCTCGGTCCGTGGTTTCTTGCCATCGTCGTGATCGGCGTGCTTCTCGTCATCTCGTACGGACTCGAGCTGCCGATCGTGCACTCGGATATCGGATTCGCGCTCGCCTGGGGCGGATTCCCCGTCGTCGCGAGTGCCGCAGCCAACGGCGCGGCGCCACTGCCGACGATCGTGGCGGCGGTCGGAGCGACTCTTCTCTCACTGGCGCAGCGGCGGCTCTCCACCCCGGTCCGGCGGATCCGCCGCAAGGCGCTGGAGGTGTCGGGAACAGTACGTTTCCGCGACGGCGCGACCGAGAGCCTCGATCGAGGAGCGCTCATCGCCGGCCCTGAGGCTGGACTCCGCCTCCTATGGCTCGCGATGGTCGCGCTCTCGATCGGTGCCCTCGCGGCTCGCTGGTCCGGCTAGCGTCAGCCCTTCGTCGCTACTGCGTGCTCCGTATGGCCGGAGCGTCCGAAAACATCCACCGTGTCGCGCATGTCGGTCCACGCGGCCCACACCGATCCGTCCGGCGAGATCGCGATGTTCGTGTAGTCGCCGATGAAACGAGTGTTGTAGTTACCCGTGACCGCGAAGTTGGTGAACCATCGCGCGTCGGAGGCGATACTCGTTCCCGTATCCAGACGCTTCGTGGCGAAGCTCGTCGCCGCGAGGTCGCTCGCTGTGGCCAGCGTGTAGCCGTAGACGCACGTCTGACCGCGGGGCGCGGTCCGTGCTCGATCGACGAAACCGATGCGCACTTTTCCGTCGAGGCCGACCGCCGCCCACGGGAAGATCTGGTCGTACCGGCTGCTCTTCACAAGAGCGGGCGTGGACCAGCTGATGCCACCGTCAACGGAGGTCGTTGCCATGATGTTCGTGCGCGCGGTTGCCCCGGGGTCGAGGTTCTCCGCGTACACGTAATAGAGCTGGCCTGAATTGGCGGCCGCGGTCGACATCACGAGGTTACCCGCGGCGAAGATGCGGAACTGGCATCCGGTCAGAGTCGAGTCGCTGCGCCAGTTCACGGGATAGTCGCCGGCGCCGTCGTGGATAAGCCCGACGACTTGACGCGGCGCGCTCCAGTGGTCCCCAGCATCGGTCGAGCTCACGACCAGCACCTGATCGCGGAGCGTGTCGCCCTGGGCCTGGTGATTCAGGAACGCGACGTAGATCGTCCCGTCGGGCGCGACGATAGGCGAAGAGAACCCGGCGTCGTTTTGATCGCAGCGCGTCGTGGGCCCGGTCACACCCTGACCCGAGCAGAGGGCGCTCGAGCCACTGATCTCGGCGCCGGAGGTCCACGTCACGCCGCGGTCGCGCGAACGAACGAAGTAGATCGGCGACTCGGTCTGCACGTCCTTTCGGTACTGCTGCCGAGCCCAGGTCACGTAGATGTTTCCCCGACGGGAGCTCGTTCCGCGATCGACGGCGATCCAGTCTTTGTCGTTGAACTGGACGTTTGACCCGCCGTTGCTGATCGTGCCGTTACCTGCGGCGACGGTCACCGGATCCGTCCAGGTGATCCCGCCGTCGTCGGATCGTTCGACGATCACGCTGACGTCGCTGAACGCGCCGGCGACGCTGTCGTGCGAGGCGACGTTCGACCAGTAGAGGGTTCCAGCCGCATCGAATGCGAGCGCGGGATCGGTGAGGAAGCGGTAGCTCCCGTGCGGCGGATGAACGTTCGTCCAGCTCTGCCCGCCGTCCTTCGAGACGTACGCCTCTGTGAATATGCGGAGTAGGGCGCTCGCGCTCTGCTTGTCGAGGTTGTACAGATACGTATGCGACGCCGCCACGATGTTGGCGGGGTTTGCCGGGTTCACCGCGATGGTCGTCTCGTTGTGCGGCCCAACGCTGTCGCAATCGAGCAGCGCGTTGCCCGCGAACGACGTCGGTTGCGTGGACGCCGATGAGCTGCCGCAGCGTGATGCGGTGGGCATGCTCGGCGCGCTCGAACCCGCGTGCCACGCTCTGGACGATCTGCTCGAGGTTGAGTCCGCGCTGGGTGTGGAACACCGGCGCGTAGCGGACCTCGGCGTACACGATCTCGCGTCGCATGCTCGCCCGACGCACAGCAAGGCGTATCGTTTTCGGCTGATTGTGATTCCGCTCGAGACGCTTCGCGCGGCCCCGAAGGTCCTCCTCCACGACCATCTCGATGGCGGATTGCGCCCCACCACAGTCGTCGAGCTCGCGCGGGACCAGAGCTACGAGGGGCTGCCCACGATGGACGCGCAGGAGCTCGGCAGGTGGTTCCACGCGAGCGCCGCGTCGGGCTCGCTCTCGCTCTATCTCCGCGGATTCGCTCACACGATCGCGGTCATGCAGACCGAGGATGCGCTCGAGCGCGTCGCGTACGAATGTGGCGAAGATCTCGCGCGAGACGGGATCGTGTACGCCGAGGTCCGCTACGCGCCGGTGTTCCACACCCAGCGCGGACTCAACCTCGAGCAGATCGTCCAGAGCGTGGCACGCGGGTTCGAGCGCGCCGAGCATGCCCACCGCATCACGCTGCGGCAGCTCATCCGAAATGGCCGAGCTCGCCGTGGCGAACCGCGAGCAGGGGGTCGTCGGGTTCGATATCGCGGGCGAGGAAGCCGGACATCCCCCGAAGGCGCACCTCGAGGCGTTCCAGCTCTGCCGCCGAGAGAACTTTTCGATCACCATCCACGCCGGCGAGGCGTTCGGGCCGCCCTCGATCTGGCAGGCGCTGCAGTACTGCGGTGCCCACCGGATCGGGCACGGCGTGCGGCTCGTCGAGGACATGGCGATCAGCGAAGGCAAGGTTGTCAAGCTCGGCCCCCTCGCCGCGTACGTACGCGACAAGCGGATCCCGCTGGAGCTCTGTCCCTCGTCGAACGTGGATACCGGCGCTGTACCGACGCTCGCGGAGCATCCGATCCGGCACTTCATCGCCCAGCGCTTTCGCGTGACCGTGAACACCGACAACCGCCTCATGTCGAATGTCACGCTCTCCGACGAATTCCAGCGCCTGTCGCGGATCGCCGCTCTGACTCTCGCGGACGTGGAGCGTCTCTCGATAAACGCGATGAAGAGTGCTTTCGTCGGATACGACGAGCGTGTCGCGATCATCTACGCGCGTATCAAGCCCGGCTATGCGCGTCTTCGTGGCGAGCCCGCCCTCGCCGGATATCCATTGCCGCCCACTGCCTGACGCAAGCGTTTACCACTCGTTGACGGACCGTCTATTGACGTGTCCTGCGACCGGAGCGACACGAATCGTCCGCATCACCGACTCATCCTTGCGACGTACTCACTTCGTACTGAGTTGCGCGATCAAATGGGCATGGGGTGGATAGATGGGGCGGCTTCGTACCTCTGCGTTCAGCAAGCTCGCGTTCGCTCTCGCGTTCGCCTTCTCGACGCTCGTTCTAGGTCTTGATGCCAACGCCGGCGTCCAGTGGTGCGAGTCGGATCCGCTGTTCCTGGTGAATGGGGCGATCGTTGACGTCACCACCGCGTTCCCGACTGGCTACGCGAGCACGCTCAAAGAGCCCGTGGCGATCGAGCTGCTGGTGCCGACGAACGCGATCGCCGCGGTCGTCTCGCTTCCCACAAACGTACCGATGACCGCAAAGATCAGCCCGGTCCTAACGTCGGGCGGGCTCCTGTCCCTTGGCGTCCCGGTGATCATCAAGGTCACGTACAAGGCGTCGGCTTCCTTCGACACGAAGACGAAGGTCACCGGCACGTACCTCTGGGTGAGCTCGACGGTCTACGGCAAGTCCAATGTCACGACCCAGGTGAAGTACACGCTCATCGGGCTATAGCCCCGTGTCGCGTCTTCGCTGGCCTCTTCGCGTCTACATCCTCGCGGTCCTCGGAACGGCGCTCGCGGCCCTCCCCGCGAGCGCCGCCTTCCGAGGCAAT
>WNGI01001131.1_pt1 | contig 21665 bp, 23 predicted proteins | sample 5400621 | NCBI WGS metagenome assembly WNGI01 (sample SAMN13153374, study PRJNA577476) | soil metagenome | isolation source: 20 cm soil or saprolite under Garry oak tree replicate 1 | place: USA:California | collected 2016-06-15
CAAGCACAGCAAGCGCAGCGGCGCTTGAAAACCCGCCTGGGTGGACAGCCGTTCGTGGTGGAAGAGCCGTGACCACGACCCGGCCGGAAGCGGGGACTCCACTCATGCAGCAGTACCGGGAGATCAAGGCCCGGTACCCGGACACCATCGTTTTCTTCCGGATGGGCGACTTTTACGAGATGTTCGAAGACGATGCCCGGCTGGCCGCGCGCGAGCTGGGCCTCATGCTGACTTCCCGCAACAACGGCGGGGCCGCGGAGGTGCCACTCGCCGGCGTCCCCGTCAAGGCGGCGGCCGAGTATCTACGACGCCTCGTGTCCGGCGGCCACCGGGTGGCGATCTGCGAGCAGGTAGAGGACCCGAAGCTCGCCAAGGGGATCGTGCGCCGGGAGGTAGTCGAGACGGTGACGCCCGGGAGCGTGCTCGCCGACGACTGGCTGGAGCGCAACCGCAACAACTTTCTCGTGGCGGTGGACCCGCGCGGTGCCGACGCCGGCATTGCCGCGCTCGATCTGATCACCGGTGAGCTGGTGCTGGAGACCGTCGCCGCGGCGGACCTCCCTCACACACTCGCCCGCTATGAGCCCGCGGAGGTCGTTCTCCCGAGCGGGGGCTCGCTTGCACCCTTGGGGGCGGCGACGCGCACGGAGCGAGACGCGTGGGAGTTCGACGCCGGGCTGGCGGGCGAGGACCTGGCCCGCACGTTCGCGCTGGCGTCGCTCGACGGCCTTGGGGTGTCTCAGGGGGACCTGCCGGCCATCGGCGCTGCGGGAGCGCTGTTGCGCTACGCTCGCGAGCTGAAGCCCGGCGGCCTGCCACACGTCTCCCGCCCCAGGATCCTCAGGCGGGGCGACGTGCTACCGCTGGACGAGATGACCCGTCGTAATCTCGAGCTCGTGGAGCCGCTGCGCGCGGGAGCGGCCGGCGGAACCGTGCTCGAGGTGCTCGACCGCACGCTCACCCCCATGGGGGCCCGCCTGCTGCGCCGCTGCCTGCTTGCGCCGCTCGTCGACGCGGCGGCGATCAATGCGCGGCTCGACTGCGTCGCCGTCCTGACGCAGGACGCGCGCGGGCGCGAGGCCGTCCGCGAAGCGCTGGACGGCGTCCGGGACTTGGAGCGGCTCGCCGGACGCGCCGCGCTCGGCCGGGCGACTCCCCGGGAGCTGAGCGGGTTGCGCGACTCCCTGCTCCGTCTCCCCGACGCACGCGCCGCGCTCGACGGGATCGATGGGCGCCAGCAGGCTGCGGCGCTCGAGCGGGCGGCGGAGCGGTTCGATCTGCTGGCGGACCTGGGCGGCGAGCTGGCACGGGCGCTGGTCGACCGGCCGCCGGCGCAGCTCAGCGACGGTGACGCGGTGCGTCCGGAGTACGACGCCGAGCTCGACGAGCTGCGGCGAGCGCGCGACGACGGGAAACAGTACATCGCCTCGCTGCAGACGCGCGAACGCGAGCGGACCGGCATCGCGTCCCTGAAGGTCGGCTTCAACAAGGTCTTCGGGTACTACCTCGAAGTGACGCGGCCGCACCTCGCACGCGTGCCCACGGCATACGAGCGCCGGCAGACGGTGTCCGGCGCGGAGCGGTTCGTGACGCCGGAGCTCAAGGAGCAGGAGGCGAAGGTCCTGGGGGCCGAGGAGCGCATCGCAGCTCGGGAGGGAACGGTCATCGACGGTCTGCGCCAGCGTGTGGCCGCTTGTGGCGGGCGTATCCGGACCACCAGCGAGCTGCTCGCGGAGCTCGACCTGTGGAGCGCCCTCGCGGACCTCGCGCACCGGGAGGGCTACACGCGTCCGACGGTCGACGACGGGTTCGTGATCGAGCTCGAGGGGAGCCGCCATCCCGTGGTGGAGCGCATGATGCCGCGCGAGGCGTTCATCCCCAACGACGTCCGGCTGGACGAGAGTGGACGGGTGATCGTGCTCACGGGCCCCAACATGGCCGGCAAGTCCACTCTGCTGCGGCAGGTTGGGCTGTGCGTGCTGCTCGCCCAGATGGGTGCGTTCGTGCCGGCGCGGCGGGCGCGCATCGGCGTGGTAGACCGGCTGTTCACCCGCGTCGGTGCTTCGGACAACCTGGTGCGGGGGCAATCCACCTTCATGGTGGAGATGAGTGAGACCAGCGCCATTCTGCACGGCGCGAGCGGTCGGAGCCTCGTGCTCCTGGACGAGATCGGACGGGGCACGTCGACCTATGACGGCGTCGCGATCGCGTGGGCCGTCACTGAGTTCCTGCACAATACGATCGGTTGCAAGACGGTGTTCGCGACCCACTACCACGAGCTGACGCAGCTCACCGAGGAGCTGGCGCATGCGCGCAACTTCAACGTGGCCGTGCGCGAGGTGGGGGACGACGTCGTGTTTCTGCACCGGCTTGAGCCGGGGGGCGCAGACCGCTCCTACGGGATCCACGTCGGTCGGCTCGCGGGGCTGCCAGCACCGGTCGTGGCCCGGGCGATCGAGGTGCTGCGGCGGCTCGAGGCGGGCCACCACATAGCGCTCGAGCCCGCCCCGGGCCTGCCCGACGCGCAGCAGCTGGGACTGTTTTCCCCGACCGCGCATCCGCTGCTGGCGGAGTTGCGCGGCCTCGATGTCGACTCACTCTCGCCACTCGAGGCGCTCAACCGCCTCGCGGCATGGAAGCGACACCTGGGGAACGAGGGACGGGGGACGGGGGAAGAGGGGCCCCGGTGAGCTCTGGCCTGCGCCGACCGGCGCTGCTTCTCATCCTCGCCGGATTCGCCTGCAGCCGGCAGTCCCCACCCGCTGAGCAGCACGCGAGCGAGCCGCCCCCCCCACCGGAGCAGGAGCCGCCCGTGGCGCTCAACTCCGAGTCGCCGATCCAGTATCCGCCGCGGCTGTTCGACCAGCGGGTGGAGGGGGACGTGGTGCTGCGGCTGTTCCTCGATTCGACCGGCCGGCTCGCCCCGGAGTCGTCGCGGGTCGCGGAGTCGAGTGGCTACCCTGCCCTCGATTCGGCGGCGCTCGCCGGCGCGAAGCGGCTGCGATTCGCCCCCGCGCGGCGGCGCGGGGTCCCCGTGGCCACGATGTTTCTTCAGCCGATCGAGTTCCGCCATCCCGAGGGTGGCGTGCTGCAGGGAAGCCCCGATGCCAACCCACACTAAGCCGTATGGGAACGTCCTCGAAACGATCGGGTGGACGCCGCTCATCCGTCTGAACAAGGTCACGCAGGGAGTCCGGACGCCGGTGTTCGCCAAGGCGGAGTTCTTCAACCCGGGCGGCTCCGTGAAGGACCGAATCGGCATCGCGATGATCGAGGCGGCAGAGCGAGAGGGGCGTCTCAAGCCAGGCGGCCTGATTGTGGAGGCGACGTCGGGCAATACCGGCGTGGGGCTGGCCCTCGCCGCCGCAGTGAAAGGGTACCGGTGCATCTTCACGATGCCGGACAAGATGTCGCAAGAGAAGGCGCGGCTGCTGCGAGCGCTCGGCGCCGAAGTGATCATCACGCCGACGGCCGTCCCGCCCGATCATCCCGACAACTACATCGTGAAGGGACGGGCCATCGCGGCGGCCCACGCGAACGCGATCTTCGCCGACCAGCACTACAACCAGGTGAACCCGGAAGCGCATTACCGCACCACGGGGCCCGAGATCTGGGAGCAGACCGAGGGTGCGATCACGCACTTCGTGTGCGCGCCCGGGACGGGCGGCACGGTGAGCGGTGCGGGGCGGTACCTCAAGGAGCAGAACCCGAAGATCCGGGTGGTCGCCGGCGACCCGGTGGGCTCGATCTATTCGGACTACGCCAAGAGCCACCGCAAGAGTGAGGGTCATCCGTACAAGGTCGAAGGGATCGGCGGCGACAAGATCCCCACGGCGCTTCACTGGGACGTGATCGACGAGTGGATCACTGTCAGCGACAAGGACGCGATGCTGATCGTGCGGCGTCTCGCGCGCGAAGAGGGCCTGTTCACGGGCGGCTCGACCGGCGTGAACATCGTCAGCGCGCTGGATGTGGCGCGCCGCGTGAATGACCCCAACGCGCTCGTCGTCACGATCCTGTGCGACACGGGAGAGCGATACCTCTCGAAGGTCTACAACGACGAGTGGCTGCGGGAGAACCAGATCCTCGAGCCCGAGCGGACGACGGTCGGGCGCCTGGTGGGAGCCAAGGAGAACGGGGCTCCGCCGCTGATCCACGTGGCCCCGGAGGCGACGGTCCGCCAGGCGTTGAACCTCATGAGCACGTACAACGTATCCCAGCTGCCCGTGCTGGACGCCGCAAACGGCGTGGGTGCGGTTTCGGAGCAAGCGCTCATGGCGCGAGCACTCGAACAGCCCGCGACCCTCGACCAGCCCGTGGGCGAGCTGATGGACGCACCGTTCCCGGTCGTGGACGCGGATCTCCCCGTGGACCGCCTGACGACACTCTTGACCCGGGAGACGCCCGCGGTCCTGGTCCGGCGCGATGGCAAGATCGCCGGGATCGTCACCCGCTACGACGTGCTCCACCAGCTGGCGGGCATTCGCTGATGCGGATCACCGTGCTCGCGGGGGGGGCGACCCCCGAGCGCAGCGTGGCGTGCGCGGGGGCGGCGCAGATTGTGGCGGCGTTGCGAGAGCGGGGCCACACTGTCGCAGTCGTGGACACGACCCAGGGGCCCCTCTCCCAGGCCGACGAGGGCCGCCTGCTCGGGGGCGGCGATGTGGGCAGCGCACCAGCGGAGGTAGGCGATCTGGTCGAGCGCGAACGCGCCATGCTCTCGAACCGGCTCGCCGGCCTGCCTGTGGTGCGCGAGGCGGACGTGCTGTTCCTCTCGGTGCATGGCGGCAGCGGTGAAGGCGGCACGCTCCAGGCCGTCCTCGACGTGATTGGTGTGCCATACACGGGGAGCGGGCCGCTCGGGAGCGCGCTCGCCATGGACAAGGATCTGTCCAAACGGCTGTTTCGCGCCGCGGGGGTCCCCGTACCTGCGTGGTTCATGACGCCCGTGGTCCCCGGAGACGTGACTACCGCACTCGGGTGGCCCGTGATCGTGAAGCCGAGCAAGGGCGGGTCGACGGTGGGGCTGACGCTCGTGAAGAGCGCGAAGGGGCTCGACCAGGCCGTCGCGCTCGCTGAGCGGTACGACGACGAAGTCATGGTCGAGCAGTTCATCCCGGGGCGCGAGATGACGGTGGGGATCCTCGGGGACGTGCCGCTCCCCGTCGGGGAGATCATTCCGAAGCACGAGCTGTTCGACTACGAGTGCAAGTACACGCCGGGGATGTCGGAAGAGATCTTCCCCGCGCGTCTGGACGCGCGGCTCGCGCGCCAGCTGCAGGAGCTGGCCCTGGCGGCGCATCGCGCTTTGAAGCTCGGTGGGTACTCGCGCGTCGACTTCCGTTTGAGCCCGGAGAACGACATCTTTTGCCTGGAGGCCAACACGCTCCCCGGGATGACACGGACGAGTCTCTTGCCGCAGGCCGCCCGGGCCGCGGGGATCGAGTTCCCGGACCTGTGCGAACGCATCTGCCGGCTCGCGCGGAACCCGGGGAGCCGCGCGACGCGCGGGGTATAACCGCTGATGGATTCACAACGGATGTTCGGCATGACCACCTGGGTCCGGCGCCTGCTGGTCGCCAACCTCCTGGTCTTCTTGTGCCAGAAGACCGTGTTGGTCGACCCGCGGTTCCAGGCGGTGTTCGGGTTCCAGCCACTGTACGCGCTCGAGCGCCCGTGGACGTTCGTGACGTACATGTTTCTGCACGCCAACCTCCTGCACCTGGCGTTCAACCTGCTCGCGCTGTTCATGTTCGGGCCCCCGGTCGAGGAGCGCATGGGCGGGCGGTCGTTCCTCACGTACTACCTGCTGTGCGGGTTGGGGGGAGCGGCGCTGTCGCTCGGCCTGGTGCAGCTGCGGCACGTGGACCTCGTGCTGGGCGCCTCCGCGGCCGTGTACGGCGTGATGCTCGCCTTCGCCTGGGCGTGGCCCAACCAGCCGATTTACGTGTTTCCGTTCCCGGCGCCGATCGCCGCCAAATGGCTGGTGACGTTCGCCGTGGCCATTTCGTTCGTGCTCGCGCTGCTTTCGATGTCGAACGGGGTGGCGCACCTGGCACACTTGGGCGGATTCGCCACCGGATTCCTCTACCTCAAGACGGCCGACTGGCGCCTGGCACAAGCGGAGCGGCGGCTGCGGCGGCGGGCGGAGCCGAGCGTGCTGGTGCAGTCCGCTCGCGTGGCGCGGGGCGCCGACGCGACGCCCAAACGCCGGCGTCCATCAGGCGAGCGTCACGCGGTCTCGGCCGAGATGGATCGGGTGCTGGACAAGATCTCGGCGCGCGGCATCGACAGCCTCACGCCGGCGGAGCGGAAGCTGCTGGCGGACATGAGCCGCAAGATGCGCGACAAGCCCTGACAGGCGGCGCGCCGGATGTCAAGTCGGTCCCCGCTTGTCTCCGCGACGGCCGGTTCCCAAATTGCGGGACGGTCACCGCGCCATGCTCGTCAATCTCGTACCGGAATTCCTCGCTGCCTGCGCCGCGCCCGACCCCGTCGCGGCCTACCACGCGCACTTCGAGCGCCACCGACCGATCCTCACGAGCTACTGGCACAACTACGTCCTCGATCCGGACTCGCCCCACGCCGAGCAGGTGATCGCGCGGGCGCTGCGGGCGGACCGCGCCGACCTGCTCCGCCTGCTCGACGACGTAGACGTGGTAACGATGGCGGACGAGGCATTGCAACGCGCGCTCGACCGCCTCGAGGCAGATTGCCCCGTGGACCTGTACCTCATGGTGGGGGTGGGCGCCGCGAATGCGGGCGAGCTCGTGGTCGGGGGCCGGGGGATCGCGTTCGTGTGCCTGGAGCATTTCACCGGGCGCGCCAACCCGCAGACGCACGGGCTGGGCCTGGCGCCGCACCTCCTGTCGCTCTGGATCGCCCACGAAACCGCGCACGCGATCCGCTACACATCGCCGACCAGCCGAGCGGACCTCAAGCGCCTGGTGGCGGACGCACGCGGCAGTTACGACTACTGGGATACCGGCAGCCGGGCGACGCTGCGCGAGCTGCTCGTGAACGAAGGGGCAGCCGTGGCGGCCGCGCAGGTTGCGGCGCCTGGGTTCGAGCCGTGGGAGTACTTCGGCTACACGCGGCGTCAGTACCGCCGCTGTCGCGAGCTCGACGCGTTCTTGCGGCGCGTCGCGGCGCCCGAGCTCGACCAGCGCGGGCTGGGCCTCAGGCTGCGGTTCCTCTCCGGGGGGATGCGGCCCGGCGCGCGGCTCGCGGCGGGGAAGGTGTTGCCCGAGCGGTCCGGATACTATCTGGGGTGGCGGCTGGTGGAGCCGCACCTCGCCGCGGGGGGCGTGGCCTCGGTCGTTCGAGCCGGGGCACGCGACTTTCACGAGGCGGACGAGCGGACGCTCGGAGCGCAAACGGCGTGAGTCCGAAGCCGCGTGTAGAGCGACGGATGAACCGTCCGCTGCGCGAAGTGCTGGACGACCTCCTGACCCACGCGCGCGACGTCGCCCGGCGCGCCAAGGCGATGACGGCGGTCGAGCTGGACTACGCGCAACAGCGCCTCGAATGGCTCGCGGATGAAGTGTGGCGCGTCGCCACGGGAGGCGAGCCGCCGCCCTGATGGGCGGCGTCGGTATATTCCCCCGATGACGTCTCACGAATTCAAGGTCGCCGTCACGAACGACAGCATCGTGTTCGCGTCCGCGCACTTCATCATTTTCCCGGGCCACCGGTGCGAGCGGCTCCACGGGCACAACTACCGCGCCCGCGTCGTGGTCGAGGGGGGACTCGACCCCCACGCCCACTACGTCTTCGACTTCGCAGAGCTGAAGCAGCTCATGAAGCGGCTCACGGACGACCTCGACCACAAGGTGCTGCTGCCGCTCGAGCACCCGAACCTCCAGGTCCGGGAGCAGGGCAATACGGTCACGGTCGCGTACGACGGCCAGCCCCGCTACGTGTTTCCGAAGGGCGACTGCGCGCTGCTGCCAATCCCGAACACCACCGTGGAGATGCTGGCGCAGTACCTCGCGCGCCGCGCGCGGGTCGAGTTCGCGCGCGCCGCGAACGGAGGGGCCGAGCTTCGGGCGATCGAGGTCGAGATCGAGGAGAACTTCGGGCAGTCCGCCTCCTATCGCGAGTCGCTGTCGTGACCGGCGGCCCGCGCGCCCCGGGCCTGGAGCTCTCGCTCGCCGGCGCCGCGGTCGTCGTCACCGGCGCGTCGAGCGGGATCGGCCAGGCGATCGCGCTGGCATGCGCGCGCGCGGGAGCGGATGTGGCGGTCACGTACCATGGGAACCGCGCAGGCGCCGACGAGACGCGCGATGCGATCCGCGGACTCGGCCGCCGCGCCGAAGTGCTGCACGCCGACGTGGCCCTCGCCGGGGACGTGACCGCCCTCGCCCAAGGCGCGCGCGCCGCGTTCGGACGCGTGGACGTGTGGGTGAACAACGCCGGCGCCGACATCCTGACGGGCGCGGGGGCCCGCCTCACCTGGACCGAGAAGCTCGACCGGCTGCTGACGGTCGACCTGCGCGGCACGGTGCTCGCCTCCTGGGCCGCGGTGGAGCTGATGCGGGGCCAGAAGGCGGGTGGCACCATCCTCAACATGGCATGGGACCACGTGCTGGGCGGCGGCACCAAGGGGGAGTACGCGGAGATCTTCTGTGCCGGGAAGGGCGGCGTGTACAGCTTCAGTCGCGCGTTGGCGCGCACGGTCGCGCCGCACATTCGGGTGAACGTGCTGGGGCCGGGCTGGGTAGAGACCGCATACGGAGCGGAGCTCGATCACGCGACCAAAGCACGGATCACGGACTCGATCCCGCTCAAGCGCTGGGCGAGCCCCGAGGAGATCGCCGCCGCCGCCGTGTTCCTCGCCTCGGACGCGGCGAGCTACATCACGGGCCAGATGCTGATGATCAACGGCGGCGCGGTCATCTAACGGCCGCCAGGGGGAGACGCCATGCCGAAGCCGAAGCAGCGCACCTACACGGAACCCGAGATCGCGCAACGGCTCGAGAGCCTGCCCGGTTGGTGGCTCGAAGGCGGCCAGATCTGCCGGACCTACAAGACCGATGGATGGCCCACCACGCTGCTGCTGGTGAACGCGCTCGGCTATTTCGCCGAGGCTGCGAACCACCACCCCGATCTCGCGGTGTCGTGGGGACAGGTAACGGTGAAGCTGAACACCCACTCCGCCGGTGGAGTCACGGACAAGGACCTGGAGCTCGCTCGCAAGATCGAGGACGCCGCGCTGTGGCGGCCGCCGCCGGGAGGCGCGCTCGAAGGGACCCCCAACACCTTCGTACGAACCGGCGACCGGTGAGCGACGCGCTCCCCCTCGTCGAAGAGCTGGTGCCGGCGCCCGATCCGTTCGCGGCGTGTCGACGTCTCGCCGGGCTGCCGTTCCTCGTGTTCCTGGACAGCGCGACGGAGGACGAGCGTCTGGGTCGCTACTCGTTTCTCGCGGCAGATCCAGCGGCGCAGCTCCGGAGCTTCAGCGCGGCGCGGCGCCTGCTTGCGCCCTGGGCCGCCGCCCCGGTCCCGGGCCTCCCGCCGTTCCAGGGCGGTGTGGCCGGATACCTGTCCTACGACTGGGGCGCCACGCTGGAGCGCGTCCCCCGACCACGCTTTGCCGACGGGGCGATTCCCGACGCGATGCTCGGCGTCTACGACTGGGTGATCGCCTGGGATCACGTCGCGCGACGAGCCTGGATCATCGCCACGGGGATCCCCGCTCATGGCAGGGCTCGCTTCGACCGAGCCGCTCGGCGCCTGGCGTTCGTGCGGGAGATGCTGGCGGACAGGCGGACGGACGGACGAGCGGACCGTGAACCACGCCGGTCCGCACGGCCGGCGGTCCGCCCCTCCGCTCCCTCGTATTCCGTGCCCGATGCCCCCCACCCGCGCTCGAACTTCACGCGCGAGGGTTACCTCGACGCAGTGGCGCGGGTGATCGCCTACGTGCGCGCGGGAGACATCTTCCAGGCGAACCTGTCGCAGCGGTTCCAGGCGCCGCTTATGGGCACCCCGCTCGAGCTGTACGGCCGCCTGCGCGGGCGCAACCCCGCGCCGTTCTCCGCCTACCTCGACTGCGGGGAGTTCGTGGTGGCCAGCTCCTCCCCCGAGCGATTCCTCCGCGTTCAGGACGGCCGTGTGGAAGCGCGGCCGATCAAGGGGACGCGGCCGCGTGGGACCGAGCCGGAGGAGGACGCGGCGCTCGCCGTGGCGCTCGCCGAGAGCGAAAAGGACCGCGCCGAGAACGTCATGATCGTTGACCTGGTACGCAACGACCTCTCGCGCGTGTGCCGACCGGGGACCGTGCGCGCGCCGGAACTGTTCACCGTCGAGCAGTACGCCACCGTGCAGCACCTGGTCTCGACGGTGGTAGGTGATCTCGAGCCGGGGCACGACGCTTGGGACCTGTTGCGTGCCGCGTTCCCGGGCGGCTCCGTGACGGGGGCCCCCAAGGTGCGCGCCATGCAGATCATCGCGGAGCTCGAGCCCACGCCGCGCGGCGTCTACTGCGGGGCGATCGGGTACTGGAGCGTCAGCGGCGCCCTGGACACGAGTATCGCCATCCGCACGTGCCTGGTGCGGGATGCCCAAGTGTGCTTCCACGCGGGCGGCGGGATCGTCGCCGACTCCGACCCCGCGGAAGAGTACGCGGAGACGCTCGACAAGGCGCGCGGCGTGATCGCCGCGCTGGCGCCATGATCCTGCTCATCGACAACTACGACTCCTTCGTCTACAACCTCGCGCGCTATGTGCGCGAGCTGGGCGAAGAGCCCGTGGTGCGGCGCAACGACAGCGTGTCGCTGGACGACATCGCGGCGCTTCGCCCTTCGCACATCGTCATCTCCCCGGGGCCGGGGGGCCCCGGGGAGGCGGGGATCTCAACCGAGGCGGTGCGCCGGTTCGGCGCCGCGACGCCGATCCTCGGCGTGTGCCTCGGGCACCAGTGCATCGGTGCGGCGTACGGCGCTGCGATAGTGCGCGCGACGCGGCCGATGCACGGCAAGGCCTCGCCCATCCGGCACGACGGTCGCGGCGTGTTCGCCGGGATCCCGAACCCCTTCGCGGCCGCACGGTACCACTCGCTGGTCATCGCGCGGGCGCGACTCCCGGGCGTCCTGCGGGTGACCGCCACGGCGGAGGACGGCGAGATCATGGCAGTCGAGCACGCGCGCCACCCGGTCATCGGGCTCCAGTTCCACCCCGAGTCGGTGCTAAGCGAGCATGGCTACCGCCTGCTCGACCGGTTTCTCCACGGCGCCGCCGCGCGGGGCGAAGTGCTGCCCCCCGGCGCGGACGCCGCTGCGTCATTTCCCAACGCAGAAACTCGCGAACACCCGATCGAGGATGTCGTCGGGCGCGACGACACCGATAAGATCGTCCAGCGCGCCGACGGCGGCGCGGAGGTGCGTCGCGGCGGCGACCGCTTCGACGCCCCGCGCACGCGCGGCGTGGAACCCCTCCACCTCGCCCAGCGCCCGCTCGAGCGCGAGCCGGTGTCGCGCGCGGGTGACGCCCGGCTCCACGTCGCCCTGCGCCAGCAGGTGCGCGAACGCGACTTCCGCGAGACGTCGCTTGAGGGCGTCGAGCCCCTCGCCAGTCACCACCGAGACGACGGTGACGAGGGACGAGGGACGAGGGACGGGTAACAGATCAGCCTTCGTGCGGGTCCTCACGACAGGCGCCGTGCACGCTGCAAGGAAGGCTTCACGTCCGCGCTCGTCCCCCGTCCCTCCTCCCTCGTCCCCGGCCTCGCAAAACACGATCAGATCCGCTGCGCCGAGATAGCGTCTCGAGACTTCGATCCCGAGCCGCTCCACGCGGTCACCTGAGTCCCGCAACCCCGCGGTGTCCACCAAGCGGAACGGGAAGCCCTCGAGCACGGCGGCGGCCTCGATGGCGTCGCGTGTGGTGCCGGGGACCTCGGTCACGATCGCGCGCTCGCGCCCGAGCAGCGCGTTGAAGAGGGAGGACTTGCCGGCGTTCGGCGGCCCCGCGATGACGAGCAGCGCGCCCTCGCGGAGCCGCTCGCCCTCTGGGGCGGTTGCGAGCAGACGAGCGAGCCGGTCGCGCACGACGCACCAGGCGCGCTCGACTCGCTCGGGGCTCACAGGACCGTCGTCCTCCTCCGGGAAATCGATGTCGTACGCGATGAGCGCCTCGAGGTCGAGCAGCTCGGCGCGCAGCTCGTCGAGCCTGGCAGAGAGGCCGCGGTCGAGCTGGTGGAGGGCGCGCCGGCGCTGCGCCGCGGACCCGGCGTCGATCAAGTCAGCAGTCGCTTCGGCCTGCAGCAGGTCCAGCTTGCCGTTTGCGACCGCGCGGCGTGTGAACTCCCCCGGCTCCGCGGGACGCGCCCCGGCCGCGACGAACGCGGCGACGCCATCGGCGGGCACCAACAGCCCGCCGTGGGTGAACACCTCCGCCATGTCCTCGCCGGTGTAGGAGCGCGGTGCCGCATAACGCGCGACGAGTGGCGCGTCGATCGGCTCGCCCGACGCGGGGTGGACGAGGCGCGACCGCACGACCGTGCGCGGCGCCCCCGGAAACGGCTGGAGGCAGCGGGCCGCGACATCGTGCGCGCCCGCGCCAGAGAGGCGGATCACGGCGAGAGCCGAACGACCAGGCGGCGTCGCAAGCGCAACGATCGGATCGGACAGCACCCTTCCTTCGTCCCTCGTCCCTTACGGGGAGCGGCCCTGCTGGCGCAGGCGCCGCAGCGCGATGAGATACTGCTGCGGGATGCTGAAGATATTCGAGACCGCGTAGTAGAGGTTCAACCCCGACGCGAAGCGCAGGAAGAGCACGGTCATGAACACCGGCATGAAGTACAGCATCGTCGTGGCCTGGGGATTGGGCGGGACACCCAGCTGCCCCACCTTGGAGAGCACGAACATCGACAGGCCCATCATTATGGGAATGATGTAATACGGATCGGCGCGCGACAGGTCCGGAAGCCAGAGGAACGGCACGCCTCGGAACTCGATAGTGTTGGCGAACACAAAAAACAATGCGAACAGCACCGGCATCGGGAGCAGCATCGGGAGACAGCCCCCGAACGGGTTCACCTGATGGTCACGGTAGATCTTCATCGTCTCCCGCTGCAGACGCTCGGGGTCGTCCTTGTGCTTCTCCTGCGTCGCCTTGAGCAGCGGCGCCACCGCCTGCATGCGCATGCTCGACTCCATCGCCCGTTGATTGAGCGGCCACAGCAGCACGCGCACCAGAATGCCGAACATGATGAGCACCCAGCCGTACGCCAGGTGTAGGCGCTCGTGCATCCACAGCAGGATGTTCACCACGAGGTTCGAGACGGGCTGGATCACGGGGCGCATGAAGCCGCCGTACGGGTTGGCGTCGTCCAGGTCGTGCCCCACGCGCGCGAGGCGGCGGTACTCGAGTGGACCCGCGTACACCTGAAAACGGAACGCTCCGGCCGACGGTACGGGGAGCGTCACCGAGACCGAGGTGCGCGTCGCCGCGCGGCCGGCGCGGGGGCCGCCGACGGCGATGGTGCCAGCGAACCTGGGTTGGTTCTCCTCGAGCGCCAGCGCCGCGAGCAAGAAGTACTTCGACTTCACCCCGACCCACTCGAAGGGACCGTCGAGCACTTTCGCCTCATCGGGCTTGACCGAGGAGAATGAGGTGCTCTGTGTCTTCGCGGCCTTGGTCACGAGGGCATAGTGGCCAAAGTCGTCGGTCGAGTCGGCCTCGACCGATCGGAGCCCGTCGCCCAACCCGACGAGAAGCACGGCGCCCGTGGCCCCCAGCCCGGTGACGTGGCCGGTGACTTGAAAGCGGTAATCGGCGGGGGAGAAGGTGTACTCGATGGCGACGCGGGCTCCCTCGCGCTCCGCCGCGAACCCGAGCCGCGCTCCGTCACCTTGCACGCGCAGCGCGGGGGCGGTTGGCGTGAAGGTCCAATCGGCGAGCGGCACCGTGTCGCCCCCGACCACGAGACGCAAGCTGAGGGGTGCACGCTGGTTTGGCACGAGCTGCACCGGGCGCCCGCTGTCCCTGGGCGCAAATGACTTGAAATCAAGCAGTTCCGCGCGCACCAGGACGGCCCCCCGAGTGCTGAACCCGAGCCGGTAGTGGGGGGAGGTGGCCCACACCGTTTCCGCGGCGGCGGCAGGGGGGCGGACGGGCGGACTGAGAGACGGTCGTGCTGGCGAGGCAGGCTCCGCTGCAGCCGGAGGCTGCAGGGCCGCGCTGTCGGGCCGTCCGCCCGTCCGCCGGTCCGCCTTCTTTGACGGAAAAAGGATGCTCGGCAGCACGGCCACGAAGAGCATCAGGACAATTGCCAGAATGACGCGTCGTTCCAAGATCAGCCTCAGGGCACGGGGTCGAACCCGCCGGGGTGGAAGGGATGGCAACGGGCCACGCGTTTCACGCCGAGCCACGTCCCCTTCAGCGCCCCGTGGCGCGCGACCGCTTCGAAGGTGTAGTGCGAGCAGCTGGGAGTGAACCGGCACTGGGTGAACACGAGGTGCGCGAGCGTCAGCTGGTAGCTCCGGATCAGACCCATCACGACAACCCGGGGCCAGCGACCCACGTTCACGTGACCTGCCTCACAACGTCCGTGAGTTCGGCGCGCAGGACAGCGAACGGGGCGGCGTATGCGGAGCGCTTGGAGCGGACCACCAGGTCGACGGGTGGCAGGACCGCGAGGGCCTCGCGACGCAAGACTTCCCGGAGGCGGCGACGCAGGCGATTGCGTGCCACGGCAGTGAACTGGAAGCGGGGAACGATGATCGCGATACGCGGGTGACGCGTCCGGTTGGGGCGCGAAGCGAGCTCGAGGTGCGGGGTGCGCCACCGACGCCCCTCGTCCCAGCAGGCGGCGAGCTCCGAACCGCGCGCCAGGCGCACGCGGCGCGGAAACCGTTCGCGCGTTAGCGACTCCGGTGCTTGGACGGCAGCCGCAGCGCGAGGCGCTTGCGTCCCTTCTTGCGGCGCCGCGACAGGACCGCGCGCCCCCACACCGTTTTCATGCGCGCGCGAAAGCCGTGCTTGTTGATGCGTCGCCGGTTGCGCGGGCGGTACGTCGGACCCATAAAATTCCTCGCGTGAGGCCGGGAAAACTACACGGTCGTCGGCGGACCGGTCAAGGTTGACTTTTCCACAGACGAGCCGTACTTTCGGGCCGCCCTGCGACACTCCCACCTCTTTCAGCGTCAATGGAGCAGTCGACAAAGGAAGCCTGGAAGCGCCTGCTCGATGAGGCGCGGCGTGAACTTCCCGACGCGACGGTGCGGACTTGGCTCGAGCCAGCCGAGCCGATCGCGCTCGACGACGGGCGGCTGATCCTCGGCGCACCGGATCAGTTTGCCGTCGAGTGGAATGAGTCGAAGCACGCCGGCGTCCTCGCGCGTGCCGCGGAGCGCGTCTTCGGGCGACCCACCAGCGTCGTGTTCCGCGTTCAAGAGGATCGCCAGCAGCGACCGCAGATGGACTTCTTTGTGGCGCCACGCGAAGCAGCCGCCGCGACGGACCGGCTCGGCGTGGCGACGACGCCGCTCAACGAGCGCTACACGTTTCAGACCTTCGTCATCGGCAAGTCGAACGAGCTCGCCGCCGCGGCGGCGCACGCCGTCGCCGAGGCGCCAGGCAAGACGTACAACCCGCTGTTCATCTACGGGGCGACCGGCCTCGGCAAGACGCACCTGATGCAGGCGATCGCGCACGCGGTGCTCGCCAAGAACCCCGGGACGCGGCTCCAGTACTTCGGCGCCGAGCAGTTCATCAACGAAGTGATCGAATCGATCCATGCACGGACGATGTCCGAGTTCCGGCGCCGCTACCGCAACGACGTGGATCTGTTCCTCGTGGACGACGTGCACTTCCTCGAAGGGAAGGAGATGACGCAGGAGGAGTTCTTCCACACCTTCAACGCCCTGTTCGAGGCGCACAAGCAGATCGTGCTCACGTCGGACCGGCCGCCGAAGGAGATCCCCGGTTTGGAAGACCGCCTCATCTCTCGGTTCGAGTGGGGGATGGTCGCCGACATCGGGCACCCGGATCTCGAGCACCGGATCGCGATCCTGCGCAAGAAGGCCGAGCAGGACCATCTCGAGCTGACGATCCCGGACGACGTCCTGCGGTTCATCGCCGAGCACGTGCGGTCGAGCGTGCGGGAGCTGGAGGGCTGCATCATCAAGCTGCTGCTGTTCGCGTCGCTCAAGAATCGCGAGGTCACGATCGAGCTGGCGCGCGAGGCCCTCTCGGACAAGATCCGCCAGGGGGAGGAGGGAGCGGGCTACGTCGGCCAGCCGACCCCCAGCATCGATCGCGTGCAGGAGGTCGTGTCGCGCCGCTGGGGTGTGACCCCCGAGGGACTTCGCTCCAAGGCGCGCACCAAGACGCTCACCATCCCTCGCCAGGTCGCGATGTACCTCGCGCGGGACATGCTGGGGATGCAGCTGGTCGAGATCGGCCAGGCGTTCGGGGGCCGCGACCACTCCACGGTGATCCACTCGGTGGACAAAGTGGAGCGTCAGATGATCCGCGACCGGACGTTCAAGGAGCGCGTCGAAATGGCGCGTCAGGAGTTGTCCGCACTGTAGCGCACATGTGGGAAGGAGCATGTGAACGGGTGTGGGTAGGTGTGGCGCGCGTGTGGACGGAGCCCCGGATGCCAACAGTCCCAACACGCACCCCACATGAGGTGAAGACGCCAGACGCTGTGGCCGTCAAGGGTTGGCGTAACCGCCCACATATCCCCGCGCTCTACTGCTACTACGAGTAGGTTCTATATAGTATAGACGTAGAGTACTTTCACTCTTTTTCACGGAGTTTCAGGGCACGCGCGCATGAAGTTCACGATCACTCGGGAGCAGCTGCAGGAAGGCTTGGTGGCGGTCGCGGCAGCCGTTCCCGCCAAGACGACGCTTCCGGTCCTCGCCAACGTCCTGGTCGAAGCGGGCAAGCAGGGCCTGCGCCTCTCGGGCACCGACTTGGATATCGCCGTGAGCACGACCGTTCCAGCCGACGTGGACGTCGAAGGTGCCGTGACCCTCCCCGCCAAGAAGCTGGTGGACATCGCGCGCGAGCTCCCTGGAGGACCCATCCGGGTCACGGCCGCGGGCGAGTCACGGGTGTCGATCGAGTGCGGGCGGACCAAGTTCAAGCTGCTCGGCCTGCCCCGCGAAGAGTTCCCCTCGTTCCCGGCGGTGAAGTTCGACGGCGCGTGGAAGGCGGCCGCGGGCGTCGTCCACAAACTGGTGGGCCATGTCGCCTTCGCCGCGTCCACCGAGGAGAGCCGGCCCATCCTGAACGGTGTGCTCTGGGAGCTGCGTCCCGATCGCATGCGCATGGTGGCGACGAACGGGCACCGCCTGGCGAAGATGGACGTGCCGGCGAGCGGGGGCTCGACCGCAGACCTCATCGTGCCACCCAAGGCGCTGGAGCAGATCCGCCGGCTGATCCCCGCCGCGGGCGACATGGAGATCGCGCGCAGCGACAACCACATCGGCTTCCGGGCAGAGGGGACCCTGGTGTTCTCGCGCCTGATCGAGGGGCCCTACCCCAACTACGAGCAGGTCATCCCGCGCGAGAACGACAAGGCGGCGACGGTGGACAAGGGAGCGATGGCGGCGGCGCTGCGGCGCATGAGTGTGGTCGCGAGCGACCAGACCCACCGAATCCGACTCGCCTTCTCGGCGGGGGCGCTGCGGTTCTCGGTGCAAACGCCCGACTTGGGCGAGGCCCAGGACGAGCTGTCCGTCACGTACGAAGGCGAGCCGCTCGAGATCGGCTTCAATGCCACGTATCTGCTCGAGATCCTCAAGTTCATGCCGACTGACGAAGTGCGCTTGACGTTCAAGGCACCGGAGCGTGCGGCCACGATCGAGCCGGTGGGATGGGACGATCCGGCGAGCTACATGGCGCTGGTGATGCCGCTGCGGCTGGTAGACTAAGCGCGGACCTGCAACTACTAGACGGACAGACGGCCAGGGGTGAGCAGTCGACAGTGGCTAGGGATGGTTTTCCCACGCACTGTCCACTGTATCCCGCTGGCCGTCTATCCGTCTAGTCTTGAGGCTGTCCTGACCACTGTCCCCTGTCGGGCTGTTCACCATCAGCGATTCGAGCGGTGGCACCGCGATCGGCGGCACCGCCAGCGCGCTGTCCCCCTCTCCCACATCGGGCGGGATGTTCACTTCGACTCCGCGATAGCGCGCCAGGATCAGGTCGCGCCGGGCGAGCATGCGCTCGGGCTGGTAGATGGGGTTGGAGGAGCGCGGATGAGGCAGGGTGGCGGCAAGGGCCGCGGCTTGGGTTTCGTCGAGCTGCGCGGGGGAAACGCCATAGTACGCGCGGCTCGCGGCATCGACACCCCACACGCCTGGTCCCCATTCGACGACACCGAGGTAGAGCTCCAGGATCCGATCCTTGGACAGCGCGAGCTCGAGCCGCAGGGCCGTCACCGCTTCCTTGAGTTTGCGGAGCGGACTGCGCGAGGGGGAGAGGTACAGATTCTTGGCGAGCTGCTGGGTGATGGTGCTCGCGCCGCGGAGCCGGTCGCGGCGCCGCCACATCTCGCGCAGGGTCACCGCGGCGCTCCGGCCGCGGTCGAGTCCCAGTGCGTCGGCGAGCTCGGTGGCATCGATTCCATGATGCGTCCGGAAACGCGAGTCCTCGCCGATGACCACCATGCGCTGGAGTGCCGGTGAGATGTGCGCCAGCGCAGTCGGGGGGCCGGCCGGACAGGTGCGACAGTGCGTCGCCGCTCGTGTCATCGCCGTCGCTCGGGGCCAATGATCTCGCCACCACACGGGCGGGGGCCACACGCCGAGCAACCATGCGAGCGCGAGCAGCGACGTCCCTAGCGCCAGCGCGCGTCCCTTCCTAGGTTTTGCGTCCGCCATGTCGCTGGATCACTCCGCTCTCCGCAACCGTCTCCAACAGGCCCTCGGAACGGAATTTACCGTCGGCACCCTGCTGGGCGAAGGCGGCTTCGCGGCGGTGTATCGCGTGCGCGACGACGCGCTGCACCGGGACGTGGCGGTCAAGGTGCTCGACCTCGGGGTGACGCCATCGCCGGTGCTGGCTGAACGGTTCGTGCGCGAGGCACGCACCGTGGCACGGCTGGAGCACCCCAACATCGTGCCGATCTACAAGGTGGGCGGCTACAAGAACGAGGTGCTGTACATCATCATGCGGTGCGTGGACGGTCCATCGCTCCGCCAACTCCTCGAGCGGCACCCACGCCTCTCCGTGGGGGACGCAGGTCGTATCGCGCGCCAGGTGGCCGACGCGCTCGCCTACGCCCATCGCTGCGGCGTCGTGCACCGCGACGTGAAGCCCGACAACGTGCTCCTCGACGCTACCGGTCGCGTCCTCGTCACGGATTTCGGGATCGCGAAGGCCACCGAGGCCGCGTCCGGGTCGCAGCTCACCACCGAAGGGATGGTCATCGGGACGCCCCAATACATGAGCCCGGAGCAGGCGACGGGCGACCGGGTTGACAGCCGATCGGACATCTACTCGCTCGGCGTGCTGCTCTATCAGATGCTCGCGGGCGCACCGCCGTTCGACGGCGAGTCGGCCCAATCGATCCTCATGAAACAGGCCACGGCGACGCCAGCGCCGCTGCGTGAGCTGCGCGGCGACGTCTCGGCGGAGCTCGCCGCGGTGGTAGATCGCTCGCTGGCCAAGGATCCCGTCGAGCGGTTCTCGACGGCGGACGAGCTGAGCCGGGCCCTCGTCCAGGTCCTGCCCACGGCGGCCGGAGACCGCGTCAAAGTGCGGCGCGGCCTCGGGTCGCTCGCGGTCGCGTCGCTCGTACGGATCGCGCTGGTGGGGTGTCTGGTGATGGTCGCGTTCGTCGCGGGGGCCGTGGTGGTGAGCTGGACCGTGTTCAGCGGGCCGCCCCGGCTCCTGGCGACCGCGCCGGTGCCTGACAGCGTCGCCGCCTCCCTGCGGCGCCGCGGGCTCCTGGCGCGCGGTGACACGGCCCAGTTCGCGTTCGCTCCCGACGGCGACGCAGACTCCCCCCTGTTGGTGATCGGTCGGCGACGGGTGGTCGTGGCTGGGCCGCGCCACCTGCGCGCCTATCCCCGGGACAGCGTTGCGTACTCCCTCGGAGCCAGGTGGCGGAGCGGACCTCAGTTCCTCTTCATCCTGATTCCCGCCCGGGGGCGCCGCGACACCGTGTTCACGAGCCTGTCCCCGCGGGGAGCCTGGACTGTCGCGCGTGCGGTGGATCAGCTGCTCCCGCAGGACTCCGTACCCGGGGGATTCCGCGTCCACTTCGATGAGGCGCCGGGGCCGCTGCGCGTTCGGGTCGGCAGGCGCGCGAAGCCTCGCTAGGGACGCAGGAGGGTGATAGTGGAGTGGAGCAGTTGGGTGACGGGGATCGTCAGGCCCTGGGCCGGTAGGGTCAGGGTGAGGCTCGCGGAATCCCGCGCTTCTCCGCCGATGAACCGCCCATCCTCGGCGAGGAACGCGCGCGCGGTGGTCGTGCCGGTCCCACCGATCTGGAAGAATTGACCGCCGTTCTGCCCCGAGCCCGCCACGCTGTAAGTGCCGCTGGCCTCGACCCGCAGGCTGCGCGTCCCGTTGTGGTCTTCCCACGCCGCCGCAGTCGATTGCTGAAGGGTCCGGCGCGTGACTTCCGCGCCGCCGCCCCGTTGCGTCCACGAGACCGTATCGGACCACGCGGCGCCCGGGGTGACGCCCTCGCGTGGAATCCGCGGCAAGAAGTCGTGGAAGCTGCCGAGCAGCTGGGTGAGGTTGCGCGCCAGGGCGCTGTCGGACGCGGCGCTGTTCCGGAACTCGCCCTGCGCCGCGAGCCGGCCGCTGAACACAAGGGCCCGTACCCTGGAGAAGTTCTCGACCAGCGGCGGCGGCGTGCCCGAGTCGGCGATGATGGAGTCCACGGTGAACGTGGCAGGATAGCCGTTCGTGTCGGCGGGCCCCGTGATGGCGGTGCTGACGAAGAACTGGGCGCCCAGATCCTGCACCTGCGGCGACCCGCCGAACGACTGCTCAATGTGGAACCGCCGGTGCACCAGGTACCGCAGGGCGCTGGGGCCATACCGGACGACGGCGGGGCCGGTGCGCCGTTCGGGAGGCCGCGTGGGCGCGCCGGCGGCTGGGGCGGTGGCGGCCGGTGTGGGCGCCGGCGCGGTGGTGCCGGGGCCGCGCGTTGCGCACGCGGCCGCGAGCGCAGCGCATCCCGCCGCCAGCCACCGGCTCATGCGCCGGGCTCGCCGCCCCGCGCCTGGGGCCGGTCGATTTTGGTGCGACCGAAGATCGCGACCATCTCTGGACCGTCGCTCGAGACGCGCAGCAGCTTCCACCCGCGCTTACGCATGTCGGCGCGCCATCCGATCAACTTTTCCCACTCCTGCGTGGTGGTTCGGAATACGCGCAGATCCGCCACGGTTTCCCACTGGGGCGGGTACGGCTTCGGCGCGGGGGAGGGGGGCGGTGGGGCCATAAGCCGAGTTCTGTTTGCCCGCCGAGGCGGGCAGATGGTCATCTCTCTGGGATGGCTGTCGCCAGCCACCTCGACGCGGCCTACCCGCAGCTCGAGCGACCCGGGTCAGGTCTCGCTGCTTACTTGGCCTTGCTCCGACTGGGGGTTACCGTGCCACGCCTGTCGCCAGGCGCGCGGTGGGCTCTTACCCCACCTTTTCACCCTTACCCTTGGATAAAGGGCGGTCTGTTTTCTGTGGCCCTGTCCG
>WNGI01001390.1_pt1 | contig 21659 bp, 23 predicted proteins | sample 5400621 | NCBI WGS metagenome assembly WNGI01 (sample SAMN13153374, study PRJNA577476) | soil metagenome | isolation source: 20 cm soil or saprolite under Garry oak tree replicate 1 | place: USA:California | collected 2016-06-15
TGGGGTCGAGTGCCGAAATCAATTCGTGGCGCGGTCCGCAAACCAAGGTGATTGATGCCGGCGGCAAACTCGTGTTGCCGGGATTTAACGACGCACACGCGCATTTCATACCTGGTGGGGCGCAGCTTGACCAGGTTCACTTAAATGATGCAGCAAACCCGGAGGAGTTCGCCAAACGCATCGCGGCGCAGGTAAGTAAGATCTCGAAAGGCGAATGGATCCTGGGCGGTCGTTGGGATGAAACCAAGTGGCCCAACCAGCAGCTTCCGACCAAAGAGCTCGTCGACCCTGTGACCGGAGCGACGCCAATTTTTGTAGAGCGCTACGACGGACACCAAGCGCTCGCCAACTCGACTGCGATGAAACTGGCTGGCGTTGACGCGAAAACTCCGGATGTCCCCGGCGGAGTACTCATGCGCGATGTCGGCGGAAATCCCACCGGCATTTTCAAGGATGCGGCGCAGGACCTCATCTACAAGGTAATCCCACCCATGTCACACGAGCAACGGGTGCGCGCCGCTCGGCGAGCGCTGGAGCACGCAGCATCGCTGGGCGTCACAAGCGTGCAGCACATGAATCCTGAGTTTGCCGATGTCGCGGCCTATTCCGAGCTCGCGGAAAAGGGTCAACTCAGCACACGCATTTACGCGGTGCCGATGGAAACGAACTGGCAGGACCAGGCAAAAGTTGGCATTCGTCATGCGTGGGGATCGAGCTATTTGCGACTCGGCGCAGTAAAGGGTTATGCCGACGGATCCTTAGGCTCGAGAACGGCTTACATGTTTGAGCCATTTGCCGATGATCCGGGGAACCGCGGCTTGTTGAGCGACGAAATGCATCCGCCGACCGCGATGCGCGACCGCTTGATGCAGGCGGATGCCGCCGGCTTGCAACTGCGCGTTCATGCGATCGGCGATCGCGCGATTTCCATGATGCTCGATATTTTCGCCGATATCGAAAAGGCGCACGGATATCATGACCAGCGGTTTACCATCGAGCACGCGCAGCACATGGCGCAGAAAGATTTCGCGCGTTTCGCTGGCCTCCACATCATCGCTTCGATGCAACCCTATCACGCCATCGACGATGGCCGCTGGGCGGAAAAACGTCTCGGTCACGACCGCGCGCGATATAGCTACGCGTGGCGTAGTTTTCTCAATCACGGTGTAACGCTTGCTCTTGGGACGGATTGGCCTGTCGCTCCGCTCAATCCGATCCTGGGACTTTACGCTGCGGTGACCCGCGCCACACTGGACGGCAAGAACCCGGATGGTTGGTTCCCGGAGGAGAGGATTACGCTGCCTCAGGCAGTGGAAGCCTACACGATGGGCTCGGCGTTTGCCGAATTTCAGGAACATGAAAAAGGATCCATTACACCTGGTAAACTGGCTGATATGGTCATCCTGAGTGACAACATCTTTGACTTCAAACCGGAAGCCATTCGCAACGTGAAAGTGGAAACCACGATTGTGGGAGGCAAGGTCGTGTACCAAGTGCGGTGAAGGTGTATTCGGAGCTTGGCGCAAACACACGAGAGTTCTCTCTGAAATTTTACAATTTCTTTCTCGTCATCGCTGCCGGTCTCGTCTCGGCCGCATTGTTATATTTCAGTACCGGTCTGCATCCGATTTGGTGGTTGCTCTGGTTGGCGCCGGTTCCGGTGCTGGCGATTGCACCACGACTTCACGGCGGCGCTGCTTTTCTGCTCGGTTTCATTGCGTGGCTCATCGGCGAAATGAACCAATGGAACTACGTCAGACATCAGATGGAACTGCCACCGCAAATAATCATTCTTTACTTTCTAGTTCCTGCCGTGGTTTTCGGTTTGGGCATTCTGTTCATGCGCAGCTTTTTAAGGCGCGGATCGCTCTTTCTCGCCGCGCTTGCTTTTCCTGTTTATTGGGTGGCATGCGAATATCTCAACGCGATTTCATCGCCTCACAGCACGTGGGGCAATCTCTCTTACACACAAATGAATTGTCTCACAGTGATCCAGATCGCTTCGATCACCGGAATTTGGGGAATCAGTTTCATCATGTTTCTGTTTGCCGGAACTACTGCAGCTCTGTTGAGCGGCGCGGGAAAACCATGGCAACGTCGCGCGCTCGCTATTGCTGTCGGTGCCGCCGTGTGCGCCGTATTTGTTTTTGGTAAATGGCGTTTGCAGTCCCATCCTTCGGCTCAACCTGTTGCAGTGACACTCGTCGCAAAGGATGTGCCGATGAGCATCTATCTCGGCTCTGAAGAACGAGCTCTGGAACTTTTGCGTGAGTACGCCGAGGAAGTGCGTCGTGTTACTCCGGCTGGAACGCAGGCTGTTGTTCTCCCGGAAAAGATCGGGCGCGTCAGCGAGAGCGCATTAGCGGAGGTGGACACTCTCTTTTCTTCGGCTGCGACTGCTACACGTGCGGCGATTGTCCTGGGCTTGGTTCGGAAAACGCCATCTGCTGCATTCAATTCCTCCCGCTTCTATTCGCCTGATGGGAGAATGGAAGCGAACTACGACAAGCATCATCTGTTGCCAGGCGTAGAGCCTGAAAAACCTGGCGATAAACGAGTGCTGCTCGACCAGCCGTCGGGTCGTTGGGGATTGCAAATTTGCAAGGACATGGATTTTCCCAAGCTCAGCCGCGAATACGCCGTTCTGGGTGCGAACCTCTTGTTGGTGCCGGCGTGGGACTTTAATCTCGATCGATGGTTGCACGCGCGGATGGCCGTACTGCGCGCGGTGGAGAACGGTTTCGCGCTGGCACGCTCGGCGCGCAATGGACTGCTCACTCTCAGCGACAATCGCGGTCGCATCATTGCGGAAACAGCGACGGCGCCCGGCCGCTTCGTGTCGATCACTGGGAAAGTGAACGTTGCGCGCGAGCGAACATTTTACACCCGAACCGGCGATTGGTTCGCCTGGCTTTGTGTCGCCATGTTCGTCACGTTGCTCGGGTCGCAATTGGTCGCGCGATCAAGACGCAGCTGATTGCGCGAGCGGCTTGCGGATCTCTGCGAGTTGGCCGAGTGAAATGATGTGAAGCAATTCGGTGTGGTTTTTCTGGCGATCTTCGCAACCGTGAGCGGCGGCTGGGCGAATCTCGGCGATGGCTACGAGAAAGTGGACGATTCGTACGGCAACATTGTACAGCGAAAGTTGCGCGATGACGGAACAGTCAGCGTTCTTTACCACAAGGATCGGTATCTGTATCAGGTTACCTTCGCTGATGGCCGGAGCGTTTCCGAAACCTATTTCAACGTGAAGGGCAGCAATCTCTCCGAAAAAGAAATAACCAGGTTCCTGAAGGCGAACGCCGCCGGCTCCACGTGGACATCGGAAAACACCGCCAAGGAACGCCGCTTCAGACGCAGCGATGGCAAAGCTGAGGCGACGTACGGAACCGTACGCGGCAGACCCGCGCTAACCGTGCGGGAACTTGCCGGCAAGCAATAACGATCCTGGCTTAGCCGCTGTCTTTCTATCGTCCTTTAGGCGCGGGCTTATATCCAGCCTGGATCGCGTCCTGCTCGGTCATGTATTTGCCCTTCCTCGTGGTGCCGTAAAAACGCGAGCCTTCCCTGTGGTAAACACCTGTCTCGGTGTTAACCCATACCTGGCCATGGCCTCCGCCGGGCGCGGGCGGGTTAACCGCTTCGTCGGTGGTGCGTGCTGCGGGCACTGGGCTTGCGGTCGGACGCGCTTTCCTCTCCGCCTTCGCTTTCTTTGGAGTGGGTTTTGCTTTGGGCGAAGCGGTCGGCGACTCGGCGGATGAAGGCGATGCAGCTTTCTCAGCCGGTGAGGGCGATACGGCGGGCGATTCGCTCGGGGTGGTTGACTGAGCTTGCACGGCGTAAAGGCCGGCAAGACCGATTGCAGAAATGAGAGCAAGAAATTTTGTAGTCATAATAGAGAGTATAGAGAAGCGGTCGGATTATAGTCAACGAATTTCCCGATGAAAGAGATGCGAACGATCTGCCACCGGGATTCCTTCGGCGCAGGGGTGGCCTCCTGGCTACCCGTTATCAGTCCTCAGGCTGTGGGAGCGCGCTTTGGCAAGACTAGGGCAGCAACAATTCCCACCAGAAAAAAACCGATGATCTGGATGAGCGGTATAAGCACCCGGAAAACCATACCAGTTCCAATAGGAAAGATTGGTCGTGATGGCAGCGAGGATTCCGGTAACAAGCACGAAGCCGACTCGGCCGGCAGAACTCACAATGCGCGTTTGGGCCAAAAGGAACACGACCAAAATGGCCTCGAGCAGTTCAGTGCCGAACTCGATGCCTAGCCATTTTCCAAGCGCGAATGGACGACCTGGTGCGTGATACATGAGAATCCCGGAAGGGCTCGCCGCCATTTTTTCCGCCATGTGTTTCATCGCCTCGTTCTTTTCCTGTCGAGTTGCGTTTTTGCCAACACCAGGACCGGGAAAAATATAAAGACCGCTCTGTTCGGCGATGTTGCTCTGCATGGCACTGAGGACGGCGGATTCATTTGGAATCTCGCGGACGGCAGCTTCGCCTAGAAGCAGCGCCATATGAGCAATCGACGTCCAGATAAACATGACGATTCCACCGAGAATGCCGGTAAAAAGAATTTTCATTGGAGATTACTCCGCAACGACAAGCGCTCGGCAGTATATTGACAAACTGTTGTTATTGCGATTGAATATTGCGCGTTAGTTTCCTTTCTCGCTAGCCATTCTCACGGCGAGCTTTGTTCGGAAATTCGCACGTTTCAATCAGCAATTGCACAGAATCCGCACGTATGGCGGGACATAGTAAGTGGTCGAAGGTCAAGCGGTTTAAGGGCGCGATCGACGCCAAACGCGGCAAGATCTTCAGCAAATTATCGAAGGAAATTACCATCGCGGCAAAAGCCGGCGGGGGCGATCCGAGTGCCAACCCGCGTCTGCGCAGCGCGATCCAGGCTGCGCGAGCGCAGAGCATGCCGAATGATAATGTCGAGCGCGCGATTAAACGCGGCACGGGCGAGGGCAGGGACGGCGGACAACTGGACGAAATCACGTACGAAGGTTACGCGCCGGGCGGCGTCGCGATCATCGTTGAGACTGCAACGGACAACAAGAATCGCACCGGCGCGGAGATCCGCAGAATCTTCACCCAGAACAATGGCAACCTCGCATCAAGCGGGAGCGTCTCGTACATGTTCCACAGGAAAGGCCAAATCACGGTCCCTCGATCGAGCATTGACGAGGATCGGTTGCTGGAGATCGCCCTGGAGGCTGGCGCGGAGGAGTTGACAACCGATGAGGATCAGTATGTTATCACCACTTCCCACGATCAGCTCTACGCCGTAGCTGAGGCGCTCAAGAAAGCAGGCGTCACTACCGATGGGCAAAAGTTTACGTTTATCCCCGATACTACAATCGCGGTCAGGGACGAGGCCGTGGCGCGTCAGGTGCTTCGCTTGTGTGATGCACTTGAAGAGGACGACGACGTGCAAAACGTCTATTCAAATCTAGATATTCCCGACGAATTGCTGGCCAGGTTGCCGGCCTGAAAAAGTATTGCCTGTAGGAAACGTGTTAAGGCTCTGCCCCCCGCAGTGAAGAATCTCAGCTTATGAACGAAGAAAACGAAAACCAACCTGTACCGACTGAGTCCGCCATGCCGGAGCAACGCCAGCATCGCTCCCGCCGTCGATTTCCGCGAAGACGTTACCGCGACCGGGGCGATCGGTTCAGGCGCGATAATTCCGAAGAATCGCCAAACTCCTCCTCAACAAGCGCCGATGTCGCTGGTCCGAACGTCGGTGTTGAGACTCTCGATCGGCCCGCTTCAGGATCAGGCGAAGCCGTCGGGGGCGCTGTTGAGACCGGCGAACAAGTTCAAACTGAGCCGGAGTTTGGTGAAGGCATCATCGAGATTTCCGGCAAAGGCTTCGGCTTCCTGCGCGATCCGAAACGCAACTTTGTTCAGACGCCACAGGACATTTTTGTCACTCCTGAAATTGTGCGCCGCTTCGCCTTGCGCGACGGGATGTGGATTTACGGTGAGACTCGTCGCGGCAGTCGTGGTCCGCAGTTGGTCAAGCTACTGACGATCAATGGCGAAGAGCCGCCTAAATATCAAGGGCTCCGTCCATTTGAAGAATTAACCACCATCAACCCGAATAAGAAGATCAAGCTCGAGACAGTGCCGGACCGTTACACGACGCGGATCATGGACTTGATGACGCCGTTGGGGATGGGCCAACGCGGGCTTATCGTCGCGCCGCCGCGCACAGGTAAAACAACGCTCCTGCATCACATCGCCGATGCGGTGGCAAAGAATCATCCGGAGATGGACCTGATCATTCTTTTGGTGGATGAGCGTCCAGAAGAGGTGACCGATTTTCGGCGCTCGCATCCGACAGCGCAGCTAATGGCCAGTTCCAACGATGCAGACATCAAGAGTCACACGCGCATTTCACAGCTGGCAATCGAACGCGCCAAGCGCCTCGTCGAAGCAGGAAAACATGTATTCATCCTGCTCGACTCCATCACACGCACCGCTCGCGCGTTTAATAATGCATTGGGCGGTGGGGGTCGCACCATGAGTGGCGGTATCGATGCGCGGGCCATGGAAACTCCGCGAAAAATTTTCGCCGCCGCGCGTAACACAGAGGAAGCAGGTTCGCTAACGATTGTCGCCACGGCGCTGATCGAGACTGGCAGCCGCATGGACGAGCTGATCTTTCAGGAATTTAAAGGCACCGGAAACATGGAAATGGTGCTTGACCGAAAAATCAGTGATCAGCGGATTTATCCGGCGATCGATATCTTTCTGTCCGGGACGCGCCGCGAAGAGCTGCTGTTGCAACCGTGGGAATTGGAGAAAATCAATCTCATCCGACGCGGTCTGGCCGGTCACAAACCCGAGGAAGCCATTCAGCGTCTCTTGATGTTTGTGAAAAAATTCCCAACGAACACTGAAATGCTCAAGGGCATTCCCGGCTGATCCGCTCGCGGCCAGTTGTCTGTAACGCGCGGATACGTTCATCTCGATTTTTTGCGCACTCGAAGGCTTTCAAAAAAGTTTTACCGAAAGATCTTTGGGAGGAAGAAGCGGCGGTCGCGTGAGAGTTCCGAACTAAGCACGTCCGCGATTCATCGAGCAGTGCTTCGCGCAATCGCGACGGCTTTTCCGGGGCGCACCACCGGAGACCACCTTGATGTTGGCAGCGGGACCGGGGAATTATTGCAATTGGTCCGGACACATTATTCGTTCCGCTCATTTGGCTGTGATTACACCGACAAGCTGGCCCAGGTTGCCGGTCTGCAGATCGATATTGTCGATTTAAACCGGCAGCCACTTCCGTACGCCGACAATTCTTTCGCGCTGGTGACCTGCATCGAAACAATCGAGCACCTGGAAAACTGTCGCCAGGTTGTTCGCGAGATTTATCGCGTCCTCCAGCCAGGTGGCATTGCGGTTTTCTCCACCCCGAACATTCTAAATCTGCGCTCCCGTTTGCGCTATTTGTCGTCTGGATTTTACAACTTGTTTGGCCCTCTCGCGTCAGACGAAACCGATGTCCACAGTACGCGCGGCCACATTAATCCGGTGAGCTGGTTTTATCTGTCGCATGCTCTTCTGAGTGCTGGATTCCGCGATTTGAAAGTAACTATCGATAAGTATCAACGCAGATCTTTTCTGATATTTCCGCTACTTATCGGCCCCGTGCGCGTCGCCAACTGGATCGTTTACCGTCGCGACAAAAACACCTACGGCACGCTCGACGAAAAGAATGCCTGGGCTGTTCGAGCGATGAATTCGCCGAATCTACTGCTTGGGCGAACGTTGATTGTTACAGCCGTGAAGCCGCGTTAATGTGGCTTTCGTAGAGCGTGTGAATCGTATCGCGAGCATTGACATAATCGCGGCGAAAAGCGTCAAATACGTGGTAGCCAAGGCGAACGGCAAACTTACGTTGTTCGTCTGGATCGTTCGGAAGCGTCGAAACGCTTCGGTTCTCATAACGTCGTAATACAAGCTCACAGCGACGGAGCAGTCCGTACGCATCCTTAAGTTTGGCAACTTCGGAATCATTCATTTGCCCGTGTTGGTGCAGTCGATCGATCGCCCGCTCCAAATTCTGCTCCCATAGATTTTCCCGCATCTGCAAGGCTTGGACGAGAAATTCGGCCTCAATAATTCCGCCGCGTCCCGTCTTTAAATCGAGAAAATCCGATCCGCTTCCTCGCTCGTGTTGGATACGCTGGAGCATATTGTCGATTTGCACGAAGAGATCGGGACGCTCACCGGCTTTTTTCCAATAATTCTGCGCGATTTCAATAAATCGATTTCCAGCCGGACCAGAAACTGGTCGCGCACGGCTGAGGGCGTGTATTTCCCAAAGTTGAGCTCGCTGCTCGTAATACCATTGATAAGTTTCGAGCGAACAAACCAGCGGACCCTTTTCCCCTTCGGGGCGCAATCTTGCATCGACCGCCCAAATGTTTCCCTCGGCAGTCGGATGCGCCATGGCGGTCAGGAGCTTTTGCGTGGCGCGATTGTCGTCGCCAACGAATAAAACGTCCAAGTCCGCGCCGTAACTGAGCTCGCGTCCACCAAATTTGCCGAGCGCGATGGTGGTTACTTGCTCGTTGCCAAAGAGTCTGGTCGTAAAAAGCAGACACGCTTCGGCCATGCCCGAAAGCTCGGTGAAGGTCGCTGCCGGGCTGGCAAGCCCGAAAACTTCGCGCAGAATGATGCGCAAGATTTGCCGCTGCCGGTAGGCGCGAACCGGATCGAGATCGTTCGCATCAGCGCCAGAGAATTCGAGCCGCCGTAGATTCTCTGCAACCGATCGCGATTGATGAAACCCGGGGTCTCGTGTGACGTCTTCTAGAAGTTGTGGGCGGCGGATTAGAAGCTCGCCGGCAAAGCGACTGGCGTCGAGAGTCTTCACGAATAACTCGAGCAAGCGAGGATTTGCGACCAGCAGCTCAAAGAACAAGCTGCGCAAACCATAAGCTTCCACGAAGCGAACGAATTGATTTAGAGTTGCATCCGGATCAGCGGCCTTTGCAAGCCATCCGACTAGAACGGGACGCAGCTTCCCAAATATCTGCCGTGTCCGTGGCGCGATGTGGAAGCCGGCAGCGCTTTGAGCCAGATCGGTGAATGCCTTCGCAGCGCGTTTCTGATCGGTGAAAATTTCTAGATGGTTTGCCTCAAGTGGCTCGGCCGGAGTCGCGGGCGTTTTCGAGATGATCCGTTCGAAAATCGGCCGAACAGCCCGCATCCTTTCGTGCAACACCGTAGTGAAATCTTCGCTGGACGAGAAACGGAGGCTAAGTGCTAGGCGTCGCAGAGCTGCTTGATCTCGAGGAACAACATGCGTTTGCTGCTCCGCCTCGATCTGCAAACGATGTTCCAACCGGCGGAGAAACCGGTAAGTGTTGTCCAAGGCCAGCACTTCAGAGTTCGGAAGAAGGTCCAATTCACGAAGCGCTCGCAATGCCTTGAGCATACTTGGTTCCTGCAGGAACGGATGACGCGCCCCATGGATCAGCTGCAGCGTCTGCACGATAAATTCGATGTCGCGAATGCCACCGCGTCCGAGTTTTACGTCGCGCTCGAGGTTTTCTGTTCCAACAATGTCGCGCTCGATGCGGCGTTTGATGCTTGCAATCTCATCCAGCAAATCGTGCGTCGTGCTCTTGGGATAAATGAACGGCTGATGTTGCCGCAGGAATTCGTAAGCCAACTCACCGCTGCCAGCGACGCCGCGTGCCTTAATCAATGCAAGCCGTTCCCAAGTTTCACCGAACCCAGCGTAATAATTTTCCATGCTCTCGAGCGACCGAGCCAGCGGACCTGCCGAGCCTTCCGGCCGCAAGCGCAGATCGATCCGAAAAAGTGAACCGGCGGGATGCGGAGTCGAAAACGTTTCAAGGATTCTTTTTCCCAGCCGGTTGAAGAACTCGTGATAGGAAATGCGCGGCGTGAGCTCGCCTTCTTCGCCGTAGAGAAAAAGAAGATCAACATCAGAACTGTGATTCAGCTCGCCGCCGCCAAGTTTTCCGAGCGCGAGAATGACAAACTCCGCTGTGGGTGAACCATGGCGCTTCCGAAATTCGGTATCCCAGTGTTCCAAAACGCGACGAATGCAAATCTCCGCGATCTGTGAAAGCTCCCCGGTCGTCTCTTCCAGCGGCGCCACGTTTGCAAGTTCGCGCACCGCAACGCGAGTCATCTCGCGGCTTTTCCAGAAACGAAGCGCTGCAAAATCTTGCTTCGTGATCGAGTCGCCCGCCAGAACGCGCAGATCACCGGCCATTTCCGCGTACCCGCGAGACGCCAGGCATACTTCAGGTTGGCACAGCCAGAGGAGTGTTTCAGGATTTTGTGTCAATCTCGTCGCGCAAATGCTGGAAACGGCCAGGAGATGCATCAGGGCCGGTTCGCCTAGCGGGAATTGTTCTAGGACCCGCGCAAGAGGCAGCATGTTTGCTGGCCAGCGTTCGCTGAGTTGTACGAGCGAAGTCTCGACCTGCGAAGGGTTCAGCGATGCCGTCGCTTTCTCCCGAATCCAGCTATTCCCAGCCATCGCGCAAAACATCACGCGATATTTATGGAAAGACCAGTTACCGGACCGCGCTGAGCTACGACGATGGAGGCGGCGCCAGAACCGGTAGCGCCTTCTTCTGGATTTGGAAGTCAACCGGACAGTTGCCGGCCAGCTCGCCATCGAGCTCCAAGGGAACGTCCTGCTCGCTCGTTATGCGCAGGCGTCGCGTCTGAAAATATTCGACTTCGGGAACACGGATATCAGAGCTGAATACAACGTCCTGGAGATATTTGATGATTTCGAGGAAGCCGAGCCGTTTGAACACGACGACATCAACTAACCCATCATCTATCACTGCATGTTTGAAAAATGGGAAAGGTCCTCCATAAAGACGCCCGTTCCCAATGAGAACAAACGATCCTTCGCTTACAGGAGCGTTATCCGATTCAATAAACAGCCTCGGTGGTTGCCGCGCGGCAATCTGCGCTGCAGAGATGAGATAGCTGAGCGGCCCGAAACTGCGCTTAAAAGCGAGGCTGGTTTCCTTGACTACCTGAGCGTCAAGCCCGACGCCGGCAAGCTGGACGAAGTATTTTCCATTGGCGCTCGGTAAATCGACGCGACGCATATTCGCGCCTTCGATAATGCCCCAGCAAAGCTCGAGATCGTGCAACGGCAAGCCAAGCTCCATCGCGAAAACGTTTACCGTCCCCAGAGGAAGAAGACCCAACGCGGCGTTGCTGCCCGCCAGCCCGTTTGCTACCTGATTAACCGTTCCATCGCCGCCGGCTGCAACAATTCGCGCAAAACCGTCCTCAACAGCGCGCCGGGCCAACGCTTCTGCCCCGCCGGGATGCGACGTAACGCGGATCGGGCAACCGCGGGCAATTGATTCGACGCGGTCTTGCCAATCTCGAAGCGTTTCGGGACTGCCTGCCGTCGGATTGAGAATGACAACTGTATTAGTCACATGGGAAAAGTAACTGGGGCTTTAGTCTTTTCTTCAAACTCGTGCTGCGTAACGTTTCGAGGGTGAAAAAATTGCGCCGAGTCGCCTTGATTGCTTTAGGTGCGGTGATTGCTCTCGGCGCGATTCTCTTGCTCGGCGTGAACCTGTATGTGCAATCGAAAGGCACACAAGCAAAGATTCAGCAGGAACTGAGCCGACGCCTCGGCACCATGCTGGAAATTCGTAGCATGAGCGTGACCCCATGGAGTGGACTTCAACTCAGCGGCATTACAATACCGCAGACGTCCCCAACGGGCCCAAGACACTTCCTGGAAGCAAAAACATTTCGGCTCCGCGTTCGGTTTCCCTCGCTTTTTTCGCGACGACTTGTGATCAAAGAAGTCTCGCTCATCGAACCCAATGTTGTCTGGCCTCAAAATGCGGAAGGAAAGTGGAGATTACCCAGTTCACAAGCAATTCAGTCGTCTGAAGTTTCTCCAAAGCAGACTGCAAGCGTTTCCCAGTCGCAAGCAGAAGGCAAATTCGTAGAGAAGCACGCCGCCCCGGTAGCCACCAGTACGTCAACTACTTTTTCTTCGCCAGCTCAGGTGACTGTCGACAGTAGACCGCGGATACCGCGGACACCGCGGACACAACAACCGAGACTGGCAGTGGCTCCGGAAGTTCGACGAGTTAGCGTTAAGGATGGCAATTTCAGTTTTCTCGATCGAGCGGGTGGACTGCTCGCAAGCTTTACGGGAGTGGATTTTCGCACCAACATTCGCAGCGCGTCGGCGCTTCGCGGCGATGCAATGGTAGCGAGGATTTCGTTGCGAGACCGTTTTTTTCTAGAACAACTGCGTTCCCCGCTTAGGTACGAGCCCGACGTCCTGGAACTTTCCAAGATTTCTGCGCGCGCTGCAAACGGTGAAATCAACGGCTACTTCGGGATGCAACCTGAAGCGGAGGATTCACCGTTCATGACGAGCGTAAACTTTCGCAATGTGCTCGCCGATCAGATTGTTGAAAATGCCGGCGGGCCGAAGGGAATGGTGAAGGGCGAATTGGAAGGAAGTTTCCAGGCTTCGGGGAAAACTGCCGACCCGAATGCGCTCGTTGGCAGCGGCGAAATTTTCCTGCGTGATGGGCGAGTTCAACAATATAGCTTGCTGGTGTTGCTTGGGCAGATTCTCCAGATCGAAGAACTGCAAGAGCTTCACTTGGAGCAAGCCGAGGCAAAATATCATTTGAGCCCGGGATTGATCACGATTGACGAGTTGATTTTGCGTTCGCCGAATATTCGCCTGACTGCGAGTGGCACAGTCGCGTTTGATGGCGGGTTGAACCTCGATTCGCGGCTGGCAATCAATGACAAAATTCGTGGCCAGCTTTTCAAAGCGATTCGCGCGAATTTTCAACCCATCAATGAACCGGGCTATGCTGCCATTGACTTTCACGTAGGCGGCACTATCGACCGACCAAGCACAAATTTGATGGATCGGCTCGTCGGACGCGATCTCAGCAGTATGCTTAACAGCCTGTTGGGCGGAAAAAAGGACCGATCAAAAAAGAAGAAGAAACAGGTCGAAGAGGCCGTGCCCGTCGTGCCATCGTCGTCTGCTTCGCCGGAGGAAGCTCCGCCTCAAGCTACTTCAACACCAACGCCCGTCTCGTCGCCATGAGGGTGATCGCCGGCAGAGCCGGCGGGATCCGCCTGGCAGTTCCCAAGCGCGGTGTGCGACCGACCATGGACCGCGTAAAAGCGGCAATCTTTTCCAGCCTTGGCGACGCCGTCATCGGCGCGCGCGTCCTCGATCTTTTTGCCGGAAGCGGCGCTCTGGGAATTGAAGCGCTCAGCCGTGGCGCGATTTCGGCGATGTTTGTTGAGGAAGACCGGCAATCTGCCGACGTCATCGAGAGCAATCTCGGCAAGACAAAATTAACAGGGCGCGTTAGACAGCAGGACGTTTTCGATTTTCTGCGGCACGCTCACACGGCAGAAACATTTCAAATCATTTTTGCCGATCCGCCGTACGAAAAGACAAAATCAGGTGAGAATTTCACAGAAAAATTGCTGGCAAATAAAGAATTGGGGCAGTTGGTCGATTTCGCGGGCATTTTTGTATTAGAAAAGCGCCCCGGCGAAACTCTTCCTGAAATGAAGCTGTGGCGGATAACTCGTCAGAAGACATACGGCGCAACCGAGGTGCTCTTCCTATGCCAAAGCGACGCGAGGACTTACCGCACTCCAAAAGCGCTGCGCGCGAAATTGTTGAAAAAATGATTTGTGTTTTAGGAAGCTTTCGAAGTGCGCACAGCTTGCCCGCCCGTGTGCGGGCGCCCTCGCGTCGCCTTCGAAACGCTCGCCAAATTTTCAGACCGCTGTGATTCGTTTCATTTACAATCTACTTTGGCCCATCGGGCTCTTGTTCTTTTTGCCAGGCTATTTCGTGAAGATGGTTCGTCGCGGCGGCTACCGCGAAAAATTCGGACAGCGCCTGGGAATTTACGATCACGAGCTGCGTGTCCGGCTGTCGAGACAAAGATCGACATGGTTGCACGCAGTCAGTGTAGGAGAAGTTAATATTGCGTTGAAACTAGCTAACGCATTGCGGGCGCTCGAGCCCGACTTGCACTGCGTTTTGACAACGACCACCACAACCGGATTCGCCCTCGCCAACCAAAACGCCCCATCCTGGATGGAAGTCATGTACACACCGCTTGATTACTGGCCAATAATGCGACGCGCGTTTTCTGCCATTCGTCCAGCCAGGATCGTTCTGGTTGAGGCAGAGATTTGGCCCAATCTCGCTGCCGAGGCACACACGCGCCGCATTTCGCTTGCGCTGGTCAACGCGCGATTGTCTCCGCGGTCTGAGCGAAGATACCAGCGGTTTCGATTTTTCCTCGCGCCGACCTTCCGGCTGCTCGACTTGGTTTGCGTACAAGAAGCCGAGGATGGCGCGCGATGGCAGCGAATTGGCGTAGAGCGCAGCAGAATCAAGTGCACAGGCAGCATCAAATATGATCCTGACGTTCAAAGCCAAGCCGTAGCCGCACCTCTGTGGGACGCGTCGTCGGTTGGGATCCCGGATGGCGCCGTACTGTTCGGCGGTAGCACGCATCGTGGTGAAGAGGAAATTTTGGCTACGATTTTTCTGCGTTTGCGTCAGCAATTTCCGTCATTGCGGCTGTTCATTGCACCGCGCCACGTCGAACGGCTGCGGGAAATCCGAGCACAACTGAATGTGTTAGGGTTGCGTGTTGCGCTTGCCAGCAAGACGCGCATGCGCGGGAAACCCAACGAGGCGGATTGCGTGCTCCTCGATACAACCGGTGAACTTCAACGCTGGTACCATATTGCCACCGTTGTTTTCGTGGGCAAAAGCCTCACGGCGCATGGCGGGCAAAATCCTGTGGAACCCATTTTGGCGGGCAAGCCCGTCGTGTTTGGTCCGCACATGGAAAACTTCGGCATGCTTGCCAGGACCCTTGTCTCAAGAAAGGCTGCGATTCAGGTTCGCGACGCCGATTCGCTCGAACGAGCAATTGTTGAACTTCTGCAAGATACCGAAGCGCGGCAGCGCCTTGTCCAAAATGCGCGCGAAGTGTTGAGCACGCATAAAGGCGCAACCGAGCGCGCAGCGGTGCTCCTTCATCACCTTAAACCGAATCGTTGAAGCATTCGCTTTTTGAAGTGCGGCGATCCCGCGACTGCGGGACCGCTTAAAAACTGCGGTCATTCTGCGCAGTCCAAACCCGACTGGCAATTTACCTTGCGTCTACGAGCAGCAATTCTGATATTGCTCGCGCTTTGTGACCCTATCGTCTAGAGGCCCAGGACACCGCCCTTTCACGGCGGTAACACGGGTTCGAATCCCGTTAGGGTCGCTCCCTAGGTAAAAAGGGGCGCGAAGGAAAAAGCATAACGGTTACGCATAAATTAAACGAGCGCGTTTAGCGGCGTCCACGCTTGTTCACAAACTTAGTGGCTGGCGAGTTGAGCGCGATTCCGCCGGAATGTTTCGCAATATCATTTGACATTAAGCGGCGTTTTTTTTGCGCCAAGTGCTCGGAAAAGCGCGCCACCGGACGCGCATTGCTAGGTGCGCCAAGTGGCAGAACTGGCGAGAAAAGCGCCAAATGCCCGAAAACGCGCGCCAGACGGGAGCGAGCGCACTTTCGCTAATTTATGCGCATGAAAACAACCATCGCCGAACTTGCTTGGGCGCGGATCCGTGACGCACAGAGTTTTGTGCCAGCGTCGCGCTCGACATTTTACAACTGGCTCAAATCCGCGCTCGTTCGCAGCCGCCGCACCAATGGCGCTCGTTACATCGACATGCAATCACTCCGGCAATTCATCGAAAGCGCACCGCCAAAACCGTCAAAAGCAGTTTCGCGCCGGATGACAAAGCGCGCGTTTGCGTCTGCGGACGCGCGAGCAGCGAGAGCGCAGAACGGAGACGGGGAATGAACTCGCTTGCGCCGCCAAAAGCGAAACGCGCTCCGGCAAAGAGCGCGCTCCGAAATACTCGACTGCCCGGAGCGTACTATTCCGCGCCGATTGTTCAAGCGCGTTTGCTTCGACTTTTGCAGTCTCCGTTCGGTTTCGTTTTTTGGGAGCTCGAAGGCGCCATTTCGAAAATCGAAGATTCCGTTGCGAACGGGAGCGCGTCGCCATGAACAAGATTGTCGAGGCCAAAACGATTTTGCCGTTGCCGACACTCATGGCCAGCTTTGGTCTTGGCGAGCTCGCGAAACAGTCTGCTCGCTGCCCGTTCCACGATGACCGGCACAGTAGTTTCTCAGTCTGGCAAGGCGGTGACGGGCGCTAGTCGTTCAAATGTCACGCCGGTTGCGGCGCTGGCGATGAAATCAATTTTCTCGAATTGCACGAGAATCTTTCCCGGCGCGACGCGGTCAAGCGTTTTCTTGACCTTGCCGGTCTCAACGGCGCAACGCCACCACGCTCGACGCCAACGTTGGACTGGCAGAAGTGCGTTGAGAAGTTCAGCGCAGAACATCTTGAACGACTTTCAGAGTGGCGCGGTTATCCTGGTGAATGTTGTTCCTAGTCCAAACAGTCCGGCCTTGTCGGTATTGTTGAAGGCTGCATCGCGTTTCCGGTTCACGAGAACGGCCGAGTCGTTGCGGCGCACGTGCGCGCGAAGGACGGTTCATGGCGATATTCGCCGAAAGGCACAAAGGCGCGCCCGCTTGTCATCGGCGAATTAGTTCCGTGAACAACTCGCCGCCGCAATCGCTGAGTTTCAGCCGGAGTGTGTAGTGTGTGACCCGTGGAACGCAGCCGCACGCGAACAAGACTCGAAGGAATATCTCGAAACGTTCGATGCGATGAAATCTGTTTTGCCGCTCGGTGATGATGCTCCAGCGCTTGTGATAGTCGCGCACACTCGAAAGCCGAAATCGGACGAACGCGCAAGCGGTCGCGCGCTGCTTAATCTGCTCGCCGGTTCTTATGTTCTTGGCAGCGTGCCGCGCTGCGTGTTTGTGATGCAAGCGGCGAGCGACGACACAACCGACAACCGCATTGTCTGGACTTGCTGCAAAAACAACGACGGCGCACTTGGCGCGCGCTCAGCATGGGAACGCCGCAACGGTTTGTTCGTTCCGGTCGCTGACTTCGACTTTGAGACGTTCGACGCGCCGGAAAAAGACAAGCGCGAACTTGTTAGCGAAACGGACGTGCGAGCGGTTCTTAAAAACGGCGCACTGACCAGAGCCGAGGCCGCAAAACTTTTGGAAGAAAACACCGGAGCTCACCGCGCGTCATGCTACCGCGCGTTGAATCTGGACGGACGCTTCGCGAATCATCTGCGCGTAACCGGGGAGAAAATCGAATGGAAATGAACGCTTGTCGCATGTCGCACATCCCTAGGGAAATTATGCGACGCGACAACCCTTGCCGCACCGCGTCGCACGTGCTGTCGCACGCGACAAACAATGCGACAAATGCGGTTTTAGGAAGACCCCCCTATCCGTACGGCATGCCGGTGGCACCCCGCACGGTACAGCCGCGCCGCGCCCTGGTAGCTTGGCTGGTCGCATCGCGCACGTGATACAAAGATTCTATGTCACCAGAACTCAATTGGGCAGGGCAACCGATCCGTGCCGGTGAAGGTTACGGCGGCCGAGTCAAGGCTACGAAAACCTGGAGCCAAACCCCTGCGGCCAAACAGCACTACTGCGTCGTAACAGAAAGCCACCTAGCCGAAGTCTTTGGACACGGCGCCTACAAACTCACCCGCTCCGAGGCGGCGAAGCGCCTGGAACTACTCACCGGCACACACAGGACAAGCTGCTATAGAGCTTTAAGGCTGAACGGCCGGTTTAAACGCCATCTGTACAGTGACGGCGCAATGTTAAGCTGGCGCTGATCTCTAACTTTGTAGCGTTGGCGCCGCTTGTAGCAGAGCACAGAGGGATCTGTTCCTGTACAAGTGTCGCGTGCGCGAAGATGAACGCGAAGATTGGGGAGAACCGCGGCCCTTTGGTTTATGGGTCTCTTATTGAGAAAGTACAGAACGGATAATAAACGACCGCACCGTGGGATCGAACCACGGTGCGACTTTCTAACGGTTATTCCTTATTGAACCTCGTGAATGCCGTAGCCACCGCCTGGGGCCTGCGCCCCGGGTCCTTCTTTCTCGTTCAACAGCGAGCTAAACCCGTGGCCGTGGCGGCGGTGGCGGCCGCCGCTGGCGTCTTTGGCTGGCGTCAGGTCACGGTCTTTGATTTTGATGGTTTTCTTTTTCGTCTTTTGCATTTTAGTTTTTCTTTCGTCGTCTTGGCCTTCCGTGAACTCTCGTCTTGAGAACTCATTTCTGGCCGTTCACTGAGGTAGTGCGTAAAATCGGGCGCGAGGTTACGCGAAAAGGTGATGGGCCAACGGTCGCCCAAGGGTCAAGAAAGCGGCTGAAGGACTCCGAGCGTTCTGGCGGCCTCGTACGGCAATGTTCCGATTCCGCTTCCTAAATGTCGAATGATTCGGCACAATTCTCACCGTGCAGCCTTTTACCGCACGTTAGGCCGAAGTTTCGGCTTATGAAAATCACAATACCGTTAGTCTTGCTTGTAGTGATGCTGGGTTCGATGGCGCTTACCGGATGCTGCACGCTTACGAAATCCGACCGCGCAAAGACCATCGCGGTGTCGACCTAATTTCCGATGCGCTGCCATTTGGTCGCCTTTGGTACGGCGAGCCAAACGCAATCGGTAACGCAGTCGGCTATGCGCAATTTATTTTGCTTTCTTGGTTTGGGACTGCGTGCGTGCTCGCCATACCTCCATCGCCGAGACTGCGGCGCGCCCAAGCCAAGGAAGAAGAAGCAGAAACGTTATGGCTATGGTTGCGCTGTCGTGATCGTTCATAGATTTCCATTTTCCTTTCTTTGCTCACACAAGTAGTGCGTAAAGTCCGGCTCGAGGTTACGCGGAAAGATGCGGAAATGCGTTAAATCCGTTAGGGCAACGTGATCGAAACGCACGAACATTCCGGCATTTTAGCGAAGCGTCCTAAACCGCGAATCGTCGGTGGATAAATTTTCACGCTTGACGGTTCACTTCGTTACGACCGAGGCAGTCCCGCCGTCCGTTTCTTTAATAAGAAATTGCCCTTAACCTCGAGGAGCGCGGGCGGTCGGGTGACAATGACGCTCGCGCTCTTTTTTTAAGCAACAACGGCTGAGGAACGCGTTTTGAACTTCTCTGGATCGTCTCCGATCGCTTGGAATTCTGCCACCAGCGCGGACACATCGCGATCTTCGACTTCAATGTAATCGGCTTCCGCACCCGGCCGCTTAATCGTTAACCATGCAGTATCCGGCTCAACGCGGACCGCTGTCATGATGCTGTGATTCGGCGTTTACGATGCGACTGGCAACGCATCTCTACGCTCGGAGCGAGTCAAGACAGCGCTGAGGGACTCCGAGCGTTCTGGCGACCTCTTACGCTGACAAAATTTTCAGATCGACCGCGCAGCTTTGGTTTGAGATAACTGCTCGCCATGAGCACAGATGAACCTTTTAGGACTGACTATGAGTTTTTGAAAGGAGTCGATTATATTTTTGTGTCCCTCGACCGGAATCTGTCCGGCGAAGAATGCCACGAACTTGCCGAGAAGTATTTTGAGACTCATAAAGGGATGACTTTGCCCGGACAGGCGTTGCGTGTTGATTTGCGCCCGGCGTTTCGGGAACCGTTAGCTGATGTCACGCCCAAATTCCGCGCTGTTTCTATCGGCCATACCTTCACGCCTCAGCGATGAGCATCGGCACGTATGGCGAGCCGGATGCAGTGAGCAAAGCAATCGGCTAGGCCAAGTTTTTCAGCCGTTCACACGATGCTGTGATTCACGTTTACGAGGTCAGCCCGCGTGAAGAAAACTCACTCGGCGAAACGTAGTCCAGCCATGTATTGTGAGTCGAAGGCGCGAAGTGCTCCTTCCACCGTGAAGCCAATTCCAACGATTCCATTTTCAACGGTAGGGCCAAGCAGCGCGATCCAAAGCCCCGTGCGGATCGACAATGCCGGACGACGCGCTGCCGAGGGGCTATTTGGATGCGTCGCGCAGTATATTTGGATGCGTCGCGCAGTATGACTCCATTTCTTCCAACGCCATTCGTGCTGCATCGGCCCGATAGAAGGCCAAAAGTGATGGGCCAACGGTCGCCCAAGGGTCAAGACAGAGGATGAGGGACTCCGAGCGTTCTGGCGGCCTCGTACGTGTGACACTCCGAAACGATTCCGCTTCCTAAATGCCGAATAACTCGGCACAAATTGTGATTCAACCTGCTGCCACTTGCGGCTGCCGGAGCCGTGGCTGAGCTTGTTCTCGTTAGATGATACCGTGAATTGGGAAGCGATTAGTGCAATCGGCCAACTCGTCGGCGCACTTGCCGTCGTCATTTCTCTGATTTATTTGGCGAATGAAGTCCGCAGCAATGCTCGCGCGACGCGACTAGCTGCGAAAGATGGCCTACCGTATCTACCGCATCCTCTAGCATCAGAGTTTCAGCTCGCAGCCGTTCACACGATGCTGTGATTCGCGTTTACGATGAAGTGGGCAACGTGATCCAGACGCACGAGCACGCGGGCGATTTCAGAGAGCAGAAGCGCTGCCAGTCACGGCACGCCACGAACCCGAAGCGGAGCCTGGTGTCGATAAGTTCGGTTGCGCTTGGACATTGTGTTCGACACGGTCCGGATACGGGTGGCCCCAGCGATCGCAATTGCAACCTGGAGTCCCTTCACTCGCACGTTGTGTCACTTTACTACCTGCACCGTTCTGGAATCTGGGCTTAGGTGATCCGCTTTCGTCATGTAACAAAAGAATTGTTTTCATCAGTTACTCCTTTTTTGCTTGGCAAATCCGCATACGGCGCGATCGCAAGACTTCACGCGGATTGGCTTTTTGCTTTGCGAAACTCGCTTAGACCGAAACCAACCGCGCGGCGAATCTTAAACTCCTCTTCGACGCCCAGCGTGGGAGCTTGGTCCTTTCTTTGTTTAATCGTCGACTATCGCGCACCGATCGCCAGGTAACTTAAGTTGCCTCTTTACGACTTGTCTTCGCCTGAACACTACGCTGTTCTTGCCCTCGCGGCGTCGATCTGATCTCCGATGCGCTGCCATTCGCCAGGCTGTGTTAGATCGAATTATTCCGCTTTTAAAACCCGGAAGAATTCAGCACAATTCTCGTTAAACGGCCATTTTACGTGCCACAATCACGGAGCGTCAATGAAAGAGTCTTCTGACGAATGGATCCTTAAGCGTCGACATGAAGATCTAAGTTTGACAGTACGGGCGAGTTGGTCGCTCTACATACAGTTCTATACCGTGTTTCTGACTGTCAGCGTCGTCGGGCTCGGGTGGGTGCTGACGCGCCCTGCTGACGCTCCCATAGTTCCCCGCGCGAAACACGTTCTTGCCATCGTCTTTGTGATTCAGACGCTTTTAACGGCGATCACTAGCGGCGCAATGGCACTCTATACATTACGTGTGGCGCATGACCAGGAGCACATCGAAAATTGCCTGGTTCAGTCACATGCTGCCGCGCGGCCTTCGTGCGGGCCGGCGGTCCCCGCGTCGTTGGCTCAGTGGGCCGGCTGGTTCAATTGTGCGGCGATGATTGCCATGGCCGCTTTGTGGCTTTACGTGGGTTTCATTTGCTAGCCG
>WNGI01001132.1_pt1 | contig 21657 bp, 16 predicted proteins | sample 5400621 | NCBI WGS metagenome assembly WNGI01 (sample SAMN13153374, study PRJNA577476) | soil metagenome | isolation source: 20 cm soil or saprolite under Garry oak tree replicate 1 | place: USA:California | collected 2016-06-15
CCGTAGCCAGGTTGCCGAAGCGGTCCTTCGCGGTGACGGTCACGTTGAAGGCCTGGTTCATGGTCACCGAGCTCGGTGCGGCGAGGGTCAGGCTGGCGGCGGCGGCAGCGCGCACCGTGAGGCTGGCCTGACCGGTGAGGGTCGCGGTCTGGGTGTCGGTCGCGGTCACGGTCTGCGCCCCGGCCTTGGTGAGTGTCACCTGGAACGTGCCCTGGCCACCGGTGAGTGTCGCGTCGGCCGGCAGCACCACGCCCGAGGAGGTGTCGCTCGAAGTCCAGTGCACCGTGCCCGAGTACGAGGTGACCGGCGTGCCCTGCACGTTCTCCGCAACCACGGTGACACTGACCGGGTCTCCGGCGATCGCGGTCGCGGGTGCGGTTACCCGCAGGTGGTCGACGATCGGCGCTCCGAAGAGGAACGCATTCAGGAGGTTCGTGGTCGTCCGCTGGATGCGCGGATCGGCGATCGCGTGGTCGAGGTTGTCGAGGCCCCAGTTCCACGACGACGTGCCTGACGCGAAGACCCACGCGCCACTCGGAGCCTGGTACAGCGACGTCTCCGCTCGATCGGGGGTTCCGCCACCGTCGGTGAACGGCGACTCAGCCAGGATCGTGCGGCTCGTCGCGTTCGGACCCGCGTAGTTCGCCATGTATCGGTCCATCGCGTATCCGACGATGCCGGGAACGCTGTCGCTATCCGTAAAGCCGGCGCCGTCGAAGATCCAATGCGATCTCTGGGTCGGCACGAAGGCTACGTTCTGGCCCCATCCGACCTCGGACGTGTACTGGACGCCGACGAGAGTCTGCTCGGGGCGATTGAGTGGCCAGTCGCGCCACAGCGTCGTCGTTGTCGGACCCTGGACCGGATCGAGGTCGACCGTCTTGTAGCAGACCATCACGCGGTTCGCGACGCCTGCGCTGGACGCCTCGAACCGCACTTGCCAGTAGACCGCGTTCGCTGCGAAGAACGCGAGGTTGACCCCCGCGTCGCGCGCTCGCTCTACCGAGTCACGCATCTCCTTGGACCAGTAGGCGTCGTGCCCGCCGGAGATAAGGGCGCGGCTATTCAGGAGCCTGCCACCGTTGGTGTGGGTGTCGAGGTCGGTCGTGTAAGTCACGTCGTAACCGTTCTTCTCGAGGAACCGCACGAGATAGATGTCCCAGGTGCCGAAGAACGCGTCACCGTCGCCGCCGTACGGACGATCGAAGGAGACCTTCACGGCGCGCTTGTCGCCCGCGATGGTGTTCGCGCCGTAGCTACTCCACGCGTACATGCTCTTGCCGTTCACGCCGTCGTCGGGGTAGTTGTTGTAAGCCTGGTCCGTCGTCACGCCCTGCTGGTAGACGAAGGCTGCTGGGCGGGTGTCCTTCACGACGAAGACGACAAACGTTCGCCACCCCTGGGCATTGGTGAGGACCGCGTGATAGACGCCGCTCGTCCAGTCGCCGGGGATCGTGAGCGTGTAGCTCGGCGACCAGCCGCACTCGATGAGACCGGTCGTCGCGTCCGGCACGCACGGCGCCTGCGACGTGCCGTCGAGGTCACTGACATGAAGCCGCAGCCGGCCGCCGAGTCCTCCGTACCAGCCGATGCGATAGAAGTCGATGGTGTACTTCTGCGCCGGGTTGACGGTGATGAAGAGACTCAGGCTCTCGCCCTGGCTGACGCTCGGCGCGGACGGATAGCCCTTGATCTGATTGTGGATGTCGTCGGAGACGGTCGCGCGGTTACCGAGATCCCAGCCGTTTGATCCCTGCTGCTGATTCTCGGCGACGATGGGGTTGTCGGCGGCGAGGGCCGTCGTCCGGGGGGTGGCGGTCGCGCCGATGGCCGCGAAGACCAAGGCGCCGAGGACAGCGACGGTGACGAAACGATGGATTCGCATCAGGCAGCTCCCTCATGGCCCAGCACGACCGGGACGGTGCGCAGCAGGATCTCGAGATCGAGCCACAGCGAGGCGCGCCGGGCATAGTCGACGTCAAGCCGGTACATGTCCTTCAGGCTGAGCCGGCTGCGGCCGCTCACCTGCCAGAGGCCGGTGATGCCGGGCCGGACCTGGAGACGCTGCGCGGTGTCGGTGTTGTACTCGCGGACCGCGTACGGGACGTCGGGACGCGGGCCCACGAGGCTCATGTCGCCGCGGACGATGTTCCAGAGCTGCGGCAGCTCGTCGAGACTCGTGCGCCGAAGCCAGCGGCCGACACGCGTGATCCGGTCGTCGGCGGTGACCTTGTACAGGTCGCACGGTGTCGCGTCGTCGCGCATGAGGCTCTGGATGAAGCGGATGTGGGGCGTCTGATCCGCGCCGGCGCGCATCGAGCGGAACTTGGCGACGCTGAAAGACCGTCCGAAGCGGCCGATCCGCTCCGCGCGATAGAAGATCGGGCCGCCGCTGTCGAGCCGGATCGCGAGGCAGATGACCGCAAAGACGGGGAGCAATGCGATCAGCAGCGTTACGGCGACGAGAAGGTCGATCGCTCGTTTCGCCGCCGCGTAGAGCGCGTCGCCCGCTCGTGCCGCGGATTGGCCGTCGAATACCTGAGCGCTCTCGGCGCCGCCCACATGGGCGGCCGGCGGGAAGGCGATGGACTCGACTGCCACGACGGCGATGCAAAGGCTTGAGCGTTGAGGAGCGCTGCGGCGACCGCATGACGTTCTCCGGCGAAGCCTCAAGCCCTGCCCGCGATGCCGTCCACCGCATCAATCCGCCATCAACAGCGACTCAATCGGCGCACCGCGCACACTCCGCACGTATGACGGAGCACCGCACGTTGCTGCTCGTGTCGAGCTTTCCGGGACAGCCGAGCTGCGCCGAGCTTGCGCGGCAATCCGCGGCGGGCGAACGGCCGCGCAAGGATTACGTCGAGTTGGCGCGACTGCTCGACGCGGACGTCGTCGACGATCGTTATCTCGCGGAACGTGCCACGCCGGCGGCACGCACGATCGTGCGGCGGGTCAATCGGCCGGCTGGTCAGATCCTCGAGGCGCTCCTCCGCGGCGGCGAGTACGACCACATCTGCGCGTGGGCGGAACGGATCGGATTACCGCTCGCTCTCCTACAGCGCGCCGCGCGCATGGATCGCGACCTCGTCCTCATCTCCTCCTGGGTCTCCGGGACGAAGCCCGCCTTCTTGCTGCGTCGACTCGGCGCGCATCGCGGCCTGCGGGCGATCGTGAGCTACGGCAGCAAGCAGAACGAGATCGCGACGGCCCGGCTCGGCGTTCCTGCTCACAAGCTGCGCCTCGCGCTGCAGCCGGTCGACGAACAATTCTGGCGGCCCGACGCGACGCCCTCGGCCGACCTCATCTGCTCGGTGGGGTTCTCGGGGCGCGACTACGAGACGTTGTTCGCGGCGGCGCGCGGGCTCGAGCTCGAGGTGCGGGTCGCGGTCGGCGGCGGCGATCTTCCCTCACACGTCCTCGAGCGGCGCCTCGAGCAGGCTGGTCCGCCTCCGAACGTTTCGTTCGGACACCTGCGTCCGATCGAGCTTCGCGGTCTCTATTCGTCCGCCCGCTTCGTCGTCGTACCGCTCCAGGACATGGAGTTCGACGCAGGCGTCACGACGCTCACGGAGGCGATGTCGATGGGGAAGGCCGTGATCGTCACGCGCACCCGGGGCCAGATCGACCTCATCGAGGATGGCGTTCAGGGGATCTACGTGCCGCCGGGCGATCCGCGGTCGTTGCGCGCCGCGATCGAGTCGCTCGTCGCCGATCCCGGGCGCGCGGAGCGGATGGGTCGCGCGGGTCGCGCGCTGGTCGAACGGCGGCACACACTCTCGCGCTATGTGGCGCAGATCGCGGACATCGTTCGCGGCGACGCGCCGACCTACGAGCGCTGGGGAACCGCATCGGGCATCGACGCGGCGGGCCGATCGATGAACTCGGACCAGAGTGATGAACCGAGCCCCGTCGCCTCGGCGATGCCGCCCCAGAACCTCACGTTGTAGAGCGCGCTGCAGAGGGCGAGTCGAAGCCGCCGCGGCGTGAGCGGGGACATGAGGGCGTGCCGCGCCGCGGCCACGACGAGCCGAGTCCGACCGCGATGCCCCACGCACCAGCGTGCGAGGAGCCGCGTCGACGAACGCCGCCGGCGCCAATCGTCCTGGATGTTGCCCGCACCGGCCGCGCCGATACGCCGCTCCATCAGGACACGGTGAAGGCCCGACACGAAAGCGTTGCGGAGCCATGTCTCGAAGGTGCGATCGGGCTCGTGCTCGACGACGGCATCAGGGACGAAGCTGAAGCGCAGACCGCGAGCAAAGAGCCGATATGCGAGGTCCGAGTCCTCGACGCGGACGAAGCGCTCGTCGAATCCGCCGACGGCGAACGCATGCTCGCGCCGCACGGAACAATTCGCCGTGTAGAAGAGCCACCAGCCGGGGCCGCCGTTGCCCGCGAGGATTCGGGCATAGCTCCGCTCGAGCATGGTGGCCTCCCAGTCGAGCCACGGAGCGAACGTGTGTCCTGCTGGTGCGGCCATCCGTCCGGCGACGGCCGCGAGCGGGTCCCGCGCGTGGACGGCGAGGTGGCCCTCGAAGAGCCCGTCCTGCGGCACGACGTCATCGTCGAGGAAGAGGAGCACGTCGGCGCTCGCCGCTGCGATCGCGGCGTTTCGGGCCGCTGCGGGGCCCTGCCTCCTCTGGCGGATGGCGCGCAGCGGATAGGGGGTCCGCACCGTTGCGAGGAACGCGTCGGTCCCGTCGTCCGACCCGTCGTCCACGACGATGACCTCGAAACGGGCGCCGCGCGCGTGCTGCCGCTCCAGCCCTGCGAGAAGGCGGGCGAGCGGGCCGCACCGGTTGAAGGTCGGCACGACGACACTGACGTCGAGATCGCGCTGGATCTGGCCGGTGGAGTCCATGGGGGCATATGGACGCGCCGGCGCGTTGAGGTCCCGTCTGCCGCTGTATTGAGCCACGTCGGGGCCACGGCCTCCGGCTCCGGCCAACGCCCGCGAAGAGGGGAGAGCGGCGCCCGCAGGGTCAATGGACCCGCTCACATTCCTTCAACGACTCGGTCCTAGCTTTCGGCGCGATGCGTCCCTACCTAAGCACTGCGCGCCGATACCTCGTGCTGCTCGCCACGATACTGGCGCTCGTTTGGGGGGCCGGCCTCATCGCCGCGTACGCGGAGTACACGACGACCTACCAGGCGACCGCCAACGTGTGGGTGCTGCGCGTATCGCAGGACCTGGCCGTCCCGAACCCCGACGACCCCAACGTGCCGATCGTGCAGACGGTCGCCGCGCAGCAGGCCGAATTGCTCGGCCAGCTGCTTCGCACGCGGAGCGTCCTCCGGGACGTCGTACAGCGCACCTCGCTGAGCTCGGCCCTCGCGGCCGCATCGGACGAGGCGAGATTCCTCGACACCCTCGGCAAGCGGTTCAAAGTACAGGCGCTCGGAACCAACCTGCTCGCCGTCTCCTACACGGCGCGCGATCCGCAGACCCCGGCCGAGATGGTGAACGCCGCGCTCGCGGTCCGTCGCGAGCGGGTGGCGCAGGCGCGCGTCGCGGGCGGCAGCGCCCTCAGCGCGTTCTATCGGCGGGAGTTCGAGATCGCTCAAACACAGGCCCTCGAAGCGCAGCGGCAACTCGATGACTTCACCGCAGCCCACAAGGGGGGCGAGCTGAACGCGGACGACGCGCACCAGGACGCCGTCCTGCGGCTCGCGGTTGATCTCGCGCACGGCCGGCTCGTGACGCTCCAGAGCCGCATCGACCAGACCGACATCGCCCCGGCGCTCGTGGATCTAAGCGGCATCGAGTTCCAGGTGGTCGACGAGGCGCGGCAGGACGACTCCCCGAGCGGCGGCACGCGCAACGCCGCGACGCTCGCGGGAGCCGCGTTCGTCGCGGGATGCGCGCTCGCCTTCCTGTTCGTCCTCTGCGCCACTCTGCTGACGACGAGCGTCGCCGGCCCGGCCGACGTCGAGCGCCTCGCCCCCGCGACGCTCTTCGCCTCCGTGCCGCGCATTCGCGCGGACCGGCTCCAACCTCGGCGTGACCTGCGGTCGGCCCTGGCGGCAAGCGCGTTCGGGGACGGCGAGGGGAGAGAGGCGTGGCGATAGCGGCGCGCAGGCGATCCTCCGCGCGTCTCGAACAGCACGCGGCGCTGCGCGAAGCCGATCGCGAACGCGCGCCGCGTCCGGAGACCGGAGCCTTCGAGACGCTCGCGAGCCGTATCGACAGCGCGGGTCTGCGCGTGGTGGGTTTCACGAGCGCTCTCCTCGGCGAAGGCGTGAGCACGGTCGCTCTCGGGACAGCCCTCGCGCTCGCGGCGCTGCGACGCGACGGCACACTACTCATCGACGCAAACTGGATCGAGCCGTCGCTGACCGGTGACGCGGGCCTCGGGGCCGCGCCCGGCCTGGCCGACTATCTCGCCGGCCACGCCGACCTTGCGGATCTGATTCGACCGGCGTCGTCGCGGCTCTTGTTCCTGCCCATCGGTGACCGCGACGCGGCGCGTCCGGCACTGCGTCCGCTCGAGTCCTTCATGGCGAGCGGCGCGTCCTCGTTCGCGACGGTCGTCGTCGATCTCCCGCCGCTCCTGCCGGCGGATCCATTCGTCATGCCCTGGGCGCCGTTGCTCGATCAGCTCTTCATCGTGGTCCGCGAGCGCGCGACACCGCTCACGTTGGTGCGCAAGGCCATCGCGAGGCTCGGCGCCGACGCGAGGCCGCAGATCATCCTGAACCGGGCGACGAGCGCGTGATCTACACCGCGCTCTCGCTCATCTTCCTCCTTGCCTGCGTCGCGATCGGGGCGGTCGCCGGCGTCCGCGGGCGTCCCACGTCCGCCTGGGCCGCGGCCGGCCTGGCGGGAGCGATGGTCGTCGCGCAGTTCGCCGTGCTATCGCGATGAGCGCCGAGCTCGGGACCCTCACGTGGCGGACCAGCGACTGGTACGCGTCGCGGATCAGCCGCGGGACGATCGTCGGCGCCGCTCTGGCGATCGCGCTCGCGATCGTCTACGCGGTCGCCCTGGTCGCGACGGATGGCGAGGTGCTGCTGCTCGTGCCGCTCGCCGCGGTCATCGTCACCGTCGCGGTCGTCGCGCATCCACCCGCGGGCGTGTACCTGCTGTTCGGCGCCGCGCTCCTCTTCGAGCAGTTCGCGATTCCGGGGCTCGCGCCGCTCACCGCTCAGTCGCACGTCTTCGAGAACATCTCCGAGTACACCCCGATCCCCGTTCGCCTGAGCCTCGTCGACGTACTCACTCTCCTCACCGTCGCGAGCTGGGCGTTCAGACGCCTCGCCGGCCAGGTCGCCGGCCTGCGGATGGGCCCGCTCGGCTGGGCGGTACTCGCCTACACGTCGGTGTTCGGCGTCGGCGTGGTCATCGGAGTAGCGCGAGGTGGTGCCTTCGACCCCAACGCCGCTCTGAACGAGGTGCGCGCGCCGGTGCAGCTGTGCCTCGCGTACTTCCTCGCCACGAACCTCATCCGCCACCGCGGTCAGGTGGCGATCCTCATGTCGGAATTCGTGGTGCTCGTCGGGGTCAAGGCGGCGCAGGGGATCCTGAACTACCTCGAGTCACAGAGCCTCGGCGTGTCGCTCGAGGCGGTGACAAGCCACGAGGACGTTGTCTTCTTCGACGTCGCCGCGGCGCTCATGCTCGTCGTAGCGCTGCTCAGTCTTCGCTCGAGGCTCGGCTACACGCTCCTCGCTTTGCAGCCGGTCATCCTCGGTGCGGAGGTCCTGACGCAGCGCCGCGTCGGCTTCATCGCCCTCGGCACCGTCGTGCTGGCGATGATGATCCTCTCGCTCGCCGTCAACGCGCGGCGAGGGCTCGCCCTGGCCGCAATCGGGGCCTTGGCCTTCGGCGCGTATGCCGCGTTCTTCTGGGACGAGACCGGGCCGATCGCCGAGCCGCTCCGCGCGCTGCAGACGGTCGTCGATCCATCAGAGAAGAGCGCCCGCGATGCCGGCTCCGATCACTGGCGCGATATCGAGAACCGCAACATCGCCTTCACCATCAAGGAGCTTCCTCTGACCGGGGTCGGCGCGGGGCAGCAGTACTTCTTCCAGGAGGAGCCGCCGCCGCTTCCGGCGAGCTTTCCGTATTGGCGCTACATCACTCACAACGCTGTCCTCTGGCTGTGGCTGAAGGCGGGGCCCCTGGGCGCGTTCGCGATCTGGTTCCTGGTTTCGCGCGCGGTCCTCGTCGGGTCCAGCCTCTTCGTCAGACTGCGCGATCCCGCACTGCGCTGGGCGGCGACGCTTCCGGTCGCCGTGATCGTGTGTCAGATCGTCTTCTCGTCGGTCGATCTCGGGCTCAGCTACAGCCGAACGATGCTTGTGCTCGGCACCGCGCTCGGTCTGACTGCAGCGCTCGCGGATCCAAGGATCGCGCGCTCGGGCAGCGAGCAATGACCATATTCCGCAAAGCGGCGCGCGACGTCCTCATCGTCGCCGGCTCTCAGGTCGTGATGTGGCTCGCGAGCTTCGGCTTCATCGTGGCACAGGCGCGTTTCCTCGGGCCCGCCCGATTCGGAGAGCTGTCCCTCGCGCTCACATACGCGGCGTTCCTCGCGATCGTCATCGACTTCGGCCTTGGGACGCAGCTCAGCCGGATGGTCGCACAGCGCACGAGCGATTCCCGCGACGCGTTCGCCGGCACGATGCTGATTCGCGCCGCGCTCTGGCTCATTGCCGCGCCCTGCGCGCTTCTCGCCGCGGCCCTCTTGGGATACGACCGCGAGCTCCAGCAGGTGATCCTGATCCTCGCGGCCTCGGTGCTGTTCCTCGGCCTGGGCGGCACCGTGAGCGCATATCTCCAAGGACACGAGCTCTTCGCTGTCCCCTCCCTTGCCTCGATCGCGCAGCGCGTCTCCGCGGCTGCGTTCGGCATCGTCGCCCTGGTCTTCACCCGGGACCTCGTTGCCGTCGCCTGCGCGTTCGTTCTCGCCGCGATCGTGAACGTCGCCGTCCTCCTCTACGGTCTGCGCAGGGTCCCGCTCGAGCGACCTCGCGTCGATCCGCGCGAAGCCTGGGCCCTCTTCGGCCGCGCGATCCCGCTCGGGTTGTTCTGGATCGCGACGACCTTCTACTTCAGCGTCGACATGGTCATGCTCCAGCGACTCGCACCGGCAGAGAACGTCGGCTGGTACGCCGCGGCGTACCGACTATTCAACGCGGCATCTATCGTCCCGACGATCGTCGCCGGCACGGTCCTCTATCCGGTCCTGGCGCGACTCTCGGTCGGATCACGCGACGAGCTGCGCGTGGTCATCGCGAAGTCGCTCACGTTCCTCACCCTCTCGGGGATCGGAGTCGCGTTGGTGCTCGCCGTTTTCGCCGAGCCGATCGTCGCGGTCCTCTACCCGGCCGGCACCTACGCCGAGGCGGCGAACGCGCTTCGGCTACTCGCACCCGGGCTCGCGTTCCTGTATTTGAATTGGGTCTTCGCCGCGTCGCTCCTCGGCTTGCATCAGGAGCGGCAGCTCCTCGTCCTAGCCCTGGCGGCGGCGGTCTTGAACCCGCTTGCCAACCTCGTGGCCATCCCGCTGTTTCGGCAGGAGGGCGCGGCGCTCACGACCACGCTCACGGAGCTATTGATGTTCGTCTGGCTCATCCGGACGATGCCGCGGGATCTTCTCGGGATGGAGAGCCTGCGCGTTGGCGCGAAATCGCTCCTCGCGGCGGGTTTGGCGGCTCTCGTCGGCGTCGCAACCATCGGTCAGCCGGTGCTCGTGACATTGCCGCTCGCGGTCCTCGTGTACGTCCTCGCGGTGCTGGCCTCGCGCGCGGTGTCCACGGGCGAGCTGCTCGCGCTCGGTGCCCTTCTGCGGCCGCTGCCCGTGCGAGAGGAGATCCGCTGATGGCGAGGATCTGCGTGATCCGGCAGGGGGTCTTTCCGCTCGACGCGCGACTCACTCGGGAGGTCGATGCGCTCGTGGCCGCCGGCCATGAGGTCGACCTCATCTGCCAGAGCTGGCCGGGGCAGCCCCGCGAGGAGCGGAAGGGGCGCCTGGCCATCCATCGCCTGCCGCAGGAACGGCGCCGACAGGCCATCGGGAAGCTGCGGTACCTCGTCGAGTACGGTTCGTTCCTCGTCGCCGCGGCGGTGTCGGCGGCCTCACTCGGCATTCGCCGCCGCTTCGATGTCGTGCAGGTGAACTCGCTGCCCGACTGCCTGGTCTTCGCGGCGCTCGTCCCAAAGCTGCTCGGGGCGCGCGTGCTGCTCGACCTCATGGAAGCGATGCCCGAGTTCTTCCAGATCAAATACCGGCTCCCGGCCGGCCACCCCGCTGTACGGCTTCTCATGTTCCTCGAGCAGCAGAGCATCCGTTTCGCGGATCAGGTGCTCACGTGCACCGAGCCGATGCGCGAACGATTTGTCGAGCGCGGCGCACGCGCGGAGAAGATCGCGGTGACGCTCAATTCGTTCGACGAGCAGCGGGTCGACCCACGCCGGTACGTCAAGCCATCCACATCCGGCGAGGACTTCGTGCTCATCTGCCACGGGACGATCGACCACATGTACGGGCTCGACCTCGTCGTGCGCGCCGTTGCCCGGCTGCGGGAACGCATTCCCGGACTCCGCCTGCGGATCTACGGCGGCGGGCCGCTCCGCGACTCCGTCGAGTCGCTCGCCGGCGATCTCGGTGTCCGCGAGCAGGTGTGGTTCAGCGACGGCTGGCGTCCACTCGAGGAGCTTCTTCCCGCGATCGCGGCGGCCGACGTGGGCGTCATCGCGATCCGCCGCGACGTCTGCTTCGATCTCACCCACAGCAACAAGATGTTCGACCTCATCGCGATGGGGAAGCCGGTCGTGATCTCGCGCACCCGCGCGGTGAAGTCGTACTTCGGCGAGGACTGCTTCGAGCTCTTCGACTCGGGCGATCTGGACGGCCTCACGCGCGCGATCGAGCGGCTTCACGCGGATCCCGAGCGGCGCGCGCGGCTCGCGCGGAGGGCGAGCGATGTCGCCGAGCCCTACCGCTGGGTTCACCAGCGGGCGCGTTACCTCGCCATCGTGGAGCGGCTCGCCGGCGCACGCGCGGCGTCACCGGTCCGCGCCGTGGCCGCCGAGGAGGCCGGCAAAACATGAGCCTCGTGATGAGCATTCGCGGTCGGGGACCGGCCGCATCCGCCACACGCGCCGGCAAGGTGCTGAGGCGGTTCGGCGCGACGAGCGCGTCGATGGTCCGCTGCCTCGACCGCTACGACTCGATCACGAGCGAGCACGGCGTCCGGCCGACTCTGCCGACAACCGCGTGCGTCCTCGCGCGCCACCCTGACCTCCTGCGGCGCCTCGCGGCGCGCGACGTCGAGCTCGCGGTTCACGGGCTCGTCCACGGCGACCACGCCGCTCTCGACGAGCATCAACAGAGATCCTCGATCGCGCGGGCTATGGAGATCTTCGCAGACGCGGGTCTCCGGTCCGGCGGATTCCGCGGGCCGTACCTGCGCTACAACGCCGCCACCCTCCGCGCGCTGCGCGAGCTGGGCTTTGTCTACCACTCGAGCCAGGCCGTCGCCTTCCCGCTCGTCGAAGAGCCGGGATCCACCGGCGCGGCCGAGCGGCTCGCGCTCGCGCTCCGGCTCTACTCCGCGCTCAAGTCGGCCGACGTTGCCGTGACCCCGCGGCTCCGCGAGGGTCTCGTCGACATCCCGGTCGCGGTGCCCGACGACGAGATCCTCCTCGAGCGGCTGCGCTGGGAGGAGGCGGCACGCACCTCGCAGTGGCTGCACATCCTCGATCTCACATACCGGAGCGGGGAGCTCTTCACGCTGCAGCTGCACCCCGAGCGCATCCCGGAGCTGGGCGATGCGCTCGCAACGACGCTCGCCGACGCACGCCGCCACCACCCCGCCGTCTGGATCGCGCGTCTGGATGCGATCGCCGCGTGGTGGCTCCGGCGCAGCCGGTTTGCGCTGCACGTCACGCGTGTCAGTCCGGGCTCCTTCCGGGTGCGCCTCGAGGCCGAACCCGGCGCGACACTCCTCACCCGCGGCCTGGACGTTCCGCGCGTGGCCTGGTCGGGGCGCGATGCGATCTCGCGCTCTCACAACTTCGAGGTGGCGTCGCCGCGTGTCCCGGTCGTCGGCGTCTCGCGCCGCTCGTCGGCCGAGCTGCGCGCCTTCGTCGTGGAGCAGGGCTTCCCGATCGAAGTCTCGGACGATCGCGATGCGTACGGCGCGCACATCGATGAGGACGGCGCCGGATGGTCCGAGACCGGGGTCCTCGCGGCGATCGAACGCGCGCCCGGACCACTCGTGCGCATCTGGCGCTGGCCGGACGGTGCGCGTAGCGCGCTCGCCGTCACCGGAGACATCGACGCGCTGACTTTGAAGGACTTCGTCATGCGCTCGTGGGAAACGCGCGCATCCACGTATCGGAGGTATCAGGAATGAACGCTCAAAAGCACGACGTCATCGTTATCGGCGCCGGGCCATACGGGCTTGCGGCCGCCGCGCGGCTGCGCGCGGCAGGCGCGGACGCCCATGTGTTCGGTGCACCGATGTCGTTCTGGATGCGGCACATGCCCAAGGGCATGTGGCTTCGGAGTCCGTGGGGCGCGTCACACATCGGCGCCCCCCGCTCGCCACTCAGCCTCGACGAATTCGAGCGCACCGTCGGAAAGCCGCTCGTGCGACCGGTACCACTGGCGGACTTCGTCGCGTACGGGCACTGGGTCCAGCAGCGAGTCGTTCCGGACGTCGACCAGCGCCTCGTGGATCGCGTCGACGGGACGTCGTCGGGATTCCGCCTGACCATCGAAGACGGCGAGCGGATCGAATGCGCGCGGGTCGTCGTCGCCGCTGGTATCGCGAGCTTCGCCTGGACACCACCGGAGTTCGATGGGGTCCCGACCGAGCTGGCCACACACTCGAGCGGGCACGACGACCTCTCGCGGTTCAAAGGCGCACGGGTCGTCGTGATCGGCGGCGGGCAGAGCGCGTTCGAGACGGCCGTCCTGCTCCACGAGATCGGTGCCGAGGTGGAGCTCATCATGCGAGCGCCGAACATCCACTGGGTCGGGCGCGCGACGCGCAAGGGAATCCTTGGGCGGATGCTCTTCGACCGGACCGACGTCGGCCCGGCCGTCATCAGCCACATCGTCGCGCGGCCGACGTTCTTACGCCGGTTACCGACGTCGTTCCAGCGCGAGGCGACGCGCCGTGCGCTCGCACCGGGCGCGTCGACGTGGCTGCGTCCGCGATCCGACGGTATGCGCGTCACCACCGGCAGGCACGTGACCGCGGTCGCACCGACCCAAGGGCTCCTGCTCACGCTCGACGACGGGACGACACGGGATGTCGACCATGCGTTCCTCGCGACCGGTTATCGCGTCGACCTGCGCCGCTACGCCTTCCTCGCGCCGTCGCTCGTCGCCCGGGTGCGCGCCGTCGCCGGCCATCCGGTTCTCGGCGCCGGTCTCGAGTCCTCGGTGCCGGGTCTGCACTTCCTAGGGGCGCCGGCCGCGTATTCGTTCGGACCGCTCGTTCGCTTCGTCGCCGGCACACACTTTGCGTCGACCGCGCTGACGCGAGCGGTGACCGGGACGCGCGGCGCCGCTCCGACACGGGCGCACGACGAGGACCTGCGCGCGAGCGCCGTCCTCAGTGCCCCGGTCAAGCGTCGCGGGTGATGGCGTTGTGAACCCGCCCGGCGCCCTCGTTGTGGGGTCGGACTACAAGGCGCTCGGCATCGTCCGGAGCCTCGGGCGGCACGGGATCCCGGTGGCCGTGATGCGTGACGAGCATGGCCTCGCGAACCGGTCGCGCTACTGCGGGCGCGCATTCGCCTGGCCCACGTCGGGCGAGACGGAGCGCGTGGCCTATCTCCTTGAGCTTGCCGGTCATGCTGGGCTCGACGGCTGGGCGATTTTCCCGACGGAGGATGAGACCGCCGCAATGCTTGCGCGGAACCGCGAGGCCCTCGGCGAACGCTACCGGCTCACGATCCTCGCGGACTGGGAGACCCTCCGCTGGGCGTACGACAAGCGCCTCACCTACCGGCTCACGGCCGATCTCGGGATTGGCCACCCGCGCACCGTTCTCCCCAGGGATCGGGAGGACGTTCGCAGGTTCGACGGTTTCCCGGCCATCCTGAAACCCGCGATCCGCACCGAGCTCAATCGCTTCACCGCATCGAAGGCCTGGCCGGCCACGGACGGTACGAGCCTCCTCGCGCGCTACGACGAGGCCTGCGAGCTCATCGACCCCGCCCTGATCATGATCCAGGAGCTCATCCCGGGCGACGGCGCGAGCCAGCTCTCGTACGCGGCGCTCTGCCGTGAGGGTCAGCCGGTCGCGTCGCTCGTGGCGCGACGCACGCGTCAGTGGCCGATGGATTTCGGGCGGGCCAGCACCTTCGTCGAGACCGTCGATGCGCCGGACGTCGAGGAGGCCGCACGCCGGGTGCTCGCGGCGCTCCGCTTCGATGGGATCGCGGAGGTCGAGTTCAAGCGAGACGCACGCGACGGCGGCCTGAAGCTTCTCGACATCAACCCGCGCGCGTGGGGGTGGCACACGCTCGGCCGCCGCGCTGGCGTCGACTTTCCGTACCTCCTCTGGCAGATGGTGAGCGGGGCGAAGATCGCGCCACGGCGCGGCCGTGCCGGTGTGCGGTGGGTCCGCGCGCTCACCGACCTGCCGACGGTGCTCGGCGAGGTCCGGGCCGGGCGCCTCTCGCCGCGCGCGTACCTCGAATCGTTGCGCCCCCCGATCGAATGGGCGGTGCTGGCCGCCGACGATCCGGTACCGGCGCTCGTCGAGCTTCCGGCCGCTCTGACCATGGCCTGGCGACGCCGGAAGATCGAAGGACCGGCGCGCCGCTCGCCCCTCGCCGGCGCTCTCGCGTCAAAGGCGAGCCGCGAGTGAACATTCTGAGCATCGAGGACCCCCGCTGGCGCGAGTTCGTGATGACGCGCTCGAAGGCCACGATCTTCCATCATCCCGCGTGGGCGCGGCTCCTCGCGGACTGCTACGGCTATCCGGCCATGGCCGTCGTCATCCAGGACGCCGGCGGCGCGGTCGCGGCCGGGGTCCCGGTGATCAACGTAAGCCGGCCGGTGGGTGGACGCCGCTGGGTCTCGCTGCCGTTCACCGATCACTGCCCGCCGCTCGCGGTCGAGCGTGAGGCCGATCTCGTCGCTGAAGCGGTCGACCTCGCGCGCACGCGAAAGCTCGACACGCTCGAGGTGAGGGCGCCGCTCGCCGCGCACGCTGGCCTCCAAAGCGGTGCCGCGTTCGTCCGCCACGAGCTCACCGTATCCGGTGACGTCGACGCGACATGGATGGGTCTCTTCAAGAACCACCGCCGCAATGTGCGGATTGCCGAGAAGGCCGGTGTGCGCGTCGAACGCGGCGAGTCCTCCGCCGATCTCGATACCTTCTACCGGCTGCACCTGCAGACCCGTAGGCGCCTGGGAGTCCCGGTGCAGCCACGGCACTTCTTCCGCCTACTCCTCGAGCGGATCATCCAGCAGCGCCTCGGGTTCGTGCTCACCGCGTACAGCGGTGCGGTCCCGGTCGCGGCTGCGATCTTCGGATCCTGGAACGGAACGCTCGTCTACAAGTACAGCGCGCGCGACGAACGCTACGCGAAACTCGATGCGAACTACCTCCTGCTCTGGACCGCGATCCGATGGGCCGCGGAGAACGGCTGCCATACCTTGGATCTCGGCCGATCGAACATCGAGCAGACGCTGCTCCGTGGGTTCAAGAGCGGATGGGGCGCGCGAGAGGAGCCCCTCACGTACTCGCGCATCGCGGCGACACCCGCGCGGCTCTCCTCAGGAAGGCTGCGGAATGCGATGGGCGTGGTCATACGCAACTCGTCGCCCTGGGTCTGCCGCGCCGCGGGCGAGCTCTTCTACCGGTACGCATCGTGACCTCGCGAGCAGCGCTCCCTTCCTTCTTCCCGGCCTTCTTGCTCGTCCTGGCCGCGTTGGCGACCGCGCCGGCGGGTCATGCCTCCGGACCCGCCGAGGCCCCGGCATTCTCGGCGCTGCACGTCGAGGGAAAGCAGCTCCTGAACGCGCAGGGGCAGCCGGTGCAGCTGCACGGCGTGAACTATTCCGGGACCGAGTACGCCTGCATCCAAGGGTGGGGGATCTTCAGCGGTCCGAGCGACGGCGCCTCGGTCGCTGCGATGAAGACGTGGAACGTCAACGCGGTGCGGATCCCACTCAACGAGGACTGCTGGCTCGGCATCAACGACGCGCCGGTGCAGTACGCCGGCGACAGCTACCGTCAGGCCATCGCCGGCTACATCGACCTGCTCAGACAAAACGGCCTGTACGCGATTCTGGATCTGCACTGGTCGGCGCCCGGCTCGATGCAGGCCACCTCGACCGCGCCCATGCCCGATCGCGATCACGCTCCGGACTTTTGGACGTCCGTCGCGACCACGTTCAAGGGCAACGACACCGTCGTGTTCGACCTCTTCAACGAGCCGTGGCCGGACAATCAGGACAGCCCCGCGGCGTGGACGTGCTGGCGGGACGGCGGTAGCTGCTCGGGCGTGCCATTCGAGGCCGCGGGCATGCAGACCCTGATCGACGCGGTGCGGGCGACCGGCGCAACGAACGTCATCGCATTGAGCGGCGTCTCGTACGGCAATGCTCTCTCGGGTTGGCTGAGCTACGCGCCGAACGATCCGCTCGGGAACGTCGTCGCGGCGTGGCACGTCTACAGCTTCAACGTCTGCAGCGCGCTCTCCTGCTTCAACTCCACGGCCTCCGCCGTCGCCGCGCACGTGCCCCTCGTGGTCACCGAGATCGGGGCGGTGTGCAACGATGGCTTCATGGCCATGGCCACGGAGTGGCTCGACGGCAAGGACGCCGGATATCTCGCCTGGACGTGGAATGCGTGGGGGTCGTCGTGCTCGTCCATGGCGCTGATCAGCGACTACTCGGGAACGCCAACCCCCTACGGCGACGCGTACCGGACGCACCTCGCGACGCGCCCATAGCAGGCTGCGGATCAGTGCGCGAGGAAGTGCGTCCTATAGACCTGCCCGTACGTCGACGCCGCGCCGCTGTTGTAGTCGCTGATGAGGGCCATCCCGCCGCAGCCTGAACCCGCGTTCCAGCTCCACGGGAAGTAGCTCTGGCCGCGCGCGTCGAGCCAGGTCATGACCATGTCCATGAAGGTGTTGTCGCAGCTGTCCGCCCCGGTTTCAGTGACGAGCACCGGCACCGTCGCGGCGAGCGTCCCCGCCATGCCGTCGTAGCAGGAGCTCGAGCTGCAGATGTTGAAGTTGTAGAGATGCCAACCCGCAGCGAGGTTGTTCAACGGGTCGCTCGGCTTGTACGCGAGCCATTGCGAGACGTTGTTGCCCCACTGCACGCCGGTGAGGACGACAACGTTCGTCGCGCCGGTCGCGCGCACCGAGTTCAACATCGTCTGCATGCCGGCGGCCTGGAACGACACGCCCGAGCAGCTACCGCCGTCGCGCCAGCACGTCCACGCGGCCGCGCTGTTCGCCTGGTTGTCCGGGTACGGCTCGTTGAAGAGCTCGAAGAGGACGGCATTGTTTCCCTTGAAGGAGTTGGCAACCGAAGTCCAGAACGCGGGGGAGTGGTCCATGTCCGGCATCGGCACCTGCACCGTCGCCTTCGTTCCGCCGGGCGCCGTCCAGTGGAGGTCGAGGATCGCGTACAGCCCGTTCTGGTTGAGCAGGCTCACATAGTTCTTGATCGCGTTCTGGTAGTTCGCTCCCGAGTAGGCGGCGGGGGCGCCGTTGATGCCAAGCCAGCAGTCCTCGTTCATCGGAATGCGAACCGCGTTGATCTTCCACGTCTTCATCGCCAGGATCGATGCCGAGTCCATCGGGCCGTCGGAAAGACCAAAGCCCTGGATGCAGGCGTACTCGGTGCCCATCCGGTTCACGCCGTGCAGCACCACGGTCTGGCCCGCTCCGTTCACGAGACTCTTGCCTTGCACGTGGAGCGGTGAGGCCGCTCCCGTCGGCGCGCTCGGCGCGGGCGTCGCGGTCGGGCCCGGCGTCGGAGCCGGCGTGGATGGCGGCGTCGCGGTCGGCACGGGCGTCGCGGTCGGCACGGGCGTCGGCGTCGGGACGGGCGTGGGCGTCGCGGCGGGGGCCGACACCGAGAAGGACGCAGCGGGCTCCTTCCAGCTGTAGAGCGTTGCCCAGCCGACAGAGAAGACGCCCACGTTGACGATGTAGGTGCCGCCGACGGCGGTCGACGGGACCGTCCAGTTCAGGGAGTAGCTCCGGAGCTGGCCGGCCGAGAAGGTCTGGTTGTCGAACCATTGCTGGTAGACGAGCGTCGTGTTGTCGGGCGCGACGACCTCCACGTCCACGAGCACGGTCTGCGCTGCGGCGCTTGTGACCGTCACGGTGATCCCGGTCGAACCACCGCGCGCGACGCTCGCGGGCAGCACCGCCGCGGTCGAAACGAAGGCCGCGGGCGCGGGCGTCGGTGTCGGCGCAGGCGTCGGCGCAGGCGTCGGCGCGGGGGTGGGTGCCGTCGTCGGCGTGGGTGTCGCGGTACGGGTCGGCGTTGGGAGGGCCGTCGCCGTCGAAGTCGGTGTGGTCGTCGCCGTCCCGGTTGGCGTTGGCGCGGGTGTCGCGACCGGCGCGCCCACCGCGAATCCGGTCGGGTTCGCCCACATGTAGTTTGCCGCCCACGCGGGCGCGAAGACTCCGACCTTGACCGTGTATGAGCCGAGCGCCGCGCTCGCCGGAACTTGCCACGTCGCTGGGTACGTGCGTTGCTGACCAGCCGCGAACGTCTGGTTGTCGAACCAGACCTGGTACGCGGGCGCGGCGCCGCCGGGCGCCCAGATCTCGATGTCGACGAGCGCCGTGCTCGCGGACGCTGCGGTCACGAGCGCAGTGACCCCGAGAGAATTGCCCTGTACGAGGCTGGTCGGCGCGACCGATGACGTTGCCGTGAACCCGGGCGTGGGAGGCGCCGTGGGCGACGGGGCGACGGTCGGTGACGTCGGTCCGGGGGTCTGGGTCGAGCCCGGGCTCGGCGGCGTGGTCGGGACGGCAGTCGGTCCGGGCGTTGACACTGGGGCGGCGTTCACCGCGAACGCAGCCGCGGATGCCTTGAGCCCGTAGAGCGCCTTCCAATCCTGTGAGTAAGCGCTGACGGTGACGCTGTATGTCCCAAGGCCCGCCCCCACCGGCACTGTCCAGGTAACCGGGTACGCGCGCTGCTCGCCCGCGGCGAAGCTCTCGTTGTGGAACCACTTCTGGTAGGCGAGCGTGGCGCGTCCGGGCGAATACAGCTCGATTCCGATTACCGCGGAACTCGCGGCCAAACTCGTGAACTTCGCGGTGATCGTGACGGACGCGCCCGGGACCGTCGTCGCCGGGTCGGCGGTCGCGCCGAACGTGAACGTCGCCGACGGTGTGACATACGCTTTGTCTGCGGGCGGCCCAGCGGTCGCCCCGACGGTGATCAGGCTCACGACGTCCTCGTCCTCGAGCCACGTGACACCGTCAGCCACGACACGAAGTCGCAAGGGATAGATGCCCGCCGTCATCGGCGCTTTCACGCGGAATGTGAAGGTAGCGATCCCACCGGGCCCGACGCTCGGTTCGGTCTGCATCGCCACGCGATTGGCGGACGGCCATCCAGCTGCAAGCATGAACAGACTCTTGTCGTCGTCGATGATCCCAAGATTCACCTGCTGACCGGGCACCCCACGCGTCCAGGTACGGGCACCCGTGTTGCGGAACCGCACTGTGAGCGGCCCGCTCGTTTCCCCGGGAGCGAGCGTCGGATGCAGAGACTGATCGACGAGCTCATCGTGGAACCCGAGATCGCTCGTGAGCGAAAAGGCGACGCGCTCATCGTCGAGCCACGTGAGCCCGTCGACGACGAGCCGCAAAGGCACGCGGTAGACGCCCGGCTTCGTCGGCGCCCGTGCCGTGAACGTGAACGTGCCGATCATGCCGGGAAGCACCATCTGCTCGGTTGTCGTTGCGATTCGCGTCGTGGACAGCCAACCGACGGCCACACCGGAGTCGGCGAAAGCAGTCGAATCGCCCGCGACCCCGAGGTTCACCTGGGTGGTGCCGCCTCGCTGCCAGACCGCGAGTCCGGTGTTCCGATAGCGGACCGTGTACGTCGTGGTCGCGCCCGGCAGGAGGGTCGGCGACGCACCCTGATCTACGAACGAGCTGTGATAGGTGAACGCGGTGATCGGCGTCGGGACGTTCGAGGAGAACACGGAGACGCCCACCGTCGCCGCCACGCCGAGGAACAGCAGCAAGAGGACGCGCGTGAAGGCCATACGTAGGCCCCGCGTAGTGATGCCGTCGCTCTCGTACATCGAATAGATGAATAGACCTACGTCGCCTGGTGTACGAGGGAGAAGCTGGTGTAGTCGGCCGTACTAGGGTGCTCGCCGCTAGGGGCATGACGTTCCGCGCGTTACGGCTGCGGGGCAGCCCGTCATCGCGTTCGTCCGCAGGCCGCGACGTCATCGATACGACGCAGGCTGTGGCATGCGGCGGGTGGCGTCCGTCGCTCGGCTCGATGTCCCGGGATTCGCCACACGTGCGGGATTCGTTCGACTCCGCGGAGATGCTCTCTCCTCTTATTCAGTCTTCCGGCTGGCCGTTCGCCGACGGCACGGCGTGGACCCCTTCCTCATACGTGTGAGGATGTTCGCCTGCTTGCGACCGCGATCCGCGGCATCGTCTTGTCATCGAGCGCGGGCTCAGGTTCGTGAGATCGTCGGCGTCCCTGCGATCCTCGGCGCGGCAAGAGTCGATCACCGACACACGCCCGCATCCCGTGCGGTCGCGGGGAGGGACTCGGGGCGGAGAGCGAAGGCCGGCGAGCAGGCCGGAGGCAGAGCCCGGGCCCAATCGCGGCCGCCCGTCGCAGGGTACGGTGACCACGGAAGCGTTTGGACAGCAGGAAGGTGCCTAGCATCGGCGGGCCGTCTCACTGGGTCGTCGGGCCGCAGCCCGACCACTTTGCCGGAGGCTCGTGCCGTCCAGATCACAGACCGTTTTGCGACAACAACGTCCTAGTTCTTGTCGCGTTGACGTCGTAGTGTTCCGTTCCACGTTCAAGCGAGGAAGTAACCCCAGTGGCGAAGCCCGTCAGCCGCTCTTCACGGCGCCGCAGCCGCGTAACGAGCAGGCAGACGCGCCTGAACCACCGCGGGCTCCAGAACCGGAGGCGAAAAGGGAAGTGCAGCAGTACCAGCGGGACATGCACACGAGCGCGGGCAGCGGCGATCTCAACGCGTCACTCGGAAAAGGGTCGGAGTTCGAGGGCAAGCTCGCATTTGAGGGCAAGGTCCGGATCGACGGCACCTTCACCGGCGAGATCTCGACGAACGACACTCTCCACATCGGCGAAGGCGCCAAGGTCTCGGCCGAGATCAGCTGTGGCACCGTCATCGTCGAGGGCGACGTCGTCGGGAACATCAAGGCGACCGGCGCGGTCGAGCTTCACCGACCGGCAAAGGTTCGTGGCGACATCACGAGTCCTTCTCTCTCGATCGAGAAGGGCGTGGTCTTCGAAGGGCGCTCCAAGATGGAGAGCATCGAGTCTTCGAATGTCGTCAACCTGCGCGCGGCGAGTGATTCAGACTAAGCACCAGAACCCGGAGACCTAAACCGTGCAAGGCGTCCTCGCGCTCGATCGGGTCACCGTCCGCGACGCGGATTTCAGCCGCGCCGCTTTCGAGCGCTTCGCG
>WNGI01001134.1_pt1 | contig 21653 bp, 22 predicted proteins | sample 5400621 | NCBI WGS metagenome assembly WNGI01 (sample SAMN13153374, study PRJNA577476) | soil metagenome | isolation source: 20 cm soil or saprolite under Garry oak tree replicate 1 | place: USA:California | collected 2016-06-15
CGAGAACGCTACCGACGACTACAGCCGTCGCAGCTGATCGGACGGTCGATGCATGTGACGGGCCTCGGGACTGCCACTCGAGGGGCGTGAGCAGTGAGGCCGCAGCTACACGTGGAAAGGACAGGAGCGTCGTGACCGCATTCGAGAGCGGTTCCAAGCGACGACGTGCGTTCAGGCGCACGTAGTAGAAGCCTTCGCCCGTTGGCATCGGTTGTCCGCCCACGACCTCGCCATGGACCGCGTCGATAGCCGTTTGGCGTTCAGTCTGCGTGGCATGGGGTGTAAAGCTCACGAGAATTATGTCAGCGTAGTATTGGTATGACGCGCCGGTATCACTGGCAAGATTCTTCGGCGCGCCTACCCAGGCGGGGACCGTGTCAGGCGCGGTTAGGGGTACCCGTGGCCGCTGCGCCGCGACGACAGAAACCACCGGACTGGGAACGGTCATCGCGAGAACGAGAACCACGACCACTAGAACTCGCGCTTCTTCATCTCCGAAAAGAAGTCGCGACGCTCGATGTCATCGTCCGAACTATCCGGCGGCAGCGTCGGGTCGTAGCGCTTGCGCGCCTTGGGCTTGGCCTTCGCGGCCTTCGCCATGTTCTTCTTGATCAGCTTTGCGAGCTTTTCGTCTTCCGTCTTGGACATCGCGCCCAACCCCCCGAGAAGGTACACTCCAAATTTAATATCATTTTCCGAAAGAATGTTCGGGTCCCGGATAGCGACCCTCCCGTACCTCCGCCGAAAACACCCGCGCCGCCTCCCGCACGTCCTCGGCCAACGCCGCGTACTTCTTCACGAACTTGGCTGAGAACTGGTCGTTCAGTCCGAGCATATCGTGCAGCACCAGGACTTGCCCGTCGCATGCCGGCCCGGCGCCGATGCCGATCGTCGGGATGGACAGCGCTTTTGTGATCTGTGACGCAAGCGGCGCGGGCAGGAGCTCCAGCACGACGGCGAAAGCGCCTGCGTCCTGCAGCGCCGTCGCATCGGCTTTCAGCCGCGCCGCCGTCGCGTCGTCGCGGCCTTGCACGCGATACCCGCCCAGCGCGTGGACCGACTGTGGTGTGAGGCCGAGATGCCCCATGACCGGAATCCCGATGTCGACGAGCCGGCGAACGGTCGCGGCCATCGGCTGACCGCCTTCGATTTTGACGGCGTCGCAGTTCGTCTCCTTCATCGCCCGGCCGCAGTTCCGGACCGCGTCCTCGGGCGAGACCTGATAACTCAGGAACGGCATGTCGCACACGACCATGGCGCGTTCAGTCCCGCGGCGCACCATGCGCGTGTGATAGATCATCTGATCGAGCGTCGCCGAGAGTGTGGACGGCGCGCCCGCGAGCACTTGATTGACTGAATCACCCACGAGCAGGATGTCGACGCCGCTGGCATCGAGCAGGCGCGCGAACAGCGCATCGTAGCAGGTGAGCGCGACGATGCGCTCGCCTTTCTCCTTCATCTCGAGCAACGTGCGCGTCGTGATACTAGTCATGAAGTCCTTCTAGCTCGGCGATCTCCCGCTGCCAGAAATCGCGGTTCGGTAGCTCGGGATGCGGAATCGTCAGCTCCGGAGTCTTAACCGTCTTGGTGCCGTACCGCACGATGTCGAGGTCGAGTGTGCGCGGCCCCCAGCGCTCGTGCGCCTTCCGGTCTCGTCCCCGCTCCAGCTCGATGGCCTGGCAGTGCGCCAACAGCTCGGCGGGCTCCAGCCCCGTTTCGAGAAGCACCATTTGGTTGAAATATGGCGGCTGCGCAACTCGTCCCCCCCCCCCCCCAAGGGGCGCCGTCTCCTCCACGCGCGACACCGCGACGATCCGCGTGCTGGGGAGGGCGCCGAGGCGGGATCGGGCGTAGGCGAGGTGGGCCGTGCGATCACCGATGTTCGAGCCGAGGGCAACGAAGGCTCGTTCAGTTGACGTTGGCGAATCCGCGCGTCAAGTCGCGCAGCATCGTGGCGACCTGCTCGAGGTCGCGGGTGGCGCGCTCCAGATCGGTGAGGCCCTCGGCGGCCTGGACCGCGCGCGTCGCGACGTCGTCGGCCTGCAGCCGGTTCTGCCCGGCGATGGACGCGACGGCGTTGATGCGCTCGCGCAGCCGCGCGAACGCTTGATTCTGCTCGCCGGCCGCGGCGGTGATGCGGCCGGCGTGCGCGGTCGCTTCCGCGGTGGCCGCGACGATCGCGTCGAGCGCTTCGAGGGCCGCGGCCGACAGCTCCTCCACCCCGCCCACGTTGACCTGGCCTCGGCGCATTTGCTCGACGACCTCGCCCACCTGCGTGTGAATGTCCTGGACCAGCTCGCCCGCTTCGATCGCCGCGGTCGCGCTTTGCTCGGCCAGCCGGCGCACTTCGTCGGCGACGACGGCAAAGCCCTTGCCGTGCTTGCCGGCGCGCGCGGCTTCGATCGCCGCGTTCAGCGACAGCAGGTTCGTCATGTCGGCCAGCTCGCGGATCGACGCGATGAACCCGGTGATGCGGCGGCTCATCTGGCCGAGCTGCTGCACCTTGGCGGAGCTTTCGCCGACGAACGCCTTGAGTGCGACCAGGCGCTCGATCGCCTCGCGGATCTGGGTGCGATTGCGGCTCGCCACGTCGCTGGCCGCTGTCGATGCCCGGGCGGCGCCGGCCCCGTCGTCCGACACCCGGCGCGACACCTGCGAGAGGCTCTCCGTCGCCTCGAGCCCGCCGGAGACCTCGCCCTCCTCGCGCCGCACCCCCTCGCGGATGACGCCGGTCGATTGCGCCACCGCCGACGCCATCTCTTTCAGCGCCACCGCGGTCTGCGCGATCGTCGCGAGCTGGCGGGTCATCCGCTCGACGGTTTCGACGAGCGGCCGCCGGAGGTCGGTGATGTGCACCGCGGTGGCGAGCTGGCTCGCGAAGGTGGTGATCGTGAGAATGTCCTGGCGGCGGTAGCAGTGCTTCTTGTGATGCTCGAGCTCCAATGTGCCGATGACGTGATCGCCGAACTTCAGCGGCACGATCACGAGACTCTGCACCTCGATGGGCGCGTCGGCGACGCGCTTGTCGCGCGTCACATCGTCGATGACCACCGTCTCGCCGCTCGCGGCGACCGAGGTCCGCAGTGCCGTCGTGTCCTCCGACGGCTCCCCGCGGCCGTCGCGGCCGCGCTCGGATCGGTGCGCCAGCGCCATCACGCCTTCGTGCAGGCGGTAGATGCGGAAATCGCCCCAGTCCACCAGCCGGTTTGCCAGTCGCTCGATTCGCTGGAAGGAGTCCTGCAGGCTGATGTTCGCCGTGATGACGGCTTCCATCGCGTGAATCTTGTTCAGCTCCTCGGCGGAGATCGCCTCTTCGATCATCTGTTTGAGCAACAGCCCGAGGAAGGTCAGCACCACGCCGATGAGCAGCCAGCCGCCAAAGGACCAGCCGATGACCACGGCGATGAAGATGGTGGCCGCGAGTAGCGTCGCCGCGTACGTGATCACCTCGTAACGCACGATCATGAGCCGCTCGGCCGGCTCGAGTTTGGCGCGAATGATGAGACTGAAGTAGAAGAGCACCCGGCCGAATAGGAAATAGGCGATCGCGTAGGCGACGAGGGCGGGCAGCAGCTCGATGCTCAAGACCGGCACGTCATTCGGCATGTCCAGCGCCCGCAGCGCCGCGGCGTAGGCCCCGAATGCGGCGACGATCGTGATGACTTCGCGGCCGAGGTTGATCCAGCCGACGCGGAGCGGCTTGCGCTGCCACAGTGAATCGGTGACGAGCGTGGCACCGGCAACGGCGAGCGCGGTGGCGGGCACGCCGACGAGCAGGCTGCCGGCCAGCCCAACCAGGGCGGTCTGGTTCAGGTACGAGTACTTGCTGAGCGGCACATACAGGCCGCGCAGCGCGATCGCGCTGCCCAACAGCACCACGATCTCCGGGATTTGTCCGAGCCAGCGCCGGTCCACGGCCAGCACCGCGATCAGGAGCGCGGAGCCGACCCACGCGAGTGTCTGGCTGTACACGGTGACGAAGCGCGAGACCTTCATCCGTGCACCGCCGCGGCGAGCGCTCGCGTCAGGCGCTCCATCTCCGCGACGCCTCCCTTGGCGAGAGCGTCCATCAATGCGCTTCCCACCACCACTCCGTCGGCCGACCGGGCCGCGGCGGCCGCCTGCGCCGGCGTCCCGATCCCGAATCCGACCGCGACGCGGAGGTCGGGCGAACCGGCGGCGCGCACACGCTTGACCTGCGCGTCGAGGTCGGGCGGCACGTCCGCGCGGGCGCCCGTCACTCCCAGCCGTGAGATCAGGTATACGAATCCGGTTGCGTCCAGGACAGCAGTCCTGAGTCGCGCGTCATCGGTCGTCGGGGCCACGAGTCGAATCAGCGCGAGGCCGCTGCTCGCCACGGTCCGCTCGACCGCTGGATCGGCGCCCGCGGGGAGATCGGTGAGCAGCACGCCTGCCGCGCCCGCGGCGCGGGCATCCTGCGCAAAGCGTGGCACGCCGTACGCGAGCACCGGATTCAAGTAGGTCATGATGACGACCGGCACAGCGAGGGCGGCCGTGTGGATCAGCTCGAGCACGCGCGGCAGCGTCATGCCCTGCTCCAGCGCCGTCTGGGTCGTGCGCTGAATCGTGGGGCCGTCCGCCAGCGGATCCGAGAAGGGCACGCCGAGCTCGATGAAGTCCGCCCCCGCGTCCGCCGCGCGTCGCAACGCATCCAGCGACGCGGCGGGCGTGGGAAAGCCGGCGGTGAGGTACGGCATCAGCGCACGTGCTTTGCCGAGCGCCCGCCACCGCGTCGCGATGTCGGAGGCGTGCTCAGACAAAGTAGTCGCTGACGTTGATCCCGTATTTGACAGGGTCGGTGACCTTGACGATGCTGCGCGGGAAGTTGCCGTTCGCATCCTTCTGCGAAAGATCGACCACCGTCCCCGGAGTCAACAGCGCGCCGTCGGGCGTGGTCACGAGGCGTACCACCGGCCGGTGCACGTGGGCGACGTCCGGATTGGCGTTGTGAACCAGGGCGACTTCGTAGGTATCGAGGATCACGCAGGTCCCGACCGGATAAATCCCGATGAGATTGATGAAGGCTTTCACCACGACCGGATCGTAGCCCCGCCGCGGATTCTCCCACATCTCCTTGAGGACCTGGTCGGGCTGAATGGGCACGGTTTGATACACACGCCGGCTCGTGGCGGCGTCGAAGCCATCGGCCACGGCGATGATCTTGGAATAGATCGACAGCGCCCGGCTCCGGATCGACTTCGGGTATCCGGTGAGGTCGATCTTCATGTGGTGCTCGTAGGCGACGACCATGCCCCGGTACGGGATCTCGCCGTAGCCGCGCAGGCCGAAGAGCGTGAGCACGCCGAGCCAGGGATGGGCCTGCATGATCCGCCATTCCTCCTCGGTGAGTCCCCCTTCCTTATTTAGCACCTCGAGCGGCACGCGCGACTTGCCCACATCGTGGAACAGCGCCGCGATGCCGACATCGTAGAGCTGCAGCTTGGTGAGGCCGAGCTTGCGGCCCAGCGCGACCGAGAAGATGCAGACGTTCACGGAGTGCGTGAACGTGTATTCGTCATAATCCCGCAGCGTGGTCAGTCCCACGAGCGACGACTCGTTGTTCAGCACCTGATCCACGATCGCCTGCACCGCGCGCTTCACCTTCTTGACGTTGGCGGTGCGGCCCATGCGAATCGAATTGATCACTTCCTTCGTTACCGCCACCGAGCGCGCGTACGTGCGCTTCGCCGCCTCCTTCTGCCGCTCCTCTTCCTCGACATCTTCCTCGGCTTCGAGCGGGGGCTCTACGCTGATGAACGAGACGCCGCCGTCCGTCAGCTTCTGCGACAGCTCGAACAGCTTGTTGGGGTTTGCTTCCTTGGCCGCGTAGGCAAGCAGCAGCGAGACGAAGACCTGGAGCTGGCGCCGGTCCACGCCTTCGTCGACCCGGACGGCGCCGATACCGCACTGCTGAAAGACGTTCAGGATGTGCGAGAACGACGCGTAGTTGTCGAGGTCGAGCCGCAGCCGCGTCGAGTTCACGAAGATGAACTCCCCCTGCAGCCGGATCTCGAGCTCGCGCTCGACGTCGAGCAACTGCTTGGTGGTGGCAGCGAGATCGTCGAGCGCCTTTTGTACCTGCGTGTTCTCGATCGGGTACAGCTTGACCGAGCGGAACGCGGTGTACAACACGACCAGGAAGTCGCGGCCGGCATGGCGGAGGAAACCGTCCGTTGTCTGGACGGTCTCCATCATCGACGGGCGTTTGCCGCCCGGCGCCGTCATGTTGAGATGCCTCCTCCCCCGCCCATGGCCCCGCCCACTTCACGCATCGCGCGGTTTACGGCGTTGCGAACGAGCGGTTCCTTATCCTGCGCGGCCTTCTGCAGCGCGTCGCGAGCCGCGGGTGTGCGAATCTTGCCGAGCGCCATGGCGGCGCAGGCGCGGGTCTCGGGGTCTTCCTTGCGCGCGAGGAGCCCGCTCTTGCCCACCAGCAGCTTCTCGAGCATCGCGATGCCGCCCTCGCCCGCGAGGGCGCCGTACGCCTCGAAGAACGCCATTTTCTCGGTGAGATCGGCCTCCTTGAGCTTGTTGCCGGTGATGGCCGACTCGACGCGCGAGAAGGCATTCCGGTGGCCGCGTTGGCCGAGGAACTTGACGGCGGCGATCCGAACGTCGCGCTCCGCGTCCTCGATTGCCTTCTCGAGCAGACGGGTGGCGCTCGGGCTGCCGATGGTCGTCAGCGCTTCGACGACGGCCAGCTTCAGCTCGCGCTCGCCGCGCTCGAGCAGCGGCCCCATGCCGTCGGGCGCACCCGGAAGCTTGAGCCGGCCCGCCAGGCGCACCATCTCGAGCTGAACGGCGGGATCGGCACTGGCGAGCGCCTTCAGCACTTCCGCCGCATTCGCCTGCGCCAGCCGCTCGGCAGAGTTTTGCACCAGGCTCTTGACTCGCTCATTGGTGAGCTTGGGAAGCCAGCCCATGAGTGTTCCGAGCGCATCGGAGCGCAGCTCGCTGAACAGCTCGCTCAGCTCCTCTTCCGTCGGGTGGCTGGTCGCCTCGTCGAGCGACTGGAGCAGCTGCGACAGGGCGTCGGTTTGGGACAGGCGCGTCGGCAGCGCTTCGAGCACCTGGCGATGCTCCGGGATCAGCTCGCGGGCCCGCTGCAGGATGACCTTGCACTCGCGCAGGATGAACGCCACCGAGCGGAAATCGCCGGCGCCCAGCAGATACGGTATGAAGTTCTCGACGATCGAGATCAGCTCGGCGCGTACCGTGCCGTACGTCTGCAGCTCGAGCAGATCGAACAGCATCGCGAGCACGTTGCCGCGCAGGTCCTGGGCGTACTCGCGCTCGACCTCTTTATGGAGATACTCGATCTCCTTGTCGTCCAGGAAGTAGAGCGTCGTGTCGAAATCTTCGATCGAGACGAGGCCCTCAGGCTTGGGCGGCGCTTCCTCTTCGACTTGCCGCCGCACGGTCGTCGCATCGGTGGAGCCGCCTTCCCCCTCCGGCGTTCCGCCGGCGCCGACCATCGGCGCGCCCTTTTCGGAGCGCTCGATCGGCACGGCATTCTCGGTGGCCAGCTCGCGGAAGGTGTAGGTGACGAAGTGAAAATCTTCCGCCCACAGGAGCGTCAGCAGATCGTCGGGCGCGTCGGCCTGGAGATTCTTCGCCTGCTGCAGCACGCCGAGGAAGCGCACGATCTCCGCATCCTCGACGCCGGGCTTGAACGTGAGCGAGCGGACGCCGTCCTTGAAGAGCGTCCACGCGATGCTCTCGTTGCGCTGGTCCTGGCTGTAGATGACGTTGTCTTCCCAGCGCATTTCTGTCTCCGCGATGTCGAAGATCAGATCGTCGGTGGCCTGCCAGATCCGGCGGAAGGCGGTGCGGATGTTGTCGACGGCGCGCTGGTAGACGGGATTGTTCGGGAGGTAGAGCTGCGTCGCGCGCATCCCCTTGCTGACGACCTGCATGAGCTCCTCGACCTGCGATGGCGGGAGCGCCAGCTCGGGGACTTGGGCGTGGGAATTCGTCAGAGCGCGGCTCCAGTAAGCTCCGCAACCATGGCGACGTCCTTGTCGCCACGGCCACTCAGGTTGATCAGGATGAGTTCGTCGGAAGCCCGGCGGCTTTTCATCACCCACGCAATCGCGTGAGCGCTCTCGAGAGCCGGCAGAATGCCTTCCAGGCGCGAGAGGGCCGCAAATGCTTCCAGCGCCTCGCGGTCCGTCACGGCTTCATACAATACGCGCCCCGTGTCTTTCAGGTAAGCGTGCTCGGGACCGACGCCCGGGTAATCGAGCCCGGCCGAGACGCTGTGCGCCGGCTGGACCTGGCCATCCGCATCCTGCAACAGATAACTCATGCTGCCATGAAACACGCCTGGCCGACCGGCGCCGAGCGTGGCGGCATGCTTGTGCGTCTTGGTTCCTTCACCGGCGGCTTCGACGCCAACCAGTTGGACGGACTTGTCTTCGAGAAACGCGGTGAAAATCCCCATCGCGTTCGATCCGCCTCCGACGCATGCGACCACGCTGCTGGGCAACCTGCCGGTTTGCTCCAGCACCTGGGCCCGGGCTTCTCGGCCGATGACCGACTGGAAATCGCGCACCAGGCGCGGGAAGGGATCCGGACCCACAACGGAGCCGATGATGTAGTGCGTCGTCGTGACGTTCGTGACCCAATCGCGTAACGCTTCGTTCGTTGCGTCCTTCAGAGTGCGAGTGCCGGACGTCACCGGGACGACCTTCGCGTCCATCAGCTCCATCCGATAGACGTTGAGCCGCTGGCGCCGCATGTCCTCTTCGCCCATGTACACCACGCAATCGAGCCCGAATCGGGCGCACACCGTCGCGGTCGCGACGCCGTGCTGCCCCGCGCCCGTCTCGGCGATGATGCGGCGCTTCTTCATGCGCTGCGCGAGCAGCACCTGGCCCAGCGTGTTGTTGATCTTGTGCGCTCCGGTGTGGTTCAAATCCTCCCGCTTGAGGATGACCTTCGCTCCAACCTGCGCGGAGAGACGCGGGACTGCCGTGATGGGCGTCGGCCGGCCGACATAGTTCTTGAGCAGCCCGTCGAGCTCACTCCAGAATTGCGGATCGTTGCGAGCCGTGTCGTATACCGCCGCCAACTCATCGAGCGCGTGCATGAGCGTCTCGGGGACGTACCGACCGCCGTAGGGACCGAAGCGGCCGCTGGCTACTGTCATGAACGACCTCCCGTCGTACGCTTCACGCCAACCAATCCTCGAACCGCACTCTCAGGGTCCTCATGCCGTGCCAGGCTAGTGCCCACCAGCACGAAGTCCGCCCCGGCCGCCGCGAAACGCTCCACGTCGGCGCGCGTCTCGATGCCGCTCTCGGCGACAACCGGGACGCCGTCGGGTATCCGTGCGATCAGCTGTTCCGCTCCGCGCAGATCCACGGTAAACGTGTCGAGGTCGCGCGCATTCACGCCGAGGATGCCGGGCCCCGCCGCGAGTGCATCGTCGAGCTCGCGTGCCGCGTGCACCTCGATCAGCGGGACCATGCCCCACGCGCGCACCGCATTCGCGAGCGCTCGCAACCGTCCTGTCTCCAACACGCGCACGATCAACAGGACGGCGCTCGCTCCAGCGGCGCGGGCTTCATGGATCTGCGCCTCATGGATCACGAAATCCTTGCGCAGCGCCGGCAGGGGGACGGCTGCCGCCACGCGCCGCAGGTCTTCGATCGATCCTCCAAAGTGTGGTCCGTCAGTAAGGACCGAAACCGCGACCGCCCCACCACGGCCGTAGGCTTGCGCGTGACCCACCGGGTCGAGATCCCTGCGAATCGTGCCCTGGGACGGCGACCGACGCTTGACCTCGGCTATTACACCCACGGTACCCTGGGTCCCGGTTGGAAATGGGCGCACGGCCGCTGCGTTCCGGGCGGTACGCTCCAGCTCGCCCGCGCGCACCTGCAGGGCGGCGACCCGGTCTCGGGTCACCGCCAGGATAGCCTCGAGCGAGAAACGATGCGGGTTATCTGGCATCCTTGCGTTCGGGCGATATTCGGGTAGATTACGGTTCGGTAAATCTTCGGGAGACAGCATGCCGGTCACGCGTCGCCAGCGCGAGATCCTCGACTTCATCGCGAAACACCTCGAGGAAAAGGGGTACGCCCCGAGCTTCGAGGAGATCGCCCGCCAGTTTGGGTTCCAGTCGCTGGCTACTGTCCACGAGCATCTCACCAATCTCGAGCGCAAAGGCTACATCCGGCGCACTCACAACGAGAGCCGCGCCATCGAGGTCGTTCCGCCAAAGGGGCAGACCGGCGCGACCGAGCTCCCGTTGCTCGGACTGGTTGCCGCCGGCGCTCCGATCGAAGCCGTGACCGGCGACGAGACCATCGCGGTCCCCGACGAGCTCCTCCCGCGGCGCGGTCGCAGCTATGTCCTCAAGGTCCGCGGCGACTCGATGATCGACGAGCACATCAAAGACGGCGACTATGTGGTCGTTCAGGAGCGCAACCAGGCCGAGGCCGGCCAGACGGTCATCGCGCTCGTCCATGGAGAGGGCGCCACGGTCAAGCGGTTCTACCGCGAGCCCGGTGGGTGGATCAGGTTGCAGCCCGCCAACGATGCCGTGCAGCCGCTCCGGCTCAACGAGCGCGACGTCATCGTGCAGGGCATCGTCGTCGGCGTCATCCGGAAATACTAGCCGTCGCTTTGCGCAGCCGGTCGAGCGCCGCCCGCGCGGCGCCTGACGCGACGACTTCGCGCGCCCGTCCAATCCCTTCCGCCAACGTACCCGCGATCCCCGCCACATAGATCGCGGCGCCCGCATTGAGCAGCACGGCGGCGAGTCCCGACGGATCCGCGGGCGCGCGTGACGAGCCGTTTCCCAAAATGCGCTCGAGTCGCTCGGCGTTCGCCGCCGGTTCCCCACCCTGCAGCTCAGCCACGTCCCTGATGCCAAGCCGGAACCGCTCCGGATCGATTTCCCAGCGGCTCACGGCGCCGTCCTTCACTTCCCACACGTCCGTCAGGCCCTGCGGCGAGATCTCATCCATCCCAACGCGGCCGTGCACCACGAGCGCATGTTCCGCACCCAGCCGCAGCAGCGCCGCGGCGACAATCCCCGCGCGATCCGGATCGGCGACGCCGACGACCTGACGGCGCACGCCTGCTGGGTTGGCGAGCGGGCCCACGAGGTTCATCAGCGTGGGCGTCCCCAGCTCGCGGCGCACGCCGCCCACGTGCTTCATGGCAGGATGGAAGTTTGGCGCGAAGAGGAAGACGACGCGTGCTTCGTTCAACACGCGACTGGCGACCTGCGGATCGAGCATGATCCGCAGCCCCAGCGCCTCCAGGACATCGGCCGAGCCGCAGCGCGACGTGTAGGAACGATTGCCGTGCTTTGGAACGACGGCGCCGGCGCCCGCGGCGACGAATGCCGCGACCGTCGAGATGTTGAAGGTCGGGACCGTGCCGCCACCGGTGCCGCAGGTATCGACCAGGTGATCGTGCGACGTCTCGACGCGCACCATGGCGGCGCGCAGCGCGCGCGTGGCGCCGGCGAGCTCGTCGGCCGTCTCACCCTTCGCGCGGAGGCCCATGAGCAGCGCGCCGATCTGTGCTGGGGTCGCCTCGCCGCTCATCACGACGCCGAAGACTTCGGCGGTCTGGTCTTCGGACAGCGATTGCTGATTGGCGAGCGCAACGAGGGCGCGACGCAGCGGCGAGTCCATGAAGGATTAAGGCTATCACCCTTGTCAAATAGTGACAACGAGTTGCATCTTTCCCGCGTGACAAGCCGCCCCTTCCTAGCGGTGATTCAGTACGATGGGGGCGGCTTCGCAGGATGGCAGCGTCAGCCGGCGGATCGCACGGTTCAGGCTGAATTCGAGGCGGTGCTGGAACGGCTGATGGGACGCCGGACCACCGCGACCGGTGCAGGACGGACCGACACCGGTGTCCATGCGCTGGGCCAGGCGGTCAGTTTCCTCGGCGCGGAGCGCTGGCAGCCTGATGATCTGCGGCGGGCGCTCAATGCGCTTCTGCCGGGCGAGATTTGGGTGCAGCAGGTGCATCTGATGCGGTCGGGGTTCGACGCACGGCGCAGCGCCACGGCGCGGCGCTACCGGTACCTGATCGGGACCGATGAGGCAGCGGCGTCGCCGTTCCGCAAGCCGTACGAATGGGCTCTCTGCCGCGAGGTGGACGATCGCGCCTTACACGGCGCCGCGGTGGCTTTGCTGGGAGAGCACGACTTTCGCGGTCTGGCTGCGGCCGGCGCGAACACACCTCACTACCGATGCCGCGTGGCGCTTGCGCAATGGGCGCCGCGAGCGGACGGAGTGGGAATGGCGTTCACGGTCGAGGCCGATCGATTCCTGCATCACATGGTGCGCTTCATCGTCGGCACCATGGTCGATATCGCCCTTGGCCGGCGTTCGCCGGACGACTTCCCCAGTCTGCTCGCTGCGACTGATAACCTGGCGGCCAGCCCGCCTGCCCCGCCCCAGGGCTTGTACCTGGAGGCGGTGCGGTATCCTCCGGACCTCTACGCGGCGGAGTCTACATCATGAAGTTTTTTCTCGACACGGCGAGTCTCAAGGACATCAGTTGGGCGGCGCAAGCCGGCCTGATCGATGGCATCACGACCAACCCGTCGCTCTTGTCCAAGCAGGCCGGCGACCTCGATCCCCGCGACGTCCTCAAGGAGATCTGCTCGCTGGTCGAGGGGCCCGTGTCGGCGGAAGTCGTTGCCGTCGACGCGGAGGCGATGGTCACGGAAGGCACCGAGCTCGCCAAGATCGCCGACAACATCGTCGTCAAGATTCCGATGCTCGAGGCCGGGATGATTGCGGTGCGCCGGCTCGCATCCGCCGGCATTCGCACCAACGTCACGCTCTGCTTCTCGAGCGTGCAGTGCCTGATTGCGGCGAAAGCGGGCGCCTCCTACGTCAGTCCCTTCATCGGGCGGCTGGATGACGTGGGACAGGAGGGGATGGACGTGATTCGCGAGGCGCGGGCGATCTTCGACAACTACAACATCGAGACCGAGATTCTCGCGGCGTCCATCCGTCATCCACGGCACGTGGTGGAAGCCGCCATGATCGGCGCCGATGTCGTGACCCTGCCGCCCGAGGTGCTGAAGAAGCTGCTGATGCATCCGCTCACCGATCGCGGGCTCGAGCAGTTCCTTGCCGACTGGAGCAAGTTGGTCGCGCGGGCGAAGGCCGCGGTTTGAACTGGGTCTCGCCGCTCTCCACGCGGTACGCGTCGCCGGCCATGCAGGCGCTCTGGGGGGAGCGCCGCCGCATCGGTCTGTGGCGCCGCCTGTGGCTCGCGCTGATGGAAGGAGAGAAGGAGCTGGGCCTCGAAATCCCCGACGCCGCAATCGCCGAGCTGCGCGCGCACCTCGACGACGCCGATCTCGACAAAGCCGCGGACTACGAGCGCCGGCTGCGCCACGACGTGATGGCACACATCCATCACCTGGGCGATCAGGCGCCGGCCGCGCGCCCCTTCATTCATCTGGGCGCCACCAGCGCCTACGTGACCGACAACGCCGACTTGCTGCTCATGCGCGAGGCGTTGCTGCTCCTGTTGGGCCGGATCGGTGCGGTCCTCGTGGCGCTGGGGAAGCAGGCGCGCCGCTACCGCGCCGTGCCCTGCCTCGCGTACACCCATTTTCAAGCCGCGCAGCTCACGACGGTCGGCAAGCGCATGACGCTGTGGATGCAGGACTTTGCGCTCGATGCCGAGGAGCTGCTCAACCGCATCGCGACGATGCGGTTCCGCGGCGTGAAGGGCACGACCGGCACGCAGGCCAGCTTCCTCGAGCTGTTCGAGGGGGATCACGCCAAGGTCAGCGAGCTGGATAATCGCGTCGCGCGCGCGATGGGCTTCGATGCGGTGTTCCCCGTGACGGGGCAGACGTACACCCGCAAGCTCGACGCGCAGATCCTGGCGGTGCTGTCCGGCATTGCGCAATCGACCTCCAAATTCGCCAGCGACGTGCGACTGCTGCAGCACGAAGCCGAGATCCTCGAGCCGTTCGAAGGCGAGCAAGTCGGCTCCTCCGCGATGCCCTATAAGCGCAATCCGATGCGCGCCGAGCGGATGACAGGCCTCGCGCGATTCGTGATCGAGCTGGAGGGCAACGCCGCGCATACCGCGGCGCAGCAATGGCTGGAGCGTACGCTCGACGACAGCGCCAACCGGCGGCTCGTTATTCCCGAGGCGTTTCTCGTGACCGATGCGCTGCTTGTGCTCGCGACCAACGTCGCTGCCGGCCTCGAGGTCCGGGAAGAGACCATCGCGGAGCACGTCGCGGGCGCGATGCCGTTTTTGGCGACGGAGCGGCTCCTGATGCGGGGCGTGAAGGCGGGTGGCGATCGCCAGAATCTGCACGAGGTGATTCGCGGTCACGCCCTCAAGGGTGGGAAGGATCTGCTCGACCGGCTGGCCCGCGATCCCGCATTCAAGCAGCTCGGCGTGCGCGCCAAGGCGGACGAGCTCGATCCGGCGGCCTACGTCGGTCGGGCGCCGCAGCAGGTAGACGACTTTCTCGATCGGGTCATTCCCGAGCTCATGCGTTCCATTCAAGCGGCTGCCCCGGCGGCAGCACCGGCGGAGGTCAAGGTATGACGGGAGTGTTGGTCCAGAGCACACTGCCCCTTCCGCTGCTGCGCCGCGGGAAGGTGCGTGAGGTGTACGAGGTCGACGCAGCAACGCTGTTGCTCGTGGCGAGCGATCGCGTCAGCGCCTTCGACGTCGTCATGCGCGAAGCGGTGCCCTACAAGGGCGCCGTGCTCACGCAGCTGAGCGCCTTCTGGTTCAAGCGGCTGAAGTCCGTCATGCCGCACCACCTGCTGAGTGCCGACGTGGACGAGATTATCGCGCGCGTTCCGGCGCTCGCTCCGCACCGCGACCAGCTGCACGGCCGCGCGATGCTGACGCGCCGCGCCGCTACCGTGCCGTTCGAGTGCGTGGTGCGCGGCTACATCTCCGGTTCGGCGTGGGCCGAGTACCAGCAATCGCAGACACTGGCCGGTGAGTCGATGCCGCAGGGGCTCGTGGAAAGCGCGCAGCTCGATCCGCCGATTTTCTCGCCGGCCACCAAAGCCGAGCAGGGCCACGACGAGAACGTCACGTTCGATCATGTCGTGCAGGGCCTTGGACGCCTCACCGCCGAGCGCCTGCGGGGCGCGAGTCTCGCGCTGTACGAGGCCGGTCGCGATTACGCGGCGAAGCGCGGTATCATCATCGCCGACACGAAGTTCGAGTTCGGCACAACGCCCGAGGGGGAGTTGATCGTCATCGACGAGATCCTCACACCCGATTCCTCGCGGTTCTGGCCGGCCGACCGCTATCAGCCGGGCAAGAGCCAACCAAGCTTCGACAAGCAGCCGTTGCGCGACTACCTGGCCGGCTTGAAGAAGCAGGGACAATGGAATGGAGAGGCGCCGCCGCCGGCGTTGCCTGACGAGGTGGTGAAGGCGACGAGCGAGCGCTACCGGGACGCATATCGGCGCATCACTGGAACTGAGCTGGAGTGAGGATCGCCCGTGAAGGGTGGCCGTTTATCGTGGGGGCGTGGGCGCTTACGATCGGCGCCGCGCTCCTATGGTGGCCGCTCGCGTTGCTGCTCGGGATCGTCGCGATCTGGGTGATCGCCTTCTTTCGTGATCCCATCAGGCCCGGCCCGCGCGGCTCCCGCTACGTCGTCGCGGCTGCGGAGGGCCACGTGGTTCACGTGATCGAAACCGACGAGCCGATGTACGTCAAAGAACGAGCGGTGCGCATCTCGATCTTTCTCTCGGTCTTTGACGTCCACGTGAACCGCTACCCGGTGGACGGCACCGTCGAGCTGGTCCACTACAATAAAGGCAAATTCCTGCACGCTGCCGACGAGAAGGCGAGCCTCGACAACGAGCAGTCGTCGATCGGCATGCGGGGCCCCCACGGGCCGGTGCTCGTGCGGCAAATCGCCGGCCTGATCGCGCGGCGCATCGTGACGGATTCGAAGCCTGGCGACCGCGTCACCCAGGGGGACCGTCTCGGCCTGATTCGTTTCGGCTCGCGCACCGATGTCTTCCTGCCGCTCTCGGCGCGGCCGGTCGTGAAGGTCAAGCCGGGCGACCGCGTGCGGGTCGGAGGCACCGTGCTCGCGGAGTACACGTGAGACCACCGCCACTGCCGTTCCGTCGCGTCGTCATCGTCGTGCCGAGTCTCTTCACTCTGTTCAATCTGTTTTTCGGCATGTGGGCGATGGTCCTCGCGTCCCGGGGCGAGTTCTATCGCGCCGGCTGGTTCATCGTGTTCGCCGGCATCCTCGACACCCTGGATGGACGCGTCGCGCGCATCTCGGGCACCGGCACGCGCTTTGGCGCGGAGCTCGACAGCCTGGTGGACATCGTGAGCTTCGGCGTGGCGCCCGCCTTCCTTATGTATCAGGTGGAGTTCGCCGCGGGATCGTCGGGGGGCGGCACCGGCGGGGCGTCGTGGATCTTCTGCTACTTCTACGTGATGGCCGCTGCGATTCGGCTCGCGCGATTCAACGTCACACAGGCGGGGCGTCCCAAAACGCACTTCATCGGCCTGCCGTCGCCCGCCGCCGGCATGACGCTGGCGACGTACTTTCCATTCACGCAGACGTCGCTGTACGCCTCGCTGCACACGCTGCCGTGGCACCTGGTGCTGACGTTCCTGATGATCGCACTCACGATCCTGATGGTGAGCAACGTCCATTATCCCACGCTGCCCCGCGCGGGGTTCCGAACGTTGAGCGGACTATTGGGACTCGCCCTCATTGTTGTTATCCTGGTATTCGGGATCTGGAGGCATGACGTCTTCCTCTTCCCGCTGGGCATGGGATACATGTTCTACGGCGTCGGGCGCGCCACCCTGCTCGGGTTCTTCAGGGCGCCCGCCGAAGATGAGGAGGCGGAAATCGCTGGTCCTATTGTGATCGACGAGAGTGAAGCGAATTACCGCGGGGGGCCCCGTCGTCCCGGAACCGGTGCCGGAGGTGCGGCATGAGCGCATTCACCATCGAAGTGCGGGTGATGCCCCGTGCCGCGTTGCTCGACCCCCAGGGCCAGGCGGTGCAGCACGCCCTGCAGGCGCTCGGCTTCGGGGAAGTGGCCAGCGTCCGGGCGGGCAAGCACCTCGTGCTGCAGGTGCAGGCGGCGACGCGCGAAGAAGCGGCAGCCAAGGCGCGCACGATGTGCGACCGGTTGCTCGCCAATCCCGTGACTGAGGATTACGAATGCAACGTGTCGCCGTAGTCGTCTTCCCCGGCTCGAATTGCGACGCGGACACGCTCGACGCCGCCCGCGCCGCGGGATTGGACGCCTACTACGTCTGGCACCGCGACACCGACCTCAAGCAGGCGGATGCGGTGATCTTGCCGGGCGGTTTCAGCTACGGCGACTATCTTCGCTCGGGCGCGATTGCGCGTTTCTCACCGGTCCTGCGCGCGGTGGCCGCTCACGCCCGGGCCGGCGGCGCCCTCCTCGGCATCTGCAACGGATTCCAGATTCTGTGCGAGGCAGGATTGCTGCCGGGCGCGCTCATGCGCAACGCGCGCCTCAAGTTTCTGTCGCGTCCGGTGCGCGTGCGGGTGGAGGCGACCGATACGCCGTTCACCACGGGCTACGAGCGCGGCGAGGAGCTGGTCTTGCCGATCGCGCATGGCGATGGCCGCTACGTCGCCGATCCGCAGACGGCGGCCGAGCTCGAAGCCAATGCCCAGGTGGTGTTGCGCTACGTCACGGACAACCCGAATGGCTCGATGCACGATATCGCCGGCGTGTGCAACGCCGGCCGCAATGTGGTGGGGATCATGCCGCATCCGGAGCGCCGCAACACGCAGGTGTTAGGTGGTCAGGACGGCGCCCGCGTCTTCCTCTCTCTGGAGGCTCGCAATGCGACGCAGCACGCTGGTGATTTGCGCGCTGTTGACGGTCGCCACCTCAGGGTGTGAGCAGGTCGACACCGCGAAGGCCAAGCTGAAGCTTGCTTGGGACAAGCTGCGCGGTCGCTCGACCCAGCAATCCCCCCCCCCGCCGACGGCACCGGTCCGTCCCTCCGGCGACACCGCGGCTACGCGCGTTGCGGCGGAGGAGCGGCAAACGGCCAGCCGGCGGCCACGGCCACCCGCTGCGCCGCAGGGTCAAGCGCTGACGCGCGACGTGCCGTACGTCTCCGACGACACCGGGACCGTCAATCCCGGCATGAGCGAGCGCGAGGTCTACGAGCTGTGGGCCGCGCCGGCGGCCGTCCGCCGCGTGGGCGAGTACACGTATCTGTTCTTCCGCAACGGCTGCGAGTACACCTGCGGCACGATGGACGTGGTCACACTGCAGAACGGCCGCGTCGTGGATGCGGTCTTGCGGTGGGACGGCCACCGCTACTCCGGCGAGTCTTCTTCGCCGCCCGGACGCGTCCCGTTCCCCAATCGGGGTGGCGACACGCTCCAGATGCCGCCGCCTCCAGCTCCTCCCCCGGCATCGGCGAGCCATGACGCACAATAAGAACGAAGACGAATACTTCGCGCGCCGCGACGCCGAGCTGCTCCGGCAGCAGCGTGCAGCGGCCCGGAAGTCGGCGGTCGAAGTGGAGCGCAAGACCCATTACATGAAGTGCCCCAAGTGCGGGTACGATCTCTTCACGGGCGACTGGGACGGCATCCAGATCGATCAGTGCACCAACTGCCACGGCCTCTGGGTCGATGCCGACGAGGTCGCCAAGGTCATGAAGGCAGCGACACCACCGAACATTTTGGACCGGATATTCCGCGCCGTGGCGAAGGGTGTGACGCGAGAGTGACCGATCCCAGGATCACGCCCGAGCTGGTGCACGAGCACAACCTCACAACTGAAGAGTACGAGCGCATCACCGCGATGCTGGGCCGGACCCCCACGTTCCCCGAGCTGGGGATCTTTTCCGCGCTGTGGAGCGAGCACTGCTCCTATAAGCACTCGCGCCCCGTCCTCAAGAAATTCCCGACCACCGGGCCGCAGGTGGTGCAAGGCCCCGGCGAGAACGCCGGCGTCCTGCGGTTGCCGAACGGCTGGGCGGTCGCCTTCAAGATCGAGTCGCACAACCACCCATCGGCCGTCGAGCCGTATCAGGGAGCGGCCACCGGCGCGGGCGGCATCCTGCGGGACGTCTTCACGATGGGAGCGCGCCCAGTCGCGCTGCTGAACAGCCTGCGGTTCGGGCCGCTGGATGACGCACGCAACCGCTACCTCTTCGGCGGCGTGGTGAAAGGCATTGGCGACTACGGCAACTGCGTCGGCGTGCCGACCCTGGGCGGCGAGGTCGACTTCGCGCCAGGCTACTCCGGCAATCCGCTGGTCAACGCGATGTGCGTCGGAGTACTCAAGGAGAAGGACCTCATCAAGGCCGCAGCGCATGGCGTGGGCAACGTGTTGCTGGCGGTGGGCTCCAGCACCGGCCGCGACGGCATCCACGGCGCCTCGTTCGCCTCCGAGGAGCTGACGCACGAGAGCCAACAGCGCCGCCCGCAGGTGCAGGTCGGTGATCCATTCACGGAGAAGCTGCTGATCGAGGCGAGCCTCGAGCTGATCGCGTCGGGCCACATTGTCGCGATCCAGGACATGGGCGCCGCGGGTCTCACGTCATCCTCGGCCGAGATGGCCGCACGCGGCGGCGTCGGTGTGGAGATCGATCTGTCCAGGGTCCCCACACGCGAGCCCGGCATGACGCCGTACGAAATCCTGCTCTCGGAATCGCAGGAGCGGATGCTCGTCGTTGCCAAAGCCAACCGCGTGAAGGAAGTCCAGGCAATCACAGCCAAATGGGAGCTGAACGCCACGCCGATCGGCAAGGTGACGGACGACGGGATGTATCGCTGCCTGTGGGAAGGCAAGGTCGTCGTCGAGATTCCAGGCCAGCGGCTCGTGGAGGATTGCCCGATCTATTATCCTGAAGCAAAGGAAGACCCACGCATCACGGAGCTACGCGAAGCACATCCTGCTCCGCGCTCCCTGCTCCCGGCTCCATCTGAGGCGCTCCTCCAGCTTCTCGATGCACCGTCAGTTGCCAGCAAGAAGTGGGTGTTCGAGCAGTACGACTCCACCGTCCAAGCCAGCACCGTGATCGCACCGGGCGGCGATGCGGGCGTGCTGCGGGTCCGCCACGAAGGGTTCGGCCTCGCGGTCAAGACCGATTGCAATAGCCGGTATGTGCGGCTCGATCCCTACGAGGGGGGCAAGGCAGCCGTGGCCGAAGCCGCGCGCAACGTCGCGTGCACGGGCGCTCAGCCGCTCGGCATCACCAACTGCCTCAACTTCGGCAGTCCCGAGCGCCCCGAGGTGTTCTATCAGTTTCAGCAAGCGGCGCGCGGGATTACGGACGCGTGTGGAGTGCTCGATACGCCCGTCACCGGCGGCAACGTCTCGTTCTACAATGAGAGCCCGACCGGCGCCGTGGACCCGACGCCCGTCATCGGCATGATCGGCATCCTGCCCCGCGTCGAGCGCGCGGTCCCGAGCTTTGCGCGCACGCCCGGCGACGGCGTGCTCATCCTCGGCGAAACGCGGCCGGAATTCGGCGGCTCCGCGTATTGGGAGATCTGTCACGACTTCGTGGGCGGGCAGCCCCCCCTAGTGCACCTCGAGGCGGAAAAGCGCCTCGTGAGTCTCCTCGTGACGGGTGCCGAGCGTGGGTGGTTCCGGTCGGCGCACGATTGCTCGCATGGAGGATTAGGCGTCGCGCTCGCCGAGGTCGCGATGGGTGGACCGTATCAGGAACATGGATTCGGCCTGGACGTTGACTTAACCGCGTACAGCGCACCGCTCACCGCGCAACAGGTGTTGTTCAGCGAATCCCACGGCCGTGCCGTCATCACATGTCCCCAGGATCGGGTCGGGGCAATTCAGGCATTGGCCGGCGAGCTGGGCGTGCCGTGCTCTCGCGCGGGCAAGGTCGGCGATGTAGATGGGGGTGTCCGCATCACGCTGCGAGACGGACAAGTCGAGGAGCCTGTGACGCGGCTGCGGGACGTATATTTCGGCGCCATTCCTCGACGCATGGGAGACTGATCGCAGCATGTGCGGCATCATCGGCGTAGCGGGCGTCTCCGACGCATCGCGCATCACCTATCTGGGGCTCTACAGTCTCCAGCATCGCGGCCAGGAGTCGGCTGGCATGGTCGCGATCGATGGGGCCGGCGTCGCGCGCTCCCACCGGGGCATGGGACTCGTGTCCGATGTCTTCAGCGAGGGCGTGATCGGCGGAATGGCTGGTGACGTGGCGATCGGCCACACCCGGTACTCGACCGCCGGCACGTCGGTGATCGCGAACGCGCAGCCGATCCTCGCCGGCTATCGCGAAGGACCGCTGGCCCTTGCGCACAACGGCAACCTCACGAACGCCGAGGCGCTGCGCGCCGATCTCGTCGCCAAGGGCTCGATCTTCCAGACGTCGTCCGACAGTGAAGTGCTGATCCACCTGATCGCCCGCTCCGAGGCGCGCGAGCCCGAAGACCAGCTGCTCGATGCGTTGGAGCGCGTGGAAGGCGCCTATTCGCTGGTCGTCACGATCGGCCGGACGCTCTACGCCATCGTCGATCCGCGCGGCTTTCGCCCGCTCTGGCTCGGCAAACTGGGGTCGGGCTACGTGGTGGTCTCGGAGACGTGTGCGCTCGATCTCATCGGCGCGACGGCGGTGCGGGAGCTCGAGCCCGG
>WNGI01001599.1_pt1 | contig 21631 bp, 21 predicted proteins | sample 5400621 | NCBI WGS metagenome assembly WNGI01 (sample SAMN13153374, study PRJNA577476) | soil metagenome | isolation source: 20 cm soil or saprolite under Garry oak tree replicate 1 | place: USA:California | collected 2016-06-15
CTTGAACTCGAGGCCTTTCGCCGCGTGGATCGTGAGCAGCCGGACGGCGTCTCCGCCTTCCTCCTCCGCCACCGCTTCCAGCTCGCGTGCGCCGACAGCCTCCTGGTCGCGGACGAACCGCACGAAACCTTCCACGTCGGGGCCGCGCAGCTCCTCGTACGAGCGCGCGAGCCTCGCGAGCTTGCGCAGGTTCGCGTAGCGGCGTCGGCCGTCCCAACGCGCGAGCACTGCGAGGTCGTAGTCATGCTCCGAGATGATCCGCTCGCACAACCGCTCGAGCGAGAGGCGCGCCAAAGCTGCGGTCAGGCGGTCGTAGCGCTGGCGGAATGCGCGCAGGAGCTGGGCGTCGCGCTCTGGAAAGGTTTCCGGCAGCTCGCGTTCGAGTGCGACGAACAGCGGCCGCTTCGGCGCGGCGCGGCGCAGGAGGACGAGCCCGTCGTTCGAGATGCCGACGAACGGGGATGCGAGCACGCTTACGAGCGCTTCGTCGTCGTACCTGTTCCGCAGCAGGCGCAGGTACGCGAGCAGGTCGACGACCTGCTGTTGCCCGAAGTACCCGCGTCCTGTGCTCCGGTAGGTCGTGACGCCGAGCACGCGCAACTCCTCCTCGTACCACTCGGCATCCGTTCCTGCCGCGAACAGCAGAACGATCTCGCCAGGAGCGGCGTCGCCGGCGGCGATCAGGTCCCGGATCCGACGTGCGATCGCGCGCGCCTCGCCACGCCGCCAGTGCACATCAGTCCGGGCGTACGTCGATTTGTCCGTCACGAGCAGCTCGACCGGAGCGCCGAAGACCGGATCGGGGAAGTCGCCTGAAGCTGCCAGCGGCTGGAACTCGTCGCCGAAGTCCGCACCGAAGAGGTGGTTGACGACGGCGAGCACCTCCGGGCGCGAGCGGTAGTTCATCGTCAGGGGCAGCACGCCGTCGCCGGCCTGCTCGCGCCGCTCGCGGAAGACCTGCACGTCGGCGTGACGGAACCCGTAGATCGACTGGAACTCGTCGCCGACGAAGAAGCGCTCATGGTCCCCGAGTCCACCGGAGAGCAGGTCGATCAGCTCGCACTGCAACCGGTTCGTATCCTGGAACTCGTCGACCATGATCGACCGGAAGCGGAGCTGCTCTTTCTCGCGGATCGTTTCGTCGTCACGCAAGAGGTCGCGCGCGCGCAGCTGCAGGTCTTCGAAGTCGAGCGCGGATTCGCGGTCCTTGCCCTCCTGGTACGCGGTGGCGAAACCGGCGAGCAGCTCCTGCAGCAGATCCCGGTCGGCCGCCGCGAGGTCGTCCAGCGCGGTTTGCTCCAGACGGCGGCGCGCCTCCTCGTAGCTTGCGGCCCGCTCGCCCCGCAGCCTCAGATCGCCGAGGTCGAAGAGACGGTCCGCCGTCGCATCCGGCTCGAGATAAGCGAGTGCCTGCCTCGCGGTCTCGCGCCGTGCGTCGCCGGAGCCGTCGTCTTCGGTAAGGCAGCGAGCCGCCTCGCGGAACTCGTCGACTCGCGCGGCGAGACTCGAGTGCTCGCCGAGCTCGAGGACGAGCTCGCGGCCGGCCGATCTCAGTGTCTCGTAGACGCCGGTGAGCATGCGGCGGAGCCCGTCTGCTCCGTACACGGCGAGCAGCCGCAGCCGGGCAGGGTCGTCGTTTGAGCAGAACGCCGTCAAAGCGGCGGAGAAAGCCTCGCCGCGCAAGACGCGTCCCTGGCTCTCGTCGAGCACGCGAAAGCGCGGGTCGACGCCGGCCGCAAAAGGATGAGACCGGAGCAGGCGGTTGCAGAAACCGTGAATCGTCGAGATCCACGCACCGTCGAGCTCGCGCGCGAGATCGGGCCGGCCGCGCTCGACCAGTCCGGCGCGGATCCTGCTGCGCAGCTCGCCCGCCGCCTTCTCGGTGTACGTGATCACGAGGATCGACTCGACGTCGATTCCCTCGTCGCACACCGCGCGCGCGAAGCGCTCGACGAGCACCTTCGTCTTGCCGGTTCCCGCGCCCGCGGAGACGAACACAAGCCCGCGCGCATCGACTGCTCTTTGTTGTTCCGAATTCAAGGCAAGGTCTTTCATCTTCGTCTCCCGAGCGAAGCGAAGGGACTAACTCGTCGCCGCGGAAAATGCGCAGCATTTTTCGCGGTATTCATGCGCGTTTGATCCGGCACATGGACCAGAGCTCACACCACGTCGGGCAGTCGCCGCCCTTGGGATCGTGCCGCACGTCGCCGCTGCGGATCCGTTCGACGATCCCGACGGCGAGCTCGCGCGCTCCTTCGACCTTGCCCCAGAACTCCTCCTCCGGGAGATAGTCGTTCTTCGCGAAGCCGGGGATGCCGTCCTCGCGCGCCTCTGCGCGCAGCAGTCCGCGCGCCTTGCGCTCGCCGGAGAGCGGGCGATAGAGACCGCCCAGCGGTTCGACGCCGACAAGGTCGCGCAGCACAAGCATGTAGAGCGGAATCTGCAGGCGCTTCTCGGACTCGATCTGCTGCGCGGAGTGTGCGTACTTCCCCGCCTTGTAGTCCTGGACGATCCCGCGCGCGCTGTAAGGGTCGACGTCGATGCGGTCGATCTTTCCCGAGAGGGTCATCCCTTCGGCGAGCTCGAGCCCGCGCTGGAGCTCGGGCGCGGAGCGCTCCGATCCGAAGAGAACCTCGAAGCGACGCGGCACGAGCGGCATGTCTGCAGCGGCCTCTTCACGGACGAACGCCTCGAGATCGCGCCACAAGCCATGCCGAAGTTCACGCTCCTGCAGCTCGGTGAGCTCGAGCCGGACACCCTCCACCGCGTGGTCCAGGCAGCGCCGCAGGAAGGCGACCGCGTCCTCGACGCGATCCTTTTCGACCCGATCCGCGCCGAGCTCCTTCGGCAGCCCGGAGTAGAATTTGAACAGCGCCTGGTGCGCGACCGACCCGCGCAGTCGTGCATCGACCCGCGCATCGATGCTCTTCGGATCGATCAGACGCTCTAAGAACCAGATCGAGGAGCAATCCGCGAACCGCTCCAACTCGGTGACGCCGAACGTCGACTTCGCCCCCAACTCGGCCAGGACCTGCGGATGCGTCAGCCGAGTCGGCCTGTCGAACGCACGCAGGGCACGCGCAAGCCGCCGGTCCCAGCCGTTCGCCGTCGCGATCGCGTCGGCCGTCACGCTGTCATCGGCGGCACGAATGGCGACCGCCCGCAGGCGTTCCCGGTCTGTGGGTGCTTCTTCCAATGGCCACGTGAGCGCGGACAGCGGGCGGCGTCGCGTCCACCGCGCAACGTCGTCTTTCGGGAACACAGCCTGCACCTCGCCCCAGAACGGGCTCGGCTCACGCGGGCTCCCTTCGTCGGTTGCAGCCTCACGGACGAGGTACAGCCGCCTGCTCGGTCGGGTGCAGGCGGTGTAGAAGAGATAACGGTCCCGCGCGACGTGGTCCGGCCGGGTCAACCGCGCGCGCGAGCGCTCGTCGAGCTCGCGGCGCGCGTCGTCGCCCAGGAACGGCGACTCGTGACCACGGCGTGGCAGGCTCCCCTCCTCCAGGCCGAGGAGGAACACCACTTCGAACCGTCGCGTGCGGGCGCGGAGAAGGTCGAGGACGGAGATCCGCCCCGCCTCGCCGGTTGAAGACCGACGGACCTCCACTCGTTCCACCGCGGAGAAGACCTCTTCGGTCGAGAGAGATCCTTCGAGCTCGCTCCAGCCCCGCAACTCCTCGACGAGGCGCAGCACGGCCTCGTGCGCACGAATGTCCTGGCGCGAGAGCTCCCCGACCGGCGGCGCCTCCAACCCGTACGCCGCACGCAACATGAAGACCGCGAGACCTGCGACCGCATCGAGTGGCGAGGCGGCAGACCGCAAGTCCTCGAGGACGGCCAACGCCTGGCCGTCGCGCAGCCTGATCGTCTCTTCCTCGACACGCTCCGGTGAATCGACGGCCCGGCCGCGCAGACGTCCTTCGAGGAAGTCGACGTTCTGCCGTGTCAGGCTCGAGTAGGGCGAGCGCAGGAAGGCGTAGAGGTCGCCGCGGCTGCCGCCGAGCCACGCAAACCGGAGCAAACTCAGCAGCGCCTGGCCGTACGGCGTTCTGTCGAACCGCGCATAGGCCTCGAGCGCATACGGAACACCGAGCGTGCCGAGCGCCGTCTCGAGCGGCGCCTGCCACCGCTCGAGCGACGGGCAGACGATGCCGATCTGGTCCGCGGCAACGCCGGATCTCAGCAGCAAGAGCAGCTCCTCGCCGACGAGCTCGAGCGCGCCGCGCTTGCCTGCGCTCTCGAAGAAGCGGATGGCGCCGTCGATCGCAGGCGCTTGTGGCGCGGACTCGGCGAAGAGCGTGCGCTCGAGATGCGCAAGCGCGGGCTCCGCAACCTGCTCGAACGCCGGCGGCAGCTCCTCGATGCGGCCGTCGGCGAGGCCGGTCAGATCGTCCATGGTGCGACGCAGCGACGCGAATGCAGCACGGCCCGGCTCGTACGGCATCGACACGGTGACGTCACTGCGGCCGGCAAGTGCCTGGAGCAGCGCCCACTCGGCGCCGGTCAGATCCTCGAAGCCGTACGCGAAGACGGGCTCCCCACCCCACGCGTCGAGCTCCCCGGCAACGCGTTCGGCCGCATGCCGTCGCAGAAGATCGCGGTCCCACATGTCGAGGCGGTCGAGCTCTCCTCGGTATGCGGCGTACAACGCCGCCAGCTCGCCGTCCAGGTCGTTCGGGTCGAGCAATCCGGACTCGAGCTCGCCGACCGTTGCGAGCAGGGCATCCGCGAACCCGCCGAAGCGGGCCGAGCGGCCGAGACCGTTGAGCGACTGACCGGCAAGTGCGCGGCGGACGATGAGAGCCCGCTGCGCCTCGGTGGCAACGGGACGCGACTCGCTGCCGCCGCGCGCGAGCCGCTTGAAGAGATCGTCGAACGTGCCGATCGAGCCGCCGAGGAGGGCGGGCTGGATCGCGAGCAGGTCGCGCTCCACCCGCTCGACGTCCGACCGGTTCGGCACGATCAAGTACGGCTCCCGAGGCAGCACCTCGAGATACCGGTGAAGCAGGAGCGCAACCTTCCCGGCGTTGGCCGGGCCGGTGATGAGGTTCAGACCCAACTGACCTACTCTAGTCGGGCGTTCAGACGACGCCGCTCCGCTCCACGCTAAGAGCGGAAAGGCTCTACGCAACAGTCTTCGGACGGCGGCCTCGTCGTGCGACCGCCTGGCCCGGCATCTTGCCGGCGCACGTGTCGCAGAGATCAGCCTGCTTGGAACCGCGCCTCGCATCCGTGAAATTGATCCGCATCACGGCCCCTTTTGCCTCTTCGACTTCCTTGCCGCAATCGTCGCAGACCAATCTCGTTACACGTGCCACTGATTTCCTCCCTCTCGAGGCGATTGAACTGCGCTTGAGCCTAGCGGAAAGGATCGGGAATCAGGCAGCCGCCCGTGACTGCTTAATTCGCCAGGAACGGAGCAGGCTCAACAAGGCCTGTTCCTCCCGGTCGAAACCTAAATCACGTGCACCTACCACGCGCAAATGGCGAGGACGGAAATCGTCGATTGTTGTCGCGTCGAGATACTGATCGATCACCGCAGGGCTGACGTACGAGTTGCGCGCAACCGCAGGAGTGTTTCCAAGCTGCTTTCCGACCGTGCGCATGACCGCCGTAACTGCGCGCTTGGCGTCGGCTTCCGTCTCGGCCGGTCCGCGTTCGGCCAGTGCGATGGCAGCGATCAGCGTGCCGCCCCAGGTCCGAAAATCCTTCGCCGTGAACTCCTCTCCGAGGTAAGCCCGTACGTAGTCGTTCAGCTTCGCGCCGGTGAGCGCGCACAAGCCTCCGTCCCACTCGTAGCGGAAGAGACGGCCGCTGCGGGGCAGCGCGAGCAGCTCCCTGATCGCATCGGCAAGCTCCTGGTCGACGAGGGTCGTGCGAACGACCGACCCGTGCTTGCCGCGGAAGTCGAACGCAATGCGGTGCCCACGCACACGCACGTGGTCCTTGCGGAGCGTCGTGATGCCGAAGGTCTTCGATTCCTTCGCGTACCGCTCCGTGCCGACGCGGAACCACCCACGGTTGATCAGGCGCGTCGCGATCGCGGAGACACGCTCACGATTCAGATTGTCGTCGTCCATGTGCTCCGACATGGCCGCGCGCAGGTCCGGCAGGCGCTCGGCAAAGCGAATCAACCGGTCGAACTTCGCCTGCTCCTGTTGCGCCCGGAAATCCGGGTGGTAGATGTACTGCTTCCGTCCGGCGGCGTCGACGCCGGTGGCCTGGAGCTTCGAGGAAGCGCCGGCCGCGATCCAGACCTCTTTCCAGGCGGGCGGAATCGCTAGCGACTTGATTCGCTCGAGCTTTTCCTCGTCGACGATGCGATTTCCGCGCGCGTCGACGTAGCGGAACTGGCCGCGCGATCCTTCGCGTCTCCATCCCCCCTTCCTCGGCATGCTCCCCGCTAGTGTCCGGACCCGTGGACGCCAAAACGATCGTCGTGCTCGAAGGCGATGAAACCGGGCAGGAACTGCTGGAGGAGGCGCTGCGCGTCCTCGCGCCGGAGGTGACCGGGCTCGAGCTCGAGTTCCCCCGGTTCGACCTCTCGCTGAGCTCGCGGCGGGCGACGAAGAACACGGTCGTGCACGAGGCCGCTCAGGCGATCCGAGAGCACGGCCTCGGCCTCAAGGCGGCCACGATCACACCGGAAGGGCGCGACGACGTCGGCTCGCCGAACCGGATCCTGCGGGAGGAGATCGGCGGGAAGGTGATCGTGCGGACGGGGCGCCGCATCCCGGGCGTGGTACCGCTCGGCGGTGTGCATGCGCCGATCTCGATCGTGCGCATGGCGGTCGGAGACGCCTACGGCGCAACGGAGTGGCGCGAGGGCGCGGGAGACGACGAGGTGGCCTTCCGCACGGAGCGCATCGAGCGGCGCATCTGCCGCGCGGTCGCAGAGTTCTCGTTCCGTCAGGCGGAGGAGGTGGGCGCGAAGGTCTTCGGCGGCCCCAAGTACACCGTGAGCCCGATCTACGAAGGGATGCTGAAGGAGGAGATGGACGCCGCGGCCGAGCGACATCCCGAAGTGCCATACGAACCGCAGCTCATCGACGCAACCTTCGCGCTACTGATCGCCTCGGCAGGCGACCCGCTGGTGATTCCGGCGCTCAACCGCGATGGCGACATCCTGTCCGACCTCGTGCTACCGCTCTTCGGGTCGATTGCCGGCTCCGAGTCGCTGGTCGTCGCGTTCGAAGACGACTACGAGCCGAAGGCGCTGATGGCGGAAGCCGCGCACGGAACGGCTCCTTCGCTCCTCGGCAAGAACGTCGCGAATCCGATGGCGATGATCCTCGCCGGCGCTGCGCTCCTCGCGTTCGGAGACGAGCAGGCGCAGCAGGCCGGGCGGGCGATCCGGGAAGCATGTCTGGAGGCCGTCTCGCAGGGGATCCGTACGGCCGACCTCGGCGGACATGCGGGCACGAGCGACTACACCGATGACGTCATCCGCCGGGTGAAGTCGAAGCTCGAGGTCTGGGCGACGCTTTAGACTGCGGCGGCGTCGGCGAGGGCGCCTGCACTCCACGCCTCGAGAAAGGCATGAGCGAACGCGGGATCGAACTGAGTTCCTGCGCAGCGGTCGATCTCATGGAGTGCGCGCATGGTCGGCAATGCTCGGCGGTAGGGACGCGTGGAGGTCATGGCATCGAAAGCGTCCGCGACTGCCAGCAGCCGTGCTCCCTCCGGAATCTGGGTTCCGCGTCGGCCAGTGGGATAGCCGCCGCCGTCCCAATGCTCGTGGTGATACAGGACGTAGGGCAGCGCGTCCCGCGCAGGGCCGATCGGGCTGATCAGCTTCGCGCCCGCGGCCGGGTGCGTCCGGATCTCGGCGAGCTCGTGCGGCAGCAAAGGGCCGCGCTTGCGCAGCAACGCCTCGGAGATCGTGACCTTGCCGATGTCGTGGAGAGGAGCTCCGACCTCGACCGTCCGGAGCTGCCGCTCGTCCCAGCCGAGCCAGCGCGCCAAGCGTCTGGACAGGAAGGTCACGCGCGTGCAATGCGCAGCTGTCGCGGGATCGCGTGCGGCGAGCGCTGAGGCGAGGTCGGCGAGCATCGGCTCGACGTCATTCCAGGCCGCACGGCTTTTCCCTTCACTTCCAGATGCCAGTCACCGGCGCGACGTGAGCCGAGTGACCGAGGAGCGGCAGCCCCCACGCCTGCTCGACGGTCCGCAAGAGGCCGTAGTGACCGGTCAGCCCGGTGTAACGGGAGCCCGGCCGAACGGCGGTCCCCAGCGCCAGCGCCGCGGTGTGGCCGCCTCCCCGGGTACTGGTGCTGCCCTCGTCGAAAATGACGAACACGACCGTCTTCGGCAGTTTCAGGAACTTCCCGACCTGGCTCCGGAGCCACGCGTCGCCGACGGAGACCGAGCAGTCGTGCATCGAGTGGCAAAGGTCGGGAACGACGAGCGAGAAGCTGGGCAGCGCCCCCGTACGGAGATCGGGAGCCAAACGGGTAAGCGGCACGAGCCGCGTACGGCGGGCCGGATCGTCTGCGATGTCGCGGAAATAGGCAAACGGATTGTGCTTCTTTGCGTAGCGGCCCTTGGAGGCGCCGAGGAACCCGGGCGCAGGCAGGCCTTCTGCATAGGTCTTCCACGTCCGGCCCGAAGGCTCGATCGTGTCCGCCAGGCTCTGCATGTCGACGACACAGTCGGTGCAGTCGGTGGTAATCCCCTGCGTCGAGCCCGAGACGAGCGCGAGGTAGTTGGGCAGACTCGGATGCGTCACGCCGTAGTAGCGCGTGAGCGTCGCGTACCGCCGTGCGTAGGAGTTGAATGTCGGCGCGGCACGGTTGCCCAGGACGCTCGTCGTCTCTTTGTTCTCGAAGACGATCACGACGACATGGTCAAACGCGGGCACGGGAGCCGCCGCGGTCGCCCGGCCGGCGAGGAGTGCGCATAACAACAGCAAGCAGATGGCAGGTTTCACGTCTGCTCCGCTCGGCGCCGTACGACGTGCACGGCTGCGATCGCAAGCACGATTACGACGCCGATTGCTATGCCTCCGTACACGCCGTAGCGTGTGATCGCATCAGCGGCGGCCTTGCCGGCGTAGAACGAGACGAGCCCGACAGCAGCTGCCCAGACGATCCCCCCGAGCGCATTCCAGAAGAGAAACCTCCACCACGACATGCGCGTGATCCCAGCCATCCACGCGCCTGTCACGCGAACGCCGCCGAAGAAGCGGGCGAAGAAGACGGCCTTGCCGCCGTGCCTCTCGAAGAACCGCTCTGCCGGCGGCATTACCCGGTCGGCGATCCGTTTGATCCAGGCGTAGCGGTAGATCAGGCGGCGGCCAAGCTCGCGTCCGAGCCAGTAGCCGATGTTGTCCCCGACAATGGCCGCTACGGCTGCGACGACGATCACAGCGGTGATCGAGAGGTGGCCCTTGGACGCGTAGACGCCTGCTGCGATCAGCGCGGTCTCTCCCGGAACCCAGAGGCCTGCGGACTCGAGGCAGACGATCCCGAACAGGAACCAGAGCCCGTAGTGCACGATGAAATGGGTCAAGGCCGGGCAGGGTACGTAAACTCGCGCCGTGCGAATCGGCGTTCCGCGGGAGGTCGAGCCGGGCGAGCGTCGAGTGGCGCTCGTCCCTGAAGCCGTCTCGAAGCTGGTCGCAGGCGGGTTCCAGGTCGTCGTCGAGCGAGGCGCGGGAGTGGCTGCGTCGTTTCCCGACGAGGCTTACCGCGAGGCCGGTGCAGACCTCGTGGATCAGGCGTGGGACGCGGACGCAGTCGTCAAGGTGCGCAAGCCGACGGCTGATGAAGCGCAACGGTTGCGCAGTGGGCAGGTGCTGATCGGATTCCTCGAGCCGCTCACGGATCCAGCCGGAATCGAAGTGCTGGCGCAGCGCGGCGTGCAGGCGTTTGCGATGGAGTCGATTCCGCGTACCACACGCGCGCAGTCGATGGACGCACTCTCCTCCCAGGCGACCGTTTCCGGGTACAAGGCCGTGCTGCTGGCTGCGGAGCGCCTCCCCCGGTTCTTCCCGATGCTGATGACCGCGGCCGGCACGGTCGCTCCCGCGAAGGTGCTGGTGCTCGGAGCCGGCGTTGCGGGGCTGCAGGCGATCGCGACGGCGCGCAGGCTCGGCGCGGTTGTCGCCGGCTTCGACGTGCGGCCGGTCGTGAAGGAACAGGTCGAGAGTCTCGGGGCGACGTTCCTGGAGCTCGGCGTGCGTGGTGAGGAAACTGCCGGCGGTTACGCCGGCGAACTGAGCGCGGACGAGCAGAAGAAGCAGCAGGAGGAGCTCGCGGAGCGGATCCCGGACTACGACGTCGTGATCACGACCGCGCTCATTCCCGGCCGACCCGCGCCGAAGCTGATCCCCGGGGCGGCGATTGCCCGGATGCGCCCCGGCTCCGTGATCGTCGATCTCGCAGCCGAGGCGGGTGGCAACGCGGAATCGACCGAGCCGGGCGAAATCGTTGAACGGGACGGTGTGACGCTGGTCGGACTGATGAATCTCGCGTCGACGATGCCGTTCCATGCGAGCCAGCTGTACGCCCGCAACGTGAGCGCGCTGCTGCAGCACCTTGCACCCGAAGGCGAGCTCGCGCTCGACTGGGACGACGAGATCACGGCGGGTGCGTGCGTGACCCGCGAGAAAGTGGCTGCCGCGTGAGTCACGGACTACTTTTGACCTTCGAGATCACGATCCTCGTGCTCGCGATCTTCCTCGGCTTCGAGGTCATCTCCAAGGTCCCCACGCTGCTGCACACGCCGCTGATGTCGGGTACGAACGCGATCCACGGCATCGTCATCGTCGGCGCGATGCTCGTCGCCGGCCTCGACCACAAGGACACGCTCACCAGCGTCATCGGGCTGATCGCAGTCGTGCTGGCGTCGGCGAACGTCGTGGGCGGCTTCGTCGTCACCGACCGCATGCTCGAGATGTTCAAGAAGCGGGAGAAGAAGCCGGAACCTTGAGTCGAGAGGTCACGAATCTTCTCTATCTGATCACGATCGTGACGTTCATCCTGGCGTTGCGCTTCCTGTCGAACCCGGCAACTGCGCGGCGCGGAAATCAGATCGGCGCGGGCGGGATGCTCGTCGCGATCGTCGTCACGTTCCTGCAGAAGGACGTCAACAGCTACTGGGAGATCATCGTCGGGATGATCGTCGGCGGCACGTTCGGCGCTGTCGCCGCGCGCAGGGTGCACATGACCGCCATGCCGCAGATGGTCGCGCTGTTCAACGGCGTCGGCGGCGGCGCTGCCGCGCTCATCTCGCTCGCGGAGTTCCACCTGCACGCACCCGATCCGGGAATGCTCCAGGGGGACATCAGCTCGTCGATCGTGCTCTCCGCAATCATCGGGAGCATCTCCTTCTCGGGCTCGATGATCGCGTTCGCGAAGTTGCAGGAACTGATCCGCGGGCGGCCGATCACGTACCCGCTGCAGCAGGTCGTCAACGGGCTCCTCTTCGCCGCCATCCTGGCCACGGGCATTGCGATCGTCGCCGGCGCCGAGCAGCAGTGGCTGATGTGGGCGATCCTCGCCGGCGCGTCCGTCTTCGGAATCCTCTTCGTCCTGCCGATCGGCGGTGCCGACATGCCGGTCGTGATCTCGCTGCTGAACGCCTTCACCGGCCTTGCTGCAGCGGCAACCGGATTCGAGCTGGAGAACAACGTCCTGATCGTGAGCGGCATGCTCGTCGGCGCTTCGGGAACGTTCCTCACGATCATGATGGGCCGAGCGATGAACCGGTCGGTCGCCAACGTGCTCTTCGGCGCGTTCGGCCAGCTCGCTCCCCCTGCCCCGGGTGCCGCGGCCGGCGGGGATGCCGACAGCCAGGTTCGCTCGACAACAGTGGACGACGTGGCCGTGATGCTCGGCTATGCGCACAAGGTCGTCATCGTGCCCGGCTACGGGATGGCGGTCGCCCAGGCGCAGCACGATGTTCGTGCTCTTGCCGATCTCCTGGAAACGCGCGGCGTCGAGGTGTCGTACGCGATCCACCCTGTGGCGGGCCGGATGCCCGGCCACATGAACGTCCTGCTCGCGGAGGCGAACGTACCCTATCCGCAGCTCAAAGAGATGGAGGAAGCAAACGCGGAGTTCCCGCGCACCGACGTCGCTCTCGTGATCGGCGCGAACGACGTCGTCAATCCCGATGCCCGCAACAACCCCGGCAGTCCGATCTACGGGATGCCCATCCTCAACGTCGACAGTGCGCAGCAGGTCGTCGTCCTGAAGCGGAGCATGAACCCCGGCTTCGCCGGGATCGAGAACCCGCTCTTCCTGAATCCCAAGACCGTGATGCTGTTCGGCGACGCGAAAGAGTCGATCGAGAAGCTCGCCACGGCCGTCAAGCATCTCTGAAACTACGATCCCCGTGGTGATCGCGAAGGTTCTGTTCTGGTCCTCGCTGGGTGCGCTGGCCTGGACCCAGCTCGGCTACCCGCTCTTCGCCGCGGCTCTGGCCCGCCTTCGCGCGCGACCGGTTCTCAAGCGAGACTTCACTCCGTTCGTCAGCTTGATCATCGCCGCCCATGACGAGGAAGACGTCATCGTACGCCGGCTCGAGAACCTGCTCGCGCTCGACTACCCGCCCGACAAGCTCGAGATCCTGGTCGCGTCCGATGCCTCCGACGACCGCACCGACGAGCTCGTCGAGGCGGTGGCCGCGCGGGAGACTCGGGTGCGCCTACTTCGTTGCCCGCGCGAGGGCAAGGTCGCGGCCCAGAACCGGGCCGTCCGTGAAACCCAGGGTGAGATCCTCGCGTTCTCGGACGCCAACGCCCAGTGGCAGCCCGACGCGCTGCGCAAGCTCGTGCGCAACTACGCGGACGCCGATGTTGCGTACGTGTGCGGCTCGAGCGTCTACGAGGCCGCTGACGGAACGAACCGCGAAGGGACGTACTGGCGCTTCGAGGGGTGGCTGCGCCGCAACGAGTCGGAACTCGGCTCGATCACGGGCGGGATCGGAGCGATCTACACCGTGCGCCGCTCGGACTATGTCGACGTGGATCCACGCTTCGGTCACGACCTCGCGTTGCCGTACCTGATGGTCCAGCACGGGCGGCGCGCCGTATACGACCCGGACGCGCTTGCATCGGAGAAACCCTCACGCGACATCGAGGACGAGTACCGCCGCAAGGTGCGCATGTTCGAGCACTGCTGGCTGATCGTCCTGCGCGGCAAGATGCTGCGCAGGCTCGGACCGACGTATCTGCTCGAGGTTCTGTCGCACCGCCACCTGCGCTACGCGAGCGGCTTGCTGCACCTCGTCCTGCTCGGCTCGTCGATCGCGCTCGTGCCCGAAGGAGTCGTGTACCAGGTCGTGCTCGGAGCGCAGCTTGGATTGCTACTCGCGGCCGCCTTCGGCGTCGGGATCGCGCGCTACTACGTGCTCGTCACCTGGGCGACAGTCGTGGCGCTCGTCCGGTATCTGCGGTTCGGCGTGCCTGCAGTCTGGGCCAAGGCGGAGGGAACGCGGTGAACCGTGCGCTCGACGCGGCAGCCGCGGGGCTCGGGCTGGCCGCGGCGAGCCCCATCCTTGCCGCGGCAGCGGTCGCGATCAAGCTGGACGACGGCGGGCCCGTGTTCTACCGGCAGCGCCGAGTCGGCCTGAACGGCGAGGAGTTCGAGCTCGTGAAGCTGAGGACGATGGAGGTCGGGGCGGAGCGGAAGGGCGCCGGCTTCGCGGTCAACGAAGGTGATCCGCGTATTACGCGCGCCGGTCGACTGCTGCGGCGGCTCTCGATCGACGAGCTTCCGCAACTCTGGAACGTCGTCCGCGGCGACATGAGCCTCGTCGGCCCCCGCCCCACGCTGGCGTACCAGGTCGAGCGCTACACGCCGCGGCAGCGGCGCCGACTCGAAGTGAGGCCCGGCATCACCGGGTGGGCGCAGATCCAGGGCCGCGCGCGACTGCCGTGGGACGAGCGGATCGAGCTGGACGTCTGGTACGTCGAACATCGCTCCCCCTGGCTCGACCTGAAGATCATCGTGCGCACACCACGTGCGCTCTTCGCGGGAACGTACAAGGGCGATACGGGAGGCTGGTCGCGTTGATCCCGTTCTTCAACGGGGCGCAGGTGCGCGAGGCAGTCTCGCCCGAGCGTGCGCTCGAGGCGGTGCGCGCGGCGTTCATCGCGTATGCGCGCGGCGAGTGGACGATGCCGCCGAAGGTCTACGTGCCCGCCTATCCGGAGGGCGACTTTCGCGCCATGCCGGCGTTGGGCGCGGGTCACGCGCTACTGAAGTGGGTGACGTCGTTCCCAGGCAATCCCGCCAAGGGACTGCCGACCGTCACCGGGCTCGTGCTGCTCTCCGATGCGACGAACGGGATGCCGAAGGCGGTGCTCGACGCGGGTGCGGTGACCTCGCTGCGCACGGGCGCGGCTGCGGTGCTGGCTGCGGAGACACTCGGTCGGGCCGATGCGGAAACCGCGGTGGTGATCGGAGCCGGCGTGAACGGTGAGGCGGCGGCGCAGACGTTCCTTGCACGCGGCCGGCGCGTGCAACTGTGGGACATCGATCGAGCGCGTACGGAGTTGGTGGCCGAGCGAATCGGGGCCGAGGTCGCGCCCGGTCGAGACGAAGCGCTAGCGGCCGATCTCCTCGTCACAGTCACGCCGGGCAAGAGCATCCTGCTGGATGAAGGGTCGTTGCGTCCCGGTCAGCACGCGAGCCTGATGGGAGCGGACGGCCCGGGCAAAGCAGAGATCGCCGTCGAAGAGCTCGCACGGGTGCGTGTCTTTTGCGACGACTGGGAGCAGGGTGAAACAACCGGAACACCGGGCCGCGGCCGTATCTACGCCGACGATTGGGAGCAAGCCAGCCACAACGGAGACCTGATGCACGCCGTCACGGCCGGTGTACTCGGGCGTGACGACGTTGCTCAGCTAGGAGACGTGCTCACCGGAACGGCGGAGGGCCGCAAGTCCGACCGGGACATCACCGTGTTCGACTCGACCGGCCTAGCGATCCAGGACCTCGCGATCGCTCTGGAGGCGATGGCGCGCGCAGACGAGCTCGGTCTTCCGACCATCGATCTCTAGCGCTTTCGACATGGACTTGAGAGAGAACCCGCAACGACGTCTTGCGCTTCCGCCTTTCTGGGCATAGCGTCGTTGCACTTTGCGCCGAAGACGTCTTCTGATTGTCGGCTCGAGCGCCGTTGTTGTCGTCGTGGTCCTCGTCGTACTCAATCTGTTGTCGTACTGGCAGATAAACGGCGAGTCTGGGACATTCAGCATGGCCCGGGCACTACCACCCTGCAATGGTCAGGTGCTGGTGGAGGGGTTCACCTACCTGTTCCGAGACCCGCATCGGGGCGAAATCGTGATGTTTCACGCGCGGGGGTCGATCGGCGGCGAGATCGTCCCAACGAGTCACCACGCGAACTTCCAAATCAATAAGCGCGTCATCGGCATTCCCGGAGACACCGTCGGAAGCAGAAACGGACGCGTCTACGTTAACGGCGATGCCGCAGACAACATCCCGACTCAACCGTTCCAGCCTGTTCATCTCGGCCACGATCAATACTTCGTCATGGGCGACAATCGCAGCGTGTCCCATGACAGCCGCGCGTTCGGCCCGGTTCCGCGAGATGCAATCTATGCTCGCGTCATCCTCAACGTGTGGCCGCTTCATCGTTTCGGGATCCCTGGCTACGACAAAAACGCAAAGCCACCCGGCGTGCTCTGCGGCCGAACCTAGATGATCTTCTGAGCAGTCTACGAGCAGGATGACCCAAAGGGAACACGGGGCTTCGATTCGACCGGCCTCGCGATCCAGGACCTTGCGATCGCGCTTGCCGCGATGGAACGCGCCGATGAGCTGCACATGCCGACGCTGGACCTCGGGAGCTGAGTTCTAGAACTCGGCGCCGCCGACCCGCTCCCAGCTCTCGCCCGAAGGACGACTTACTTGCGAATGCAGGACCCCTTCACCGATGAAGCCTGCGATCAGACCGATCCCGCAGAGTGCTGCCGCCCAACCCAGCCCGGCATCCGCCCGCGAATCCTTAAACAGTTTGATGCCAACGATCGTGGCAACCATCGTGACCGCAAGGGTTGTGCCAAGAAACAGCAGGCCCCGACCGAGCGGATACCGCCAAGTCCGCGGCCGGGACTCGAGGAGTTCAGCGGCTCCGTCGGGACGGACCAGAAAACTGAAGGGTTCGCCTTTCCGAACCGTGCGGACCTCGGCGTTGCCACCAGGATGGAGACGCACATAGGCGCCCACGCACGAATCCCCAAGACGCAGGGCCGTCTCGCTTTGCGCTGCCGTCAGCCCGCATGACGCACGCCGAAACCACCGAACGATCGCCATTGCACGTATCGTGATTCCCTATCGGCAGTTTGTCGATAGAGACTGCGTAGTCTGGCCCCTCTTCGAGCAGGCAAGTCACAACGGCGAGCTCGTGCATGCGCTCGAGGCCGGGAAGCTCGAGCGGGAAGACGTCACGGAACTTGGCGCGGTCCTGCCCGGCGATGCCGAAGGACGGCGAAGCGAAGACGAGGCGACGGTGTTCGACTCGACGGGCCTCGCGATTCAGCACCTGGCGATCGCGTTAGCTGCGATGGAGCGCGCCGAAGAGCTCGACCTGCCGACGATCGAGCTCTAGAACCGGTCAACGACCGCTCCGGCACGCGGTTCTCGAACCGATGAACTTAGATCTTCCGACGCTTGAGCTCTAGCACGAATTAGTTGCAGGTCTGGCACGAACTTCCAGTCCGAAACGGACACGCGTTCGGGTCAGACCCAAAAGCGTGACGCCGGTGAGACAAGACAGAGCCGGAACCGCGATATGCCTGACCCACGCTGCTACTTCGTCACACATTCGGCACGGATTCCCCGTCCGAAACGGGCATCCCTTGGGGTCAGACCCGAAAGTGTGACGCGGGCGAGACAAGACCGCGCCGGAAGCGTGCTTCAGCTAGGCGGTGATCACGCCTCCTGACTGCTCGCGACGAGGGGCTGGTCTCGGTGCTCGCCGCGAACCAACTGGTACGCGAACGCGCCGACTGTCGCTCCGATGAGCGGGCCGAGAATGTAGACCCAGAAGTCACGCCACTCGTTCGCGACAAGCGCAGGACCGAACGAGCGAGCGGGGTTCATCGACGCGCCGGTAACGGGACCACCGAAGAGGGCGTCGAGACCGACCACACCCCCGATCGCGATCGCGGCGGCGGAACCGACCGCTCGGGTGTCGGTCGCAACAGCGATGATCACGAACATCAAGAACGCCCTCAGGACAGCCTCGTACAGAAGCGCTTGACCACCCCCTACACTCGGCAGTGTCGCGCCGAGGTGCGCTGGCTTGTCGGTCCACGCGCCCCGGAGCACGCCGGCAGCGACGGTGGCACCCGCGAGTTGCGCCGGGATGTACGCGAGCGCGTCGGCGAGCGGAAAGTGCCGCGTGAGTGTGAAGGCGATGGTGACGGACGGGTTGATGTGCGCGCCGGAAAGATGGCCGGTCGCGTAGATCATCGCCATGATCACGAGCCCGAACACGAGCGCAATCCCCACGGTCCCGAGTGCACCGTCGTACTTCGCATCCGTGATGATCGCTCCGCAGCCGGCGAACACCAGCGCGAACGCAGCCAGGAACTCGGCGAGCGCGCGTCGGAGCAACGGCGGAGGCGGCACTCGGCGATGCTACTTCGGAGGGTCGTGTCAGAGAGGTAACAGTGTGGTTACGAGGGAAACCACCGTCCCCACAAGGCATGTGGGGAGGAAGGAGACGCCATGTCGGGACCGTTCATTTTCATCGCCACCAACCGGCTCAAGCCAGGGAAGCTCGACGACGAGAAGGCGAGAGTGCCAGGCCTCGTCGATTTCGTCGAGGCGAACGAGCCACAGCTGATCGCGTTCAACGAGTACGTCAACGAGGAGGGCACCGAGGTCGCAGTCGTCCAAATCCATCCGGACGCTGAGTCGATGGCGTTTCACATGGAGGTCGTGGCCGAGCGCGCCGCAGCCGCGTACGCGGAAACGGTCGACGCGACGACGGGCATCCAGGTGTTCGGCACGCCGAGCAACACCGTCGTCGAAATGTTGCGCCGACAGGCCGGAGCTGGCGTGCCGCTGAGCGTCAAGCCCCACCACCTAGGTGGATTCACGCGTCCTTAGCCACGGAACGGTTACCACTCGAAGCTGAGAACATCACGACATGAACCTCCTAGAGCGAATCCGAAGCTTCTGGAAACCTCGGCTCCCCGTCGATCACCCGCTCACCGAGCAGGAACGCGATGAGCAGCGCCCACCGACCGCCTACGACGAGCGGGCGCGCGCCGAGGAGGAGTTCATCGGCGACGACCTCGATCCCGACGAGCCCCGGGCGGGCAAGCTGCACTGACCGGGCTAGTTGGGGCCGATCAGGACTCAGGTGAGAATCCTGCCCGGCGCTTCGCCCTCGTGGTTGTGCGTAGGCGGAGCTGAGCGTGGCGGCATCAGGCCGAACCGCGAGAGCGCATAGGGCAGGTAGCCATGCGCGGCCATCTCAGTGGTGTGGGCCCAGGCACCGACGAACTCGCTGACCCGCGCCTCAGCATTGAAGCGCTTGATGTCACGGTAGAGCAGTCCCGACTCGTGTTTCTGATCGCAGACGGTCCTGTCGCGGGTGCTCCACCAGATCTGGAGCGGCACCCCGGCAAAGGCGATCCTCCTCGCATAGTCGAGTGGACTGCGGGTTTCGTATCCGCTGGGATCGGTGGCGGGTGTACCACCGATCTCGCGCCGCGCGAGCCTCTGCAGTCCGTCGCCGAAGGGAAGGAGATCGAAAGCCCGGTAACGCGCCGCCATGTTGGTCGGCGCATCGAAGGCCGCCGCACCGGCCAGCAACCGCGGAAAACGTGCGAGCAGGAGAAGCGTCTCCTGTCCGCCCATGCTGCCGCCGAACGCGTACACGCGATGACGCTCGATCCGCAGCCAGGGGACGGCCCGTTCCGCGATCCGCGGCATCCGCGCAAGGTCGCGAATCTCTCCGGGGTCGCCCCAGGAGAAGAGCGTCAGCTTACGGCCCTGGCCTTCAGGATTGATGACGGCGAAGCCGCCGCGCGCCGGCAGGTCTCCCCACCGCCGGATGTTCACCTGCGCGCCGACACCACGCAAGGCGCCACCGGGAAGCACTGCGGCGATCGCCGAGAGAACGGCGCCTACGATCGCCACCCGTTTGGTCGCACTCATCGGACCAAACCTAAGCGCCCGCCAGGACGTTGTCGTGGCCCGCAACGGACGCTTAACGAAACGACAAACGGAGGAAAACGTCGGCCTCTCAGCCGGACACGAGCAACCGTGCCGGCGAGAAGAGCTCGAGCAGGTCGTCGCCGTCCCCGAGCAATGCGGACGCGACGAGCTGGCCGCACATGAAACCCAGGACGTTGCCGTGCCCCGAATAACCCGCCGCAATCCAGGTGCCCTCGTGACCGGGGACCCGTCCGACCAGCGGTAGCAGGTCCTGGGTCAGTCCGAAGATCCCAGCCCAGCGATGAGTGACGTTCGGCATGTAGCCGAGCAACTCGACGAGGAACGCGTCGAGCGCCTCCTGGATCGGCGCGGTTGTTGTTTCGTCGTCCGTCATCTCTGTGAGGATCGAGAAGTCGCGGAAGCCGCCGAGGACGATTCGTCCGTCCGTGAGCTGCTGCCAGTAGTCGAACCCGTGACGCGCGTAGTGCGGGCAGTCGAAGAGCCGCTCGCTCAACGGCTCGGTCGTGATCACCTGGCCACGCGCGGGCCAGATTGCGTCGTCGAGCTCGGGCAGGAGGCCACGACCCGATCCGTCGGTCGCGATCACGATCTGCTCGGCGTCGAGCTCGTCGAGCGACGCAATTCGGTGACGCTCGCGGAACGCGACGCCTTCCGCGGCAGCCTGCGCGGCAAGGCCACGGACGAATCGGCCCGGTTGCAAGGAGCCGTCGTGAGGATGAAAGATCGCCCCGCGGAACTCGGGCCGCAGCTGCGATAGCTCGTCGCGCCATTCAGCGGCGAATCCGTCGTCGTGCAGGGCTTCGTACTCCAGGAGGATCTCGTCTCGCTCCTCGTCGTCGGCCGCAAGGCGGAGGCTCCCCGTACGCCGGAACGCATCTCCGGCCACCGCCTCGAGCCGGTCAAGAGCCGCCTCGGTGCGTTGCCAGAGCAGTTTCGCAGCGTCGGCACCGTACGTCTCACGTGCGACGTCGTAGCGTGCGGCCCCGCCGCGCAGAGCGAAGCCGCCGTTGCGACCGCTCGCGCCCTCGGCGATGCCACGCGCATCGTGCACGCGCACCCGCAGGCCGCCCCGCGTGAGTGCAAGCGCGCACGACACGCCCGTGATGCCGGCGCCGATCACCGCGACATCGACTTCGTCCTGCGATCGCGAGTCGACCGGACGCGACGGCTCGTCTAGCCAGAATGGCGTGTCCACGCAGCCGATGCTACGGGAACGCAAGCCGGTTGCTAGCGCTGCCTTGGCTGAACGACACCGGCGTCGTAGGCGGCGATGACGGCCTGGACCCGGTCGCGAACACCGAGCTTGCGCAGGAGATTCGAGACGTGCGTCTTCACGGTGGTCTCGCTCACGACGAGTGTCGCGGCGATTTCGGCGTTGGAAAGGCCGTTGGCCAGGAGTCGGAGGGTTTCCGCTTCACGGTCGGTCAGCGATCCCACTGCAGCGGTATCCATCGGGTGGTCGTCGACCGGAACGGAGAATCGCCGGAGCAGCCGTTCGACGGCTGTCGGCCCGAGCAGTGCGTTCCCGCTCGCGACGACGCGGATCGCGTCGACGAGTTCGCCGGGTCGCACGTCCTTGAGAAGAAAGCCGCTCGCGCCGGCTCGAATCGCTCCGTACACGTACTCGTCGAGATCGAAGGTCGTGAGCACGAGGATGCGTGTGCCGCTGCCGGACGCGACGATTTGCTTCGTGGCCTCGATCCCGTCGAGGTTCGGCATTCGGAGGTCGAGCAGGATCACGTCCGGTTCGAGCTCTTCAACCAGAGCAACAGCCTGCTCGCCGTCTTCGGCCTCGCCTACGACCTCGAGGTCCGGCCTGGCATCGACGATCAGCCGGAACCCGCTGCGGACCAGCGCCTGGTCGTCGGCGATCACGATCCGAATCTTCATCTGGCTTCGTCGATCGGGATCTGTGCGGCGACTCGGTAGCCGCCGCCGCGTACCGGGCCGGCCGAGAGAACGCCGCCGAGAAGCGCAACGCGCTCGCGCATCCCGACCAGGCCGTTTCCACCTGTGCCGGCTCCGCCGCTCCCGTCGCCGTGTCCATCGTCGCGGATTTCGAGTTCCAGCGTGTCGCCGTAGTGGATCCGAACGCGCACGTGCTCGGCGGCGCCGTGCTTGAGGCTGTTCGTCAGTGCTTCTTGAACGATCCGGAACGCGGAGAGCTCGACGGCTGCCGACAGCGGTCGCAGCGAGCCCTCGATCTCCAGCGAGATGTCAAGGCCGGTCGCGCGAACACGGTCGATCAGCCGGTCGAGTTGGTCGAGGCCAGGTTGTGGCTCGTATTCGGCGGATTCCTGGAGGATTCCGAGCACGCGGCGAAGGTCCGCGAGTGCGGCGCGCGCAGCGGAGTCGATCGCCCGGATCGGTTCCCGAGCGCGCGCGGGATCGAGCTCGAATGCGTCGTCGGCCGCGCCCGCCTGGACGATGATCACACTGAGCGCGTGCGCGATGATGTCGTGCAG